>Ga0209599_10000167_pt1 | contig 45233 bp, 62 predicted proteins | sample Shrwel_input2_FT_FD_187534 | JGI IMG/M metagenome (GOLD analysis project Ga0209599, IMG submission 187534) | Subsurface microbial communities from deep shales in Ohio, USA - Utica-3 well 1 S input2 FT (SPAdes) (version 2) ...
TCCGACTCGGTGAACACAAAGCCCACGCCGAATTCAGGCCCCCAGGCCGCCGCGTAGGCGCACGCCGTCGAGGCATCCAGCCACACGGCCGCGTCGTGCGCGCTGGCGACTTTGCCGGTGCGCACGTCCATGGGGAATTTGTCCGTTTTACCCGGGCGGGTTGAGCTCGGCACGAAACGGCAGACGATGAACTGACGAAACGCGCCCAAGGGCGCCAGGGGTGGCGGGAGTTGGTGCACGGGTGGTTCAACGCAATGTGGCGAGGGCCCGCGCCTTCAAGGCGTCGGGGATGTTGGCGGTGTGCGGGTTTTTGTCCGCCAGCCCTTGGGCAATGATCGGCAGCACTTCGCGGTCGATGGCGGCGCGCAGCACCGCGCGTTTGAGTTGGATCATGGTGGACCAATGGCGGGTCACAAGACCCGTAGAAACCCCCGCGCGCACGGCGATGGCGTCGCGGGTGATCCACTGATAGCCGCATTCCTGGGCTTCGGTAAGCGCAGCGTCCAAAATTTGGGACTTGCGCACCTCCTCGGGGAGACGTTTTCGGGCCATGGTTGGCGCTCCAATTGACGGGATGGTCAATAGTAACACGGCCGCGTCAAAGCGTGCCGGTTCCGGTTGCAAACGCGGCGTCACCGCCCAGGCTGTTGACCAACTGCAACCACTTCAACTGTGCCACCTCGCGTTCGGTGCCGGTGTAGCGCCACCCGGGTTCCTTGATTTCCCGGCTCACGAATTGGCCGAGCGTACACCCCAGCCAAACCGGAGTCACCAAGACCGGACGAATGCCGATCAAGTCGCCCGACTTCAACTCTTTGTTGATCTGTTTCGAGTGGTTCGCCAGGCCGAAGCGCACGGGCACGCCGGTGTCAGGGTTGGGCAGCACGCCCACGTTGTTGCGCCAAAGCCGCGCGCCCTTTTGGCTGGCCTCAAGGCGCACCACCGATTGCGCCCAGGCCTCGGATTTGCCCGCGGCCTCGGGGGGTTCATCGCGCCCCAGCACGCCCCACGACTGGCGCAAATCCTGCAACGCGGCGGCGGGCACGCCCCATTTGATGGCCCATTGTTCGAGGTTCATTTGTGCTTTCCGATCTGTTCGAGTAGGCGTTGCGTGTCGGCGGCCACACGGTCGCGCAACGCGTCCGATTCTTTGGCGCCCAGGGTTTGCGCCGTCATGACGTCGAGGCGGTACGTGTGGAAGAACCGCCGCCAGATTTCGGAATCCCCGTGGCCTTCAACGCGCCAGCACCCGGCCCACTGTGCGATCCACGATCGCAACGATTCTTGGGCGATCTGTCGGGCGCGGTGGTGCTTCGCGGCCCCGGCCATGGCAAGGGCGTCAGACAGGCGCGGCGGGGGCCCGTCAATGCGCGCGACTTCCCCGCGCAGGCTGGCGAGCACCGAGGGGTCGAGCTCCACCAAGTCGCCGTCCACCTGTTCAAGGGTCGAGCGGCCGGGCGGGATCAACTCGCCCGTGCATGGTGGGTACTGGCAGACCTTGTGCACGCGCTCGTTCGCCGACCCGCATTCGGGACAATCCCACGTAGGCACGGCGTCCGAGGGCGTGGCCCGGCCCCGGCTTTCTCGGGCGTCCAGCGTCCATTCGCGCCAGCGGTCGGGCAGGCCATGGCGCGCGACGTTGCCCACTTGGTCAATCAAAATTCCTTTCGGCTTCGGGCTGGCGGCAATCTCGGCCAGGCGCTGGGCCGGCGTCATGAGCTCCCATTGCATGTGCGAGAACCCAAGCACCATAAGCCGGGCCATACGGCCAAACTGTTGCGCAAACAGGGAGTAAGACGCAGTCGGGCGGCCCATGCTCACCACCTCGACAGCCGGCAGGTCGAAGCCTTCGCCGAACAAATCGACGTTCACCAGCTGCAGGATTTCCCGCGCTTTGAAGCGCCGGAGGATCATGGCGCGCAAGTCTTCGGGCGTCTTGGAGCTCACCACCTCGGCGGGCACGCCCCGCGCACGATAGGCGGCGGCCGTTTCCGTGGCGCTTTCAATGTCCACGTCAAAGGTGATCCCAAGTTTCCCGCCAGCGTATTGCAGGTAGGCTTCCACAAGGTCACCGGTCAGGGACGACCGCTTGCGGGCCGCGCGCAACTGCACGTCCACGAACTCGCCCGAGTCCCCGACCTTGACGTTTGACAGGTCCAGATTCGAGCGGGGGCAGAACACGCGGTAATCGGTCAGGTAGCCCATGCGGATCAAGTCGCGCATGGTGGGGCCCTGCACCAGCCGGTCAAACACGCCGTGCGCGTGCCGGCCCAGGCCCCGGCCGTTCGCCCGTGTCGGCGTGGCCGACACCCCCAGGCCCCAGGCGTTGGGGAACATCGCGCACCCCTTGCCCCATTTGTTTTCCCGCAACACGTGGTGGGCCTCGTCCATGACCCACAAGCCCACGCCCCTAAAAAACGCGTCCGAAGGGTCAAGGCCGATTAGCGTGTCAATGCCGGCCACGGCGTTCGCGCTGTTCGGGTCCACGTAGGCCCGCCCGAGCTCCTCGACGTGCAGCCGCGTGCATGCCTTGTGCAACGTGGTGGACCCGATGACCCGATGCCTGACGCCGTAGCGCGCCAGGGTGAGGGACATTTGCGACACCAACTCACGCCGGTGCGCGACGGCGCACGCGCCAGGCGCGGCGCGAAGCCAAGGCGCGAAGCGGGGCGCCCATTGGTTCACGATGCTGGAAAACGTCGCGGTTTTGCCGCCGCCGGTGGGCAGCACGGCCAAGGCGTTGCGCAAGCCGGCGCCCCAGGTTTCCACCACCGCGTTTTCTAGCTCCTGTTGATAGCCGCGAAGTTGCATCAAGCCCCCAAGATGGCGAAGCCAGCGAACAGACAGCCGCCGAGCTCGGGTTTTGCGGCCTGCACCAGCATGGGCCCGTTGCGTCGATGCGTCACCATGGCCGGCGGGCCAGCCAGGGCGGACAAACCGCGCAACAGGGGCAACAGGTTTTCCCCGGTCAGCACCGACGGCGGGCGGCCGTGTTCAGGGTCAAACCAATGTTCGGTCGGCTTGCACAGTTTGGCGCTCAACTGCCGCGCCGACAGAGCCGGGCGCAACCCGTCCTCGACCTGCACGTGGCTGGTGCTGACGGACACGATGGCGTGATTGCTCGACGGCAACGAATCGCGCATGCGCGCAGCGTCAGCCATGGAAATGACCGCCGTGCACTCGTCGCCCAGGTGCATCGGCAGGCGAACCAACGCGTGGCGGGTGAAGTCATTGGCGGCGATTTCAAACCCGGCGCCGGTGCGGCGAAACTGCACGCACTGCAGCGCGCGTGGGCTGGTTTCGTCGATGGCCGCCAGAACAAACGACAACGCGTTTTTGAAGGGTTGGCAGGGTAGGAGGAACATGGCGCAAATTGTTGTTGACGGTGCCGTCATTATCGGGTTATTCTTGGCCCGTCGTCAACTTTCACACGATGCACACCATGCAAGTTTTCATCCTTACCCACGCCGAGGCCGCGAACGGCCAAGTGTGGGCCAATCTTCAAGCGTTCTTGCAGGCGCAAGGCCAGAACCCGGCGTATTCGGCCGGGGCAGGCGTGCCCGCGCAAGTCTTCCACTGCGGCCCCGACAACGAAGCCGTGCCGGCACCCATCGGCGTCGATGCGCCCAACGTCGGCACGCCGCCGGCCGGCGAAGTCTTCGGCGTCGGCGGTGACCTGCCGCAACAGGTGTTCGGGGCGCATGCTGCCCCCCAGCCGCTGCCCGGTGCCCCCTCTACTGCGGGTGCCGGTCAATGGCCGACTGCCCCCGTGGCCCAGTCGTTGCCCTTGAATCCTGGGGCCGCGCAGACGGACGCCAACCAAACGCATGCAGTGGCGCCCGCACCCGTGGCGCTTGCCCCTTTGGCACCTGCGGCCCCCATGAACCATGCCGGCGGCGTGGAGACTGATTCGGAGGGCTTGCCGTGGGATCCGCGCATCCACAGCGGCGGCAAGAAAAAGAACGCCGGGGATGGCAAATGGACGGCGAAACGCGGCATCAACGACCCCGCGTTGGTCGAGCGCGTCAAAGCCGAGTTGCGCGCCGTCATGGCCGCCCCTGGTGGCGCACCCACGGCGATGCTCGGTCAGACCGCGCCCATGCCGCAAACCGTGGCCGCGCCTCCCGTGCTGACTCAGCCCGCCCCGTTGCTCCCGAACGTGGCCCCGGTTCAGACCGCCCCCCAGGCCCCGGCCGCGCCGCTGGTTTCGGCCCCTGCGATGCCTGCGGCCGTCCCGCCGTTGCCGAATCCGGGCACCGTGGCAGTTTCCGCCGCTACTGCGCCGGGTGCTGCCCCTGGTGGTGAGACGTTCGCGCAGTTCATGCAGCGACTCGCGCCCTACACCAGCACCGGCCAAATCACGCCCGAGGCAATCGCCCGCGCGGCGGCCACGGTTGGCGTCGGTCTGCCCATGCTGCGGAACCGCCCGGACCTGATCCCGGCATTTGCTCAGGCCCTGGGCCTGCCCCCGCAATGATGGCCGCGCCGTCTCCCTTTCGCCCGTCGTCGGCCGCCGCCCTGGTGCAGTGTCACGGGTCCGCCCGCATGCAAGCCCCGTTCCCCGAGGTGGGTGACGGCCAGGACGCACGCGAGGGGCGGGCGGCGCACTGGGCCTTGTCGGAAATGCTGCGCGGCGACATCGTGGCCGAAGGGCAGTTGGACCCCGAAGGCACGATGCTGACCGCCGAAATGATCGAGTCCGCCGAAACGTGCTTTGACGACATCGTGCGCACCGTGGGCCCCTCGGGCTTGGCGTGCGTGGTGTCAGAACAGCCCGTGACGTTGAACCGCATTTACCCGGGCATGTGGGGCACGCCGGACGTGCGCGCCACGGTGACCCCGCGCCTGCGGTACGTGTGGGACTTCAAGCACGGGCACCGCTACGTTGATCCGTTTGAAAACTGGCAGTTGCTTTGTTACGCCCTGGCGGATGAGTACGCCGACGAAGACCCGCAAACGGTGATCGTGCTCAAGATCGTGCAGCCGCGCAGTTTTCACCGCTCGGGGGTCGTGCGCGAGTGGCGGTTGTTCTCGCACCAGCTGGAACCCTACCGCCGGGCGCTGGCGCACGCTGCGGCCCGGGCCATGGGCCCGTCGCCCACGCTGCGCACCGGCCCCGCGTGCGGGGACTGCCTGGCGCGTCACGTTTGCCCGACCCTGCAGGCCGAGGCCTACGGCGCGGCCGAGGCGTCCGGCCAGGCCGTGCCCGTCGAGCTCACGCCGTCGGCGCTGGGCTTGGAGTTGCGCAACCTTTGGCGGGCGCAAGAACGATTGAACGCCCGCGTGTCGGGCCTTGAGGCGCAAGCCGAGGCCCTGCAGCGCCAAGGGGTGGCCGTGCCCTTCACGGTCATGCAGAACGGCCGAGGCTCCACAGTGTGGACCGTGCCCACGGACGTCGTCATTGAAACCGGGCGGTTGCTCGGGCACGATCTGGCGAAACCGGTGGCGGCCATTACCCCCAAACAGGCCGAGGCCAAAGGCTTCCCCGAAGCCGTGTTGCAGGCCTACGCCAGAACCGTCCCCGGCGCGCTCAAACTGTGCGCCGATGACACCACCCAAGCCCGAAAAGTGTTCGGGCCTCAACCCTGAAAGCGAGAACCCCCATGGCATCCACACGCCAAGACCTGAAAACCCCCGTTGGCCGCCTGGTCGCGGGTGACCTCTACAAGCCCAACGACAAGGACGCCGAGGGCAAACCCCTGGTCATCAAGAACGGCCCCCAGGCCGGGCAACCCCGCGTTGAATTTTTCTTTGCCCTGGCCGTCGCCAAGACGAAGGCGCAGTGGTGGGAGGAGGATTGGGGCCGCGTGATCTACGGCGCCGCCGCCGCCGACTTCCCGCGCGGTGAAACCGGTTCCCCGAACTTCGCGTGGAAGGTCAAGGACGGCGACAGTCAGGTGCCCAACCGCCGCGGCAAAAAGCCGTGCGATCAAGAGGGCTGGAAGGGCCATTGGGTGCTGTTCTTCTCGGGTGGTTTCGCCCCGCGCCTGTTCCGCTTGGACGAACAAAACCAGCCGGTGCCCTGGGCCGACCCCGACGCGATCAAGCTGGGCGACTTCGTCGAGGTCTTCGGCAGCGTCAGCGGCAACGGTTCGCCCAACCAACCCGGCGTTTACTTGAACCATTCCATGGTGTGCTTCCGTGGCTATGGCCCGCGGATCGTGGTGGGCCCTGACGCCGGCGCCGTGGGCTTCGGTGCGGGCGCCTTGCCGCCTGGCGCTTCGGCCGCACCGGTGGGGGCCACGAACTTCCCCCAGCCGATGCCGGGCACGCCTGCCCCCGGGGTGGCGCCTGCGATGCCGCCGGCGATGCCTGGGCCTGCCTATTCGGCCGCCCCTGCCCAACCGGGCGCCTACCCGGCGGCGCCGGCCGTGCCTCCCGGTTACCCGGTCGCTGCACCTCAGACGCCCGGTTTCCCTGCCGCGATGCCTCCGGCGATGGGCGCCCCTGCAATGGGTGCGCCGGGCGCCTATCCGGCGGCCCCCGGTAGCGCCGCCATGCCTGCCGCCCCGGGCATGCCCCCTGCGGTTCCTGGCGTGCCGCCACATCCCGGCATCCTGACGCCGCCGGCCGTGCCGGGCATGCCCCCTGCAGCGCCGGCCGCACCGGTGCGCGTCATGACGCCGGCCGCGGGCGGGGTGGCTTATGAGGCCTACATTGGCCAGGGTTGGACCGATGCCATGTTGGTTCAACACGGCCTCATGATGCCCTGACGCCATGAACCACCCGACCGGTTACAGCGCGTGCCGGGTGTGCATCCACGGGAAACGCACCGCGGGCGCACTGTGTGACCGGTACAGAACCCCGCAGGCAACAGACCCCCAGCGAAAGCCGGGCGGCGCCTGCGGGCCCGAGGCCCTGCACTTGGAATTGCCCGGTGAAACCAACAGACGACCAACTGAAAGCCGCTTGGCTTGAGCTCAGGGGCCGCCGGCCAGGTTGGCCCGCGATGTTGTCCGACTGCCTGGCGGTGCCGGCAATCCGCCTTCAACTCGAGCTCACGGCACGCGCCGAGGCGGCCGAGCGTGAACGCATCGTGGCGAGGGCGAACACGCCCCGGCACGCGCCAGCGGTTCCCCGACGGGCTCCGGTTCTTGACTTCAAATCCCGCGCGGCGGGGGAAAAGGAAGAATGATGTTTTACGCAATCTTGGCGCGCTTTCTTGCGCTGCCCTGGGTTTTCCGTTTCCTGCTTTGGCAGGCAAAGAAAACACCCTACCTCCACATTCTGAGCCCGGACGGTGCCGACGTTTATATGTGGCGCTGGTGGCTGTTCAATCCTTACGATCCCGAAACCCGCGCCGTTCGCTGGGCGTGGCTTCCGTCCATTCGAATCCACCACATCAAGCGGCCCGACGGGGATCGCCATTTGCATGACCACCCATGGGACGCGCGCACCTTCGTGTTGCGCGGGTGGTATTGGGAGACGCGCCAGGAATTCCCGTGGCTTCGGTTGAACGGGGCCGGGCAGACTGCCGAGATTCCGCACAACTGTTTTCATCGAATTACCAGCATTTCCCCGGACGGCGTTTACACGCTGTTCGTCACCGGCAAGCCGAGGCACGAATGGGGCTTTTTGGTTGACGGTAAAAAAGTCCCGTTTCGCGAATATCTGAAAACCCGATGATCGCCGCACCGCCCCCGCCAACCCTTGAAAGCCTGCCCGCGGGCTATCGCCTGCGCGCTAACCTGGGGACGTCCACAGTTCTCCCCGACCTCGACTTTGAAACCTACTCCGAAGCCGGTTTCATGTGGTCGCCGATCAAGGGCCGGTGGGTGCGTCTGCCAGGGGTCAGCAGTAGCGCAAAGCCCGGCCTGTTCACGGTCGGGGCGGCACGCTACGCCGAGCACCCGACAACCGAGGTTTTGTCGTGCTACTACGATTTGAAGGACGGGCGGGGCAAGCGATTTTGGCGGCCCGGCCTGCCGCCGCCGGCCGACCTGTTCGCCCACGTCATGGCGGGCGGTTTGCTCGAAGCCCACAATTCGGGCTTCGAAACGTGGATTTGGGCCAAGGTCTGCGCGGTCAAGTACGGATGGCCGGCGATTGCCGCCGAGCAGTGGCGGTGCAGCATGGCGAAATGCCGCGCCTACGCGCTCCCCGGTGCGCTGGGCGATGCCGGCCGCGTCGTGGGCCTGAGCCGACCAAAAGACCCGGAAGGCCAACGCCTGCTCGAAAAATTCAGTGTGCCCCGAAGCCCCACCAAGCCCGACCCCCGCACGCGCGTGTTGCCCGTGTGGCCGGGTGAGGAAGGCGCCGTGTTGGCAGCGTACCGGGCCCGAGGCATCGACCCGGACACGATCAAGGTCAAAGGCTGGTTGGAGACTGACCGGGCCGACACGCTGGCCCTTGCGGCGTACAACTGCCGCGACATTGAAGCCGAGGCCGAGTTGTCCAGCCTGGTGCCTGACTTGCCGCCGCCCGAGTTGTCCTACTGGCAGGCCGACCGCCGCATTAACGTGCGCGGGGTGCACGTGGACCGCCAGGGCCTGCGCGATTGCATCGCCGTCGTCAATCAGTGCTTGGAGCGGTATAACGCCGAGTTGGCCCACCTCACGGGCGGGGCCGTGCCCAAGGCCTCGCAGCTGCCCAAGTTGGCCGAGTGGTTGCGGGCCCAAGGCGTGCCCGTCAAGCACGGCAAAGGCGCCATGGATGACGACGCGATGGCCGAGCTACTCAAAGCCGTGCCACCGCACCCGCCCGGGGGCGTCAACCCGGCCCGGCGCGCTTTGGAGATTCGCCAGGCCGCCGGGTCCGCGTCGGTCAAAAAAGTGTTTGCCATGGACAACCAAGCCACGGCGGCCGACCGACTGCACGACCTGTTCGTGTTCAACGGGGCCCGCACCGGGCGGCCGACTGGCGCCGGGCCTCAACCCACGAACCTCCCAAGCGGTGGGCCCGAGGTGTGGCGGTGCGTCGGGTGCGGCCACTTCCACGGGGCTCACCGTCAGGATTGCCCGTGGTGCGGCCTGCCCGTGCAGGCGTTGCGCAAGGACGGCAAGCCGAACCGGGTGGAGGAATGGAACCCCGAAGCCGTGGAAGACGCTTTGCGGGTCATTGCGGTGCGCTGCGTCTACACGCTTGAACACTACTTTGGCCGGGCGCTGGAAACGGTGGGCGGGTGCCTGCGCGGCCTTTACTGCGCGGCCCCGGGTCACGATCTGGTGAGTTCGGACTATTCAGCAATCGAAGCGGTGGTGCTGGCGTTTCTCGCGAACGAGGAATGGCGCAAAGACGTGTTCCGCACGCACGGAAAAATTTACGAAACCTCGGCGTCGCGCATGTATAGCGTGCCTTTTGAGGAATTCGACCGAGTCAAGCGCGAGACGGGCGGGCACCACCCCTTGCGCAAGAAAGGCAAAATCGCCGAACTCGGGTTTGGTTTTCAAGGGTGGATCGGCGCGGCTAAACAATTCGGCATGCCGGGCACCGACGAGGAAATTAAAGCCGACATTCTGGCGTGGCGCGCTGCCTCGCCTGCCGTTGAATGGTTTTGGGGCGGGCAAACCTGGGGCAAAGCCGAGGGAATCCGAATCAATGCCGAGGTCAACGCCGGCCACGCCAGGCGGTGGGCGGACAAGTGGGACCAAACACCTTTTTATTTCGGCGTGGAAGGCGCGGCAATTCAGGCGTGCCTAAACCCGGGCGTTGAATTCCCCGTGATGACGTTGGACGGCCAGCCCTCGGGCGTGTCCTACTTCCTGTCCGGCGACGTGCTGCACTGCCAGTTGCGAAGCGGCCGACGCCTGCACTACCACAGCCCGCGCCTGCGCCCAGGTGACCGCGGCGGGTTCGCCCTGAGCTATTGGGGGCACAACACGAACCCCAAGAACGGCCCGACGGGTTGGATTTGCATGGACACGTGGGGCGGCCGGCTGGTCGAAAACATCGTGCAGGCAACAGCCAACGACATTTTGCGGTTCGCGTCGGAAAACCTCGAGCGCGCGTTTTACCCGCTGGTGCTGCACGTCTATGACGAAATTGTGTCGGAGATTCCCCAAGGCTGGGGAGCCTTGGGGATCTTCGAAGCGATCATGGCGACGATGCCGCCTTGGGCCTCAGATTGGCCCATCAAGGCTTCCGGCGGATGGCGTGGCCGTCGATACCGGAAGGGTTGACGCGTCAGGCGGCCAGGGCGGTGAAAGCCGCATCGACGGCGTCCACGCTCAAATCCTTGAGCAGGAATTTCCCGGCAATCGACGGGTGCGCGCCGTCAAACACGCCGCCCGCGGCAGGCAGGGCCCAGGCGGCCACGTTGGCGGGCAACCACGCTTGCGTCGCGCTGCGCACCACCGTGCCGTCGCCCAGGGTAATCGAACCGTCCAGCGGGTCAATGAACGCCGAATTGAGGTCGTCCCACGACAGGAAAGCCGCTTTCAGGGCGTCGCGGACGGCGGTCATGGCGGCGGTTTGCGCTGCGGACGCGTACCACGGGCCAATCACGGCAATCGGCGCGGTGGGGTTGCTCAGGATGCCGCGGACAGCTGCCCACACTTCCAGCGCGGCGGCGGCCTCGGCGGCCGGCGTCACACCCCCGCCGCCGGCGTTGTAGCCCAGGGCCAACACGGCCGCGTCGGCTTGCACGCCGGTGAAGTCGTTGGACGCCATGAGGGTGCGCATGGCTTTGCGCCCACCGGTGGCCGAATCAAGCGCGTAGGACACGCCGCCGACGCCGCCGACGGCGACGTGGGCAAAGCCGAGTTCCAGGCCCAGCAGGTTCCCGAGTTCGTAATGCACCGTGTTCAGGCTGGGCATTTCGGTGTCAAGGATCGAATCCCCGAGCTCGAGCAGCGACAGCGACTTGACCGTGGGACGCGACACGCTGCAATCGGCAGGCACGGCCACGTTGCTCAGGTTGAACAGGCCCGCAGCGGCCACGCGCCACACACGGCGGCGACGGCCGCCGGCGACGGTGAACGAAAAGTGGCGCGTGGAACCGAACGCACCAGGCACCAACGGCGCTTCGGACACGGGCACGTCATCGACCCACACGCGCAGACGTTCGCCAGGCATGCCGGCGCTGATTGTGGCGAAGTAACCGATGTGCACCACGTCGGATTCGGTCACGAACACGGACGTGCGGTATTTGCCCATGCGGCCATTCGTGCCGCCAAACGAAGTGCCGGTGGAACCGTCGGACATGAGCCAAGCACCGTGCCGCGAAGCGTTGCCCGAGGAGGTCACGCGGTAGAGGTTCGGGGCGCTCAGTTGCTCGAACTTCTCCGGGTTTTCGATCATGTTGACTTGCGTCAGCGCCGAGGCGCCGGCGTTGTCGGCGATGGTCACCGGCGGGATGCCCGGCAGCGGGGCGCGCGTGCGCGCTTGCAGCGGCCACACTTGCACGGCGCCGTCGGTGATCGCGGCCGGAGTTGCGCCGGCGGTGATCGTGGGCGCTGCAGCGCCCAACAGGCCGTCACCAGCGGCCACGATGAGTTCGCCGGTGGGCAGGGCGCGCACGTCGGTGGCATACACCTGTTCATTGTTCGCGCGTGCCGCCGCTTGGTTCGGGGCGGCTAGGCGTGCCGCCGCTTGCGCAACGCGGCGGCGGGTCTGCAGTTCGAGGCCGCCAACAGGCACGCGGGCGCCGGTGTCAACGCGGCGCAAGCGGTTGTCCCGGCCGGTGAACACGTCCGAGCGCGTGAACGGCAATTGTTGGTTGGGCGTGGCAGGCAAGGGCGTGCCGGCCCAGGTGCCGCCGTCGGTCGCCTGCAGCGTCAGGACACCCGCAGAGAACAGGGCCAGCGTGGCGGCCGTGTCGTCGAGATAGGTAAAGTCCGAGTCCGGCAGGGTCACCGAACCCGATTCGGGCACGTTGATGGTGCGGCCGTCGCGGAAGGACAGAGAAACCAGCCGTTGCGAGTTGTTGACGATTTTCATGGTGTGGCCCTTTGTTGGGTACGGTTGTAAAACTCCACGATTTTCCGGTGCCGAATCGCGCATTCCGCCAGGACCGCCAGGGCTTGCCGAAACTCCTTTTCCCACTCGTCATAGTCGAGCGAGGTGGACAACTGCAGCGGCCCGCAAGGCTGGGCCAACTCAGTGTCCAGCGGCGGCAGCGTTGAACGCGTCGATGGCGGCGTTACGGTCGCGCAACCGCTCAAGGTCAGGGCGACAGTCAACAGGCAAAGGCTTTTCATAGGGCCTCACGTGGATAGCGGCGATTTTTGCACGGGCGGCGCGGGCTTGCGCGGCGGCGTCTTTTGCCGCTCCCGTCATTTCGCGCGCTGCGGCCTTGAACTCGACCAAGTCCGCGTCGGATTGGTCCGCGCGTTGCGTGGCCTGGGCCGTCTTGACGCGCTGCAACGCGATGTCCCCGCGCAAGCCTTGGACCCAGGCCCCGAACGCGACGCCGGCCAGCACAGCGGCCACGGTCAGCCAGGCACGGACGGCGGGCGTGATCGGGCTCACCGCAGGGCCTCGACGTTCTCGGCGGCCCGTTGGGCGCGCTCGGCACGGTGGAGCATGGCCGGGCCGTTGATGGTGCGCGTGATCGCGTCCCAATTCGAGGCATCGGCCAGTAAGTTGCATTTGTTGACGTGCCAGAACCACGCGGCCGTCAGGGCGGCGGTCATCGGCTGGGTGACGTCCTTGGGGTTGCCGACGAGGTCCAACCCGAGCGCCTGGCCGGCGTCGGCGTAGTTGTGGCGGCCGGTCAACTGGAAAATGCCGCGGCCTCGAAACCGCCAACCGTCCCCGCTGGCCTCGTCGCCGTTGCCATTCTTGAGCGAGTAAACCCGGTTTGCCAGGCCCTCGGGGTTGCGGCAGAACTTGGCCGCCTCGGCCATGGACGCGACACGCGTGGGGAAAACCTGGCGCACGCGTTCGGGCGTGCGGTAAAACAAGTTTTCTTCCAAGTCGGTCAGGTCTTTGGACTCCACGCCTGCGTTCGCGAAGAACCCGGCCAGCCGTGCCGGCGTGTTGATTTCGAACCGCCGGCAGGCGGCCCACAAGGGCGTCAAGAACTCCCGCGCCTGCGTGGGCGCAAAGCCGCACGCAACCAACTGTCGGAGTTCAAGCGCGAGAGTCACGACCGCAACCCCTTGACCGCCTCGGCGGCATCGCGTGTGACCTCGGCGGCGTCCTTGTCCTTGCGGCGGTACAGCCACAAAGCGCACCACCTTGAGACGTACCACCCAGGGGCGGCCGTGGCGATCAACAGCGCGTTGCGGTGCGTGTTGTGCTGCAACCATGGCGCCGCCGCGCCCATCATGTCCACGATCCAGTCGCCGAAGCACACGCAGAACAGCCCGGACGACATGAGCCGCACGACGAATTCTTGGCGCGAAAACGTGCCGTCCGGGCGTTCGGGGGGCGAGGCCAGGAACAGAAAGCACGCGCCGACCACGCCCAAAACCGCTTTCAGGCCCACGGCCTTCGCGGTTGCGGCGATGAGGTGGGCAAGGCCGGCGGCCCATTCTGCGAACAGTTCGGTGGACATTGTTTTGCGTTCCATGATGCAAGTTCCCGCAATGTAACAGCGATCAAGTCCCGGCAGGGTAGCCAGGATGCGCCGGGACCGTCGGCCAATTGGCCGGGTCGGCTGGCATGGCGAGGCCGAGCAGGTCGCGCAACGCGCGGCGGTACTCGAAGAACGCCACCACATCGGGGGCGCCCAACACCGTGTCCCCCAGCGCGGCAGCTTCCACGATGCGTTCGACCGTGGTGGAGGTCTTCACCAGCGCGGCGCGCGTCTGCGCCTGCAGGGCGGCCCACTGTTCGGCCAGGCTGGGGCCGGGGTCGCTTTCCAGCGCATCGGCGGGAGGCACCACGCCGACAGCGTCAATGGTGACGTGCTGGCGGTCTGCGGTCCAGTAGGCGAAGCCGCGCCAGTCGGGCACCACTTCCCATTCGGCGGTCGGGTCAAAGCCCAGGGACCGCGCGGCCTCGTTCGGCCCGAGTTCGGGAGGAGGGACCAAACGGCCTTCGAACGGGACTTGCGGCAGGCCGTCGGGGTCTTCGGGGTTCAGGTCAGCAAACACCGGCGAAGGCGTGGGCGTCCACACGTTGGCCGAATTGACGAGGTAAATTTGCGGGCGTTCCATGTTGGGCGTCCTTTCGGGTTAGCGGTACTTGACCCAGGCCATAAAAGGCACGTTGACCGGGCGCGCTTCGGACCCGCCCGAAGCATCGGTGCTCATGTTCGAATTTTGCCCGGTGCCGTTCGTGGCCGTGTCCGCGTCGCCTTCCGAAGTGCCGATGCGGACGTTGTGCGCGTGGCTCAAGTTCTGCGAACCCTGCACGCGGCCGACGCCGCGGGTGGCAAAGTCCGGGTCCGTCGTGTCGCCGTCGTGGTAGAAGCGAGGGAACAGGCCGCGCACGTTGGGAAGGCGGAAGGTCGTGGCGCCGTCACCGCTCGAATAGAAACCGCGGTTCAACGCGTCGCCGGTCCACGCGGCATCCGAAATGACGAGGCCCGCAGCGTTTGCCCAGGCCCACAAGTCCGCGTAAATGCCCGTGCGGGACACCAAACCGCCGTTCATCTTGACGCCGCCGGGCACGGTGCCGGTGCCTTGCACCAACACGGTTTCCCCCACGCGCGAGTCGGAGAACACCGAAGCCCAATACCCCGCCGAGCTCGTCGGGTCTTGAGCTCCCGCGCCGGCCGGGCCGCTGTTCGCAAGGGCGCGATACAACACGCCGTCGGATCCGAAGACAAGGGCCGGTGTTTCGTAATCGACCAAGTCGCACCAACCAAGGACGCCATGCTTGTCCAGCAGGTTCAACAGGGTGGAGGTCTGGAAGTTGTATTGGTTTTCCCCCGCCGAGTTCACCGGCGTGCCGTACTTCCAGCCGCTGGCGAGCATGACGGCCAGGGCCGCCGGGTCGCGGTAGGCGGCGCCCGCGATTGGCGTGGCCGGGACTCCAACGGTTGCCGCCGAGGCGAGCACGCCGGGCGCTTTGACGTTACGGGTTGAGGCCATAGCCCACTCCTGCAAATGCGATGTCTGCCGCCCCGGATTCAACGTCAGGGGCGAAAGCCAGAGGGTAACGGAAATTCACCGCCACGACGCGGGCCGTGGTCGGCAACGGCATTTCAAATTGGTGGTCCGCTTGGTTGTTCGAGACGTCACGCAACAGGGCCGCCAACTTCTCGCCCGACGTGCCGGTGGGCACGGTAAACGAAACGTCGCTTAAACCCTCGTTACGCACGCTCACGGGGATGCCGTAAGCAAATTTTCCGTACCACATGAGCTCCGGCGCGGACCCATGCCGGGTGTGGTTCTTGAGGATCTTGGATCGGATGGCCGCACGATAACGGATATCGTCCGCTGGCACGGCGCCGGCGGTCGGGGCGTTGGTCACGAAGGCATCGGCCACGTCTGCGGCGCCTTCGCCCTCGTCCGGCGTGAAATAGACGATGCTTCCCGCGTCCACCGTTGGCCGGGGGTAGGCGCCCACAATCCGGCCGATGACTTCCAACGCGTGTTCGGTCGCGTCGTCCAGCGTGCGCAGGGTGCGGACCTGGCGGGCCACGTCCACCAGCTGTTGAATTTGCGCGAAAAGCGGCGCCTGTACCGCCCGCAGGACGGGCGAGGCAATGACGACGTCTAAGGTGTCGTCGGTCATGGTCACACCACCGTCACGTCAATGTTCGCGTCCGTGAACCGGGGGTATTGGTTCCACGGGGTCGCGATGTCGGCGGTGCCCACGGGGGCGGGCGCCGTGCCCAGGGTCAGGGCCTGCACCTTGTGGCCCGGGACGAAGTTCAACGGGGTGTAGAGGCGCGAGCGTTCGACCGTGGCCCCTGGCCCGAACCCTTCCGTGCCGAAGCCGTCGGTGATGCCCAGCGCCGGGGCGCCGCCTTGCACGTAAGCCAGGACGGCCGCTTTGATCTGGTCCACGCCGTCAGCCGGGAACACGGTGGGGTTCGTGACGGCAATTTGCACCGACACGTAAATGTCAAGCGGCGCCGGGCGCGTCCACTGCACCGGATAGGCTTCACCGTTTTCATCGTACAGCGTGAACGACTCGGCCCCGTAGAACGCCGCCGTGACGCCGGTACGCGCGAGCAACGTGGCCGCAATGTCCGCGTCTGCCCCGCCCACGACGACGGCGGCCACGGACTTCCCGGGGATGCCCCGGCCGTCGGTGGTCAAAGTGTTGTTCTGATACACCCGGGCATAGGTGACGCCCTCGACGTTCGCCAGGTTGGCAAACACTGCGTCCACGGGGCCCGCGGCCGGCGCCATGGTGGACAGCCCACGGCGCACCCGCATTTGCGCGGGCGTTTCGAGGTTGCGGCCCACCACCAGCGTCCCCGGTGTGAACGAAGCCCAACCGGCCACGGGGGTCACGATGCTGGTAGGCGGAATGGTCACGGGTCCGGTGACGCTGCACGTCACGTTGCCGGTGCCGCTGCCTGCCCCGTCCAAGACCACGTCCGCGTCGCTGGTCCAACTGTAGATCCCGTCCGCGTCTGAAACGGTCTGACCGGCCGGAATGGTCACGCCAGGCGTGCCCGCGAAGGTGCACCCGGAGACGCGCGAGGGGGCCGCGTCAAGCCGACGAAGGCCGTTCAGTTGGATCAACGACGCCAACGCCGCTTCGCTGGCCTTGTCGGGGTCGAATTGGTTGTAAACCTCGGCCATTTCTTCCCACGCTTCGCCCAGCAACGAAAGCGGGACGAGGGCGATTTGCATGGCCGGGTCGGCGCCGGAAAAATCCGGTTGCAGGCGGTCGCCGGTGACGGGGTCCGTGATCTGTGCGAGTTCGGTGGTGGCCTCGGCCAAGATGTCGGCCAGCCGCTTCGCTTCAAAACCGGAGGGAGTAACGCCGCTCATGTGTCAGGCTCCCACGGTCACCGTGACCGTTTCGCTTTTCCCGCTGGCGAGGGCCAGCACCACCACCGCTTCAACCGAGACGCGGCGGCCTTTGGCCGTCACGGTCATGGAATCCACGCGGTCGGCTTCGGGGTCGCTCAAGATCGCGCGCCGCAACAGGGCTTCCACTTCGGCTTGCGATTTCTTGCCGCCCATAATGCCCCCTTCGCCGACGTAAGGCACGCCCAATTCGGTGTCAAAGACCCAATCCCCCAACTGCGTGCGCAAACGCATGTAGAGGCGGTCCCGAGCGGCGTCCGACTCATAGGACCGCACCAACACGCCGCCGCGGATTCGAAAATCCGGCACGCCGTTGGATCGGTCAAGGGCCAGGGAAAAGGTCATGTGGTAACGGGGCCGGTAGTGCCCCCGCCGGTTAGGTCGTGCCGGTGGTCGTCGAAGGGTTCGCCGGCGATTGTAAGGCCCGCCGGCGTCACACTGAGCACGAAAGGCCCGGCCGTCAACGTGATGCCGGCCGGCGTGACCGACACCGAGCACGCCCCCGCATGCAAGGCGGCCACGCCCGGCGACACGCTGGCGCGCGTCAAACCGTCGGCCGTGCGCACCTCGACCGCCGTGGATGACGGCGCCATGATCGGACTCGAAGCGCGGCGCAGGCCTGGCAAAAACACGGCGTCGGTCAAGTCGTGGTGTCGGGGGCTGGCCGCGTCCGGGGCACGCACCACGCCGGCGCCGAATTGCCACGTGTCCAAGGCCCGGTCGCACACGATCAACAAACCGTCGTCCCCCACCGACACGGGGACCGTCACGAACACGCCCGCCGCTTCGGACCCCAACGCCTGCAGGGGCACGCCGCGAATGACGGGCAACCGCACTTCCTCGGTCGTCTCCAACCGCTGCGCCAGGCTGACGGCCGGTTGCACGTCCACGGTCGTGCCGTCGGCCCCAACGGCCACGACGACGCCGGGGATGGCCGTGCGCAGGTTCAGCGCCAGCCGGTCAAACAGCACGCGCAGGGCTTCGGCGGGGTCGGTGTCGGCGGTGGCGATGGTCATGGCTTAGAACAGGTGCAACGACTGCGCGCGAAGTTGCGCGGCGCCGTGGGTGTCAAACGTCAGGGTCACCGACGTGGCTTTGTACGTGCCGTTCACGCTGGGGTTCACCGTTGATTGCACGCGCATTTCGTCACCCGGGCGCATGCGTGCGTCAAACAGCGCCGTGACCTGCACGCCGACTTTCGCTTGCAACGGCCCGTTGAACAGCGGCACGGCCGACAACAGGTTGTTGCCCGACGTGAAGGTGAACGAACGGCCGGTGGTGCGCTTGTCTGCAATGGCTTGAAACACGCCGTCTTGCACAGACCACGAAAACCCATGTGCGTCGGCCAGTTTGTTCAAGACGTTTTGCGAGCTCCCGCCCAACGCGGCGCCCTTGGGGCCCAACGCGCCGTCAACGTCGATTTGCCCCAGCGCCACGCCCGGCAGGTTGCGCGCGACGTCTCGGATAACGTCGCCCAGGGGCACGCCGCCAGCGAACGCCCGAGAGTAGGCCCCGCGCGAGATTCCGCCCCACCCGTCCAACACCGTCATGCGCGTGACGATGTCGGGGCCCTGGCGCTCGGAGTAGACCGCCAGCACGCCGCCATTGCACACCACACCAGTCGAAGACGTGTCGGACGCATAGCCCGCCAGAATCTGCACCTTCGTGGAGTTCGCGCGCAGGGCCTGGCGCGTTTCCTTGGACAGGTTGTAAAGCAACAAATCCGTTTTGTTGGGCTCCCCCGTCACGGTCTTGTTCGCCGTGAACGCGACGCGCAAACGCGAGTTGGACCCGTCGGCCACGATGCGCAGGGCCTGGGCCGGGTTGTTGGCTTGCCAGTCGGCCAGCGGCCCCACCAGCAGTTCGCAACGGCGCAAGAATTCAGCCATGGTAAAGGTCCGACAGGACGAAAGGCAGCGCCGTGACGTTGATCGTGGACATGGGCGCCAGGGTTTCGAACTCCTCGGGCGCAAACCAATACAGCCGGCCAATGACGCCCAAACCGTCGTCGGTGGGCACGTCGCCCCCGTCTGAGGTCAGCATGCGCAGCTGCCCCACAGTGCGGGTCAACTGCGGCAGCGACGAAAACAGGTTGACCCCAGGCACCAAGGCCAGGCCGCGCGCCAAAGGCTGGTCGGCCGCGTCGAAGACGTCCAGAAACCACCCCGGCCGCGACGCGTTCCAGTAGCTGCGCAGGGTCAACAGCACGTCACCCAAGACGATTTCAAATTGGCGGTCAGGCGCCGAGGTCAACGGGATTTCAGCGGCCACGATCAACCCCCGGTCAGTTGGCGCAACAACGACGGGGATTCGACCGGCTGGGGCTGTTGCCGCCCCGCCTCGACCTTGGACGCGGCGCCCTTGCGGCCCACGCGCGAAGCGGGCAGGGTGACGCGCTCCAACGCGACTTCGGGCACCTCCTGAAAGGTGATCCGACCGCGCAGCGCACCGGTGAAAGGCCCGACGTTTTCGGCCGTCACGCCCACGATGACCATGGACGGGTAAAGCCGGTGGCGCGTCACGACCTGCCACCGCTTGCGCGCCTTCAACCGGGTGCGCAGGGCGTCGAGCACGTTGGCCGCGCGGGTGCCATAGCTTGACCCCTGGGCGTCCAAGTTGCTCACGATCCACGAAACCGAAAGTTGGTCGGGTTGCTCGGCGACGTGGTCGGACACCAACGCGCCCGACTCGGTCGCGTAGGTTGTGGCCTGGGCGGAAAAAGTGTGGAACTCACCCAAGCGGCCGTCCACTTCGGCGCCCTCGACAATCACCAAGTCCGTGCCGCCGAACAGTGCAATGGTCATGTCAGTTAGCCCCCAGCGGGCCCAGCATGCCAGGCGCCGACATTTGCGTGGACAGACCCGCGCGGCCTGCGACTTCCGCGCCAACTGCGGCCGGGTCGCCGGCGCCGTGCACTTCGATGTTCACGGTGTTGCCGCCGCCTGCAGCGCCCGCGCGGCGCGCGAGAATTTCGGAGTGCACGGGCACGTCGTTGAACGTGGCGGGCGATTGCATGGCCGCGTCGGTGGTGCCGGTGATGCCCACCAGCTTTAAGAAACTGTCCACCAGCGAGGCCACGCCCTTCGTCATGTTGACGATGAAATTGTTAAGGCCCACCAGCACCGACCACACCCAGCCAATCGCGGTTTTCAGCGCCTGGCCGAGGCGCGGGCCCAGCCATTTCGCGAGCTCCCCGACCATGTCGATTAGTTCGGCGATGGCAGGATAAGCCTCGCGAAACTCCCGCACCCAATCGCCAATCACCGACTTGCCGCCGGTGAAAAACACATACAGGTCTTCCAGCACCAGCACCAGGCCGGCAACAGCGGCAGCGGTCAGCCAGAACGGCCACGTGGCCGCAACGGCCGACACCCCCAGCGCGACAAGCGCGAGCGCGGTGGCGACGGCAATGGCCCGGGTGGCGTCGAGTTGGCGGCCGGACATTTCCAGCGGGCCCAACAGGTCGCCCAGGGCCGAGGCGGCCCAGGCGATGAACCGGCCGACCATTTGGAATCCGAGGGCGACGCCTTCAACGACCTGTTGAACGCCTGACCCGATCCACTTGTGGTTAAGCACGATCCAATTCGCCAGCGCGTCCGCGCCCTGCGTCAGGCCCGGCAACAGGCCCACGGACACGGCGCGGCCCAGGCCCCGGACAATCTCGGTCAACCGGCGATAGGCCCGCCCGAACGTGGTGGCCCGCGCGGTCGCGTTCTCGTCGAGCACCAGGCCCAGCAACTGCGCCTCCTGCGCGAGGCGTTCAACCTCGGCGCGGCCGTTGCGTAGCACGGTCAAGGTGCCCGAGCTCAGGCCCAGGCGGTCGGCAAACTGCATTTGCCGTTGTTTGGACATGCCGGCCAGGCGGTCGGCAATCGCCAACAACAGGTCGTCGGCCTTGCGTACCTGGCCGGACGCGTCCCGCGCGCTGATTCCGAGCATATACAACGTCTGGTTGTATTCCCCAGGAATCGGGCTGTTCATGGTCTTGGTCAGGTTCGCCAGGTCTTGCGCGAGCTCCTGCGAACTCCCGCCCAGGATGTTCGCCGCGTACCCCAACGCCTGCATGCGCTGATAGCTCACGTCCATGCCTTCGGCAAAGCGCGATTCCTGTTCGATGGCCTTAGCCTGTTCCATGGCGTAGGCCTGCACGGCCGACGCGGCGGCGGCCAGGGCGGCCCCCACCATGACCGCCGTTTTGCGCACGCGGTCAATCACACGTTCGTAAGACGTGGCGTTTGCCTCGGCCCCTGGCGCGATGTCCAGCCCGAGGAGGGTGACGAGTTCGTCAACGACTGACATGCTTTTCAGCCTCGCGGTGTTGTTCCCATTCTAGCCAGTCGTGAAGGTCTAGCATGTCGTGCATTTGCCAGATTTCCGCCCACGAATAACGCCAGTCGTTCAACTCCCGCAGGGTGCAGAACCCGGCCCGGATGAGGCGGCCCAACGCATAGTCCACTTCCCACCCTTCGGGAATCCGCACCGATGGCCGGCGCGCACCGGTCAGTTCGAGGCCGGGGCGCCTTTCCCGAAAAAACCGGTGCAGTTCTCGCGCAGCGCCCACACCATGACCGGGAACAGGTCTTGGGGGCGGTCGCCAAAGTGGCGTTCAACGGCGGCGCGGTCGTGCAACTTGATGTCGGCGAACAGCTGCCCCACCAAGCATTCTTCCCCGGCCCGGTAGAGCGCGTCCACCTTGACGTTCTGCAGGCCGCCCGCCAGGGCGGACAACACGGCGGCGTCGTCGCCCAACACGTCCAGCACTTTGCCGGCCAGGGAGTCGGCCACGGTGCTCGGGTCCGCCGTCTTTTCGGCCGCGCGGTTTTTCAGCGTGCCCAACAGGGTCGAAACGGTGGCGGCGTCCGACAGGGCCCCGGCCAGGGCCTGCGCGACAACCGTGGCGATGCGGCCCGCCGTCAACGGGGGCAGCTTCACCAAGCGGTAAGCCTGGCCGTTGATGGTCTTTTCAAGGATGGCGGTCATTGCGGCATGCGGATGCGTTGAACCTTGCACTTCACGGTGCGCGGCGTGGCGGTCTTGCCGCCGGTGGCGATGTCGCCAGGCGTCGAAATGCTGACACCTTCAAGGCGCACCGTTTCGTTTGCCGAGGTCAACACGGACACGTTCAGCAGGCGAGCGGCGGCGGTTTCCTGCGCGGACCAAAGGCGGTTCACCGTGTCAAGGAAAGGCGAGGTGGGCAGCATGTCCAACTCAAATTCCCCGCTTCGGTCGGTCGTGAACGTGGTCACGGCCACATCCAAGCCCACGTCCACGTTTGAACCCTCGGCGCTCGGAATGATGCGGATGGCGTCGCCGGGGGCGAAGCCTTCCACAATCTGGCCGTCAAAAATGACCGTGCAAACGGCCTGAGAAAGGAACAAAGGATTGCGCGCCATGGCTGGGGCTCCTCAGAGGGTCAGGAATAGGCGTTGACGTCGATGGCGAGGGAATGAATGGCCCCGGCCAAATTCACGTCGATGCGCATGGGCGGGCCCACGCGGGCCGCGCGGTCGGCAACGGTCATTTGCGCGAGCGGCGTGGGCGTGATGAGGTAGGCCGGGTCCATGCGTTCGCCGGTGGCCGTCGTCAGGTCGATGACCGGGCGAGGCGACAACGTGCCGTTGAACACGTAGCGTTCGCAAATGCCCGTTGCCGCGTCCACGAACAGTTGTTGGCCCTGCACGGTGTAAGGCACCTTGCCGTTGCGCAACCACACGTTGTAAATCGCGGCGCTGAGTTCTTCCTGCAGGTTGTCCAAGTTGATGACGTCATCGAAGAACCACGACGGGTTCGCGGTGTCGCCTTCGCGGAAGACGCGCGAGGTGTTGCCGGTGAGGGTGAACGTGTTGTAGCCCTTGGACTTCAACACCTCCCACTCGGTTTCCGACACCTGCACGTAGGGAATGCCCGGCAGGTCTTGAAACTTGGCGGTGAGAGTGGAATTCTTCACCGCGTAGTTCACCGACAACATCGTGGCGAGAATGGACGCGTCGGGATAGTACGCCGGATTGTCGTGGTACTGCGGCGCGACACGGAATTGGCCGGCGGACACGCTCACCGGTCCGAGGTCGGTGGTAGACACCGGATCTTTTGCGGCCGGGCTGTTCGAGACGAGGGGCATGGCCGCGCGGTTCGCTTGCGCCCAGGCGCCGGCCAGCAACTGCGCGGCGGTGTCGCGGTAGCCGGCGTCCAGCACCCAGCCGTAAACGAACCGGCCCGAGGCGCGGGCCGCCTGGCGGATCAACGACAACTCAGTGTCGAGCGTGCCCGGGGTGTAACCGCCCTGAGCGGTGCCGGTGCCCTGGCGGCCATTCAGCAGGCCCGGCCCGCTCACGTCGGTGCCGGCGCCAGTCGGTTCGAGGAAACCCACGGTGGACGCGTCGCCCGTGGTGCCGCTGGTGATCTGGAATTGGTTGGACGCGGCCAGGTAAACCACGGTCGCGGCAGCGTACCCGCCGCCGCCAATGGCGCGGATGGCCGTTTGCAGGGCAGCGGCCACAGCGGCCAGGTTCGCAGCGGCCGAGAAGTTCAGGCCCGCGACGTTGTTGGAAACGCCGTTGATGGTCACTTTCACCGAACCGGTCGTGACCGCTTGGAAGGCCGACAGGGTGCCGACGGCGCCGGTGCGCAGGTAACCCGCCTGGGCGGCGGTGAAGACCTGGGCGACGGCCAGGGTGCGGGCGCGCTTGGTGGGGGCGAAAAAGTCGCGGGCCGCTTTCAGGGCCTCGGCCGACAAACGCGCGTCGGCAGCTGCCGAGGCGTAGGACGAGAAGAACGCCACGCGGTCAGCACCGAAACCGAAGGGGGTGGCGCCGAAGTCCTTTTGGACGAAAACCGTGGTGGTCAGGTCGGTGGTTTGTTCGGCCTGGGGTTTGCTGACGTTCACCACCACGTCAAGGGAGCGCGGCAGGGGCACGGCGCCGGCAATGGTCAGTGTCATGGTGGGGATCCTTCGGAAATGGTCAACGTGTGGTCAAACGCGTGCGGCGCCTCGACCGTTCGAACCGCGACAGATCCGATGGTTTCGGCTTCGCGGGTCAGTGTAACCGATGCGGAAAGGTTCAGTGTCACGTCTGCGCGGGTCTGCGTGCTGCCCATGTGGAGCTCGGACAGGTCGCGCGGGGTGGTGGCGCCCATGAACCCGCAAACCTTGAGCAGGTCAAAGGCGCGTTGGCTCAACCACAGGGATTGCACCAACTCGAAAGCGTGCGCGTAAGCCTGGCCGCCGTTGAAAGAAACTTCGAACGCCACGGTGGTCGCGTCATGGCGCACCATCTGCGTCGCGCCGTCGGTGGACAGCTTGACGGGCGGAATGTCCGAGAACGCGGAAACCTGGGCCCGGTAGTAGACGAACGGCCCGGCCGGGGCGGGGCTTTCGCCGAACCACCCGCGCACCAGCGTGCGGCCCGGGAACAGGTCGGCCAGCAGGTCGGCGCCAGCGGCCTCGATTTCAGACAATGACGCCATTTGCATCCTCGTATGCGGTCGCGAGGTAGCGTTGCATTCCGCCCGCCACGCTGCCCCAATTCTGAGGCCGCCACACCTTCCACAGTTGCCCGCCCCACCGGACATAGGTTTGGCGCGTCTCGACGGCCGCGCCGCTGTTTTGCTGGGTGTAGATCAACCCGGCGGTGTGCAGCACCCGCGCAGAGTCAAGGCTGAAACCCTCGGGCAACCATTTGGCGTCCGAATCGCCGGCGGGCTGAAAGGTGCCGGAAATGGTGCGGTCTGCCGACTGCACCGGCGTGGATACCCCCCGCGCGTCCCGCCCGTGGGCGACGTCAAAAACCTGCAGGCGTTCGGCGAACAGGTTGGCGGCAAGCGCGACGGGGAGCACCAACACGGCGTCAGCCTTCCGAGTTCGTCGGCACGACCTCGCGCACCTCAAGGTGCCGCGTGGAGGTCGCGAAGGCGTTCACGATCACGCCAGGCGTGACCGGGTCAGCCAACACGGATTCCGTGCGCTCACCGGTTTGCGGGTGGGTGTCCACCGCGATCAGGCGGCCGGCGTAGGGTTGGCCCGCGGGGATGAGGATTTGGACTTGGAGGGTCATGGCGTCAGGCCTCGGGGTTGGGGGTGATTTCGTCGGTGACCGTGGGCACGTCAGCCGGGGCGGCGTCCGACACCTCGGCGGCGACGAGGGCCGAGACGAGGGCCGGGGCGGCGTCCGACACCTCGGCGGCGGCGACGAGGGCCGAGACGAGGGCCGGGGTTTCCGCTTCGAGGTCGTGCAGGGTGCGGGTCAGCATGGCGCCGCCGTCACCGCGGGCGATGGCCTGGCGCGACTGGCGCAGCTGTTCGGCGATGCCTTCCAGCACGGCCGCGGCGGCCAGGGCCAAGCCCATGCCGGCCACGATGGTCGGGGTGATTTGTTGAACGGGGTTCATGGTTGGGGAGCCTTTCAAGACTTGGGCCGGACAGCGTAGGTTACCGCGTTGCGCATCATGCCCGTGTCTTCCAACGGGTTGTCATCGCCTTTTTTGGCGATGGTGCTGGGTGCGTTCGGCGGGTTGGAAAAGTCGGCAATGGTCCGTTTCAGTGCCGACTCAGCGAAAGGGCCCATGGCTTCGAGCACCTGGGGGGCGGTGGTCTTGCCTTGGTTCATGGCCTGCACGCCGACTTCGCGGATTTCCGCCGTGTCCTTGACGGCCGCCACGGCGCCCGGCGTGAAGTAGTCACGTTGTGGGATGTTCGTGGTGCCGAATTGGTTGGCCGCCGCGACAAGCAACAGCGGCGTGCCGTCCGGGTAGCGTTGCCCGGCCCCTTCGGAGTTCGCAGGGAACCCCAGGGCCAGCCGGTCGCGGCCCGAATCACGATAGCGTTTCACCAGGGCCTTCAACCACCCCGGGTTTCGCTGCGTGACCACGGTCACCACGACAGGCGCCCCCGCGACAGCACGCGCCGGCGCAGCGCCGCGAAGGCCTGCCCATAAGGCGTTTGGCCTAACCACTCCTCGTTCGCAGACTTGCCCCGCACCGAAGCCGCAAACGACACGGTGAGGTTCTCGGCCGTTGCGCTTTGGATGGCGCCAGCCTGGGGCACCAGAACCGCGCCGGCGGCCGTTGCCGTGGCCGAAGCGGCCCGGGTGTCAGACAGGCTCAGGAGGTGCGCGCCGAACGTCAACACCGCGTCGCCGTACTTCACGCCCCAGGCCGGCGCGTCGAGTTCCTCGGCGGCCAGGTCCACGAACAGTTGCACCCGGGGGTCGCTGACGGGGGCGAACTCCGGGAACAGGGCGCGGAAGTTGGCAAGCGTGGCGTCCACGGTTTAGGCCTTGCGCGGGTTGCGGGCCGGGCGGGCGGCCTCGGCGGGCGCGTCGCCGTCCAACTGCACTTCCACCGCGTCGGTCTTGCGCGACAACGTCAGGTTGTCGGCGGGGTTCTCGACAATGTCGAGCTCCTCGGGGGCCACGGGCGGGGCCGTGTTCTGCAGTTCGTCGGCGTGCACGCGGGTGTCGCCGTCAACCGTCAGGTGCCGGCCGTCCACCAAGTGGTCGAAAATTTGCGGGGAGTGGCGGCGCAGGGATTGCCATTGGTCGGCCGGGACGTTCTCGGTGGCGCCGGGGTTGATGGTCACCGGCGGCCAGGTCTTGCCCTCGTCTTCGGAGTGGGCGACGGCGGCCACGATGAAAACGCGTTTCATCCGGTTGGTGATTTGGGGCATTTCGTGTTCCTCGAAAAAGTAAGGGGGCGACAAGCCCCCTTACTGTACCCGAATTGACGGCGCGGTCAGATGCCGTCAGCCTGCAGGGCGGCGGTGGGGAAGGGCCGGTGGAAACTGCCGAACTTGTACGTGGCGAACAGGTTGGTAGCCAACGCGGCATCCTGCGGGGGCAGCATGTTGAAAACTTCCGACATCGGCATGTAGAAGTTCTCGGGGTCGGTGTCTTCCAGAATGGCCCGGTTGGTGCCGCCCACGCCGGCGCCCTCGAGGTAGCGAACCGGCAAGATTTCCAGATCGCGGCCGGTGTTCGCGGTGTAAGCGTTGTTTTTCGCCAGGAACTCGGCGATGGTTTGGTTCACGCCGTTGCCGCCCGTGCCGTTGATTCGGGTGGACGTGATCTTGACCCACTGCGCGACAGGCAGGGACAGGCGGCCCGGCTTGAACACCATTTTGGAATTGGTCATGACGGTGCCAATCCAGTTTTGGACGTCCGCGATGATTTCATCCGGGGTCGCGACGGCCCAGGTGGTGCCGCCGGCGGCCTTGGCGCCTGCCGTGGTGATCGGGGTGAGCGAGTAGTCCAGCCAGCCCGCGAAGCCCAGCGAGTTGAACCCGTAGAAAAACACGTGTTCAATGTGGCGTTCGCTGGCCTCGCGCATCGCGGCGCCGTTGTCGGTGATGAGGTTCATCCCTTCGTGACCGAAGGCGACGGCGCGGATGTCGTCGAGGTCGATGGACGCGGACACGGCGGCCGACTCGAGCGGGATGGTGACCTTGTTCATGGTCACGCCGACGGTGGGAATGTCCTTGCCGACAGCTGCGCGGAAAGCGCCCTTGCCGCGGCGGTCGCGGACTCGGTAGCTGGTCAACTTGGCGCCCACGTTCACCGACGTGTCAAGCGAGGCGCCGGGGAGCACCTTGGACCACAGGATTTCCGGCAGCTTGACATCGACAGCGCCCGCGCGGACCTGTTCGAAAATGTCCACGGTGAAGCCCATGGCGCCATTCAGGCCCGAGGGGTTGCCGGGGGTGAACGCGTTTTGGACGATGACGGCCAGTTGCGCGGGTTGCACGCCCAGGTCGGACGCGAGTTTTGCCATGTTCAGAAAACGGGACATTTCGGGTTCTCCTTGTTGTCGCCTGGGGGTGCTTACAGCTTGATGCGGCCGACGGTGCCGGAAGCGGCGGCGCCGTACCACGTGGCGCCGGTCACTTGGATGCGGCCAGCGCCGGCGGCGTTGGTGAACTCACCCACGGGAATGCCGGCGTCCGACACGCTCATGTAAACGGCGTCACCGTCCGCCACGGTCGCGTTCGCCTTGGCAAACACGATGTCGCCCGAACCGAGTTCGGAGACGGGGACGACGGTGGTGGCGCGGATCGAAACCGCGTTGTTGCTGGCGTCTTGCGAGGTCGCGCCGTACAGCAGCGCGACGCCCACGATGTCGCCGGACACGCTGCCCGCCAACGGCGTTTTGACGCCGTAGGGGGTCAACAGTTCGTCATTCTGGCCGTTGGCGGTGCCCTTGACGACGCCGCGGCCCAGGACCACGACGGATTCGGTGCGGAAAGAACGGATGCGTTTGGACAGCACCGCGCCGCCGATGTCGGCGATTTGGCCGGGGTAGCCGGCGGCGAAGGTGTCGAAAACGGCGGTTTGAACGGCGTTCATGGTCATGGTCGGTTCTCCTGCGAAGGCGTGCGCCTTACTTGGCGTGCGGGTAGAGGGCCGCGCGGCGGCCTTCGTTGGTGGCGAAGTTCAGGGCGGGGGCGCCGTTGCCTTCGGGTTTGGCGTTCACGATCTGGTGACCGGCCGGGACCGCGGGGGCGGTCTTGGGCAGGACGTCGCGCATGGTCGAGAACATGCCGCGCACAAAGGCTTCGTCGGCCTTGTCGGCTTCGATGGCCTGGGCGCCGCGCGCCGTGCGCACGCTGTTGACGACGTGCAAGCGCAGCGCGTGCCCGTGCAGTTTGCGCGCTTCGGGCGTCAGGGTCAGACCGGCCGAATTCATGACCTTGCCGGCGTCTTCGCGTTCCTCGGTCATTTCTTCGGCGGCCTTTTCGATGCCCTCGGGGTTCATCGCGGCGTTCAACTGGTCTTGCAGCGCGGCCACTTGGCCTTCGAGCTCGGATTTTTGCTTGCCGAGTTCGGCCATTTGGCGGTTCACCTCGGCCAGCTGGTCCAAGGTTTCTTGGATCTTGGCCGGGTCGGCGGCGTTGGCGGCCTTGGTGTCGAGCTCCTCGACGGCGGCCACATCCTCGTTTTCGACGCGGATGGTGCGGCCAGTGGCACGCAAACGGATTTGGGTGGTCGGCATTTCGGCCCCTTTGCGATTGTTCAGAATTCGGACGGAAGACCCGGCGCGGCCGGTGCCCTGCGGCAGGATTGCCAAATGATTGTAGCGAATTTGCCGGAAAACCCCGTGGTATGGATTGCCCGCGCCGTCAATACCGGGCGTCCATTCCACGTTCGCGTCATAGGCCGACGAAATTTCTTCCAGCCGTTCGGGGTCGCCCACGGGGAGCATGATCCGGCGCACGGTTTCGGGGTCCACCACCAGCACGTCGGCAAACAAGGTTTCATCGCGGTAAACCGGGGTGCCGGCGATGTTGCCGCACGACGCGCCGACGGTGCCCACGTCCTGCCAGATGTGGCCCACCGTGGCGGGCATGCCCTCAAGGCTTTTCACACTCTCGGGCGCGGCCAGTTCCTCGGCGGGCACGAACACGCGCACGAACCCGTCACCGCCAGGGGCCGGGGCGCCTTCGAGCTCCTCGGGCAGGTAGCGCAAGACATCGACACGCAGCACGGCCACGGTGCAGCGCAAAAACCCGGTGGCTTCGTCGAGGCGCCATTGTTGGTTCACGACCCGGGCGGTGGTCAGCAGTTGGGTTTTCATACGAATTGCGCTTTCAGTTTCGCCAGGTTCAACACCGGTTCGGCGTAGCACCGGCATTGTATGGCGTGGCCTGGGTGGCCGTCTTCGGGCGGTTCGTCCCACCGAAACAACTTCCCTTCGCGGCGGTAGTGGTCACCGTGCAGGCGCGAGGGCGTCGGGTAAAGGCCGCCGGGGTTGCCCACCACGCGCGAATCCTTGGACGTGCGCCAAATGTATTCCTCGATTCCGTTGGACGCCTGGCGCGACTGATTCAGGGCGGCGGTGACTTTGCTGGTCTGGTCGCGAGCGATGAGCCTGGCGCGGTTGTCTGTTTGCGCCCCGATGGCGCGCAGCTGTTGCACCAGCGACGGCCCCGTGGCCGACGTGCGGCCGGCGAAGTTGTCCATGATGGCCGACGCGACTTTAAAGTGGTGCTCGTCGGAAATGGACCGAATCAAAGCCACGTTCGCGTCGCGCGCCAACGCCAGGTCGGCGGCCGTCTGCGGGTCGTCAATGACCCGGGCGAACTCCACGCCCAGGGCCCGCGCCACGGACTGTTCAAAGGCCTGTTTCTGCGTTCGGCTGACTTCGTCCACGAACACGTTAGCCACTTCGGGCGCGAACCGTGCGGCGCGTTCCCTGGCCTCGGCGGTCATGGCCTGCAGGGCCTGCGCGATGGCGGCCCGCTGGGCGCCCGAGGCGATGAGGTCGGACAGGTTCGCCGTTTGCGCTTCAAGGAACCGGACTTGGTCGGACAACGCCCGGTAGTAGTTGCCGAACGCGCGCCGGCTGGCCTTCGTCGGGCGAAGGGCGCGGCGTTGTTTTCGCGCCTTGCGCGCGTCGTCCGGTAGCAACACAGTCATTTTCAGGCCTTGACACCGTGCGCAAACGTAGTTAAATTAACGACATCGCAACACGCAACACCCCGAAGGATACGCCACATGAACGCTCAAGCCCAAGCCGAGTTCGCCCGCATCGTGGTTTCGTCGGCCGTCGAGTTCGTCGCCAAGAAATGGGGCGTCACCGCGCAACAGGCCTTGCGCCAGATCGCCGAAGACGCACAGAACGGCACGGTGTCGGGCCTGACCGCCGCGTTTCAAGCCCTTGTCGCTGAAGCCCGCGCCGCCCTGGCCTCGGGCGAGCTCCACGCGTTCTTGCGCCTTGCCTGAAAGGAACCCGGCCCATGCAATCCCTGATTCACGTCAAGCACACGTGCGGCCGGCTTGAGCCGGTGTCGGCCACGCTGTTCGAATTCTCGGTGGGCGGCGACGTCGTCGAGTTGGCCGTGCATGCGCGCGTGTCCGACGCCCCCGGCTGGACCGTCACGCACGTGGCGAGCGGTTCGGCGGCCTGCCACTTTCCCGACGCGGACGTGGCCGCACAGTTGCCGATCTGGGGCGCCGAACACGCGCCCGTCGCCACCGCCCTCGGCGCCTTGAACACGCTGGTGTGCCGGCTGGGCGCGGCCCGCGTTCGGTCGGTGTTCGCGAGCGCCAAACCCCTAATTGACGCAGGGGGTTGACAACGGCGCGGAATGTAGTTAAATTAACTACATCGACAACGCACCGGAGAACACGACATGGCTACTTTTCAAACGGGCAAGACCTACACCACCCGCAGCGTCTGCAACCACGATTGCGTCGTGTCGGTCGTGGTGGCCTCCCGCACTGCCAAAACGATCAAGACCGACAAGGGTCAAACCCTGCGCGTCGGCGTGCACGACGGTGTCGAGTTCGTCAAGCCCTGGGGTAGCTACAGCATGGCCCCCATCGTGCGCGCCGCCTAACCCCTCAACCCCGGCCGCCCAGCGCGGCCAGAAAGGAACCCCCCATGGCCCTCATGGTCACAACGGACACGGTCCTTGCAGACAACGTCCAAGCGGTGTTCAAACTCAGCGATGGCCCCGGCTGGGTGTGCATGACTTTGTTGGGCCCGTTGCCCCTTTTCGACCTGTTCACGCATGCCGAACGTCGGGGCGAGTTGAACCAATTTGCATCCGTCACGGTGGACCGCATGCACATGGACGACTTCGGCACGCTGCAGGGCGGCGAACTCCGGGGGTTCCGTCCATGGGACTGACCACCGAACAACTCGAAGCCCACGCGGCCACGTGCACGGGGCTTGTGCAACCGTCCGACCCTTACGCGCCGGTGCTTTGCCCGCGCTGCGCCGAGCTCAAGAAACGGCGTGAAGCCCTGGCCGAGGCCGCCCAAAGTTGCGAGGTCTTGCGCTTCAAATACTGGACGATGCTGGGGTGCGTGCGAGGCCAACGGCTCGAGCTCCTGACCGACCCAACCTTGACCCACTTGGCCGCCCAAATCGACGGGCTCCACGAAGCGTTCGAAGCGCGCGTGCATGCCCTCGCCAACCCGAAGGACTGACCCCATGACGAAAGAAACTTGGACCCCGACCGAGGAGGCGGCGTTTGTCGCCCTCCAAGAACGCCGCGAACGCGTGCAAGCGGCCATGAAAGCCGGCGTGACGACGTTGGTGGATCGCCACTTTACCGGCATGCAAGCCGAGGCGAAAAACGCGCTGTTTTCGATCCTCACGAAGCACGCGGACGATTGGCGCGACGCCCTGGCGCCGTTTGACTCGGGCGTGCGGCCTGAACCGCCCCAGGTGCCCGAATGCGCCCCGCCGGGCGGGTGGGTCCTGCACCATTTGCCCCTTGACCATCGGTTTGGGGTTCCTTGGCCGGTTTCTTACCGCCCCGACGCCGGGCGCCGCATTATCGCGTTTTTGCGCGGCGGCAAGCACCTGGGCCCGGCCGATGTGGATTCGTTCGCCTGGGGTGTCACCGGTGACACCTCCGACATTGTTTCGTGGCGCTACGCCGATTGACTCAACCAACGACAGGAGAAACCAAGCATGCCCAGCAAAACCGCTTTCAAGATGCACGAATTCCACCGCGACGACGCGTTGCAGGCCTACTGCCTGGCAATCGGGGGCCGCCCGGCCCTGCAGTTGCCTGCGCACCTCGTCACGCCGAAAACCGCCGTGGCCGTCGGCGAATTGGTGGCCGCCGCCAACGTGGACCGCAAGACCTTGTGCACGCTGGCCGACTACACCGAGCGCCTCGACGAAATGTTGGACGCCTACCACCTGGCGCCGTGGTGGCTTCGCGTGTGGTGGGCCTTGTCCAACTCGTTGCCCTACGTCAAGCCGCGGGAGGTGGAGCCGACAACGCCGCGTTGATCTGGTCAAGGGCGGCGGCCGGATCGGTCACGGGTTCGGGCTCAGGTTCGGGCGGCGTGATCGTGGCCGCTTCGATCAACAGGGCGTCGCGTTGCTCGAGCTCCCGCAACGCGGCGTCGTCATCCAGCAATCCGGCGCCCACCAGCGACACGACGTTGGCGACGTCCTGGGTGCGGATGTTGGACTGTTCCACCTCGGACAGGGACCACAACGGCGGGAAGTCAATGGCGAGCTCGTTGGCGGCCACGAAGCCTTGACCGAACACCGATCGGCCCAGCACCTCGGCCAGCTGCATCGCCCGCGGTTGCCAGGTCACGCGCTGTTCGGACTCCAAGCGGCCATAGTAGTTTTCCAAGTCGCTTTCGCCCGTCGCGTTCAGGCCGCCGGGCGCCTGGCCGAGGAACCGCGTGGCGGGGATGTCCGAGGCGGCCGACAGGATTTGCACGAACGACAACACCAACTCGGGCACGCTCCCGAAACTGGCGTTCATGGTGCTGATCGTGTCGCCGTCGCCCGGCTGGCGGTCGATGACGGCGCCCCGAAAGTTGTTGATCTGGTTGACGATGTCGGCCATTGCGGACATTGCCCGTTCGCCTTCCTTGGTCCCGACTAGGTCCATGGTGTCCATTTGGGCGATGATGACCGATGCACGTTGCACCAAGTGGTAAGCCCCCTGGCGGGTGCCGGTCGCGCGCATGAGCTCGTCATAGATCGGCAGCAACACCGACGTGCCGAAGCCATCGCGGCGGATGAACGACACGGACGACATCAAGGCGTCATCGGTGGACAACAACGGGTCGCCGTCGAGGACGACGAAACGCGATCGGTGCACGTGCTGGCTACCCCGGACGGTGTAGACCGAGGGCCGCCCGTAGTCGGCGCTTAGGGGGTTGGTGTCATAGTCCCGCGGCGCCAGCGAAGACCGGGGGATGACGTTCAAGAACTTCAAGCCGCCTTTTTGCACGCCGGCCAGGTTCAAAGGCTTGGACGGGTCATCGGTGCCGTCTGCCACGCCCAGGAACACCACCGCCCCGCCCACCAACCGTTCAAGCCGGCCGGCTTGTTTGAGCACTTCGAGCACTCGGAGTTTTTCGGTTGCGGCCAGCATGTCGGCCGCGTGCTGTTCGCTCAGGCCGTCATAGCGCCAGCCCTCGCGCAACACGTCGTGCACGGGAATGGACACGATTTTGCGGGCCTGCCAGTCGGTGTGATACAGCTGGACGGCGAATTTGTCTTGCATCCACGGTGTCATGAATTGGAACAAAGGCGCCTGCCCGGATCCCAAGTCATGTTCGCCGCCCAGGCCTGACGCCCGGGCCACCGAGTTAGCCGCCCGCACTTGTCGGCGGCGCCGCGTTGCCTGTTTGGTCATGTTTCGTTCCGCCACCGTGGAAAGTCCAAATGCTGACGGCCATGGTGGTGCCGTCCACGTCTTCGTCGTGCGCGTGGGTGTCGTCAGCGGTAAACGCCGAATGCTCGTCGATGTACGCCCCGACCCACTCGCACCCCGGGATTGTGTCAGACGGGGCCCACACGTCCCCGTTAAAAATGTTCCACGACGCCTTGTTGGCCCGGCCCACCTTGTCGGCGGGGTAACCGTAGTCCGTCGGTTTCCACAATTGCACCTTGTGGCCGTGCACGCGCTGTTCGACCGAGCGTTGCCGCGTCATGGCCTGGGCGAGGGACACGCCCGAGGCCTTGGCCTCGATGTAAAACCGTTTCGCCTGGGGGTGGGCCTGCCAGAACTTCGCGGCATGCTGCAGCATTTCGGGGAACTCCCAACGGCCGTGCAGGCGGTCGAGCAGGTACAGCCGGCGCGCCCCCTCGGCGCCCCAAAAGTAAAAGCCGCTCGGGTCGTTGGCTTCGTCTTTGGTGTAGGCCGTGTCCGCCGTGATCCAGAACGCCGAGCACCGGGCCATGACCTCGTCGCGGTTGGCGTAGAAGCGCCACCACGATTCCCGGAAAATGCCGCCGCCCGAGGGCCGGGGGTCTTGTTGGTACTGCCCCGCGAACGTCTCGCCCGCCAGGGGGTTCGCCTGGCCGCGGTCGTTCTTGCGGTCGCGCATGGCCTTGAGGTCGGCCACGGTGTGTTTCGCCGGCCACAATGCCCGCTCGTTTGGCGTGCCCTCGTCGATGAGCGCCGCTAACCGGCGGTGGTGCCAGGCCATGGACGTGTCGGCCAGGACGTGCGCGGTGAAGTCCTTTTGGTGGATCCGCTGCATGATGAGCAACACCGGCGTGCGCGGGCTGTTGCGCCGGCTTCGAATGGTGGTTTCCCACCGCCCGTTGATCCCTTCGCGAATCGTGTCGTGCCTGGCGTCGTCGGGTTTCAACGGGTCGTCAATGAGCAGGCAACCCGAGAACGTGAACGCGCCGGTGTCGGGGTCCACCTCGTCAAGCCGGCCGGCGCCGAAGCCGGTAACCGTGCCCCCGGTGGCCGCCGCCAAGAACGTCCCGCCCTGGGCCGTCTGCCACGCCCCCTTCGCGTCCTTGTGCGCCTTCAACGTGATGTGGGGCCACAGCTGGCGAAACTCCCGCGATTTCATGAGGTCGCGTATCGCGTCGGAGTTTTCGTAAACCAGCGGTTGGCTAAAGGACAGGTGGATGAACTCGCATCGGGGGTTTTTGACGTAGCACCACGCCACGAACAGCACCACGCACAGTTCGGTTTTTGAGTACCGCGGCGGCATGTTTTCAATGAGCCCCGTGGCGCCGCCAGGCAACTCCCCGCGCCACATCGCCATGAGGTCGTCGCACAAGATCCGGTGATGTTCCGCGAAGACGAACGACGACCCCTTGCGGACCTTGAAAAAGTAGCGGGCGAAGAATTCAAACGAGGCTTCGCACTCCTCCCGCAGGACGTCGAGCACCTGGGCGTCGGTCAAGCCCAGGTCGGCGAGGGGGTCGGCTGTTGTCATGGCGCCAATTGTGCCCGACTCGTCAACAGGGGGTTGACGGGGCCGGGGAATGTCGTTAAATTAACTACATCGACAACGCACCACGAAAGGAAACCCGCCATGTTTTACGGCATTGTCACCCAGGTGGACGGCAGCTACACCGAACGCCAGTTGCGCGCCTACCCGCTGCAGGCCCAACGCACCGCCGACGGCGCCCAGGCGGTGCCCGCTGCGAAGGTCCGCCGCTTTCGTCAGCGCCTGCGCACCCCGCACGTCGCGCACGTCGTGGCCGGCGGCATCGTCGTGACCCAAATCACCAAGGCCGAAGCCGACGCCCTGTTGAACCCGTAAGCCCAACCCCGAAAGGAACCGAATCGTGCGAATCAACGTCTACAGCCAAGAACTGACCGACGAAGTCCAAGAAATTCACAAGCGCAGCAACACCGGGGTGACCTACTCGGCCGCCCAGCTGGTGCTGCACTCTTCGCCGCGTCTGCACCACCCACCCGCCGATGACGACCGTAGCGCCGTCACTTTCTGGCTACCAAAGTCACCCGAACGCCGCGAACAAATGGCCCTCGCTTTTGAACGCATCGCGCACGTCTTCCGCACCGCACCCCCCGAAACCGGCTTGGATTGACCGTGCACACCGACGGCCAGGGGTATCGCCTGCCCACCGCCCCGCCCGGCTGGCCGTTTGGCCGGACTCCTTTGCCCCCTCCCGCGCCCGCTCAGGACGCACCGTTTTAAAAGGCCCCGACCATGGACCACCTCGCCCGTCTGGTGCTCTATTCGCGGTTCGTGAACCCCCAACCTGGGGAGCCGGCCGCCGCCTATGAACGGCGGTTCTGGCGGGTGCGCGCGGTGCTTGAGTTCGTCGAAGACGCCGCCTACACCCTGGCCGCCCTGTTGCTTGGCGGCATCGCCGGTTTCCTGTTCGGGCTTGCGGGGTGTTGACAACGGCGCGGAAGGTAGTTAAATTAACTACATCGACAACGCACCGGAGAACACGACATGACCAAGCCCAGCACCTTCGCCCAGGTCGTCGCCACCATGGCCGCCACGCTCACCGCCCAAGTCGGTGTCGCCGTTGAAGTGACCCACCGCGGCGCGGATCTTTGGACGGCCAGCTTTGAGGGCACCGCCGCCCACCCGGCCGCCGCCCTGGTTGAGGTGCTGCGCAAGGTTGGCACCGACGTGACCGTGGACGCCTGCGAAGACCTTGAAATGACCTGCGTTTACTTCAAGGCCTGAGCATGCCCGGCCCCCGCGAAAACACCGCCACCGTCGAGGGCCTGCGGGCCCAGGTGCTGGCGCATCCGATGTGCGCCCGCCTGCGCGAAGTGGGCGGCGCGTTCGTGGTCACCTATCCCGCCGGCGCGCACCCCGCCGTTGACGGCGCGCGGTCGTCCTACAGCGACGGCAAAGCCCGCGCCCTCGAACGCCTGTTGCCGGTCCTTGAGCGCCATTGGCGCGAGGGCACGCCGTCATAACAGGCCGCGCAGGGCCTTGACGACCCGGGCGCGCTGTTCGGGCGTCAGCGTTGCCGCGTCGGTCGTGACGACGCCCACGGCGCCCGAGTGCTTCACGTGCTCGGCCAGGCCGCCCAGGACCTTTGCAATGTTGGTCAAGGCCGCATCCTGAGAACGGGTGTGAATCTTGAACCCCGATTTGGTCCGCTCCACCCCAGCGAACAGGCGTCGCGCCGCCGGCGATACGTTGCGCAGGTCGGCCAGTTGGACCCGCTCGATTCCTTCGCCCTCGCAGTGCGGACACTCGGGATGTGGGCCGCGCGTGCGGCGGAAACCATAGCCCCCGGCCAGGTCCGGCGCCGGCTTGCCCGCCTCGACCGCCTTGGCGCATTCCAAGGCCCATTCGTTTTCGTCGCGCCACTGATAGCGGTGGTCGAAGCCCCAGCAATGGCGGCAGGCATCCCGCACGATGCGCGCGAGCTCGGACGGATCCGCCCGCACCAGCTGCACCCACTCAGCGAGAACCCATTGCATATCGACTTGCGCCGCTTCGAGCGCGGCGGCCTTGTGCGCGGCCAGGGCGGCGGCCACGCGGGGGCGATGCTCGACCGACGAGGCCTTGACGGCCGCCGTCTGCTTTTTCATGCCTGCGGTTGAGTACGCCGCTTCGTAAGCCTCCCTCACCCCCAGCCCGCGAAGCCTGGCGGCCACAAAAGCGTTTTCCCGGTCGGTCAATGTGCTGCGTTTCATGCCTGCGATCCTAAACCCACCCGCCACGACCCGCCACAACGCGATTCGGTGGGTGCTCTAAGTTGTTGATTTTAAAGCCTTACCCTCTTTACCCTCTATACCCTCTAGTAAAGATAGAGTGTTAAAGAATAACGTATAAACGTAAGTATGATTTTATATGTAGGTAGGCGGGGGAGTAGCGGACCCTCATGGTGGGTGCGGGGTTTTTACGATTTTTGCCCCGTTTTCCCCTATGTGTTGCGTTACCCCGCCGAAGTGGGTAAAGTTGAAAAAAGTATGATTTGAGGGGTTCCGATGCTCAAGATTTCACGCCAAGATGCAGCCAGGCTGGGCCGAAAAACGTACAGAACCGCCAAGCCTTGCAAGAACGGCCACGATTCCCCCCGCTACGTTTCGACCGGCCAGTGTGTCGCCTGCATGTCCAACCGCTACGCCGAGGCCGTGCGCCAGGCCGACAAGCCCCGTTGCGTGACTTACCGTTTGAGGGCTTCGGACGTCGCCGAGGTCAACGCCCTGGTGCTGGCGCTGTTCCTGCAGCGCGGGGAAGTCCCTCCCGAGCTCCCCGCTATTGACGCCGCCGTCATTGGTCGTTAATATCACTACACCTCAACTTCAACCGGGCCCCAACCGTGACCCACATTCATTCCGTCGTGCCGGCCGTTGACGCGCTGGTGTTCTGGCCCCTGCCGCCGCGGCGCCCCGTCTCGGGCCGGGTGTGCCGCGTGCACGGCGCCGTCGTCGTGGTGACCGAAGTCGGCCGCGTCTATTCCAGCGAAGTGCAAGACCGTGTCGCCTACCTGCGCGGGTCGGCGAAGTTTGAAAGCACGTTTGCCGCCCTGGTGAAACTCGGCGTCGTCTCCAAGGCCGAAGCCGACGCACACTTGGCCGACATCGCGGCCATTCGCAAGGCCGATTCCGACAGGTGGGAGGCAAAACGCATGCTCGACGGGGCGAAGGCCCTGGGCATCAAACTGACGGTGGCGCAGCGCGGGCAACTGTTGCGCGTGGCGATGGCCGCCGTGAAGGGTGGCCGCCGTGGATGACCGCCGCACGCTTTCGTTCGTCACCGACGCGCCAGTGGTGGAGGTCGTCGGCCACGGGTACAACGACGCCGAGTTGCCCCCGGGCTTTGATGCCGATGGTGAACGTGTCGTGGTGCTCAAGCGCATGCGCGAGGCCAACCCCGGCGCGCTGGTGCAGCTTGTCGAGGGCGGGAAGTGGACGCCGTACCGCGGCCCGCGCGACTTCGCAAACCAGCACCGCCAGGCGTCCAAGCGCGTCGCCCGCAACCGAGCGCGCACCAAGGCCGCCCATCGTGCCCGCATGGCGCAGAAAGGCCGCAAGTGAAGCCGCTGGCCCTTGATGTGTGTTGCGGTAGCCGCATGATGTGGTTTGACAAAGCAGACCCACGCGCGTTATTTGGTGACATTCGACGCGAAACCTTGACAGTCACCGACAACAGCCGGGGCAACCCCTCGGGCGTCCGAACCGTGACGATTGATCCGGACGTGTTGTTTGATTTCCGGGCGTTACCTTTCGCGGACGCCTCGTTTAAGGTCGTGGCTTTTGATCCTCCCCACTTGGTGCACGCCGGGCCGCGGTCTTGGCTTGCCGCCAAGTATGGTCGGCTGGGAGACTGCTGGCGGGAGGATCTGGCCAGCGGGTTCCGCGAATGCTTCCGCGTACTTGAGCCGGGCGGCGTGCTGGTGTTCAAATGGAACGAAACGCAAGTAAAGGTGCGCGAGGTTCTCGCACTTTGCCCCGTGCCGCCGATGTTCGGGCAAGTTTCCGGCCAAAAAGGCTTCACCCATTTTCTAGTTTTCGTGAAGGGGCACGCGTGATTTCGTTTGGATCCGTCTGTAGCGGCATCGAAGCCGCCTCGGTGGCCTGGGGCCCGCTGGGCTGGCGTGCAGCGTGGCTGGCCGAGATTGAAGCATTTCCGGCGGCGGTGCTGGCGCACCACTACCCCGAGGTGTCGAACCTCGGCGACATGACACAGATTGCGGCCATGGTGCGTGCGGGGCTGGTTGAGGCGCCCGACGTCCTTTGTGGCGGCACGCCGTGCCAGGCTTTCAGCGTTGCGGGTTTGCGTCGTTCGCTCGACGACGCCCGCGGCAACCTATCGTTGACCTTTTGCGAACTTGCCAATGACATCGACACCCGCCGAAAGGCCCTTGGAAAGCCCCCCGCCGTCGTCTTTTGGGAAAACGTCCCCGGCGTGCTCACCACCCGAGACAATGCTTTCGGTTGCTTCCTGGCGGGACTGGCCGGCGAAGCTGATCCTCTCAGTCCACCAGGGGGAAAATGGGCAAACGCTGGTTTCGTGCTTGGTCCCCAAAGAACAGTCGCGTGGCGGATCCTTGACGCCCAATATTTCGGAGTGGCCCAACGACGCCGCCGTGTGTTCGTTGTCGCAAGTGCTCGAACGGGGTTTGATCCCGCAGCGGTTCTTTTTGAGTTCCACGGCGTGCGCCGGGATACTGCGCCGCGCCGAGAAGCGGGGCAAAACCTTGCCGGATGCCTTGCGGCATGCACTGACGGCGGTGGTTTCCCGGGGACCGACGAAGCCCTAGGGGGTTACGTTCAACCCGCTGTTGTCGGCCCCCTGACGGCAGCGTGCGGCCCGAACGGTCACGGTGGTAGCGGGCTTGCAACGGACAAGGGCGCCGAGGCCGGGCACATCCTGGCGTTTGGCGGCAACCGCACCAGCGGCGCCATTGACGTGTCGCCGGCGTTGCTTGCCCAGCCTGGCAGCGGTTGGAAAGGGGACTTTGAAAGTGAAACTTTCTTGGTCGCCCACACCTTGCGCGGGGAGGGCTTTGACGCGAGCGAAGACGGCACGCACCCCAGCGTGCAAAAGGTCGCCAGTTTTGACGACGTGGCCCAATGCCTGCGCGCACGGACCCCGGGCAACATTGACAACAGTTCCACCACGGTCGTCGCGCAACCGTCGACCGGTGTCGTTTACGCGCACTACAGCCACGACTTTGCACACGACCGAATCACCGACCCATCGGGTGTTTCGCCAAGCCTGGCCGCTGCGTCCAACGCGTCGGGAGGGTTGAACGTGGCGGTTGCCTTCAACGCCAACGCACAAGCCGACCAACTGCCGAGCGTGGGGCGCGACACCAGCGTGAACGACGGTTTGACCTGTTCCCAACAAGCGGCCGTCGCGTTGCAGTGGCAAGGCGGCAGCGCGCAGGATCAAGTGGTTTCCCCGGCGGGTGTTTCGCCCACCCTGGCGCACAGTTCCTGCGCGCACGGCGGCCATAACGAACCGAAGGTGTTGCAGGGCTTGCAGGTTCGCCGCCTGACCCCGGTGGAATGCGAGCGCCTGCAGGGCTTCCCGGACGGCTATACCGACATCCCATGGACCGAGTATCAGCGCATTCAGAGGCAGGCAGAGAAGGCTGGCTCATCGTTCGAGGCTGAGCTCAAAAAGCGCGGGAAGGTGCTGCGCGGCCCGAACACGCCTGCGTGCCCGGACGGCCCCCGTTACAAGGCCCTGGGCAACTCCTGGGCCGTGCCGGTCGTGGCGTGGCTTGGGGAGCGCATCTACTGCGAAATTTTGATGGCCGAGATTCAGGAGAACGCCGCATGATCGGATCCCGTTGGCGCCCCGGTCACCGTGTGCAGCACGGCCCCGAGCGCGGCGCGTTTGAGGAGGTCAACAGCCCGTGCAGCACGCAGGCCGAAGACCGAGTGCAACGCGCGCTCCTGCCGAGCTCCTACCGCCCCGGCCGCGCGCCCGTGGCTTTCCGCCCTGAGTGGAACCACGCGCGCCGTGTGCTGGGCCTGCCGCCCTTGCAACCCCCGAAAGATCGCACCATGTCCCGACATACTCGAATCGTGCTTGCCATTTTCGCCTTTGACCTGGCCGTGGTGGTCGGGGTCGTTGTCCTTGCCTGCCGTCACCTATGAAAACCGCAATCCCCCAAGATCCCGCGCAGTTGCGCGAAGTCGCTGGCCTGAGCGTGCGTGAAATGTCCGCCCTTGCCATGTTCATCGACCCCACGGCGTGGAACCGGGTGGAGCGCACCGGCGGCATTGACCCGGCCCGGCTGACGCTTACGCGTGCACGTGTGGCGATCCGCAACGGTTGCGGGGCGGCCGAGGTGCGCGCCATTGTCGAGGGGCTGGCGTGATTTCCCGGCCCCTGACCGTCGGCCAGGTGGTGTACTTGGCACGCGAGAACACGAACGCCGAACCGACGCCGGCCACGGTGGTTTCGGTCGCGCGCAAGTGGGCCACCCTTGACCATGGCGGCCTGAAACGTCGGGCCGAGAAAGACACGGGGCACGTCATTTGCCCGGCCTGGGGTCTGACGCATGAGGCTTGGGAATCGCTCGAAGCGTGGCACGCCGAGCGCCGCCACGCGGGCGCCTGGCACCGCTTGCGCCGAGCGTTGAACGTGCACCCGCTCCCCGATCGGCCGACGTTGGAAAACATCGAACGGGCCGCCGCGTTGCTGGGTGTTGACATCCGGCCGAAAAGTAGTTAAATTAACTACATCGACAACGCACCGGAGAACACACATGGCCGACGTCTTCCAGCAAATGCGCAACATCCAAACCGCTACCCTGGCCGCCCGTGCCCGCTTGGCCGACAAGACGGTCAGCACGCAAGTGAGCAAAGGCCGCGGCCAAGTCACCCGCGTGACCTATGACGCCAAAGGCCATTCCACCGTTTCGCCCGCTTCCGATTGGATGCCCGTGGCGCAGTTGCCCGCCGCCCTTGACGCGCTGACAGCATGACCTGCCGCCACACTCAAGCACACCGCCTCGCCTACCCCGGCGGGGTTCTGGTGGATCAATGCAGCGTTTGCGGCGCCGTGATGTGGGCGCATCGGTTGCCCTGGTGGCGACGGTGGTTCAAGCGCACATGAAACAACGCCCGGCATGCCGGGCGTTTCCTTTGGTCACTCAAGGGGCCGCCACACGGTCACCCCGGCGTCAACTAAGCGCCGGTCCATGTCTCGCGTTCCAGACCCTCCCGGGAATTTGATGGCGGCCCAAGGCTTGCCAATCTCTAGCATCCATTGGTTTCGAGTGGGGCCCGCTTGGTTGCCGTGTGTTTGCCACGGGGCCGGCATGACTAGCACCGGCAAGCCGTGCGCTTTCGCCCACTCCCCGCCCAGGCCGTCCGCGCCTCGGGCCCCGCCGTGCAGCACGGCAAAGTCACCCCAGGTTTGCCGGGCGAGGTCCAAAGCCGCGTTCAAGGCTGGCGCGTTGTAGAAAGCCCGACCGCCGAAGACCAAGACGACCCGCATGGCTTAGGCCTTCGCAGGCGTTGCCATTGCCTGGGCGGCGGTGTAGGCCCTGGCGATGTCGGGGCCGCGCAACTGCGCGTCGGCGTGGCCTTCCTTGATGAACAGTTTTGGCTTTGCCCCGTCGGGCATGACGGCGTTGTGCACGCGGCCTTTCGGCAAGCCCGGGTGCCAGTCATAGCCCAGGGACTGCAGCAACTCGCGCCGCTTGTTGGGCGCCAGGCGTCCCGCCTTGCCGACACGGTTCAACAGGTGTTCCAGCTGCAGGCTAGACACCCAGCCCCCGCAGAACCCGGGCAAGCCCTGTTCGATGGCCTCTAGCACTTCCTGTTCGATGGCGCCCATGCCTTCCTCAATAGCCTGGTCATTCGACGATGTCTTGGGGGCGCGGTCGGCCTGCACCGTCGGGTTGAACTCGTCAGGGATGGGCCACGTGTGCAGGAACTCCGAGACGATGGCAAAGCCCCCGGACTTGAGCCAGGAATACAGGCGCGGGAAGTAACCGCCCGTCATGCCGTCGCGCGCCAGGTCTTCGGCCCGTTGCTGGGCGGTGTAGAAAATCGCCAACCGCCGGTCGGTGCGTGACTTGCGCAGGGCGTCGCGGTGGTTGCTGTTGAACATGAAATTGGCGCAGCAATCGGCCGTCCGTTGGGCCACGCCCATGTCGCGCCGGGTCAGCCGTTCGCCGGTAATCATGGGCTTCAAGATTTCGAGCAACTCGCGTTTTTGCTCGGGAACATAGACGTCTTCCACGCCGATTAGAAGCGTGCCGAACATCCACGTATTGTATTTTTCGGCAATCTCGGACGCCGGCGGCAAGTGCACATAGCGGTGCCCCAGGGCGAACGCGACGCAGCGCGTGAACAGCGTTTTGCCGTTGCCCTCGGTGCCCTGCAACAGCGGCGCCCATTGGAACTTGTGGCCCTTGTGCTGCACGCACGCGGCCATGAACGACAGCAAAATTAGCCGGTCGCGTTCGTCGGGCAGCAACTTCGCCAGGTGCGTGAAAAAAGGCGTCATGTCCCCGACGGCGCGGGGCACCTCAATGGGCCACCACGTGTTCGCCAGCACCTGGCCGCCTTCGTTCAACAGCGCGGCCGGCGCCTCGGTGGGCCGGAAGGTGGACGAATCGGCCACGGGGTGGCGCAGGGCCTGCGACTGTGTGAACGCCTCCCACGCGTCGCGGGTGGTGCGTTCGTTGGCGAGGTCCATGGCGAAGGTGTACCCGCCGAATCGGACTTTGAATTGCTCGGGCTTGAGCATGTGCCCGCCCGGGACCATGACTTTGTGCGCGTCCACGACGTAGACGCACCCGGCGAAAAGCGCGGCCTGTTGCTCGGCGCCGAGGAAGGTGGAACCCGAGACGGCGCGGGCTTCGGGCTTGGTGACCTCGACCCCCATGGCCGTCGGGCCCGTGGGCAGCTGTTGCGCGGCCAGGCTGGGCAGGTCACGCACAGGTTCGGGGGCTTTGTCCTGCAGGATGTCGCGTTGGCGTGCCACTGCGCCCAAAATCGTGCGGGGCAAATAGTCATCCCGGGCCCACTTGTCGCGCACCAAAGCCGACGACCCCATAAGGCGTTGAATCCGGGCGCAGTCTTTGCCGGTCCAGAACGCCAGGTGTTGCGCCAACGCGGCGTCGGCACTTGAGGCGTCAAAGGGCCGGGAGGCGTCCGGGTAGGCACGCGCCAGGGCGTCCACGTTGGCCGTCCACAGGTCCGCAAACGAGGCGCCCCCGCCGAATGCCGACGCGGCCGATTGTGACCGCAGGGCCCGCCGCACCAACTCGTCGTCGCTTTCGGGGCCGCGCCAGCCCTCGCACGGGCCGTTCGTCCAGTCGGCAGGGGTGGTGCCTTGGTCAGGCTGGAAAAACGCAGCGACGAGGGCGTGGACGGCCGCCGTGTGGTCGGTTGCGGCGCTGCCTTGGGCGTTCGTGCCCGTCAGGGCGACAAACCGGCCCTCGGTGTAGAACTCCAACCCGTGGCCGGTGTTCTTGCATTTGTGCGCGGGGGTGGCGCCCATGCCGAACACGTGCAGGCCTCGGCCTGAGTGGCTGACCTCGACGGCCGCGCCGGGGAACATCGCCAGCAACTGCAGCGCAAGCGGGGACCACTGGCCGCCGTGCGCGCACTCGTCCACGTCAAGAAACCAGAACGGATCCGACTCGGTGAACACAAAGCCCACGCCGAATTCAGGCCCCCAGGCCGCCGCGTAGGCGCACGCCGTCGAGGCATCCAGCCACACGGCCGCGTCGTGCGCGCTGGCGACTTTGCCGGTGCGCACGACGCGGCCG
>Ga0209599_10000169_pt1 | contig 44853 bp, 38 predicted proteins | sample Shrwel_input2_FT_FD_187534 | JGI IMG/M metagenome (GOLD analysis project Ga0209599, IMG submission 187534) | Subsurface microbial communities from deep shales in Ohio, USA - Utica-3 well 1 S input2 FT (SPAdes) (version 2) ...
ACGTTGATTGCGATAACTAAAAGAGACCTTGCTATAGGTGTTATCTATGCGGAGCAGTTGGTCTTTGACTCGTTTACGGCCCTCCATTGCCAAATCAAGCAGCTCTTGAATATCGCTTTCGCTCGCTTGGCCATCGGGATATAAAATCTTCATTAAACCAGAAAAGGTTTTGTTGATGGCATCGCGGTCTCGTGTTGAGATGTCGGATGACAACGTAAAATATGCTTTGTAGCGATCGGAATAATCGTGACTGCGTAAAGCGCGTAACACTTCGGCCAAATAATCCACCACAAAGCCATAGCCCTGCGAAAACATTTCTCCGCGAATAATATCGACTTCCCAACCTGCAATATAAAAATGAATGCGGTCAAGAAACGCGGAGTCATGGTAGCTTTCGGGGAGTTCGTCAAATAAGTCGCTGTGCTTAAGCATGTGAGGAACACTGTGCTGAGTGTTGCCGACAAACACCATTGAGGCTTCTGCGCCGAGGGTTTCAATACCGCGTGAAAAGGTTTTGTTTGCCATGTAGTTTTTCATAATATCGACTAAGGCTTTATCAACGCGCTTCTTTTTTCCTGCAAACTCATCAAAAGCGATGGTGTCCCAGTAACCGACTAGGCCGACTTTGCCTGTGCCATTGTGAACAAACAATTTAGGCGTGGTGACTTCTCCGCCTGAAATCAAAATTCCGTGTGGGGAAAATTCGGAGTAAATGTGTGATTTGCCTGTTCCTTTCGGGCCTAACTCAATCAGGTTGTAGTTGCGCTCACAAAAAGGAATCAGGCGCACGAGCTGGTTAAACTTATTGCGTTTACTGAACTGAGTGGGTTCAAAGCCCATGCTTTGTATGAGTAGGTCTATCCATTCATCGGTAGAAAAAAAGCGTCTGGCATGGGTGTAAGCGTCAAAATCCAGATGTGAGAGCTGGATGGGTTTTAATGAGCCTAAAATCCAAGGCGAGGCATCCTTATCTTCGCTAAAATCATATTCCACGTCCGCAATACACCATACGCCACTGACTAATAATTTAGAGTGTGCTTTGACGGTATCGGAGTCGATGAGTACCTTTTTAATGCCTAAGTTGGCAAATTCGGCCTCATAAGCATCTTTCTTTTCATTGAGTGAGACACTGATACGATCAATGACTTTGTGCCGACCTTTTTCTTTGATAATCGAGCGCACCAAGCCTGATTCATTACGATGGACATAATGTTTGCGTAAAATCTCTTTCACGGTGCCAATGCCGTTTTGAATGGTCAGCTCGTCATTACTAGCGCAGTATTGACCCAACAAATATTCTAAGACATAAGAAGGGACAATCGCGTTGCCTTTGACCGTTTTTACGAGGTCTTTACGCACCACTAAACCCGCAAAATGCTCATTAATTTTATTATCAAGCTGGCTCATAACGGGTTGCTCTTAAAAGTCAAAGTCACGGGCAAAAGAACGTTGCATCAGGTAGTTCAGTGCGGTGTAAGGTTTGTAATGGGATGTGCCATCAATTTGCTCTTCCAGTTTTAATGAAACGGTTTGGCCGTTGAGGTTGTCGGCTTGGCTGGTCAACATGAGGCGTAAAGCAATTTCACGTTCACGGGCATTGTCAGAGTGACGATCAAAAATCACGTCATGGCTATCAGAAATCAATGCGCCTGCTTCACTATACAAACCAACGCGCAAGGTGCGAGGCCGACATTTGTCGGTGACTGGCTGTAATTGATAGAGTATGACGGATAGATGGTTAGTGGTAATTTTATTTGCCGAGCCGCGCAGCACTTCAATATCAACTTGTGACAGGTCACTTTGCCGCTTTTTATTGATGTGCAGTAAAGGGATAACGACTTCTTGCAAGCTGGCTGCGCCATGTACAAAGCGACTACCAGAGCCTTGTAAGCGTAAGCGGTTAATCGACTTAGGTAATATGACTTCCACATCGCCCACTAAGCCTAATTGCGAGCTGTGGAAGTGCTTAAACGAGGGATGGGGTTGAAAGCCTTTACCTAATAAAAAGCGTCGATTGCGATATAACACCGTTGAGGCTTGTGGGTCTGAGGATAAAAAATCACTTTCGGCAAGGGTTTGGTCTTGATAAATAAAACCATGATCTGCGGTCAGCAAGATGTTGTTGACGTTGGCATTGGTCAATTTTTTAATCAGGCTAATCATTTCGGCTAAGGTTTGTTCGGCGGCATCAAAGGTACGTTCTTCTGTGCCTAGGCTATCGCCTGTTTTGTCTATCAGGTTGTGATAGATATACAGTACGTCATTGTCGCGGACGATGGCTCTTGAGTCGTCTTTATTTAACACCATAAAGTCTTTAGCCAAAACAACATCACTGGCCGATAGGCGTTTATTGAGTATCTTTTTACGGTTGTCACTGCCTTTGCTACTTTGACCATCAACAAGGGTTTCGCCTGTTTGATTATCGGCAATGGCAAGCTGTTGATGAGGTAGTAGGGCGGCCATGCCTAATTGAGTGTAGCTAGGCAACATCGACACCATTGGCTCTAAATTGGCATCATAGCGGTCTTCTTGGCGCACCAGCGACAATAACTCTTCACCTACTTCATAACGTAATGCGTCCGAGATAATGACGCAGACTTTGGCATTACGCTCTAAAAACGGTTTGACCGAGCGATTAAAAAACTGACGCTGTGACGGGAAGGGGGAGCTATCCCATGTCGAGGCATTGTCAACAAACACTTGCCAACGGTCGTTGAGGGTGAGCAAGTAATTATTGCTGTATAAGTTGTCTATCAGGGTATTGAGTGCATTGAGTAGCGAGGGTTGCTTCGATTCGCGCAGATGGTAAATAAATTTACGGTAGTATTGGTCGAGCTTAAACCATTCTTGACTATAGCGTTGAATGCCGTCGGCCAGTGAGCTAATGTCGAGCTTGGTGCTATTGAGGCTATAAATAAAGGCTGAGGCCGCATCTATGGCGTTATAGACATGGGCAAAGCGATCGTACCAATAACTGCTACGGCGTTGACGTACCCATTGACTGACTTCGTTATGAAGCAGGGTGCGCTGGGTTACGCCTTGCACTAATTCGCGCAAGATTTTACGGTCAATCAGTTCGACATAATCTATGTCCATGAGCTGACGAAAGTCTTGTGTCTCTAATAATTGCTCAATGCCAAGGTCATGGGCGCAGTTGTCGGAGAGTTTTTCAAAATACTGACGATGTTTGACGCTATCTTTCCAACGCTTTAAAAAGACAAGAGCATGATGGCTGAGTTTGGCCGTTTGTGCGGTTGCAAGGGCATAACACGACTTAAACAGCTCTAGGCTAAAGTCTTTGATGCTGGGGTTGGTGGATTCATAGCCATAATGCCGTTGCAGTTGTTGCCATAAAAAACCGTCTAGGCCGCAACGCTGAATCAGGCGTATTTTGTCATCACGGTCGTCGGCTAGTTCCGCTAGTAGGCTTTCTAAAATGGTATCGAGGCCACTGTCGGCAGAGCTGCAAATAGACAACATTTTTAGGCGGACAAGGTGAGGCGTGTCGTCCGCAACTAATAGCCGTTTGAGGCTGTCTTTACGCTTACTGGCTTGAAAAAATTCGCTATGGGCTTTGATAACATCGGCAAAACCTAAACCCAGTTCTAATTCGGCTAACCATAAGGCCACTTGGTCGGTTCTAAATTCACCTTGAGCCAGTTGTATATCCAACAGCCAATTTTCTAAGTCATCGGGTTGAGGATAGGCGGCGTACAGTAAAAACTTGTGGTCTGGCTCTAGTCTTAAAAGCCGATGTTTAACGCCAAACTCATTATTATTGAGCTGGATTTTTTCGACACCATGTAATTGGAGTTGTTCAAAGTCGGCTTTAAATTCGTCTTTGGCATCATACCAAAAGACGATACGATGCTTTTCAAACAGGGCTTGTAAGGCTTGACTGATTTTGCTGTTGCTCACCCGTTGCTCCTAATTGCTCTAAGCGTGTTAGCCATTCATGAAAATGAGGGCATTTGTGCCGTAATGTGGCTAAACCAATTTGCTCAACTTGCACCTAATAATACCGTGACATCGCCAAAGTCTAGGTGTTGACCTGTTGTGGCAATCGACTTAAAGCCACTAAGCTGTAAGCTATTGAGCCTAAATTTAGCCGTTGACTCGTTGGGCGTGGTGTTATCGGTGGTCATGGTTAATCATCGCCTGTATCTAAGCCTACAATCTTTTTAAGGGCTGCACCCAATTTGCCATAGTTTACTTTTACGCCATCATCAAGGTCTATGGCGATTTGTTGAGTGGCTAGTGGGTACAGTATGTCACTTTCGTAGTCGTCGAGTTCGGTTAGCACTTTTTTTAGGGCTTCGAGGTCTTTTACGGCTTTGGTTTTGTCGCTTTGGCTGGCCGAGTCGCTAATGCTGAGTTGATCTAAGTGGGCTTTATGGCCAACGAGTTTGGTTCTAAATTCGCGTAAGTAGCTGTTTAGTACCACGCTGACGGTATCTGTTTGATAACGGTGGACATAAATCAGGGCATTAAAGCTGCCTTTAGGACTGCTAAATAACCAATAAATAGGCCGTTTTTTATAGCGTCTCACATGGTCGTTATAAAAGTCTTTTAAGAAGTAGTCGCGGATGGTTTGCGCTTTGCCTTTTTTGCCGAGAGCTTCTTGTATAAAGTTAATGTTTTCTTCAAAGCTATCTTTGCCAAAACTGACTTTTAGAAATTCTTTAAAGCGTTCGGTGATGTCGTCGCTAAACCAGTCTTTATCTAAGATGGGGATGACGTTATCTTTGTCTGGCATAAAACGTGGTTGGGGAATTTGCTGTAAATAATCGGCAAGCGTTTGGCCTTGATTGGCTAACACTAAGCCTTCTTTATCTAAACTGTAGCGGCCAAACATACAACCGACGGCATAAGAGATAAATTCTTTGATGGTGTCGGTGAGGAGTTGGGTGTCGAGTTCTTCGGGTGTTTTGTCACCACCGTAACGGTAGTAAGGGTTACAGGTTAAGGTGATTTCTTTAAGCGGTACTTCGGGCGTGAGTTCGTCTTGTAGGCCGTAGGCTTGTATAAAAATGCGGTTGTTTTCTTCTTCCAAACGCTGCATTTCATGGGTGATGGTTTGCCAATGGCTGCGGAGTTGGCTGTATGTGGCTTGGATGGTGGGTTGATGGTAGTTGCTTTGTAATAGGGGGAGGGTGGTGAAGTCCCATGAGGTTTCGTAGGAATCCCAGTCTTTTCTGCTATTATCTATAAGCCTATTAACCAAAGGTATAACCTCAATACAACTATTGAAGGGTAATATAGATATATTGCCCGTTTGAAATTCAATTGTCGGGTTAATAGATTTTAGAAGATGGCTTGCAATCTTTGATGCTAAAAAACCTAATCCAACTTTAAGTACAGTATTTTTAGAAAAGCAAGATGAACCCTTAGCATCGAAAATAAAGCCAGAGTCGGAGTATCTAATTCCAAAATATGATGAGCTAGTTGCTGTATAAGTTAAAGATTCTAAGAAATAAAAATCTTTACTTCTTGGAAACGCTCTACCCGTTGCAATAATTTCTTCACCATCATTAAACCAATTTACAACATGTTCGTTGTTACCAAACCATTTTCTATACTCTCCTCCTTTATTGTATGGAAACCATTTCTTCATTGATTCCTTAGCATCTTCTCTATTTTTAGCATTCAAATAAGTCTTATAATTTGAAACCTCATACCATTTTCTTAAGAATCTATCGTTATTAGCAGTTGTCATCCCACCTGTTACATTTATAACATCAGATATGGCTGGCATTTTTTCAAAAAGCCCTCTCATTGATTGAGACATCCAATAAGCAATCGGACTACTAGGGACTTTCTTAAAATCAGAAGCACAAGCGGTTTTGAGCCTGTCATTTTGAATAGGAAATTGCTTAGGTATATTTTTTTCGTCTAAATCAGCATTATCTACATAAGAAAAATGACCATGATAATCAGGTTTAGCACATTTGTTCCATACAGTCGCGGCTGTGCCAAAGGCAATTCCCATAACCATATTACCCATGTGTACCATGCAATCTATAGTCACATTATTTAATAAATCAGTACGCAGTTTTTCATAAGAAGATAAAAACATCCAACTTTGCATCGTCACCATTGCGCTATATCCATGCTTAGGAACAAGCTCAAAACCTCGCTCCATAAACATCGCAAACAAATCAGACTTACTATCGGGATAATTGTCTTTAGCCCATGCAGCCATCCGCGTATTCATTCCCTTCCCACCCATATAGGGCGGATTAGCCACCACCACCCCATAACGCTGCTGCAAAAACTCCGCCTGTTCCAACACCCGCAACACATCCTCATGCACATGCTCTAACAACAAATGACCATCAACTCCTTTTTGCTGTAAAGTCGCCCGTAACACAGCATCCTTTAACACCACAGGCCGAATTAACGAACCAAAATTATCCGCCTCCTCAAACTGCGTAAATAAGGTTTTTATCTCATCGGTAAATAACGCCTTGCCTTGTAAATCCATGTATTGCTCAAGCTCGCGTGGCTCAAACGTGACAGGCTGCAAATGGCAAATATTGGGCAGCGTTTTTGTTGCTTTCGCTAAAAAGCGCGATTGTTTAGCGCGTGCCTTCATCGTTAACGCAAACGCCGCTAATGCTGCTGCACGCTCATCAATCTCAATCCCAAACAAATTTTTGCTTAAAATAAGCTGAGGTATTTGGCTTACTTCGTATAACGCCTCTTCATAAATCGCATACAGCAAATCAAAGGCATACGTCAGCATGTGTCCCGAACCACACGCAGGGTCACACACTTTTAAATCTTCGGGCAAGGTAACAACTAAAAAGTCGGTTTCGGGCTGCGTAGGCGCAATGTAGTACGGCATTTTTTCGGCCAGTTTCGATTGCGGATGGTTAAGCAACCACAAACGGCCTAACGAGTTTTCTACCAAATAACGCACAATCCAATGCGGTGTAAATAACTGAGTTGCCGCAGGAATATCACTCGCTTCAATTTTTTTGTTTTTCTTGAGTGCATCAAAAACTTGGTCTTTTTTCTCGGAAATATAAAACTGATACAACCAACCAATCACCTCTACATCCTGACAGGCTTCGGCAGTCATCGCCTCACGGGTTGCCGTTAATATCGAATTGCTGGATAACAAATCATCGGGCATCAGTAATTCGGTATAGTCGGCAATGCGCTCAAACATAAAAGGCATGGCAGGTTGCCAGTAATTACAGGCAGCCACCAACAACAAACGATAGGCTTCTTGCTCTGGCGTATGGCTAGGAAGGCGACCTTCAAGCAAAGCATAGATTTTTTGCTGTACGGCTTGTTGCGACACAATACGCTCGTCAATATGCCCCATTTTGGCTTCGGCGAGGATTTCGGGCTGGGTTTGGTCATCAAGCGGCGACACCATGCGAATGCTGTTATAGCCATTGACATCCATAAAGCGTAACGCACAAAAACGGTTAAACCATGTGTAAGCCACTTTTTCGATAATGGCGTGTTGACCGTGTTCTTTAATTTCTTTTTCTAATTCGGCTAAGGCTTGCGGAGCTTCACGACGCGCTGCACTTTGCGCCATAAGTACCAAGTTGACACGGGCGGCCACTTGTTCGGTTAAGGTACGACGAGCTGCTTGAGCAAAGCGTTTTAGGACGGTTGTTTCCATGAGGTTCTTCTATCAATAAGGTGTTTAAAGCGTTAATTTTTATGTAAAAAGTCAGTGTATTAAAACCTCACCTTCACGCTACACCACTGAGAGAGGGCAGTGCATGGCGTGGGATGAGGGTATTCGGTTTTACAAGTTAATCCGTTTACCTGTGTTAATTTCGTTCAGTAAGGCTTCGCGCATTGCTTTCAGGTAGTGGTCAACATCGTTTTCATCCACCAACCATGCTTTGGCAAAGTTTACTTTAATATCCCGACTGGCAATCGAGGGTTTTGCTGGCGTAGGTTTAGGCGGCTCAACAACGATTTTAGTTTCGCTAGAGCCTTTTTCGATAACAGGCTTAGAAGGATGAGGTTCTACAGGCATAGGTTTTGGCTTTAACCAGTCATGCAGCTTATCCGATAACTGGACAAAGGTCTTTTCTTCAAAGGTACGGCAATTATCACGAATCACGGCTATCAACTGTTGCTGACCTAATTGCGCGATGCTTTGCTCAAAGGCTTGCATGAGTTCTTGTTGTTGAGCGTTGTTGAGCTGGGCAAACTCAGGCGACTGACGCAGTTTTTGGCCAAGCTGTTCTATTTTAGCAACGGCTTGCTCAAGTTCTTGCGTGTGCAATTGCTTAAGCTTTGTTTTGAGGGCATCAAGTTGTTGGCTAATAAGCTGTATTTTGTTGCCTTGATAAATACGGTCATCGGCTAAGGAGAGTTTAATGGCCTGTACTTCTGTGGAGTCTAGGGCGTTTAAATTAGCATTTTGCTCGGATAAAAAGACGTTTCCTTGGTCATACAGGCTTTTAGCTGCGCCATTCATAAAGCGTAATACAGGCGCGGTGATATTTTCTTTTAGCTCGTATAACGCTTCTTCTTGCTTGGGTAGCTCAGTAAAAAACCATGCGCTTTGTTGTTGGCTAATAGGTTTAATTTTTTCTAAGACGGCACTGACGGTTGCTAAAAAGGGATAGTGAGCTTTTTGGCTATGCAGTTTATCTAACTCAACAAACAGGGTTTTAAAGGCATCGGCTGTTTCTTTGGCTAAAAGTTTGGCTTCACTGGTAGGGGCAGGCTTATCAAAAAAGTCGTTATAAAAGTCTTTGAGTGCGCGAATTTGTGAGGGGCTAAATTCAATTTGTGGGTCAATGATGACGTTGTTTTGGCTTTGGCTATTGCGTAAGGCGCGTTCAATAGCGGCATCTTCGAGCAGGTTGCCATCACTTCGCAGCTCTATTTTGCCACGAGCCGCTAACGAGGCAAGGTTGCATAAAATTGCCGCGTAGTACCAGCCGTAGCTTTTACGCTCAAACTTATCAATCACCCCTTTAATGGTGGTGCGTCCGCCATTACGTTGATTAGCTTTGATAAAGGCTAAAATTTCTTGTTCGGCTTCGGTTAAGGGGGCAACATCGTTAGCCAACAAGCCGTCTTTGGCTTGGTTGAGGTATTTGCCAATATCGTTTTCGCTATAGTTGATATTACGCAACATACTGAGATTGGTATAAGTGTATTCAATCAGTTGATGAAAGCCCGATATGATGCGGCTTTGACCATCGGTTGAGCTAATGTCTATATCTCCGCCATTGATAACCAAGCTGGACTCACCGACTAAACGCTGTACCCGTTGCGAGATCTCGGCTAAACGCTCTTGGTTTTGTAGGGCTTTGCTGCCTAAAATTTGTTGAATGCCGTCTTTTTGCACTAAAGACGTATTTTGACGAACGTACTTTTCGGTACGTTTATACATCAGTAAATCATTCATCAAACGCGCATCGGCAGGCATTATCACCCGTAGTTCATCACGTCCCATGCTTTGCATTCGCAAGTTGGTATTGTTTGCGGCATTTTCATTAAAAGGACTAATAATGTGAATGGCTAACTCATACTCTCGGCTATACAAACGATCATCCATTTTGCGCGTAAAATTATAATCTTGTTGGTTGCTATAGCGGATTTTGGTTTGCTTGATAATTTGGTCAAAGACAATTTTTTGTAGCTCGCCCACCACATCATTGATGTCAACATCGGTGTTTTTGATTTCTGTCTCAACGTCTTTTTCGGTATCGGTTAAATACTCGTAAAACTCACCATGACGCTGAATATAGGTTTGTTGTTCTAGCAAGTTTAAGGCGTGTTCCAGACGTTGCCGATGGCTAGTAATGTCTTGGTTAAACTCTTCAAGCATTAACACACTGAGATTGCGTAAGGTGGATTTAAAGTCTTTAACGTATTTGACCAAAAATAAGGTCTTTAATACTTTCACCGCGAATGGATCGCCAAGGTGTTGTTCGGCTTGCAAAATCGCCCGTTGAATGTTGGATTTAAGCGCAGTACGAATGCCTTCAAACATCAAGTCAAACGTCGCTAAACGGCCAACAGGGTAGTCGGCAATTGCCATAGCCACTTGTCTAAACACACCCAGCATCGAGCGTTCACCGACCGAGCTGTGTTTACCTTCAAAGGCATTATTAGCAGATAATTGCTGAATAGCCGCTTGAAAGAGGGCGAATTGATAGGGGATAAAGGGATAGCTATAGATAAAGTGTTCGCTGTCTTTAAAGTTACGATAGGCTTTACCACCATCGGCAAAATCAAAGAGCGTTTTAAAATTATTGGCTTGCTGTTGATAGACGGTTGCTAGTAATGCTTGTCCTTCGGGCTTTTTGGCTAATAAGCGTTTTTGAATGACTTCGGCCACATCGGTACTGGTCAGCTTCATACGGTTAGCAAAACGTGCTTGCACCCGTGAAAAGTCATTGCCTTGTTGTTTGCTCATTTCACCAATCACCGACTCAATGTTTTCTTGAGCGGTAACAATCACCCATGCGCGGCCATTACATTTCGTCGCTAAACTCTCAGCAATGGTTTGTAGGTTGGTCATCAACTTGACGTTATCGGCAATGTATTGGCCCACTTCATCGACAAAAAAATTGAGCCTAAAGTTCTTTTCTTGTTTACTGAGCCATTGATTAACTTGATTAGCAAAATCTTCAATCGAGACCCGATGTTGAGCGCGGTACTTATCTAAAATGCCAAGAGCATCATTTTCGGCCTGACCTGTCACTTGAGCATAGGCTTTGGCAATATTGCGCGATTCGAGGAGTGACTGTTCACGACCCCGTTCCCATGCTGTGCCTGTCAGTTGCTCAAAGGCCGTTTTAAAGGCTTGATACTGACCACGCTCATCCAGTTCGCGTTCATATTGGGCAATATAGGCTTGTTTGCCATAGTAACCACACATTTCATCAAAGACTTTGACAAACACTGAGAGGAGGGCATCTATCTGGGTTTTGCTAATGACATCGGCTTTTTGGTCAATGTTAAATAAAATGCTTTTAGACGGAATGGCCACAGCTTTTTTCAGATTGGCTTCTAAAATCGCATCACTTTGATCTTGCTCTTTGCATTTCGGTAAGAAAAAATCGAGGGTAGGAATACCATTCACCACACGATTTTCCAGTAAAAATGCCAACATTTTTAATAAGTGCGATTTACCCGACCCGAAGAAACCCGATACCCATACGCCATTCGCGCCATGATAATTACCATAAGCCACTAAAAACTCATTGAGACGTTGGGCGACTTCGTTGGTTAGCACATATTCTTCCAGTTCAAGGCGTAAACTGGCTTGGTCATCGGCTTTAATTACGCCATCAATCGGGCGATCTACAGGCTTTAAAAAAATATCTTTTAATAATTGAGGATTGTCCATAAAAGTATTAACTCTACATCTAAAATACGTTGTTTAAATTTGATAATCGTCGATGTTGAAGGCGCGATAATATTTATCGTCTTGGAGTCGTCCAAACAACACGAGAGCCGCACCACTGGCTAAAGAATGGGTATAGCCACCCGAAAAAAACATCACCGTTGGTTTGTCTTTGGCTTCTTTTTGCAGATTGTTTAATACATTGTGCGATCGTATATATGGGAAGACTTCACCAACGCCCGTGATAAATAACACATCATGCTGTACTGCGCCAAGACGTTGAGCAATTTCTGGCATTAAATGCTCTTCGGGGTCGAGGATATTTTGTAATAGCTCTTTTAGGGCATCTTTGGCGAGGGTTGGCTCTAGCTCTAAAATACGTTCCCACAAGCCTCGTGCTTTAATCAAATCAATGGCTAAATCATAGAGGTTAATCTCTAAGGCTTTGACTCCGAGCTGTTCCAACTTATTGATGAGCTGGTGCTGTAGTTTGCCCATTGCGACAGCATCACTTGGCTTAAAGGGGCAAATGAAGAAGGGGACTTCGTTACCTAAGCCTTGCATTTGCAAAAAGCGGTCGCTGCTAATAACAGCCAGTAGGTGTTCATACCGTGAGGCTATGCTAACCATGTTTGTATGTCCCTGTGAAAAATCGGAAATATTTCAAAAGCGGATGTATGGCGTTTACTGAGTAAAGTCGCTAACGGAGGCGATAGTAAAACGCTTTGTAAGGTATTTTGAGGCGACAATAGGCCACTCTCTTTGAGCATTTTAAACAAATTTAAGCGTAAGCGAAGCCGTGTTGAATCAGTGATGTGAGTGAGTTCGTCATGCCAGAGGGTTTTCTGGTTAAAAAATATATCAAAATCGTCGTAGCTGATTTGTGGCTTTAACTGAATAAAGTATTCATTGACCACTTCAACCGCAAAGTCACGAATAAACGAGTAGTCCAAACAGGCGGCTAACCACAGTAAATAACCACGCTCTAAGGGCGTAGCGTCAACCAAATAGCTCAATTCGTCATGGCTTAGGCATTTAAGCCGCTTAATCACACTCGCTGAAACCTTACGCGCCGAAATAAGAGTACGTTGCTGTAATAAATTGTGAGTACGAGCTTCATCACGCACTAATTGCCAGTCGGCCAGTTTTAAATATAGCTCGGCAAAAATCACCGATTCTTTGATAAACAAACTACCCGTTGTAAACGATAGACTGTATTTTTTAGGGCTATTCATGGCAAAAATTCGCAAATGGCTGTGATTTTATGGGGGTTATTAGACCATAAATGCAGAAGGTATGTTTATACCTCGTTTTTGGTTTTTGAGCAGGTATAGGGAATTGTATTTTGGTGTTGAAAGCGTCATATCATGACGTTTGCTCTAACTGCTCAGGACAGCATTGAGCGCAATTTGAGGCCAGCATCAAGTGTAAATGAAAAAACCAGCTAAACTGCCTTCTGGGGGGCATCAAATGATAGTAGTCGGTTACACTAGAATTATCATAGAAAAAAATTCACAATCTGTTGATTTTTAATGTAAAATTTAGATAAACAACTTATCGTATAATCTATCTTATGTTAAATACAGGTAATAATTAACAATTATTACCCCGCTCATCGCCTCATTCAGAGCAATTTTCATTTACCGAATGACACGAATTTCTGTATCTGACTCGCGAATCGCATAACCTTCACGAACCAGAATAACGCCAACATACTCCATAATCCCTTGCTCATTGAGATGACTGACAAATCAGTCACCCATACTGTCTATTTCAGGATTTGAAAACGATGTTCCTACTTCGACAACTCGCCCGATAAAAATAGATCGCAATGCAGTATAGTTTTCATCTGTCACATGAACACTATCGTTATTACCGTAGTTGATGGTTGTACTCACTTGTACGCAACCCTCGTAGTCAAAGTGACCTTTTTCATTCCACATTTTCATTATTGTTTCCTCCAAAAAAACAAACGCCAAGGTCAAAGTGACACATGGCGTTTAGTAATTATGCTACAGCTTTAACTGCCGAAAATCGAGAAAACCGAGCATTCTGCATAGTATCAAGATCTTCGGAAAAAGAAACAAAGCCGTCAATGTCATCACCCATCAAATCCGCTAATAATTGACGCGTTTCAACCCGCAATGACGAATCATGGAGTAAGGCTTTTTCTTTGCAACAGGGACAGCGCACAAACATATGCACATGAGTACCTGCAAACTTCCAACCTGCTTGTTCCAACGCAAAACGATAGATCTCATTGAGCTTGCCATGAAAGGCATCACATAACGCTTCGGCGGTGTTATACAGGTCGGTATCATAGATGGCATCATGGCAAAGATAATCTGTGTCCCAGGGCTCAGCGCAGGACGGGCAAGAAATATCCATTAGTTATCCTCTGGAAAATTGAAATTACCAGAAGAGACCTACGTTCATCAGGTGATGAGTTTTAATAAGCGTTGGTCATCACACAAAATACTTAAAGCTGATGTTAATTATTTTTCAATTGAATACGATCAAAATGCAATTATTTCAATTTAGCATGCTAAATTACGGGCTGGAAAATTATCAGTTGCTAGACATCGTAGACACAAAACCACTAATAAAAGTAAAATATATTTTAATTATCGGTGGTTGAAGGAAGTAGAGTTATGTCCGTTGATACGCCAAAAGATGACGTACAAAGAATTGAAAGCATACCTGCTCATGAGTTCAAACGTATTATTCACGCAAAAGGATGGCAAATGAAAGAAGTGGCTGTACGTTGGGGTATGAGCCGAGTCAGAATGAGTCAAATTTGTAATAACTTACCGAGGCCGTTGTATTACGACGATGCCGTTAGGGGGCTTCCTTGCCGCCTCAAAAGTTAAAGTATACTTTACTTTAGTTAAAATATATTTTAACATTTGTTCATATTGTTGCTGGGCTGGAGATTATAGACATGGGTATTGTTGTTGCTTTTAGTAATCAAAAAGGTGGAGCAGGTAAAACGACATTAGCGATTACCTTGGCATGTGGACTTAAACAACAAGGCTTAAATGTCTGTCTAATAGATGCCGACCCTCAAGGCTCTGTTATTAACTGGGCAGCTCGCGCTGAAGGCACACCTTATGAGAGCCTGTTACCCGATGTCGAAAAAAACGACACTGTCCTCATCGCTAAATCACTGCAACGGTCACGGCAACGCTACGATGTCACTATCGTTGATACAGGCAGTAACCTAGGCTTTGCAGGCGATAACATTCAAAAGCTATTAATGGGTATTTTGCGCGAAGCTGACTATGTCTTTGTTCCTGTCGGCCCTAGCCCATTAGACATTGACGCAAGTGCTGATTTTGTTGATTTACTCAAAGACTTATGGGGTCGCCGCGCTGAAAGGTTGCCTCAAGCGCACTTTGTCGTGAATGGCGTACGCAAGGGCACAAACTTGAGCCGCGAAATTAAAGAAACATTGCAAATTTCTTTTGAAGTCCCCGTATTAGATACAGAAATCCAAACACGCGAAATCTATAAATCCTCATTATTGCATGGTGCTTCGGTATTTCAGACCAAAGAACAAGATGTCACCGACAACGCCACTCACTTCGTCAATGAAGTCAGAAAAATTATTGGAGTTTGAACATGGTCGCCGCAAAAGACTTCAAAGGTGGTTTAAAGCCTAGATCTACGGGTTCTTCCGCTGCCCGTGTATCTTGGGGTGATGAAGAGTTATTAGGGAAGTTGGGGGTTCTCAAAGAAATTCCAAAAAATAAAATATCGCCCGATCCCCTGCAACCGCGTAAAGTCATTGACCCAGAAGCTTTGGCAGAGTTAACACAGTCGCTCGAAGAGCACGGTATGTTGCAGCCTATTCTTGTTGTTGAAAGCGAAACAGGAATTGGTCAATATAAAATTCTTGCTGGTGAAAGACGCTGGCGAGCGGCGATGGCTTCAGACAAAATTCAGATTATTCCCGTCATTGTCCGTAGCGATTTGACCAATGAGTTGCGTATCTTATTGGCGCAAATTGCAGAGAATATTCACCGTCAAAACATGAACCCCTTAGAAACGGCAACGGCATATAAACGTATTTATGAAGCGGTTAACCACAATCAAGATGAAGCAGCAAAGCTATTGGGGATCTCGAAGTCTCGCTTGTGCCAAGTGCTTGCTGTCGATGATGCGCCTGCTAAAGTTAAAGCACTGGTTGAAACTGGCGTTACCTCCGATGTTAATGTCGTTGCTGGTTTAAGTGTATTGACAGACTTGAATGCATCCAAAGCAGAAGAGCTGATGGACAAGGCTAAAAAAGGTGAAATTAAAGGAGTTGGACTGAGAACAGCCGTAAAAGATACCGTTCGAGAAGAAAAAGCTAATCTCAAGCAAAAGCGTGGCGAGAGTTCTTTAACTGCTCAAGCAGTGGACTCAACTAAAGTAACGACCACCCTTCTTCCTGTTTCGGAGACAGCAGAAGTCAAAGCAAATGTGAATGAAGTATTGAACGTACAATTGGAAAGAAACCTTGTCGATGAGCTAGTCAACTTTTTACAAGCTATTGAAAATAAAGAGTCCAATGGTGTGGTTAGTCGTTTTTTATTGGCTATTAGTGCTGCTAAATCAGCTTAAACAACCGCTCCACAATCCAACGCTGAGGCACCACAAACGTATGCAACTCACTGCGCTTGGCAATTTGCACGGATGCCCCCAGCATAGTGTGTATGGCCTCCGCAAAAGGTTCACCTGTGTAACCGCCATCCGCCAGTACACTGGTTACGTCCGTCAAGCTGCTTTTACGGGCAGATAACGCCTGAAGCACCCCTTGGCGATCCGTCACATCTGCCGTCGTCACAGCTATTGCATGAGGAAATCCCTGCGTATCTACGGCTATATGCCGCTTGATGCCTGATACTTTCTTGCCTGCGTCATAACCCTTCTGGTTTGCCGTGTCTGTGTTCTTCACGCTCTGCGCGTCCACGATCAAGAGCGTCGGCGTGGCGTTGCGCCCCAGTGCTTCGCGGGCCTCGCCAACCACATTTTTTTAATGCCTGCTCCAGCAGGCTTGATTCCGTTTCCGACGGGTTCTCGCTCCACAGTTTGAAATAGTAGTACACGGTGCTTTTCTTCGGAAATTCGCTGGGCAACATGTCCCACTGACAACCATTCTTCAGCAGGTACAGCACAGCATAAAACACATCATTAGTTCGTTGTCTCGTGTTTACGTGGTCTCTCGGGCGACGATTATGCGGGTGACAGGCGAAGTATCAGTTTCAAAATAACGCCAGCCCCCGTTTTGGCTCACTCTCCGTATTGATGCGATTGATAAAAGTTAAAACCAATCATCAAGCTATGGCACTACAACAGATGCTGGGGCTACGTGGTTAACACGATAAGCCTTATGATCTTTGCAAATCTCATTCAATCAAAAAACGTACGACAGTGCCTTGCAAATTAAATCGAATAAAGACCAAACTATATTGACAATAAAGTCGGCCAACCTATAATCCAAGTGCCTATATTTGGTCTAACGACCAAAAGCCGCCTGACCATAACTATACTGTAAAGGATGAAACCGATATTGACCCAACGTAAAGTATTTGTTGCGGGTGTTGGAGCGTTTCCCTTTGTTAAAAGCCCCCTTGGGGAGCAACGGGTTGGGCACAATGTGATGAGTGAGCGGCTCAGTAGACGCACGGCAAGTACAAGGTGTTCAATTGCCTGACACACAATTTAAGACTTGGCGATGCCTGTCTATATCGTCAGCAAGCCTAGTTATTTACAGGAATCATTAACATGATTGATAAAAAGCATATTGGTAAGACTTTTCCGCCACATACTGTCGAAGTTGAAAAAGGACGCTTGCGTTTTTTCGCCAAAGCAATTGGCGAAACCAACCCTGTGTATTTTGATGAAATCTCTGCGCAAGCCGCTGGTTATCCATCGTTACTTGTTCCTCTAACATTTTTATTTAGCTTAGACTTAGAGCGACCAAACCCCTTTCAATGGCTAAGTGAGTTAAATCTATCGTTAGGCCGTATTCTGCATGGCTCACAATCATTTTGTTATCATACCCCGAGCTATGCGGGTGATGTACTGACGTTTAGCACGCAAATTACAGATATTTATGATAAAAAAAATGGCGCACTTGATTTTATTGTCACCAAAACGGTGGTGAGTAATCAAGCGGGTGTACACATTGCCGATTTAAACAATGTTATTGTGCAACGTAACGGTTAAGGAATTATCATGACACTACATTATGACGAGCTTGAAATTGATCAGGATTTGCCTGAGTTGATATTACCCCCCATTAGTCGCACCACCTTAGCACTATTTGCAGGGGCTTCTGGCGACCATAATCCCATTCATATTGACCTTGATTTTGCTCGTGCTGTTGGTATGTCCGATGTCTTTGCTCACGGAATGTTATCCATGGCGTATTTAGGTCGCCTGCTGACACAATGGGTGGCTCAACCGCAAATCAAACAATTTAACGTCCGTTTTGCCGACATTACCCTCTTAGGCGATGTCCCGTGTTGTACGGGTAAAATCGTTGAAAAACAAGACATAAACGGCGAAAAATGCATTAAAGTCAAGATTCAAGTGGCCAATCAACAAGGTCAGGTCAAAATCGTGGGAGATGCTCTGATTGCCTGTTGAACTCGCGGGCATTCACCCCCCCTTAGCAACGTCATTTAATGAGGATCTTTGATGCAAAATTTAACAGGTAAAGTAGCCCTAGTCACAGGTTCTGGTCGTGGTATTGGCCGTTCTATCGCGCTTAAATTAGCCAAACACGGCGCACGAGTAGTGGTCAATGATTTAGACATCGCCCTTGCCGAGGAAGTTGTGGCTATCATTCAAAGCCTAGGCGGTGAAGCTATCGCCTGTGTTGGTAGTGTCACAGAAGTGGGATTTGCCGAGCGTTTTGTCAACACGGCGATGACGCACTTTCAGGGTTTAGATATTATTGTCAATAATGCGGGTTATACATGGGATAACGTCATTCAAAAAATGACCGACGAACAGTGGGACGCTATGTTGGATGTACATGTTAAAGCCCCATTTCGTATTTTGCGTGCCGCACAACCTATTATCCGTCATCTCAGTAAGGCCGAAGCCGAGGCAGGCAAAGAAATCTTTCGTAAAGTCGTTAACATTTCGTCTATTGCAGGTTTGGGCGGCAATGCAGGACAAGCCAACTACTCCGCAGGCAAAGCAGGTGTAGTGGGCTTGACGTTGGCTTTAGCGAAAGAATGGGGGCGTATGAAGGTGAATGTCAACTGTGTTGCGTTTGGTTTTATTAAAACGCGCTTAACCGAGTCAACCGCTGATGGTGATGCCACTGTCAATATTGAAGGGCGTGATATTAAGGTAGGCATTAACCCCAGTTTAGCCAAAATGTTTGAGCAGTCAATTCCTTTAGGTCGTGCAGGTACACCCGACGAAGCGGCGGATGCGGTGTATTTGCTGTGCTTGCCCGAGTCCAACTACATTAGCGGTCAAACACTGGTTTGTGGTGGTGGCATCAGTATTTAATCGTACAGGGAGGACTGTTTGCTCCTCTTCTCTTTTTTATTATTATTCAATGGGTTCTCAATATGAATCACTCAACCTCTGCATGGATGAATGCTGATCTCGAACTGTACCGCGATAATGTCCGTCGCTTTGTGCGTACCGAAATTGCTGCCCACGAAAACAAATGGCGAGAACAACAATACGTTGACCGCAATGTATGGAGGAAAGCTGGTGAGCTGGGCGTTTTGCTGGCAGATATTCCCGAGGAATACGGTGGCAGTGGCGGCAATTATGCACACATGGCGGTTCTATTTGAAGAGTTGGCCTATGCTGGCGATCGTGCTTTTGGTGTCTCCGTACATGCGATTGTCGCGCATTATCTGTTAAACCAAGGAACTGAAGCACAAAAACTAAAATATTTACCGTTATTAGCTTCAGGTGAAATGGTGGGCGCAATTGCCATGACCGAGCCAGGTGCGGGTTCTGACTTACAAGGCATACGCACCACCGCTGTCCGTGATGGCGATGCGTATGTGATTAACGGCTCAAAAATATTTATTTCTAATGGCTATCATGCGGATATTGTTCTTGTAGTTGCCAAAACAGATCCTGCGGCTGGTTCAAAAGGCGTGTCGCTGTTATTGTTAGAAACCAAGAACGCAACAGGCTTTAAAGTAGGACGCATCTTAGAGAAACTAGGTCAAAAAGGCCAAGATACCTGTGAGTTGTTTTTTGATGATGTGCGTGTACCTGCCGAAAATATACTGGGCGGCATTGAAGGCAAAGGCTTTTATCATTTAATGTCTGAACTGCCCTATGAGCGCACTATGCTGGGTATTGGCGCATTAGGTGCTGTTGAACGAGCATTGGACTTAACGATTAGCTATACCAAAGACCGTAAAGCCTTTGGTAAATCGTTATTTGATATGCAAAACACACGCTTCAAACTGGCTGAATTAAAAGCACAAGCGGTTATTGGTCGCGTATTTATAGATAACTGTATTCAACGCATGATTGACGGCCAAATGGACACGGTGACCGCTTCTATTGCCAAATTATGGTTAAGTGAGCTTGAGTGTAAAGTCATGGACGAATGTCTACAATTTTTTGGCGGTTATGGCTATATGCTCGAATACCCTATTACGCAAATGTATGCCGATGCCCGCGTACAACGTATTTACGGTGGTACGAGTGAAATTATGAAAGAAATCATTGCCCGTTCCTTGTAAACTTACGGCCCTCAAACGACCTTAACTATACTACATTCATATAGCCAACTAAATCATGGCAGCATGGCGAGTCGTATGAAAGACTGTCGTGCTGCTGTTTCAATGTGTTGACAGCATGGCATAGCTTCACTGTGACGTGAAAAGTGAAGCATCAGTCCATGTAATTGTGCGATAGTCAGTGTAGCGCGTAGTTTACACTCCGATACAGGCATACACGGCTCTAGTCCATAAATCAACTTGAAAATTTCTTTATGCTCACGCACTTGCACACGCTCAACCAACCGTGCCGCAAAGGGCATTCGATTGGCCAATGCCCATATTTCAGCATAAATACCATAAGTTTCGGGACGCCTAATCTCTAGCAACAACATATCCATAATGGCTATAAAACGTTCTTGATGCGTTTTTTCTGTCATTGACTGAATTAAATCCGCAATCGACCGTTGATAACTATCTAATACATAACTCAATAACGCTTCAACTAATAGCTCTTTGCTTTTATAATAGTGCTGTACAGTACTAAGGCTAATCTGAAGATACGTCGCTACCCCACGCATAGATAAACCTGCATAACCCTTAGTCGCCAATATGCGATGTGCCGCAAATAATATTTCTTGGGCACGAATAAGCCCCTTATCTGTTGTGAAGGAAGGCTTTTCGCTCAATACTACCTTAATACTCATGAATATTTACTCTCATTAAATACCTCGTGTTGATATAGCTTTCAGTTAACACGAGGCGTAAATTGGTGTTTTTAACGGTTTTTTGTTTACAAAGCCCCCGCCTTAGCTTCCTTTCTGCGTAATAATACTAGCAGTAACAAGGGAATAACAATCAAGGTTAACAGTGTCGCTGCCACGGTACCAAAAATGAGAGAAATCGCTAAGCCACTAAACAAGGGGTCGGTGAGCATAATCGCACTGCCCAAGACAATGGCCAACGCAGTTAATAAAATGGGTCGCAAGCGTACAGCACCCGCCGCCAAAATAGCGTCACGCAAAGGCATACCCTGTTGACGATATTCCAGTACAAAATCAATAATTAACAAAGAGTTACGTATCACCACACCTGCTAGGGCAATAACACCGATCATTGACGTTGCCGAAAACTGTGCCTGCATTAGCCAATGTCCCGGAAATACCCCAACTAAGCCCAAAGGAATGGCGGCCATCGCCACAATCGGGATGCTTATTGACTGATAATAGGCGACTAAAATTAAAAAGATAAAGACAATAGAAATACCCAATGCACCTGTCATATCACGATAGGTATCTAACATTTGCCGTTGTGAACCGTCCCACAATAAAACATAGCCTTTGGCACTGTCCACTTGTTGAGGTGTTAAACGCATATTGCCTGTACTTAGTTGACTACCATCGGATAACTTGAGGCCGTCTAAGCGTTTATCGAGGGCAAGCACCGCATAAGCGGGTGCTGTTTGGCGCATCTCACCCAAGACATAACTGACTCGCTCGCCGTTTTTACGCTGAATAGGTTTATCGGCCAAGCCTGAGGTGAGAGTCACTAAGGTCGATAGTGGCACACGTAACCCTTGCTTGTTGGTGATATATACCCGTGATAACAACGTTAAATCCGGTTGATGTCGCCGTGGAATGACCAATCGGATAGGCACTGGAATTTTTTCCCCCACAAGATGCGCCTGCCCAAGATACTCACCTGCTAAAAAACGGTGCAATGTCATGGCAACCTCGGTCGTTGTTAGGCCAGACAAGGCGGCTTTTGCACTGTCCACAACCAATAGTTGTTGTTGTACGTCAACGGGTTCAGAACTATTCACCTCGGCCACATCCCACGTTTGTTGAAACACTTGGCGTACTTGTGTGGAAATCTCACGCAGCATTGTGGGGTTTGAACCATAAATTTCAGCCAAAATAGTCGAGCGAACAGGAGGGCCTGGGGCATCTTCTAATAATTGGATAACTGAATGAGGAAACGCGGCAGCAACTGCTTGCAACGGTGGTCTCAACTCGCGCACTATTTGCATAGAGCTACTATCGCGTTGATGTTTATCGCGTAAGTTAACTCGAATTTCGGCAATGTTTTCGCCTGTTATCTCGGCATTGCCACGCAACAAACTACTAAAATCGACAATACCAGGTTGTCCGAGCCATATTTGATAGTTACTCACTTGTGGATGACGACGTATAACGTCCGCCATCGCGCGAGTAAGGCGATCTGTTTCTTCTAATGGCGCAGTCTCTGGTAATTTAATGGTGATGTTAAACGTATTTTTGTTATTCAATGGCATCATCGTCATTTCGACACCAAACCATGATTGTGGGCCACTTGTGCCTGCGGGTCGAATAAATTGCCATAACGGCTGAAATAATGACAATAGAATTAAGCCTATCACGCCTACAAAGCACCAACGTCGCCATATCGCATTATCAATAAATGGCTTTAGTAATCGCTGATAGTACATTTCTAAACGGTTTGCGCGTGGTATGTGGCTTATTGTACCTGCTTCATGATGATCGGATTCATTGGCAGGATGCACACTTAACCAACGGTACGCTGCCCACGGCACAACGGTATAAGCCACAAATAACGAACTCGCCATAGCCACAGGCACGCTAAAAGCAATGGGATAAAAATACTCGCCCGACATGCCCGTCACCGCTAATAACGAGCCAAATACCAAGATAACCGCCAGTGTTGCTAAATTCGTTGGATTGCCAACTTCACCTGCGGCATTGATAGTTGCTAGACGTTTATTTAAAGCAGCACTTGTCATGGCATAATGACGGTGAATATTTTCAATCACGACAATGGCATCATCTACCAACAAACCCAACGATAAAATCAATGCAAACAATGAGACCCGATTAATCGTTAGCCCTGCCATCCACGCAATACCAAGAGTCAGTGCCAAGACTAACGGCACGCTCATCCCCACAATGAAGGCTTCTTTACGCCCCAAAAAAACTAAAGTCACACAAAAAACAGAAAAAATAGCAATCATGAGATGTTCTATTAGGCCATTAACGGTGTCATTAGCCACGCTACCGTCATTGCGTGTCACCACGACCTCAACACCACTAGGGATAAAGTTGGCCTTCATACGGTCAATACGCGCCAGCACTTGATTCGCTACTTCGACGGCATTTGTGCCGCGCTGTTTGGCGATAGCCAACGTTACAGCGGGCATATCTGCTTCTAGCATATGACTGTAACGCACATCAGCCACCCCAAAACCTAAACGACTGGCCGTCTTGCGTTCGGTATTCACACCATCGACGACATCGGCTACATCAGACAAATAAATTAACCGATGATGATCATTGCCTATAATAATGCGTCCTACGTCATTGGCAGACTTTAAAAAGCCATTTAGAAAAACCTGTTGCGTTTGGCCTTGTAGCACGGTCGCTCCCAAAGGCAAAGAGATATTGGCCGCTAACAATAAGGAACGTGCCTGATCTAAGCTAACACCGTAACTTTGCATCCGCTCGGGATCTAACTCCACTCGAATTTCTCGATCGCGTCCACCTTGCACATAAGCCGCTGATACAGAGGGTAAGGAATGTACCCCTTCAAGTAAGCGATCTGCTAAGCGTTTGAGTGCATCATCATCGTATGTTTGTGAAGCCAATGTCACCGTGACAATGGGTACATCGTCTACATTCATGCTCCGAATTAACGGCAAACTCACGTTAGGTGGCAATAAGGCACGAGTACTGCTAATGCGGTCATACAGTTTAACCAATGAATCCTCTTGATTTTCCCCGACTTTAAACTGTACCGATAAAATAGCCACAGAATTGGCCGCAGTGGCATATACTTTATCGACGCTGGAAATCAGTTTAATTCCGCGTTCTAAAGGGCGAACGACTAACTCCTCAATTTCTGCGGCTGATGCTCCCGCTAATTCCACCCGAATACTCGCGCCTGGAATAATAATTTGTGGATTGTCTTCACGTGGGGTTTGTAAAATTGCCCCGATGCCCAGCATTAAACACGCCATAATAAATAACTGTGTCAATTTAGAGGACACAAACACATCGGCTAATGACGCAGCAATGCTAAATTTTTGTGCTGATTTCGCACGGTGAGCTGCTTTCATGGTGTCACACCCCTTGTCACCGCAAGGGCAATAACCCGATCATTTTCATGTAAATTGGCGGGAGGATGATCAACAACACGCTCATGAGCACTTAATCCCACCGTAACAGCCACTTGTGTGGGCCATTCTCGCCCTATACGTAACCAACGAAACCGAGCCACGTTGTCCGTACCAAGCACAAACACACCACGTAAACCGCCACGCTCAATGAGCGCACTCACGGGCAACAAGGGGTCATCGCTTGTACCTACCTCAAAGACAGCGCGACCAAACATGCCTGGCCTCAAGTTAGTCGTGTCAGCCAAGGCTATTTTGACAGGATAACTGCGTGTCACAGAATCACCTGAACGAACAATACGCTCTACCGTACCGAGCAAGGGTCTGCTCAGGCCATCTAATTGGATACGCACCGATTGACCAACCGCAATAGCGGATAAGTGCCGCTCAGGAATTTCCGTCTCAAAACGTAATATACGACCAGACTCTACGGTTAAAATGGGCATGCCAGGTACAGCTAAATCCCCTGTACGCAGATGCTTCTCTACGACTATCCCACTGATGGGACTGTGAATTTCGGTGTATTGCAATTGCGATTTTGCGGTACTTAATACTGCTTGTGCTTGATTAAGTTGTTCAGTCGCGGCGGACTGATGTAATTTTATTTTACGTACGTCATTTTCTGCAATATGGCCTTGTGCAAATAGCATATTAAAACGTGCCGCATCAATATTAGCATCATGTAACGCAGACTTCGCCGCACTCACTGCGGCTGTTGATTGTCGGATTGCACCATCAACTTCTGCCGAATCAAGCCGCGCTAATAGTTGGCCTACCTTGACTGTATCTCCTTCTTGTAAAGGGATGTCAAGTAAATAGCCACTTAAACGGGACGCAATCGTCACGCGCTGCTCAGAGACTATTGAGCCAACACTGGTATATTCCAAAGGAGAACCTTGATTAACCGTAATAATGGGCAAATGGAGTTCTTGAGGTGTAGATAAAGATACGGGGTTTTTATCTGGCTCACGACAAGCAGATAACACAAAAAAATATATTGCACACAACAGTAATCGAAAGCTCATGATTTGTTCTCGTTAGCCACACCTAATAAACCGCCACGTAGCAAGTTAATAATGTGTTGAGTCAAGACATCGGGTGTTTGTTGTGGCAATTGATAGCCTGGTAAAAAACGTCGCACATGGCTACTTTCAAAGGGGAAAACCATCAAGCCAATCATTGAAACTGCTTGCAAATGGGCATCTTGCAAATGGGCATCTTGCACAGGGGCAATACGATTGATCATCCAAGTGACTTCAGCAAAAAAAGGGGCAAAGACTTTGTCGGTGAGCGTTTGTGAGCGAGCGGTGTCGGTATCAAGTAATACCCATTGCAGCAGTCGCTGAAAATCGGCATCGGCCACTAAGGTCTGAATAAAGTGATGGATAAATTGATCTAAACTCTGCCATGGATCAATATCTTCTCTTAAATCAGCGGCAGAAATAGGCAAGCGATTATTAAAAATATGCTTAACGGCCGTCAAGTAAAGCTCTTCTTTATCCTTAAAATGGTAATACAAAGCGGCAACGGTGACACCTACAGCCTCCGCTACTTGACGCATAGACACGCCATGAAAACCAGAACGCGCAAACAAGACAATAGAGCAGTTTAGAATTCGCTCATGGGTAATATCTGTGGGGTTGTCAGACATGGTTTTATCCTCTACGATAAGGTGAGTATTATTTTTAATGTAAAACTTAACGAACGCTTAGTAATTTAGCCAAATATTAAGCTATTGACAAGTAAAATATTGATACACCTTGATTAGATGGGTTAATTCTGAATTGAAGTTATAGCCTCACTCATGAAAGGCAATCATTAATTTACATCGGCTATATTGATTATCCCTTACCCTTGACGAGGTCTACAACATGAGTTCTGATACCTTTACACCAAAAAAACAAGATGATACTGGTTCAAATTGGAAAGATCCTAAACGTTATTTGTGGCTACTCAGCCCTGCTCTGCCTGTCATTGGCCTAGCCGCGCTCAGTGCTTATGCGATTGCGCCTAAGCGTTTACGGGCACTGGCTTGGACGGGGCCTGCCTTGTTCCATGGCGTGTTACCTGTGCTGGATCATTTTATTGGCGAAGACAAAAGCAACCCACCTGCTTCTGCTGTTAATGCACTGGAAAATGACAAATATTATGGCCGTATTGTCAAAGCCTTTATTCCCGCGCAATATGCTGTGACTTTTTTGGGCGCGTGGCTGGCCAGTCGTAAACACACACCACTAAGTGATTATGTCGGCTTGACAATGACTGTAGGGGTAATGAATGGTGTAGGCATTAATACGGCACACGAGTTAGGGCATAAACATGATAGTACCGATCGGTTTTTAGCGATGTTATCGCTTGTACCGACAGGTTATACTCATTTTGTGGTCGAACATAACTTTGGTCATCACAAACGAGTTGCCACCCCTGAAGACCCTGCCAGTAGCCGCTTAGGTGAAAGCTTTTGGCAGTTTTTGCCTCGTACGGTAATAGGAGGTTTTAAATCGTCGGTTCAAATCGAAACGGAGCGCTTAAAACGCAAAGGCAAAGGCTTTTGGTGTCTCGAAAACACTCTATTACAAGGTTGGGCAATGTCAGCAGGCTTCTTTGGTCTGACAACGGCTGTTTGTGGGCCACGTGCCATTCCATTTTTACTGGCACAAGGAGCCTATGGTGCTAGCATGTTAGAAGTCGTTAATTATATTGAGCATTATGGTCTCAAGCGCGAGCAATTACCCACAGGTAAATATGTACGCACCGAGCCACAACACAGTTGGAATAGCAATCATATTGTGACCAATTTATTTTTGTATCAATTACAACGTCACTCGGATCATCATGCTCATCCGACGCGGAGCTTTCAGGCATTACGCCATTTTGAAAATGCACCACAATTACCGAGTGGCTATGCGGCCATGATTTTACCTGCTTATATACCCAAACTGTGGTTTAGCTTAATGGACAAGCGTGTCATAGACCATTATCAAGGTGATTTGTCTAAACTTAACCTTCATCCTTCGGCGAAGGAGGCAATATATGCCAAATATCACTATATAGAGCCAAGTAAGTCCAAGACAGTGGACGAAAAAAACAGTCCTGCCTTAGTGGGAGTGGCAGCCTAGACTTGCCCTACGTTCTATCAGCCTGAATTTAATCTTTACGCTCAGGCTGATAGCCTTTCATCCGATATAACCTCTGTGTCTTCCTACGTATATACCTATCTTTATCGCTATAAGTCAGTTGACCTAGATAAAATTTAGTATTACGATTTAACAACGATACTATAAGTGTAGTTGTATAAACACTATAAACACTATAAACACTATAAACACTATAAACACTATAAACACTATAAACACTGGTAAACCATATCATGATAACAACACGTTTTTTGCCAAAACTATCAGTTTGTTTAGTCAGTCTGTTGCTCTCAACGTCCGTACTTGCGGCTAATGATGATATTCGCGATCTACAAGACACAGGGCCAATGGATGAATGGCGGCTGATTAAAAATAATGAAGCTAAAAATATCAAAGCATGGGATAAAAAAGACATAGGACGACGCTATCGTTCTTTTAAACTTGACTTGGTTATTGATGCTCCTATCGACAGAGTTGCACGCGTTTATTTAGATGTAGAAAATTTCACGCACTGGTTTTGGGAAGTGAAGGAGGCCAAACTATTAAAAGTCGTTTCTGACACGGAGTTCTACTATTATTTAGTTCATCGTGCGCCTGTCACCCAGCCCACGCGTGATGTGATTATTCTCGCTAAAATTGAGCCCATGACGGCATCAAAGAAATATGTTATTTTACGCTTAAAAGCGATACCTGATTATTTGCCCTTACGCCCACCGTTTATTCGCATGTTAGCCGAAGATATGACGATAAAATGGACACCCACTGCCGACAATAAAACTCACTTTGAAGTAGAAGGTAATATTGACCCTGGTGGCGACATGCCTGTATGGGCAATTAATGCCGTACAACGGCAAGCCCCTTATTATACAGTTCTTGGCTTACAACGGCGTGTAACACACCCTGATGTTGTTAATGACACAAGTCCATTACCATTCACTATTAGAAAATAAAAACACCTGCGCTCTGTTATTTTTAGTGAAGCTAGGTTCTTGCTGACGTTTTTATGGTGTTGATTCTACTATCAAAATCCATTTTTACCCGAGGGGAGAAACTGAGATAGTACTGGGTCGAAATTGGCTTTAGAGTGACGAAGCATGTTAGTCGCTTGTACCGTCAAGAGACTCCTCTCTTAATGCTCGTAATAACAGAGAAGTAAAAACAATGTTGAACCGACAATCGCCTTTGTTTGCAAAAACTTCTAGATGGTTTGCTTTTGTTGGTCTCTTTGCTTCGACAGCCGTCATTGCTGATGAGTGGCTACCTGTAAAAAAAGATGAAGCTATTGGACACCACATCGAAGTATGGGAGAAAAAAGACATAAATCAACCGTATCGCTCCTATAAACTAAACACAACCATTGATGCTCCTATAGACCGCCTTGTGCGTATTTTTTTAGATGTAGAGCGATATAATCACTGGTTCTTCCAGATGAAGGAAGCCAAGCTTCTGAAAACCATCTCAGATACTGAATTCTACTCTTATTTAGTTTATCACCAGCATGCTAAGCAAAACGCCCGTGATGTGATTATTCATACAAAAATTGAGCCTATGACCGCGTCAAAACCTTATGTTGTTTTTCGCTTAAAAGCAATATCTGATTATTTGCCCTTAAGGCCCACCGCATATTCGTATGTTGACAGACGATGCAACGATAAAATTAACACCTATAGCAGGTAATCAAACACGTTACGAAATAGAAGGTACTGCCTTTGCTGGCGATATGCCTGTATGGACACTGCCCTACTATACGATACGTGGCTTAGAGCGGCGCGTAAAAGATAGAAGTGTCACTCATGATAAGAGAGCCCACTACCCTTTAAAATAATGACGTATTAATGTGCCTATCTAACCGCTACCTGTATTACCAATATGGACGTTTGTTGGTTTTTTGTTTACACTGAGCTTAATACCCGTGGTTCGACAAGCTCACCACGAGTGGCGAAACTTTTGTTTAGGTTGGCGGCTGTTTCGCATGGGCAGCCAAAGAGGTCAAAAGTCCTGTTAGGCTACACACCATGCCTTAAGATAGCCTTGCTATAAATTATCGCGAATAAACGATAAAATGGTCTCAGCAAATACATCATTACGATCACCTGCAATCATGTGACCTGCGCCAGAAATGTCCACAATTTGTGCATGCGGAATGAGTGCTTTTAGCTCTTGCGCGCCTTCGTGACTGACTACATCACTATTCGCACCTCGCACCAACAAAGTTGGAATCTGGACTTTAGCCGCCGCAGCTAAACGCCGCTCGATAGAAGTTAGGGTTTCACCCTGATTTTTAGTCGGCGCGTAATCCAAAAAGCGCGGATCCCAGTGCCAACGATAACGCCCATCATCACCTAAACGTAGATTCTTTTTCAGCCCAGAAGTGTCTTTGGGGGGTGGGCGATTAGGATTATAGGCGGCAATGGCATCACGTACTTCTTCGAGTGTCGCAAAACCCTGTGGATTGGCACTCATAAAAGTAATAATACGTGCTACACCACTGACCTCTGTGCGTGGCGCAATATCAACGAGCACCAACGCCAACGCCGACGGCGTATGTCCTTCACCGACAGCAACCATCGAGGTTAGTCCGCCCATGGAAGCCCCGACTAAAATAGGGGCGGCATCTAACTGCTCAATGATACAACGCAAATCACCAACCATGGTATCAGCACTGTAATCGCCATCATCTGCCCATGCACTGTCACCATGACCGCGTGCGTCTACGCTAATTACCCGATAGCCTGCTTGGGCTAAACGTTGCGCTGTACCCAGCCATGAATGCCGTGTTTGTCCGCCCCCATGCAATAGCAATACAGGCGTACCTGTTGCTGAACCATAGTGATCTGCCACTAATGAAATACCATTACACCCCGTAAACAATAACGGTATTGGCGATAAATAAACGTCTTTTTTTGGCAATGTAACACTCCTCATTTCGTGTATTTACTTACGCATTGCTAATGACACACAAAAACGATGTGTCTTTAGATGACTTACGATAACCCCATCATTCTAAAACATTTTTCTGCAATAACCATACATGGGGCATTGGTATTTCCTGATACTAAAGTGGGCATAATGGAGGCATCGGCAATGCGTAAACTCGCAATACCGTGTACGCACAATTGGTCGTTGACAACCGCCATGTCATCATGACCCATTTTGCATGTTCCGACGGGATGGTAAATGGTTTCGGCGTTTTCTTTAATAAAAGCAATAATTTGTTCATCGCTACGAACTTGCTCGCCTGGAAACACCTCGCCATCATTGACCTCCGCAAACGACTTCGTTTTAAATATCTGCCTAGCACGTTTAAAACCTTCAACTAACACCGATAAATCGTCAGGATGACTTAAATAATTGGCCAGAATTTGAGGTGCAGCCAAGGGGTCTGTACTGCTTAAACGAATTTCACCCCGACTTTTAGGGCGTAGCTGGCATAAATGAATGGTACAACCGTGACCCATGGTCAGTTTTCGGCCATGATCGCGCAAAAAAGTGGGTAAAAAATGCAGTTGTATATTAGGTCTGCCTTCAGGATCATCCGACATCTGGATAAACCCCCCCGACTCCGCAATATTACTAGTCAATAAACCACGCCGTTGAAAAATAAAACGAAAAACATCCACAAACACGCGTGGCAGCGCAAATAAAGAAATACCCACTGACTGCTTAGATTTATCGCGTATCATAACCGTGATATCTAAGTGATCTTGCAGATTTTTGCCAACACCTGCTAAATCATGTATCACAGGAATACCTAGCTTTTCGAGTTCGGTGCGTGGCCCAATCCCTGACAGCAATAAGAGTTGTGGTGAGTTGACTGCACCACCACATAAAAGCACTTCTGAATGAGCGTGAATTATTCTTGACTGACCTTTTGAGATGACTTCGACACCAACGGCGCGCTTGCTTTCAATCACGATACGTTTGACGTGTGTTTCGGTGAGAATGGTCAAATTGCTTCGCTGTTTAACGGGTGTTAAAAAAGCTTTAGCACTACTAAAGCGCATCCCTTCCTTTTGAGTGACTTGATAATAACCTAGCCCTGTTTGTGTCTCTCCATTAAAGTCGTCATTAATAGGTAGCCCAACTTCGGCAGCGGCATTGACAAAACGGGTCGCTAACGGGTTGATTGAGCGGACATCCGCTACGTTGAGTTCACCGCCTTGACCATGCCACGAATTCGCAGCACGTTCGTTATTTTCTAGTGCTTTGAAAATAGGGAAAAGATCATTCCAACCCCACCCTTTATTGCCTTGGGCTTCCCATTGATTATAGTCGGCTGGCGTACCCCGTATATACACCATGGCATTGATAGAGCTACTACCCCCCAATGTTTTTCCACGAGGCCAATACAAGCGGCGATTATTTAAGTGAGCTTCAGGCTCGGTATTGTAGCCCCAATTATGACAACCCTCACGAATTAAGCCAATAATACCCATAGGAATATGAATTAAGGGGCTTTTATCTTCTGGCCCTGCTTCTAGCACACATACGGTTTTACCCGTGCTACTCAGGCGGTTAGCTAACACGCAACCTGCCGAACCTGCACCTACAATCACGTAATCAAAACTATCCACAAGCATTTACTCTTTTTGGTTGATTTAAAATACCAAAAAATTGGTACGTGTTTTTTCTATAAAACAGCTATCGCCTACAAGCGCACGTCTCTATCGCTAGCGGGTTAAAAAATATTTTTGGCAGCTTAACGTCTTTGGGGGTTGACATTTGGCCTGCTGACCAAGATAGTAATAGCACGATTTGGTCAATTGGCCAATAGTGATGTAGGTAAAACAGTTATAAATGTCGATGTCGATGTTTTAACAGATACCCTTATATGGGACACCACTCAATCACAAACTATGTAGGAGCTAATGTGGCTGTTAGCTTTAAGGTTTGTATTGATAGCATCCAGAATTACTGCTTATATGAGACTGGGCTCTATTATAATAAACGCTCAATTTCATAGAAAAGTAGGAATTATTTATGCCAAACCAAGAGGCTTCTTTGGTTGATTTTGCCGATCGCGAAAAAGTACTTGCCATTTCAGCAACACTGTTTCGTGAAAAAGGTTTTGAGCGCACCAGCCTGCGCGAAATTTCAAAAGCCTGCGGTATGTTGCCAGGGAGTTTGCACTACCGTTATCGTGCCAAAGATGACATTCTCGTTGACATGATGCGCTTAGCCATTGAGAGAATTATTTCTGGCATCGTGGATGCCACCGTGAGTGTAGATGACCCTTTAGAAAAATTGCGCGCAGCGATGCGTGCACATGTCAATATTTTAATGTCAGGTAACGACATGGTCTATGTGTTGCTGTTTGAATGGCGCTCACTGCACGGCACGGCGCACACTCAAATTATGGCGGAACGTGATCGCTATGAGCATTATTGGCAGACCATTTTAGACACCTTAAAAATCAAACAATATATCCGTGAAGACATTGATATTAATTTAATTCGTCTCATTGGTCTTGGAGCAGTGAATTGGGTTGCTACTTGGTATAAAGCCGATGGTAAATACAGTTTAGATCAAATAGGCGATGCTATTTGGCAAATGCTCACACGCGGTGTATTAGCCGATGAGCATCATGAGGCTGCAAAAAAATTATGAGTCTATTTTACATCAAGAGCAACTTTCATGAGTCAACATAATGATATTTTTATACCTCCTTCTGTGCCGCATATAGCAGGGCGGCATTGTGGCAGTTCGGCTATTCGTGATCTCATGGATTTTCATGGTATTACCTTATCAGAGGCCATGTGTTTTGGCCTAGGTTCTGGTTTGGGCATCACCTATCTAGAGTTACCTAATACCCAAACACCTTTTATTGTTCATGTCCGCTCTATGGACTACGAAGCCGAGTTTTTTGCACGCATTGGTGTACCGTTTGCATGGACGAAGTTTGATACTCCCCAAGCGGCTTCAGCCTCACTGGAACAACATTTGGCCGCGCATCGTCCCGCACTGTTACTGACAGATATTTATTATTTACCTTATTTTGCGAGTAAAACACACTTTCCAGGTCACGCTATTATCGCATGGCAAATGACCAGCACAGGCGATATATGGGTCACTGACACTGAACGCCCCACTGCCTTAACCGTTACGACGTATGCCCTAGAGCAAGCACGATTTTCAACATCCCCCCCGTTTATTCATTATGGCAATCAATTTGCCCCCGCGTCATTACAAACCACCATTACCGCAGAAATGCTCACCGCGGCTATTCACGCCAATGCCAACACATTACAGGATGAGAGCAACCCGTTGAGCGGTTTAACAGCACTGGATACGTGGATTAGCGATTTGCCGCGCTGGCAGTCCACAGGCGATTGGCGGTGGACCACACGTTTTGCCTATCAGGTCATTGAAAAGCGTGGTACGGGGGGGAGTGGGTTTCGCGCCATGTATGCCGAGTTTTTATCAGAAGCGGCTGTGTATGTGCCGCGTATTGAGGATTGTCGTTTACCTATACTGATGCAAGCCAGTGCACAGGCATGGTGTGATTTAGCCATGTTGCTTAAAGCTGCTTCTGAAGCGAGTGAATTCCCCATGGATGCGCTTGCTGAATGTATTCGTTCGGTGAAAACCACTGAACAACAGTATGTCAGCGCGGCACTACGCCTTTAATTCATTTTTGTAGGAATCTAAAATCATGACACTTCCTGTGACTTCCCTCACCGAAAGCGAGATTAATCCCGAATTGATGGTAAAAGCATTTTTTGGCCCACATCACCCTTTGTTTAGTTTATGTGCTATTCATGTTAAAGCCGTCAAAGATGGACATGGCGAAATGAGCATGCCTTTTTCAGACGCACTTGCAGATCATCGGGGTGCATTGCATCGTGGCATGATGGTCACCTTGTTAGATACCTGTTGTGGTTTATCTATTTTTTCCGCTTTAAAATCAATGGAACCCATTGCTACCATTGATTTGCGTGTTGATTATTTAGCAGAAATTCCTCCTGCAACAGGATTAACAGCCGTTGTTGACTATGTTGGCCGCACGGATACATCTGCATTTATTACAGGTCAAGCTTTTGCTGATGGACACGCAAAACCCATTGCAACCGTCACAGGTTTATTTGCGATTGGCACCATGGGGCCGTCGTTTGACAAAAACTTATCAGAGCCAAAAGCATGACTAACCTATCCTCCAATCCTACAGTTCAACACGCATCCTTACTTAATGAGCCATTCCATCGTTTTTTGGGGGTTGAAGAGCGCGACATTGCAGGCGAAACACACTATTTTATGTGTTCGCGTACCGAGCACATTGGCAACCCACTCATTGGTACCGTGCATGGCGGCATTTTGGCCAGTTTTGGTGAGGTTGTCGCTGCTGTACATTTGGCCAAGCAATGTCGCTTTACCACATTACCGATTTGCTCAACCATGACCTTTGACTATATGCGCCCTACTTTTTCGGGGGAGTTACAAGCCATTCCACGCATTATACGCGTGGGTCGTCGTATGGCTACGCTATCCGTTGAGGTACACCTAACAGGCAAACAAGTCTGTATTGGACGATTTATTTTTCCCGTCGCTCACTTACCAAACACGAAGGAAGTACAATAATGAATGCTATGATAAGTTCGCTAATTGATTTCTATCCGAAAATTCCCTTCCAGCAACTGCTTGGTGTTGAGGTAGTGACGGTATCACCTAATAGTGCCGTCGTGCGTTTACCCTTTAAGCCTGAATTAGTGGGTGGAGGCAATGCCTTTCATGGCGGTGCAATCAGTAGTTTGTTAGATTTAACAGGCGCACTGGCAGCTTGGTCAGGGCATGATCCTGAGAAAGGTATGAAAGCGTCCACGGTCACACTGACCACTAATTATGTAGCTGCCGCACAAGGAATAGACATTATTGCTACCGCCACAGTGTCCAAACGTGGTAAAGAATTGATTTTTTGTCATGTCATTATTAGCGAAGAAGCCACGAGCAGAGAAATCGCCAATGGCTCTATGATTTATCGTATTGTGTAACTTTTTGTCTTAGCGAGTGTTGCTTGATGAATAGCAAACGCATGAAGATTCTATTGTATTAGCCTCTAAGTATCTGCGCGAAAATTTGTTTGAATTTCCCGTTCACACTGAGCTTGTCAAAGTGTTCTGTGCCAATGAGAGTGGGTGGTATTATCGGATGCGACTAAAAACTATCCATGTGCGCATAAATTAGCGGAGTTAGGTGCGGAAGCCTACATTGGCCGACGTATAGCTGACGCACACGGTCAGTCGATGGGGCAGATTTTTTTGTTATTTCGTCAGCCTTTGCAGCAGCCAGAGTTTGTTTCTTCAATCTTTAGGGTTTTTACCGCGCGAGTGGCGGCAGAACTCCAGAGACAAGAGCAAAAATAAACGCTGCCCGCGTAAAACTAGCTTCGATGAAGAAACGCTAAATCCACGGATAAGTACCTACACAAAAGTTTCACCGTTCATGGTGAGCCTGTCCCCCAAGGAGATTTCCTACGGGGCTCGAACCATTAGTAGATAACACGTCGACTTCGTTCAGCTATGATTAAATTTATACTTTAGTGCTTATAACGGCATTGTACTTAATAATTTTTTACAACGTTTCAATATGAAACCTTAACTACAGAGAAAAATATGAAAAAAAAAATCTTTTACGCATCAACTGTTTTACAGGTGCCATACCCATGTTTGCTCTTGGAATACTGCTTAATTCAGAGGCTGAAGCAAAACAGACCATGTGTGTATTCGACTTATTGGGTGCAGGCGGCGATGTCTACGCCATGATGAAAGACTACCGCTTAGAGGCCACCAAATGGGGAGCAGACATTGAACTAAAATCTTACACTGATGAGCGTATTGCAGCCGAGGATTTCAAAGCGGGTCAGTGTGACGGCCTTAGCCTAACAGGAATGCGCGGCCGTCAATTTAACGCGTTTACAGGCAGTATCGACTCTATTGGCGCAATTACAACCTATGCTCAGATGCGTGATGTGTTGGGGTTGTTGAGCTCACCTAAAATCAGCAGCAGTATGGTCAACGGACCATATGAGGTTGTTGGGGTAACTCCTTTAGGTGCCGCTTATTTGTTGGTCAATGATCGTTCTATTAATAACTTGCCAAAGATTGCTGGCAAAAAAATCGCTGTATTCGACTATGATAAATCACAAGCTATTATGGTACAAAAAATTGGTGCACAACCTGTCTCTGCTGATATTACTAATTTTGCAGGTAAATTTAATAACGGTCAGGTCGATATTATTGCCGCCCCAGCAATGGCTATTAAGCCTTTAGAACTATACAAAGGCTTAGGTACAAAAGGTGCCATTATCCGTTTTCCTATTATTCAAATTACAGGGAACATCATCATCAACAGAGCTGCATTTCCTACAGGATTTGGTCAAAAAAGTCGTGAGTATATTGCAACACACATTGACAGTGCTCTGAAAAATATTGTGAAAACAGAAAAAGATATTGCTGAAAAGTACTGGGTGGATGTTCTCGAAACAGATAAACCTGGCTATATCAAATTAATGCGCGAATCACGTATTACGTTAATGACAAATGGTATTTACGATAAAAAAATGCTCGGTTTGTTAAAGCGGGTACGCTGCAAACATGAGCCCTCAAGTTTTGAATGTGCATTAAAAGACGAATAGTTTTTTGACCTGAATTAAATAGGACTAGGACTTATGATGGTGCAATAAGTCCTAAATCCATTACCCATTAGACTGTTTTTAAAAAAATCGAAATGAGTTTACGTGTAAATGGCGTGTAAGGAGGGAAAAACATTTTCGCTAACATGATTCGTGTTTTGACAACTGCACGTTCATGTGAAAATGCTTTAAAGCCATAATGGCCGTGTGCACTCCCCATACCTGAATGGTTAACCCCGCCAAATGGCAAGTTTCCATGCAAAAACTGAACGACACAATGATTAATACATGCTCCACCTGAAGAAGTTTGTGTCATGAGCTGATGAATAACAGCAGGCGTTTTGCTCCAAACATATAAAGCCAAAGGTTTGGGCTGAGAATTAATGTGTGTGATTATTTCATCAAGGTCAGTGTACTTGATAATAGGCAAAAGTGGCCCAAAAATCTCTTCTTGCATAATGCGTGAATCAACCGTCACGCCGTCAATGAGTGTAGGGGCAATAAAACAATCCTTCGCATCGACCACGCCTCCTATAATAATATTTGCGCCTTCTTCACGTGCATCGTTTAATAAACCTTCGAGGCGTGCTGTATGACGCTGATTGACAACACGCGCCAAGCACTCGCTTTGTTGTGGCTGCGCGCCATAAACTGCGGTAAGTGTACGCTGACATGCGGCAATAAAGGCTTGTTTGACTTGAGCATGAACATAAATATAATCTGGTGCAATACAGGTTTGGCCATTATTGGTAAATTTTGCCCATAAAATATTTTTTGCCGCCAGTTCAATATCTGCACTGGCATCCACAATCGTCGGTGACTTTCCTCCTAACTCCAAGGTGACACTGGTTAAATTGCGTGCTGCTGCTGCCATAACGACTTTACCAATGGCAGGCGAGCCCGTAAAAAAGATATGGTCAAACGGCAGGGCTAGTAGCGCGGTCGCTATGGATGCATCACCTTCAATCACAGTCACTTCACTGGCGTTAAACACTTCGCGGATAATTTTACTAATGATAGCGGAGGCATGGGGAGTCATTTCAGAGGGTTTAATAATGACCGTATTCCCAGCGGAAATCGCCGAAATCAGTGGTCCAAAACTTAAATTAACAGGATAATTCCACGGCGAAATAATTAGGCAACGGCCTTTCGGTTGATATTGCACATGACTCACTGTGCCTAGCATCATCCGTGAAGGCCATACCTTTACGGGTTTCATCCATGATTTTAGTTTGCGTAGTGCGTCATTAGCCTCAGCAACCACAGGTAAAATTTCGGTAAGCTCAACTTCGGTAGCAGGTTTACGAAAATCATCCCAACCTGCCTGAATAATCTCCGCTTGATGTGCCAGCACTGCATCACGTAGTTGACGAATTTTGCTTTTGCGTTCTGCTAACGTGGATTGTCGCAAACGCAATGCTGTAGGCAATTGCGCGGCAAAGGCCGCTTGGATAGCATCGTTCATACTAGGGTTCACTTAATATACTCATTGAACTTCAAGGTACTGAAAAATAATTTTGTAATATACTGAATTTATTTGATTTTTTAAAATTAAAACCCAGTACTTTCATTTCCGTTGAGTATAGTATATTTATGATAAGTACCCAAACAAAAATTTTACCGTTTATGGTGAGCCTGTCGAACCATTGGTACAGAACACTTCGACAAGCTCAGTGCGAACGGAAATACAAACAAACTTACGTTTATGTACTTAGGACTTACGCATTGTCATTCGACTACACTCTGAACGTGAGTAAGTCTTAGTACTTAAGCTACTGCCATAACGGCCTCATAATTTTTAAATTCGGTGCGTAACTGTCCATTTTCACCAAATAGTTTATCGCGCCACAGTTCTTCTAGCGCCGTAGTGTCATGTTTTTTTGGGTGGAAATTTTTGCGACCAAACAGAGGCATTTGGGGTAAAATACCAGAGACAAACCCTTTTTTGCCAAACAGCATATTTAAGCCCTTTAAATTATCGCCCACATTGCCTAATTTCCCCTCTTTAGCCACCATCCAACCCCAGCTCACGGCCAATACGGGTACTAACACGGCCACAGACAAGCCGCAGACAACTAAGCGTTCGAGATGGCTATTGCCAACCACGTTATAAACATCATACGACACAGATTTGTGCTCTAACTCTTCTAACGCGTGCCACTGCCATATTTTAATCATTTCGGCATCGGCTCGACTGCAAAATTGCTCGTCTGTCAATAAACGTTCGGCCAACGACGCGGTAAAATGTTCCATAAAGGTGGTTGCAGCCAACTGGGTGCTGGCAGGCAACTTTTCAAAAAGGCTTAACCCTATTTTAACGGTGCGTTCAGGAATGCTCATATCAAAGCCGTGCATTGTAAACAGCGCATTAAGACGATCATGCTCTCGACCATGAATGGCTTCTTGCCCCATAAAACCTGACACCTCCGCTTTTAGCGTCTCATTGGTAATCAGTTCACGAAAATGACGTACAGACTCCATGAAAAACCGCTCACCTGGTGGAAAAAAACCTGAAAGCATGGCAAAAAACAGTGAGGCGGTGGCATTATCGCCATAAAAATAGCGTGGAGCACTGTGTTGCACGCGAAATTCAATATGCCTTGGTGGGATGCCTACCGTTGCCCCAGATAGTTTCCGCTGTTGCGGGGTAATTGAAAGTGTATTCATAGGGTAATACTCCTTAAATGATGCTTACTTTTTGCGCCATAGCTTAATGGTAATGGCGCATAGCAGTAGACAACGATTCACGCCAAAATTGGCAGTCACAATGGGGGTTTCGACCATTGGTAAATGGATTGGTAAATGGCCAAGTCCGTAAAACGTAAACTGCGTTTGTCAAGATGCTGGGTCATTTTACTTCAGCATCACTGTATTTGGTCTGCCGACCAAATACCAGTGTTTTCTAGGCCATTTTTTATCATTTCAGGCCAGACTTGCACGTGTGGCAGATTTCTCATGCTTTTTAACGTGTCAAAAAAGCCGTGCTCATTTTGTAAAAGATTTACACTTGGTCAATTGACCAAATAATGCTTGTAAAAGATTTACACTTGGTCAATTGACCAAATAATGCATTTAAACTACGATTAGAGATAAGCAAGTCGTTATTGTCTAACAATCTATATCTCAATACTGTGATAGGGGGATGCCAATTTGTCATTACTGCGTAAGCTGAGTCTTCTAGTCGTTGACTTACAAAAAATGCTGACTAATAAAATGGGGTCTCCCCAGCAACGTGCTAAAAAAACATTTAGAGCGTATGACATAACACCTGTTGTGGGTTCATCGGCCTCCTCTTCTGAAATGATGCACCCTGACATTATGCAAGTGGTGCGCGTGATACGAGAAACCGCAGATACAGTCAGTTTGGTTATGTCTCGCCAAGATAAACACACCATTCAGTTTGTGCCAGGCATGTTTTATACCGTGATTGCTACCATTGATGGCGTAGAATATCGTCGAGCGTACTCTATTTCGAGTGCTAGTACTGAAGCACACACGGTCACTATTACCATTAAGCGCGTTCAAGACGGCTTAGTGTCTAATTGGATCAACGACCATGTTTTAGAAGGGACGTTATTGCGCGTATTTGGGCCATCGGGTACGTTTGTACTGTTGCCTGACAGCACGCAAAAACGCCATATTTTATTGATTGGTGGTGGCAGTGGAATTACGCCGCTCATGTCTATCTGCAAAAGTGTATTGGCTATTGAGTCCGAAAGCACCATTCACTTGCTGTATGGTAATCGTTCAAAAGAAGAGGCCATTTTTTTTGACGAATTTAAACGGCTTCAAAAACAATACAGTGATCGTTTGACAATACGTCATGTACTTGAAACACCTGCTGCGGGCTGGAAAGGCGGCAAAGGGCGTTTAGACCGATCCACGTTTGCTCAAGAATTAGACCATTTAGCCACACTTAACATCAACGACAGTACTGTGTATATGTGTGGGCCAGAACCGATGATGGAGGGTGTTCGTGCTGAATTACTCAGTCGCGGTATGCTTGCCAAACACATTCACCAAGAACGCTTTACTCCAGCACCCACACACAAGAATGCACTTTCCTATGCACCACAAGCCTTAATCATTCATGTCAATGGCAAGACATGGAAAGGCCAGTCAAAACCTAGTGAGACTTTATTAGAGTCAGGTCTAGCATTGTCGGCAGATATGCAGTTTTCTTGCACTATGGGCGGATGTGGTCGCTGTCGTATCAAAATTTTGCAGGGAGACGTAGAAATGGACGAGCCCAACTGTCTTACTGCTGAAGAGCATACTGCTCGCTATGCTTTGTCCTGCATTACTCGGCCACTCAGTGCGGTCGAATTTGAAGTTGCCCCACCCAACGTCACATTATAACAAACTGGAGTCATATCATGAATACACCTCTTGATAGCATTCGTAATATATTGCCCGTTCATGTCCGCAACCGTGTAGATGGCTTAATGGAAGCCGCTGATATTTTTGCGTCGATGAAAAGCCCTAGCGTCATGCGCGCTATTGCTCCTTCGGCCGTGCGTGGTTTATTGTTTAGTGCTGGCAAGCATAGTGATACTAGCGATATGCCCGCCTCTCATTCTGCGCATTTTAATTGGGCATATCCCCATGACCATCCAGAAATGCTTGAATTGTATGAGCGTGCAAAACTCGGGCAATGGAATGGCTCTGATTTGCCATGGCATACTTCCGTTGACCCCTTAAACGCTGAAATACCCGTTGCGCCTATAGACTTAATAGATCTAAATATCGCTAAATCTATGGGTATTAAGTTTGAAGGTAAAGAGCATATGCGTATGGTACATTCCATGGCTAGTTGGATGCTCTCTCAGTTCTTGCACGGCGAACAAGGCGCATTGTTGGCAGCTGCCCAAGTCACAGAATCTGTCAAATTTTACGATGGTAAATTGTACGGTGCCACTCAAGTGATGGATGAAGCGCGTCATGTCGAAGTATTTCAGCGTTATATTACCGAAAAGCTGGGTAAAATGTATCACATCAACGATAACTTATTTGTGATTATTGATGCATTAATGACCGACTCACGATGGGACTTAAAGTTTTTAGGTATGCAAATTATGGTTGAAGGTTTAGCTTTGGGAGCATTTGGCTTTTTATACCAAAGCACTAAAGAGCCTTTGCTGAAAGAGTTGCTCAAATATGTGATTCAAGATGAAGCGCGTCATGTGCATTACGGCGTGTTAGCCTTAAAAGAACACATTAATTATGGCATTTCTAAATCAGAGCGCAACGAACGCGAAGATTGGGCTTATGAAGTTGCTCTATTGATGCGTAATCGTTTTATGGCCTATGAAGTCTATGAAGAGTGGTATGACGGCACTAGTGTGACTCGTAGCCAATGGCGAGAGCTGATTATGAATTCGCCAGGTATGCAGCGTTTCCGTAAAACTATGTTTACCCGTTTAGTGCCTAACATTCGCGAAATTGGGTTGTTATCTGACCGTATTCGCCCACACTACGAACAAGCGGGGCTTGGCATTTACTTTGCTGGTCAGGCCGCTCCCGAAGTAACTGGCGAGCAAATGGTTACAGAGTTGGATCGCGAATCTGCTTAATAGATGAGATACTTAGCCTTGAATAATTGTTAATCCGTTATTTGAGGCTTTTGTTGAAATATCTTACTCGTCTACTATTCTTGGCCCCTGAAAGTATCACATGTAAAAAACAGATGCCATGAAAATAAAAGTCTTCAATCCGCAGGTCGAACCTACAACTATTGATGAGTTTAAAAAAGCGATTGCACAATTAACTCATCTCAACACCGCTCTGCATAAAAAAATCGCGCAGCTTGAAACACAAAATATTTGCCTTCATACAATCATTGATCATATTCCTATCGCAATGTTTGTTAAAAATGCACGCGATAACTTTAAAATTACATTATGGAATAAAACAGCAGAAACCACTTTTAACCTCAGACAAGCCATGGTTATTGGCAAAAAAGCACTTAATTTGTGGCCAACGGAACAAGCGCTTTCATGTTTAGCTGCTGACGAAAGGGTTGTTCAAGAACAAACCTCTCTTAAAGTCACACAAGAAAACTTCAAAACCACTTATGGCACGCGATCACTACAGATTCAAAAAATTCCGATTGTGAATACCCATGATGGTAAAATTGATCTGTTGTTAAATATGTGTACAGATATTACCGACATAGAGCGTCACTCTCATGAAAACGAAGAGCGTTATCGTTTACTTTTTCACTATAGCAAAGATGCCGTTGTCACCAGCGAGCTAGAAGATACTCTCACCTTCACCTCATGTAATCAAGCTGCCTTAGCATTGTATGGCATTGCTGATGAAGCGACATTGCTCACTATGAGTCCTGTCCAGCTTTCGCCTCTATATCAGCCTGATGGTCAATTATCGACAGAAAAAGCCATGGCTATTGTGGGAAAAACCCTAAAAAAAGGATATTGTTTTTTTGAGTGGACGCATCAACGTGTCAACGGCGAAACATTTCCTTGCGATATTCGGTTAACCAAAATAGTAATTGCAGGTAAAAACGTACTACATGCAGTGATTCGCGATATTACTGACACCAAAAAATCTGAGGCATTACTGGCTGAAAAAACAGACCAATTACAACACACCAATCATCAATTACAACAACTGACTACTGAGCTCGAAGCCACTATATTGCACCGAACACAGGAGTTACAAACGACACTCACACAAGCGAAAGCCGCCACTCATGCTAAAAGTGAGTTTCTTGCCATGATGAGCCACGAAATTCGCACTCCTCTCAATGGCATTATTGGCATGGCGCAACTATTGACGATGACAACAGTAACCACTGAACAAGAAGAATACATCGCTGCTATTCGTGACAGTAGTGATGCCCTGCTCGTACTCATTAATGATATTCTAGACCTGTCGAAAATTGAAGCGGGTAAATTAGAATTAGAGCATCGTCCTTTTTTGTTGCGTCAAGAATTAAATACGGTACTCACGTTGTATCGCCCGCTGGCCGAAAAGAAAGCACTCACCCTTCTGGATGTGTATCGCTCCGATGTACCGCTCGTTGCTCAAGGTGACCCCTTACGCTTGCGTCAAATTGTGACCAACTTAATTGCTAACGCCATAAAATTTACCGAAAAAGGCGGTATAATGGTTAATATCCACCACTCTCAAATCGATAATAGGCAGTTTATGCTGCATATTGATGTCATTGATACGGGTATTGGCATTCCACTTGAGCGAGTAGATAAGTTATTTAAAGTGTTTTCACAAGTGGACTCATCAATAACACGACAATATGGCGGTAGTGGCCTTGGTCTTGCTATTTGTACGCGTTTAGCAGAAGCCATGTCTGGTACAATCAAAGTAGACAGCACCTTAAATAGAGGTTCAATATTTAGCTTTAATGTCATGCTTGAAATAGGGCAAATAGTACCCAATGCTAATACTTACACACAGATAGCCCCTATTAAGCACCACGTACCCACGACAGTATTGGTAGTTGATGATAATGTCGTTAATTTAATGATTATGCAAAGATTTTTAGAAAAGATAGGCATTCAAGCAGAAATTGCTAGTCATGGTCAAGAGGCTATTGACTTGGTAAAGAGCCATTCGTTTGATATCGTTTTTATGGATATTCAAATGCCCGAAATGGATGGCCTAACAGCAACACGCGCTATTAGAGCAATGGCTCTGACTAAACAGCCTTTTATCATTGCCTTAACAGCGAATGCTTTTGCAAGCGATCGTGAACGTAGCTTACATGCGGGGATGAATGATTTTTTATCCAAACCGTTCTTATTTGAGGAAGTCAAAGCCAAGTTAGCTATCTATTGGCAGCAATGTCCTCATCATGACTCGTGATCGTCATGACATAATTTAGAGAGAATCTATTATGACTC
>Ga0209599_10000170_pt1 | contig 44686 bp, 44 predicted proteins | sample Shrwel_input2_FT_FD_187534 | JGI IMG/M metagenome (GOLD analysis project Ga0209599, IMG submission 187534) | Subsurface microbial communities from deep shales in Ohio, USA - Utica-3 well 1 S input2 FT (SPAdes) (version 2) ...
ACAGCTTATGCCTGGTGTCCATAGCAAGTGGGTCCCACTCCTTCCCATCCCGAACAGGACAGTGAAACCGCTTCGCGCCAATGATAGTGCGGATTACCCGTGTGAAAGTAGGTCAACGCCAGGCTCCCATTCAAACCCCCTGTACCAACGGTACAGGGGGTTTTGTCTTTTTATCACCCTATTGCACTATCGCTTGCACCCCCTAGCAAAAACCCCGGCTGACATGCGCCGGGGTTTGGGTTTTTCAAGGGGAATCTTTTGTTACGGCTATGCCCTGCTGCGTTGCCTGCGATGCTGCTGAAACACAAAGCGTGACCAGCAGGAGGCTGATTGTTCATCCAGCGCTGGGGTGCACGTTGCCAGGGTGTAGCCATCTGGCAGGCTCTGGAGACTGACCGCCAGCGTCAACGGCAATGGGCAGTCCACGCTGGGATACACTTCCAGCAGGGCCGGGCCATCCTGATCCTCTGGCTGACTGGCCCAGGCAAACTGCTCCAGGCCGATCCGGCATGGTCGGCTGGGCCGGTTGGCGTGGCTATCGCGGCCTAGCCAGGCCAGGCACACATCCAGTTTGGCTTCAATCCGCAGCAGTACTGGGTCTTCGCTTTGCAGTGCATCGGCCCCGAGCAGGCGTAACGCCAGCTGGGTATCGCTGTGCTGTTGCGGGCTGATCGGGCCGGCAGGCCGTAGCTGGCAGGCCAGTTGAGCATCGTAAAACAGGCTGTTCAGGGTGGGCAGGGGCATGAGCTGTATCCGTGCGGGCTGATTGGGTCAGTCGGCAAACAGATTGATCACGCCGTCCAGCCCGCTATACGTCAGTGCAACGTGGGCCTGATAGCGCACCACCGGCTTGGCGTGGAAGGCAATGCCAACGCCTGCGGCGGCCAGCATTTGCAGGTCGTTGGCCCCATCGCCGGTGGCAATCACCTGATCCTGGCGCAGCCCCAGCTCATTGCGCAGCTTGACCAGCCAGTCTGCTTTGGCCTGGGCGTCGATCACCGGGCCCTTGACCTGGCCGGTCAGCCGGCCATGAACCACTTCCAGCGTATTGGCAATGGCGTAATCCAGGCCCAGCTCTTCCTTCAGCCTATTGGTAAAATGGGTAAACCCACCTGAAATCAGCCCGATTTTCACCCCCTTGGCCTGGCAGGCGGCAATCAGTTCGCGGGCACCAGGGGTGAGTTTGACTTTCTTGTCGTAGACGGTTTTCAGCGTGCTTTCTTTCAGCCCGGCCAGCAACGCCACCCGCTCGTGCAGTGACTGGGTAAAGTCGAGCTCACCGGCCATCGAGCGTTCGGTGATTGCCGAAACCTTGTCCTTGATGCCCAGCAGCCCGGCAATTTCGTCAATGCATTCGATCTGAATCAGCGTGGAGTCCATATCGGTCATCCACAGCCCAAAGTGCTCCAGCGTGATGCCGGCAGGCACAAACGCCCAATCGCACTCCAGTTCGCGGCAATATTGGGCAAGGGTTTCGCGGGTGTCGGCCTTGGCATCCAGAAAGCGCCACGCCGTTTTGCCCAGCGGCTCAATGGCGGGGGAACCCGCTTCCACCGCCAGCTCGGCCAGTACGTCCATGGCCAGTGCCTTGCCTTGCACAATCAGATTAAACGACGACATTGCCCGGGGCTCCTGCATGCAAAAACGCCATTATAGCGTTAGCGCCTCCCCTGGCGAATGTTGCCATCACACCGGGCGGCGGTACTCGGCTTTTGGCCACAGTGGAATGCCGCCGCGCGGGGTGAAGCGGCCTTCCACTCGCAACCAATGGGGTTGCAGCAGCGCCACCAGGTCGTTGGCAATCCGGCAGATGCACGATTCGTGAAATTCGCCATGCATGCGAAACGAACCCAGATACAGTTTGAGCGACTTGGATTCCACGCACCACTGATCCGGCTCCATATCGATCACCAGGGTGGCAAAGTCCGGCTGGCCGGTCACCGGGCACAGGCTGGTGAATTCCGGGCAGGTGATGTTCAGCGTGCCGGTCACGCCGGCTGGATTCAGTGCGCCCTGGGCGAACGGGTTGGGAAAGCGCTCCAGCAAGCTGGCGTCGGGTTGATCGTAGCGGTAGACCGTGCCGCTACCCAGATGGTGCAATTGTTCGTGCAAATTCATGATGATTTCCTGATTGGGGCGGCCTAGCGGATGTTCAGCCATTTATGGGTTTGTACTGACAGCTTCCAGCGTGGATGCTGCAGGCAGTAATCCAGCGCCGCCTGCTGGTGTTCCGGATGGGCCGGATCGTCGAGCGCTTGCAGGTAAAAGTGACGAAAATCCAGATGGGCCAGTTGTTCCGGCTGACAGTCGGCTTGGGGATACACCAGCTTGAGCTCATGACCCCAGGTTTGCGCCAGCCGGGCAGTGCCCTTGGGGCTGACGCAAATCCAGTCAAGCGCCCGTGGGGCAGGCAGGGTGCCATTGGTTTCCACCGCCACTTCAAAGCCCTGTGCGTGCAGCGCATCGACCAGCGGGCTATCCAGTTGCAGCAGCGGCTCGCCGCCAGTGCACACCACATAGCGCTGGCCGCCACAGTTGGCGGGCCACAGTGCGGCAATCCGTTCGGCCAGCGCCTCTGCCTGGGCAAATTTGCCGCCATCCGGACCCGTGCCAACAAAATCGGTATCGCAAAAGCGGCATTGCGCCTTGGCGCGGTCTGCTTCGCGGCCACTCCATAAATTACAGCCACTGAACCGGCAGAACACCGCCGGGCGGCCAGTGTGATGCCCTTCGCCCTGCAAGGAGTAAAACAGTTCTTTGACCGTATACATCACCCCTCCCCATCGCATTCGTACAGCGCGCCTTCACCGGGGCGCTGGTAGACATCCACCCGGGTGAGCTCAGGGGTGTCTGCCTGCAACTGTTCCGCTGCCCAGCGGGCAATGCCGGCACAGCTGAAATCCGCCAGGCCGGCCACTTGATCAAGCGAATGATGGTCGAGCTGTTGATAAAACGGCTTGAAGCGGGTTTTGACGTCGCCAAAGTCGAGCACCCAGCCCATCACCTGATCCAGTGTGCCGGCCAGATGCAGGCGCAAGCTGTAACTGTGCCCGGTATAACAGCCCTGGGCGTCAAACGGGGTAGCGGCTTCAAAGCGCTGGGTTTTCCAGATACGGTAATCTTGGCCATTGAACTGACTGCCGGCGGTGGCGGTTTCCCGCACAATGACATGATCCAGCGCCAGCTGATTGGCCAATTGCTGCCACAGCCAGTGGCTGAGTACTTCGCTGGTGGGGTTGGCCAGACCGGGGATGTCGTTGAGCAGGCGCTGATGCAACTGCGGATGCAGCCTCTGCCAGGCCTGTTCCAGTTCGGCATGCGTGTTGCGGGCGCATAGCGTGACGCCAAAACCATGGCCGTGCAGGCGTCCGCACTGGTGGCCAGCGGGCACATTGGGCAACTGGTGGGCCGCTTCAAAACTGACCTGCAGCCAGTGCAGCAGCGGGCCGCCGTGGGGGGAGCACAGCACGCCACGGTCCGGTGCGCTGCGCAGCCACAGGCCGGCATGGCCAGGCAATGCATCCGCCAGCTGGGTCAGCAGGGTAGCATCGTCGGGTACGGCCAGCGCCTGGTTCAGGTCGGCGTAATCCAGCGGGGCGACCGCTTGACGGACGTGCTCCGGGCTGAGCGTGCCAAGGTTTTCTGCCCAGCGGGCATTGAGTAAAAAACTGTGGCCGTGCAGGCATCGGCGCATATCGCTGGCGGTGCGGATGCGGCGTGCCGCTTCAAAACCCGCACTGGCCGTGTACATCAGGCCAGGCATGGTTCGGCCTTTCCGGCATGACGCAGCACCAGTGGGTCAGCCACCCCGGCCTCGGCAAAGCCTTTGGCGCGCAACTGGCAGGCGGCGCATTCCCCGCACGGCGGCACGCTGCCGTGGTAGCAGGTGTGGCTGTGCGCCAGCGCGGGTAGCGCGCCAAGCTGCATGGCCAGGCGCACGGTGTCGGCTTTTGACAGGTGCATCAATGGGGTGTGCAGCTGAATCTGCCGGTCCATCCCCAGGCACAATGCCCGCTCCAGCGCCTGCAGGGTGTTGTCGCGGCAGTCCGGGTAGCCGGAATAGTCGGTTTGCGCCACGCCGACCACCAGATGGTCGAGGCGCTGTTGCCAGGCCAGCGCAGCGGCAAAGGTGAGGAAAATCAGGTTGCGCCCTGGTACAAAGGTGTTGGGCAGCGGGCTGTCGCCCTCGGTGCGCATGCCGGCTTCCGGGGTGATGCTGGCATCGGTCAGCGCATTGCCGCCCAAGGCGGCAAAAGTATTGATGGGCAACAGGTGATGGCGCACGCCAGCCTGGCTGGCAATATGGCGGGCGGCGCTTAGCTCGACGCGGTGGCGCTGGCCATAATCGAATGTGACCGCTTCAACGTGGTCAAACTGGCGCAAGGCCCAGTGCAGGCAGGTGGTCGAGTCTTGTCCGCCAGACAGCACGACAAGCGCCCGCCCACCAGACATGGTGGCAGGTAACATAACAAGCATCCCGAAAAACAGTCGGAGTCCACTTTCTGCATGGGCAGAAAGCACAATAGCGCGCACAGGCTCGGTCTCGCCTGGCGCGCATCAATCAAACGTGCCGTAGTATACGTGAATCTACGGTATCAGGCAGGGGCTACTGGCGCAGCCGGCTGACCAGCAGACGATCGATCGACCAGCCTCCTGCGCCATACACAATCAGCATGGCCAGCAGCATGCCCCAGTACAGGTGAAATGCCTGGGCGATTTCCGGCATGCCGGGGTAGGCAATTACCGCCACGCCATTCAGCACAAACAGCCCGGTGGCGGCCAGCCGGGAGGCCAGGCCGAGGGTGAGCAGCATCGGCAGCAGCAGTTCGCTGCTGGTGGCCAGCAAGGCGGCAACGCTGGGAGAAAGCAGCGGCACCTGGTATTCGTCAGTAAACAGCGCCAGGGTCACGTCCCAGTCGGCCAGCTTGGTCAGGCCCGCCTTGAAAAACACATCGGCCAGAAACAGGCGGACGCCCAGGGTGATGGGGGCCCGCAGGGCATTGGCGGCCTGGGCAAACGGGTGCAGGCGGTGCAGCAGGGCACGCAGCCATAGTGTCATCATGATGCGGTCCATTCGGTAAAAGCGCCGGTTTGCGCCAGCGTGGCCAGTGCGTCGGCCAGCGCCAGCGCCGGCGCTTGGTTCAGGGCGGTTTCTGCCGCCTGGCCCAGCGTCTGGCCTTGCCACAAGGCGTGCAATAGCGTGGCTTCGCCAGTAGACAGCGGATGTGACACAGGCAGCCACTGTGGCCGCCCCACCAGCAGCGCGCCGCCACCGGCAGTGAGATCGACCGACTGTTCTGGATCGGCGTCGGGCTGGTGCAGCGCTTCAATCGCGGCCAGCGGCCAGCGGGAATGCAGACAACTGGCTGCCGGGTGGCGGGCCAGGCGCACATCGGCCCAGGCGTCGGCGGGCAGCGCTGCCAGCTGCGCGGGTTGCCAGACTGGGGCTGCATCGGCCCAGGCCGCCTGGTGGCGAGCCCAGTCCAGCCGGGCCACGTCGGCCAGATAAGGCAGCTCGGCTGCCGGGGCAAAGCTGGCAATAAAATCGCCCATCTGTGCGCCATCATCGCTCAAATTACCGCTGGCAGCGGGAACTGCGCTGACATACTGACGGCACAGCCCACGCATAAATGGCTCCCCCACAATCTGCCCGCACAAGTGGAACGCCGCCAGCAGCGCTTCCACCCGCACCAGCCGGGCATTGCCACGATACGCGTCCAACCCCACTGCATTCCAGCCCTCCGGCAGCGGATCGGGCGGCAGCGGCGCGGTAATGGCGTTGATTAATTGCTGTTGCCAGCGGGCCAGCACGCTCATACCGCCTCCGCTTCAACCTGCGCGGGTCGCTGCACAGCGGCCCGGCATGCGTCCAGCGCTGCCTGCGCCCGCGCTGCCTCGCCCAGCAACACGGGCAATGGCGGAATATCCAGATCCCACTCAATCAACGTCGGGCATGGGCCAAATCGGGTCAGCGCAGCCTGATACAGCGCCCAGACATCTTCGCACACCGGGCGGCTGTGCGAATCAATCACCATGCCGTCACGCCAGATAAAGCCGGCCAGATGAATCTCCCCGACCACCTCCACCGGCAAGGCCTGCATGGCGGCCAGTGCATCGCGGCCCAGATTGCGCTGGTTGACGTACAGATTGTTCACGTCCAGCAACACCCCGCAGCCGGTGCGTGCCGCCAGTTCGGCCAGAAATTCGCCTTCGCCCAGGCAATCGTCCGGGCTGGCCAGGCAGGCGGACACGTTTTCCACCAGCAACTGGCAGCCCAGGGTGTGCTGCACCTGATCCACCCGCTGTGCGACATGGGCCAGGGTTTCCGGGGTATACGGCAGCGGCAGCAAGTCATTGACCACCTTGCCTTGCGCGCGGTTGAACGACAGATGCTCGGACACTGCCGCCGGCTTGACTGCGCGCACCAGCCGGGTCAGCTCGGCCAGATGGCGCGCATCCAGTGGGTCGAGTGCGCCCAGCCCCATGCCTACGCCATGCAGGCTGAGCGGATAGCGTTCGGCCAGTTGTTGCACCAGCAGGCTGGCCGGGCCGCCACCAAAGACATTTTCGCTATGCAGTTCGATCCAGCGGATATCGGGATGGCCATCCAGTGCGGCGCGGACATGTGGCGCGCGCAAACCAATGCCCGCACTTGGCGGCAGGGAGGCGTGGTTCATGGAGAAGTCTCGTCTTGGCAAAGGGGAGATGCGCCTGGGCTTGAGCGCTGCACCCGGATCAATACTGGATGCACCGCTCAAGCGCCGGCGCTGCTGGCCAGTGGGGGGCCTGGCCAGCAGCTTGGGGGCGCGGGCACGAAGCTGCCCGCACGGCAGAATTACTTGCCGGCTGTCAGCGCGCCACCCATTTTTTCACACGTGCCCTTGGCCACGTATTTCCAGTCGCCAGGGTCTTTGTCCTTGGTGGACTGACCGGCACAGCTGTGGGTGCCCATGGCGTTGGCGCAGTCGTTTTTGCCTGCGGTGGCAACGCCGTAGCATTTTTCCTTGTCAGCGGCCATGGCCGGGGCGGCAGCCAGAGTGCCAGCGGCCACCAGGCCAGCCAGGGCGGAAGCGATCAGAGCGCGGGATGCTTGCATGGGAAAACTCCTTACAGGATAAAAAAATAGGTCAGTGGACGGCGTCCACTGCGTTGGGCGGGCAGCGATTGCCGTTTCCTGCCCCTTGGTCGTCGGGGGCTGGCGCTTCCTTACGGCGTGAAGTCAATTTTTTTTGCACGTCTGGCAGCACAGGGTGCAGGGGATTATTTCATGCGTTGCGCCAATCGGGAAATGTTATTTGCATGATGGGCGTCAGGCTGAATGCTGCCACTTCAGCCACGGTTAATCTGCAGCGTAGACAATCCTGACGCTCAGTCAATCTTTATCGAGGTTCACAAGATGCTGCCCTCTCACCGCCAAGTGGCATTCCGGATTGCTTTGGTCAGCCTGCTGCTGGCCGTGCTGGCCAGCCCGCTGGCCTGGCTGGTGGCGCAGGAACAGGCCGAAGAAGGCATTGTGGCACTGGCCATGGAGGATTCCCGACGTCTGGTGCAGCACTTTGCCACTCAGGCCCAACCCAGGCTATCCGCCGGCCAGCAGGCCGAACAGGCGGCGCGTACCCTGGCAGGTGGCCTGTTTGATATTGCCGAGCTGTATGACCGCCAGGGCGTCCGGCTGGCTGAAGCGATGACCGCTAATGGTGCCCGGATCGAAGCCCAGTTGCCCAAGCACCCGCAACCGGATTATCACGAGCCGTTTTATCAGCGCTTGCCGCTGGCCAACGGCGACTGGGTGCTGCGGGTGATGACGCCGCTGCGCGAGGCAGGCCCGGCGGCCACGCTGACCGGTTATTTTGAGGGCGTGCGCATTGTGCCGGCATGGCAACGCCAGCATATCTTGCTCAGTGCGCTAAGCGCGGCGGCAATGGTTGGGCTGGCGTCCTTGCTGTGCGGCGCGGTGTTGTATCCGGTGGTGGTTCGTTTGTCTACGGACAATGCTGACAAGGCCCGTCAGGTGCTGGATGCCCATCTGGCGATGATGAAGGCGCTGGGGCGGGCGATTGCCCAGCGCGATTCCGATACGGGCGCGCACAATTACCGGGTGGCCTGGCTGGCCACCCGGATTGCCGAGCGCATGGGTTTGTCCGGAGGCGAGATGCAGGCGCTGATTGCTGGCAGTTTCTTGCACGATATTGGCAAGATTGGCATTCCAGACGCGATTCTGCTGAAACCCGGCAAGCTGGACGACGCCGAATTTGCCATCATGCGCAGCCATGTCCAGCAGGGAGAAGACATTGTCAGCGGCATGGGCTGGCTGCACGGCGCGCATGCCGTGGTGGCCGGTCATCATGAAAAATGGAATGGCAGCGGTTATCCGCGCCAGTTGCGTGGTGAAGCCATTCCGCTGGCGGCGCGGATTTTTGCCGTGGCCGATGTGTTTGACGCGCTGTGTTCGCAAAGGCCATACAAGGCCGCGCTGGGGTTTGATGCGGCGATGGCGATTTTGCTGCGCGACACCGGCAGTCATTTCGACCCGGCGGTGATGGCGGCGTTCCAGCCGCAGGCCAGGGCGCTGTTTGATACCCTGGCCTGCGACGGTGGCGGCGAGGCGCACGCTGAAGCCTTGCTGGAAAGCTGTTTGCGCCGTTATTTTTTTGCCGGGTGAATGGCGGCATCGGCGGGCCATACCCGCATCGCGGCCAGCAGGGCATCCACTTGCTCGGGGCGGGTGGCAAACGAGGTGACCAGCCGTGCCACCCCGGTGGCCCAGCGGCCATGGTAAAACTGAAAACCCTGGGCCAGCAGCGCAGCAATCATCGCTTCTGGCAACTGGCAGAACACGATATTGGCTTCAACTGGGGCGCTCAACTGCACGCCAGGCATGGCGGCCAGGCCGCTGGCCAGCCGGGTGGCCATGGCATTGGCGTGACGGGCGTGGCGTAGCCAGGCATCGTCGTGCAGATAGCCATGCAACTGGGCGGCGCAAAAGCGCATCTTGGACAGCAAGTGCCCACTGCGCTTGCGCCGGAACGCCAGCGGTTCGGCCAGTGCCGGGTCGAACAGCAAGACCGCCTCGGCAGCCAGCGCGCCGTTTTTGGTGGCACCAAACGACAGGGCGCTGACGCCGCGTTTCCAGGTCATGTCTGCCGGGCTGCAGTCGAGCTGCACCAGCGCATTGGCAAACCGGGCCCCGTCCATATGCAGGCCCACTCCGGCCTGGCGGCAGACCGCCCCAATGGCATCAAGGTGATCCAGCGTATACACGCTGCCGATTTCGGTACATTGGGTGACGCTGACCGCTGATGGCTGCACCGCGTGGACATCGCCTTTTTTCACTTGCAGCGCCACCGCCAGGCTGTCCGGGTCGAGCTTGCCTGCCGCGCCTGCCAGCGGCTGCAGCTTGGCCCCGCCGCTGAAAAACTCGGGTGCGCCACACTCATCGTGCTGGATATGGCTGTCGGCGTGACACAGCACACTGCCCCACGGCGGGGTCATGCTCGCCAGGCTCAGCGCGTTGGCGGCGGTGCCAGTGCTGACCAGCAGCATGCGCACCGGGCATTCAAACAGCGCGGCAAAGCGCTGTTCCAGCGTCTGGGTCAGCGGGTCGTTGCCATAAGGTGCGGCTGGGCCGTGGTTGGCAGCGATCAGCGCATCCAGCACTTCTGGCGCGGCACCAGCGGTGTTGTCGCTGGCAAAATTGATCGGGGTGGCGGTCATGGCGGGCCCGGAAAAATGCGCAGTCAGCCGCGCGTGGCGCGCGCGACGGCGGGTTGCGACTGGATATTGGCCAGCACATCGGCCAGGTGAATGATGTTTTCCACCTGCAGGCGGAAGCGAATTTGAATGGCACCTTCGCCGGTGTGGGCGTCCTGCATGTCCACACTTTCGATATTGGCGTGCGCTTCGGTAATCGCCGCCGCCACTGCCGCCAGCGCGCCACGTTCGCTGTGCGCCAGCACGGTGATCGGCACGCCGAACAGACGCTGTTCGTCCAGCTCCCATTCCACATCCAGCTGGCGGTCGTGGTCGATGCGCGCCAGTGTCGGACAGTCGTGGGCGTGGATCATCAGCCCCTGCCCCTTGCTGATTACCCCGACAATCCGGTCGCCCGGAATCGGGTTGCAGCAGGCGGCAAACTGCACCGCTGCGCCCTCGTTGCCGCGAATCATCACCGGGCCGGCGCGCACGTCCTCGCCCAGGGTTTCGCCGGCCAGTTCCAGCAGGCGGCTGGCCACCACCATCGGCAATTGTTTGCCGATGCCGATTTCCATCAGCACATCGCTGGATTTTTGGCCCTTGTCGGCAAACTCGCGCAGATACGCCTGCCAGATATCGGCACTGACCGCCAGGTTGCGTGTGGCCAGTGCCTGCACCGATTGCTTGAGCAGCCGCTCGCCCAGCTGCGAGGCTTCGTCGCGCTCCAGGCTTTTCAGGTAGTTGCGGATATGGCTGCGCGCGCGGCCGCTGGCCACAAACGCCAGCCAGGCCGGGTTGGGCTTGGATTGGGTGGTGGTGATCACTTCCACCTGGTCGCCATTTTTCAGCGGCGTGCGCAATGGCACCAGCTCGTGATTGACCTTGGCGGCAATGCAGCGGTGACCAATATCGGTGTGCACCGCATAGGCAAAGTCCACCGGGGTGGAGCCATGCGGCAGCACCAGAATGCGGCCTTTGGGGGTGAACACGTAAACTTCGTCGGGGAACAGGTCAACTTTGACATGTTCGAGAAATTCAATCGCATCGCCAGATTCGGCCTGAATATCCAGGATATTCTGCAGCCACTGGTGGGTGCGTTGCTGGGCCTTGTCGATGGATTCGTCGCCGCTCTTGTACATCCAGTGGCTGGCCACCCCGGCCTCGGCAATCTGGTGCATTTCGCGGGTGCGGATCTGCACTTCGATCGGCGTGCCATACGGGCCAAACAGCGTGGTGTGCAGGCTTTGGTAGCCATTGCTCTTGGGAATGGCGATATAGTCTTTGAACTTGCCCGGAATGGGCTTGTACAGCGCATGCAGCGCGCCCAGCGACAGGTAGCAGCTGGGAATATCATTGACCACCACACGAAAGCCGTAGATATCCAGCACTTCGGAAAACGACAGCTGTTTTTCCTGCATCTTGTGGTAAATGCTGTACAGGTTTTTTTCCCGGCCCTTGATCGTGGCCTCGATATTGGCCTGCACCAGCTGGGTGCCCAGTTGCTGCAGGATCTTGCTGACCAGCTCGCGGCGGTTGCCACGCGCGGCGCGAATGGCCTTGGACAGCACTTGATAGCGGTTGGGATGCAGGTGCTTGAAGCACAGGTCCTGCAGTTCGCGGTACACCTTGTTCAGGCCAATGCGGTTGGCCACTGGCGCGTAGATGTCGATTGTTTCCTGGGCGATGCGCCGGCGCTTGTCCTCGCGCATGGCGTCCAGGGTGCGCATATTGTGCAGGCGGTCGGCCAGCTTGACGATGATGACGCGAATGTCTTTCGCCATCGCCAGCACCATCTTGCGGAAATTTTCCGCCTGGGCGGATTCTTTGGTCTGGTATTCCAGCCGTTCCAGCTTGGACAGGCCGTCCACCAGTTCGGCCACCACCGGGCCAAAGCGCTCGGCCAGCGTGGATTTGGCCACGCCGGTGTCTTCCATGGTGTCGTGCAACAGCGCTGCCGCCAGGCCCTGGGCGTCCATTTTCCAGTCGGTCAGGATATGTGCCACAGCCAGCGGATGGGTGATGTACGGCTCGCCGCTCTTGCGGATCTGCCCTTCGTGGGCGTCGCGGCTGAAGTCAAACGCCTGCCGGATCAAGGGCAGGTCTTCCGGCTTCAGATAGGCTTTGGCCGCGCCCAGCAGCTGGGCTGCTTCGGCGGCGACCAAGGCGTCGTAATCAATCCGTTCGTTCACGTCACTGCTGCTCATTGCGTATCCCTGCCCGCTCGGGCGCTACTGCTGTTTTCAGAACCAGATGGCACCCCGCCGGCCAATGCTCGCCTGGCGGCGGGGCGGTCGCCGGTTCTTAGCCGCGGTGTCGTTCCAGCATTTCGCGGCCAATATGGCCGTTGGAAATTTCGCGCAGCGCCAGCACGGTGGGCTTGTCCTTGCCCGGCTCCACCAGCGAGGTGGCACCCGATGCCAGCTGGCGGGCGCGGTAGGTGGCGGCCAGGGTCAGGTCAAAACGGTTGGGGATGCGCTTGAGGCAATCGTCAATGGTGATACGGGCCATGGTTCACACTCTTTTTAGAAATGAATGGGCTGCCAGGCAGCCCGATGGAAAGAAACGCCGGTGGCGGCGCACCGCGCACCGGCAGGCAGATCGTGCCGGTTGTGGGCAGGCGTGTTGTGCCTGCTCGCGTCAGGCGGACGGGCTTTGCATGCTGCGCAGTTGTTCGCTGCGCACATGCAGCTGCTTGGCAGTGCGCAGGCGCTGGCTGCGCACCACGGCAATCAGGTCGCGCACTGCTTCGTCCAGCTGTTCGTTGAAAATCAGATAGTCCGCTTCAGCCGCATGGTCGATTTCCGAACGGACCACGGCCAGGCGGGCCTCAATGGTGGCATCGCTGTCCTTGGCGCGCCCGCGCAGGCGTTCGCCCAGCGCTTCCACCGATGGCGGCAGGATGAAAATGCTCACCGCCTCGGGCAGCAGCTTGCGCACCTGCTGCGCGCCCTGCCAGTCGATTTCCAGCAGGATATCGCGGCCCAGCGACAGCTGCTCGCGCAGCCAGCGCACCGAGGTGCCGTAATAATTGCCGTATACCTCGGCGTATTCGAGGAAATCCTTGTGGGCAATCATCGCCTCGAAGGTGGCGCGATCGACAAAATGGTAGTCCTCGCCGTGTATCTCGCCGGCGCGCGGCTGGCGCGTGGTGTGCGAGACCGACAACTGTACGCTTTTGTCCGCCGCCAGCAGGGCGGCGACCAGGGTGGTCTTGCCCGCGCCCGACGGCGCGGTGACGATAAAGATGTTTCCGGTTTGCATAGCGAGGAAATCCAGGTTCGGGACGATACCGTGCCAATCTTTCAGAGTATCACATTTTTGCCCATTTTTTGCCGTTGCTGCACCACGGCAGGGCAAGCGCATGCCTCACTCGGCAGCACGGCGGACGGGGGCGATCACCCGGTCAGGCGGGGGAGTTGCCCGCCCTTGGCAAGGGCGGTGCTTGCCCGTGGACAGCACACGCCGATTTCCTCTGCTGTTATTTTCCGGCGTACAGCAGAAAAATTGCTGGCCGCTTGTGCAGATCCGGCCCCGGAGTGGGCCAGTCCTTGACCCGGCGGCTGATGATGGTTTGCGTCGGCAAGGTCAGGTCGCAGGCCGCCGTCAGCAGGGTGGCTGGCTTTAGCGTCTGCCGCAGCACGGTCAGCATCTGCTGGTTGCGGTATGGGGTTTCGATGAACAGCTGGGCGCAGTCGCGCTCGCGTGATTCCTGTTCCAGCTTGCGCAGCGCGGCGATGCGCTCGTTTTCCGCCACCGGCAGGTAGCCATGAAAGGCAAAGCGCTGGCCGTTGGCACCAGAGGCCATCAGCGCCAGCAACAGCGAGGAGGGGCCAATCAGCGGTTCGACCACATGGCCGCGTGCGTGGGCCAGGCGCACCAGCGCCGCGCCGGGGTCGGCCACCGCCGGGCAGCCGGCTTCCGACATCAGCCCCATATCGTGGCCGGCCTCCAGCGGGGCCAGCAGCGCGTCGAGTTCACGCTCGGGGGTGTGTTCGTTCAGTTCGGCCAGTTGCAGTTGCTGCAGCGGGGTGTCCAGCGCCAGTTGCTTGAGATGCTTGCGTGCGGTTTTGGCCGCTTCCACCACAAAGTGGGTGAGTGGGCGCAGGCGTTCGGCCTGGGCCGGCAGCATCCAGTGTGCAACTTCCTGTTCGCCCAGCGGGGTGGGAATCAAAAACAGCGTGCTCATGCCAGTACCTCGACGCCTTCCTGTTGCAACATGCCCACCAGGGCAAACAGCGGCAGGCCAATCAGGGCATTGGGGTCGCTGCTGTCGATGCGGGCAATCAGCGCTCCGCCCAGCCCCTCGCTTTTGGCCGCGCCAGCGCACAGCAGCGCGTCGGGCTCGCGGCTCAGGTAGGCGTGGATTTGCCCATCGCTCAGCGTCCGCATCTGCACCTGGGTGATGTCGGTGTGTTGTTGTTCACGGCCACTGGCGGCGTGCAGCACGCTGAGCGCCGTATGAAATTCCAGCGTGCGTCCCGACATGGCCTGCAACATCTCGACGGCACGGGCATGGCTGCCTGGCTTGCCCAACTGCTGGCCATCGAGCAGGGCCACCTGGTCTGAGCCGATGATCAGCGCGTCAGGGTGGGCGTGAGCGAGCGAGCGGGCCTTGACCGAGGCCAGCCGGCTGGCGGTGGCGGCGGCGTGTTCGCCGGGCAGCGGGGTTTCATCACAGACCGGGGCCACGGCGGCAAACGGCAGGCCAAGGCGGGCAAGGAGTTCGCGGCGAAAGCGCGAGGTGGAGGCGAGCACAAGGGAGGTCATGTCGGGAGTGCTTGATTTCTTTGACACAAGGCGGACGCGGATTATATCATGCACGGTTTATGTCTGACCCTATTTTGATCGACAGCCTCGACTTCGCGAAGCAGCGCCGGCAATTGTCCGGGGTAATCGCGATGGCCGACCTTCCCCGCACCCACGATCTGCTGGCCAATACCGATGGCTCGCTGACGTGGTCGCTGGCAGGCGGAGCGGACGCTTTATCGCGTCCAACCCTGCGTTTGCGTCTGTGTGCAGACGTGCAGCTGGTGTGTCAGCGCTGCCTGACGGCGATGCCGTTCCGGCTGGAGGCCGACACGGTGCTCACGGTGTTTCTGTACGAAGACCGTCTGGAAGCGGCCTGTGAAGACGACGATGCGCTGGATGCCGTGCTGGCCGAGCCGGAATTCAACGTGCTGGCGCTGATTGAAGATGAGGTGTTGCTGGGCTTGCCGATTGTGGCGCGGCATGAGCACTGCGAGCCGGAAGTTCGGCTTGGTGGCAGTGGCAAACCCAACCCGTTTGCCGTGCTGGCCAGTCTCAAACGCAAGCCCGAGTAAATTTTTTAGATTTCAAGGAGTGAAACATGGCCGTTCAACAGAACAAAAAGTCCCCGTCCAAGCGCGGCATGCATCGTGCGCACGACTTCCTGACCAACCCGGCGCTGGCAATTGAAGCCTCCACCGGTGAAGTGCATCTGCGCCACCACATCAGCCCGAACGGTTTCTATCGTGGCCGTAAAGTGGTGAAGACCAAGGGCGAATAATTTCCCCGGTCGGCATTGCCTTGCTGAACAAGCCGTGTGGTTTCCACACGGCTTGATTGCTTTCATCTTGCCGTCTTGTCAGCCGGATTAAAGTCGCGGTGCGGTATCATGCGAACATTAACCCGGTATCGAAATATCCGGGCACTGTTTGTACACTGCCCGCTTTTGTTGTGCGCAGTTATGGCGCTGACATTATTCTGTTCAACCGCTTGTTAACCGGCTTTTCTGATCTGATCCGATGACCATTTCCATTGCTGTGGACGCCATGGGAGGCGATGTAGGCGTTGGGGTAACCATCCCGGCTGCCCTGGCCTTTCTCGACCTGCACCCCGATACCCGCCTGATTCTGGTGGGCCAGCCCGGTCCGATTGAAGCCGAGCTGAAACGCCATGGCCGGGCCGACAGCACGCGGCTGTCCATCCATCCGGCAACCGAAGTGGTTGGCATGGATGAGTCGCCGCAACTGGCGCTGAAAAACAAGAAAAACTCCTCCATGCGGGTGGCGATCAATCTGGTCAAGGAAGGCCTGGCCCAGGCCTGCGTGTCTGCCGGCAATACCGGCGCACTGATGGCTACCGCCCGCTTTGTGCTGAAAACCATCCCTGGCATTGATCGCCCGGCCATTGCTAAGCTGATGCCGTCGGTGGGCGCGGAAACCTGCGTGCTTGATCTGGGGGCCAATGTCGATTGCACGCCCGAGCAGATGTTACAGTTTGGTATCATGGGGGCCACCCTGATGGCCGGCATCAAGGGCCGTGACAACCCCAGAGTGGGCTTGCTCAATATCGGCTCGGAAGACATCAAGGGCAACGGCGCGGTCAAACAGGCGGGTGAAATGCTGCGCCAGTCCAACCTGAACTTTGTGGGTAATGTCGAAGGCACTGATATCTACAGCGGCACGGTGGATGTGGTGGTGTGCGATGGTTTTACCGGCAATGTGGCGCTGAAAACCTCGGAAGGCCTGGCGCATATGGTGGCCACCTTCCTGCGTGAAGAATTTACCCGCAACTGGTTTACCCGGCTGTGTGCGCTGTTTGCCCTGCCGGTGCTGGTGCGTTTTCGCCGTCGGGTGGATTCCCGCCGTTATAACGGTGCCAGCCTCCTGGGCCTGCGTGGCATCGTGGTGAAAAGCCATGGTGGCACCGACAGCCTGGGCTTTCGCTGTGCGCTGGAACAGGCCAGGGAAGAAGTCCACGCCGACGTTATCCAACATATCACCGAACGGGTGGCCGGGCAGCTACGCTCGCCCGAGCCTGTGACGGAGCCCTGACCATGACCTATGCCCGCATTATTGGCACGGGCAGTTATCTGCCCGAAAAGGTATTGAGCAATGCGGAAATCGCCGAGCGCATTGACACCAGCGACGAATGGATCGTCGCCCGCACCGGCATCAGTGCCCGGCATATTGCTGCCGAGCAGGAAAAAACCAGCGACCTGGCCCTGGCTGCTTCGCAACGCGCCATTGCCGCCGCCGGCATCGACAAGGCCGACATCGACCTGATCATCGTTGCCACCTCCACCCCGGACATGATTTTCCCCAGCGCCGCCTGCATCCTGCAGGACAAGCTGGGTGTGCCTGGCTGCCCGGCATTTGATGTACAGGCGGTGTGCGCTGGCTTCATTTATGCACTGTCCACCGCCAACGCTTATATCCGCTCCGGCATGGCGCGCACCGCGCTGGTGGTGGGCGCGGAAATCTTCTCGCGCATCCTCGACTGGAACGACCGCAGCACCTGCGTGCTGTTTGGTGATGGCGCTGGTGCCGTGATACTGCAGGCGTCGGAACAGCCGGGCATTCTGGGCGTCACCCTGCAGGCCGATGGCCGTTATCAGTCGATCTTGAATGTGCCGGCCCAGGTGGCCAGTGGCGAGATTGTCGGCACCCCCTTCCTGCATATGGACGGTGGCGCGGTATTCAAGTTTGCCGTCAAGGCGCTGGCCGACTGCGCCAGCAAAACCCTGGCGGCCCAGGGCATGAGCCATGCCGATCTGGACTGGCTGGTGCCGCATCAGGCCAATGTGCGGATTATCGAATCCACTGCCAAGCATCTGCACCTGTCGATGGACAAGGTGGTGCTCACCCTGCCGCAACAGGGCAATACCTCGGCGGCGTCGATTCCGCTGGCGCTGGACGCTGCCGTGCGCGATGGCCGGATTCAGCCAGGGCATACCGTGATGCTGGAAGGCATTGGCGGCGGCTTTGCCTGGGGGGCGGTGTTGCTGACGATGTAATCGACCCTGTTGCACCCTGCTGGCACACTGTGGGTATGCCAGGCCGGGAGGTGACAGACCGACTGCTGCAAGGCGGTCAGCATGCTGCGCGTCGGGTGACCTGGCCAGGTCACGCCGGCGCCTTATTCTATTGAATGACTGGTTTTCAAACGTATGTATGCACAGTCGGCTGTGCACACCCACGCCAAGGAGCGCTGCAGATGACTTTTGCTTTTCTGTTTCCCGGTCAGGGCTCGCAAAGCCTGAACATGATGGACGGCTTCAGTGCCGCTGTGGTCAAGGACACCTTCGACGAAGCCAGCGAGGCGCTGGGCGATGACCTGTGGGCCATGCTCAAGGCGGACAGCAGCGACACCATCAACCAGACGGTGAATACCCAGCCGCTGATGCTGGCTGCCGGGGTAGCCACTTTCCGCGCCTGGCTGGCGCTGGGCGGAGCCATGCCCAGCGTGGTGGCCGGGCACAGCCTGGGCGAATACAGCGCGCTGGTGGCGGCGGATGCGCTGGACTTTGACGACGCCGTGCGCCTGGTGCGCCTGCGTGCCGAAGCCATGCAATCGGCGGTGCCGGTGGGTACCGGTGCCATGGCTGCGGTGCTGGGGCTGGAAGATGCCGATATTGTTGCCGCCTGCGCCGAAGCAGCGCAGGGTGATGTGGTGGAGGCGGTGAATTTCAACGCGCCTGGCCAGGTGGTGATTGCCGGCAGCCTGGCTGCCGTGGAGCGCGCGATTGCCGCCTGCAAGGCGCGCGGTGCCAAGCGCGCCTTGCCGTTGCCGGTGTCGGCACCGTCGCACTGCGCGCTGATGAAGCCTGCCGCGCTGAAGCTGGCCGACGCCCTGGAAGGCATTTCCATCAGCGTGCCAACCGTGCCGGTGCTGCATAACGCCGACGTGGCCAGCTACACCGATCCGGTGCAGATTCGCGATGCGCTGGTGCGCCAGCTGTATTCGCCGGTGCGCTGGACCGAAACCGTGCGCAAGCTGGCCGCCGATGGCGTCATCCGGCAGGCCGAGTGCGGGCCGGGCAAGGTGCTGGCCGGGCTGAACAAGCGCATTGACAGCAGCCTGAGCACGCTGGCGCTGACCGATGACGCCGCGCTGGCTGCCGCACTGGGCAGCCTGAACGGCTGATCTGACTAAAAACAGGAGACACTATGCAATTTAACGGACAGGTGGCCCTGGTCACCGGCGCTTCCCGTGGCATTGGTGCGGCGATTGCCGACACCCTGGCTGCCGCCGGGGCCAAGGTGGTGGGCACCGCCACCCGCGCCGACGGCGCTGCCGCCATTCAGGCGCGGCTGGCGCAGTGGGGCGGCATGGGCGTGGCGTTTGATGTCACCGGCGGTGCCGAGGCGGTGGATGCGCTGATGGGCCAGGTGGAAAGCCAGTTTGGGCCGGTAGCCATTCTGGTCAATAATGCCGGGATCACCCGCGACCAGCTGCTGATGCGGATGAAAGACGAGGAATGGGATGCCATCATGGACACCAACCTCAAGTCGGTGTATCGCCTGTCCAAGGCGGTGCTGCGTGGCATGATGAAGGCGCGCAGCGGTCGCATCATCAGCATTGCCTCGGTGGTGGGCGTGTCTGGCAACCCTGGCCAGTGCAACTATGCAGCCGCCAAGGCGGCCATCATCGGCTTTTCCAAGTCGCTGGCGCGTGAAGTGGGCAGCCGTGGCATTACCGTCAACAGTGTGGCACCGGGCTTTATCGACACCGACATGACTCGTGCCCTGCCAGAGGCCCAGCGCGCCGCCCTGGTGCAGCAGATTGCCCTGGGCCGGCTGGGCGAGGCGCAGGACATTGCCGACGCTGTGGCGTTTTTGGCCTCTGAGCAGGCTAGGTATATCACCGGACAGACAATCCATGTCAATGGTGGCATGCTAATGCCCTGACGCAGGTTTTGCCGTGTAACCGGCGTCTGAAACGTCTGTTCGCTGCAAATCGCAACACATTACCGCTGACGCGCCGGGCTGCGTCTCACACGAGGCGCTAGGTGGCTGTCAGGTTTTTTTGTTAGAATGCCGGGGTTTTTTGTTACCCCAACACGAAAGGCAAGGGTTTACACAAATGGAAAACATCGAAGCACGTGTCAAGAAGATCGTGGCCGAGCAACTGGGCGTGAACGAAGCTGAAGTGAAGAACGAATCCTCCTTCGTCGACGATCTGGGCGCGGACTCGCTCGACACCGTCGAACTGGTGATGGCGCTGGAAGAAGAATTCGGCTGCGAGATTCCGGACGAAGACGCAGAAAAGATCACCACCGTTCAGCAAGCCATCGACTACGTGACTGGCCATCAGGAATAATCACGCAGACGGTGTGCGAAAGGCGCGGGCAATCCTCCGGGGTTTCCCGTCCTTTCTGCCGCCAACCGGTGTTTTTGTTTGAGCGTGCCGCCACATGTTCCCGCAAACACACCGTTTCGTCCCCATTAAGGAGTGCATCTTGGCAAGACGTAGAGTCGTCATCACTGGCCTTGGCCTGGTGAGTCCGGTCGGCAACGACGTCGCTACCGGTTGGGCCAACATTGTTGCTGGCCAATCCGGTATCACCCGCATCAGCAAGTTCGATCCGCAAGCCATGGCCTGCCAGGTGGCGGGCGAAGTGCGCGGCTTTGACGTGACCGCCTACATCCCCGCCAAGGACGCCCGCCGCATGGATACCTTCATCCATTACGGCATGGCGGCCGGCATTCAGGCCGTGCGTGACGCCGGGCTGGAGCAGGCCAACATCGACCCTGAGCGGATTGGCGTGATCATCGGCTCCGGCATTGGCGGCCTGCCGATGATTGAAGACACCCACAATGCCTTTCTGGCCGGTGGCCCGCGCAAGATTTCGCCGTTTTTCATTCCCGGCTCGATCAGCAATATGGTGTCGGGCAACCTGTCCATCCTGTTTGGCTACAAGGGCCCGAGCTACGCCATTGTGTCGGCCTGCACCACCGCCACCCACTCGATTGGCGACGCGGCCCGGCTGATTGAATACGGCGATGCCGACGTGATGGTAGCCGGCGGCACCGAAGCCACCATCTGCCCGCTGGCGATTGGCGGTTTTTCCTCGGCCAAGGCGCTGTCCACCCGCAACGACGACCCGGCAACGTCCAGCCGGCCATGGGATGCAGGCCGTGACGGTTTTGTCATGGGCGAAGGTGCCGGGGTGATGGTGCTGGAAGAATACGAACACGCCAAACAGCGCGGTGCCACCATCTACGCTGAAGTGGTGGGTTACGGCATGAGCTCCGACGCCCATCACATGACCGCACCGTGTGAAGACGGTGATGGCGCGATGCGCTGCATGAAAAACGCGCTGAAAAACGCCGGCATTAACCCGGACGAAGTGGACTACGTCAATGCCCACGGTACCTCCACCCCGCTGGGCGACGTGGCGGAAACCGTGGCAGTGAAACGCTGCTTTGGCGACCATGCCTACAAGCTGGCAGTCAGCTCGACCAAATCAATGACCGGCCACCTGCTGGGTGCCGCCGGCGGGATTGAAGCCCTGTTCTCGGCGCTGGCGGTGTACCATCAGATCCTGCCGCCGACCATCAACCTGCATGAGCCGGGCGAAGGCTGCGATCTGGACTACGTGCCGAACACCGCGCGTGACGCCAAGATCAACGTTGCCCTGTCCAACTCGTTTGGCTTTGGCGGCACCAACGGCACGCTGATTTTCAAACGCGTCTGAGCGCGTGTTGCTTGACAGCCAAAACCGCCGTGCTACGCTCACGGCGGTTTTTGTTTTTTCTGCCCGCCCTGTCCTGGACTCTGATGTATACCCTTCCGCTTTCGCATACACCTGATCTGGTTGCGCTGGCCGCCGCCAATCCGCACCAGTTTCCCTGCCTGCTGCAATCCGCCGGAGCCCAGGGCTGGGACATCCTTGCCGCGTTTCCTGACAGCGTGCGCCATTACGGCCAGACCGAGGCCGGGCAACTGCACGCCGACCTGGCCGCACTGCCCGTGGGCGACGGGCTGGCGGATGGGGCGCTGCCGTTTCGCGGTGGCTGGTTTTTTTATCTGGGCTACGAACTGCTCAACCAGTTTGAACCCAGCGTACCCGCGCCGCTGGACGACGACTTTCCGCTGGGCGCGCTGCTGCGCATCCCGGCGGCGATTCTGGTCAATCGGGCCGACGCCAGCGCCTGGCTGATGGCCGAACGCCCGGAACTGCTCGACCGGCTGATTGCCTGCCTGGCCGACGCCCCGATATTCGATCCGCGCCAGCCCAAGGTAGAACTGATTGAAGAAGACCCACCGCTGGTGTTTACCGACGCGGTGCGCCGCATCCAGCGCTATATCCGCGAAGGCGATGTGTTTCAGGTGAATGTGTCGCGGCAGTGGGAAGTCAGCCTGAGCAAGCCTTATGCCCCGGCAGAAGTGTTTGCCGCCCTGCGCCGCGCCAACCCGGCGCCGTTTTCTGCCCTGCTGCACTTGGGTGAGCACGCCGTGGTCAGCTCCTCGCCCGAGCGCCTGGTGCGGGTGGCGGCTGGCTGGGCAGATACCCGCCCGATTGCCGGCACGCACCCGCGCTCACCCGATCCGGCAGAAGACGCCGCCCTGCGTCGCCGGCTGATTGACAGCAGCAAGGAGCGCGCCGAACACATCATGCTGATTGACCTGGAGCGCAACGACCTGGGGCGGATTTGCCAGCCGGGCAGCGTGGAGGTGAACGAGCTGATGGCGGTGGCCAGCTACAGCTATGTCCACCATATTGAATCCAATGTGCGTGGCCGTAAACGTCCGGAAGTCAGCCCGGCACAGGTGATGCGCGCGCTGTTTCCCGGCGGCACCATCACCGGTTGCCCCAAGGTGCGCACCATGCAGATCATCCGCGAGCTGGAAACCGCGCCGCGCCGCGCCTACACCGGCAGCCTGGGTTATCTGAACCACGATGGCACGCTGGACAGCAATATCCTGATCCGCACCTTCATGCAGACCGGCAGCCAACTGCGTTTTCGCGCCGGTGCCGGCGTGGTGGCGGATTCCGACCCGGAACGCGAACTGCAGGAAACCCGGCACAAGGCGCGCGGGCTGCTGCGGGCATTGGGCCAGTAGGGCCCGCCTGAGGGGCACGCGCTGGGGGACTGGGGGGCGACTGGCATGGCCGTGGCGGCCAGGACGGCGTGCGCCAGACTTGAACTTCGGTCATTATCTGTCCATCATGGCAGACTGATTGCGCCAAGGAGGGAAAATGTCGACCTGGATCAACGGCCTGCCGGCCACACAGCTGAATGCCGACGACCGTGGCCTGGCCTATGGCGATGGCCTGTTTCGCACACTGCGCCTGCGCGATGGCGCACCCTTGCTGTGGCGCTGGCACTGGGCACGGCTGCAGGCCGATTGCGCCGCCTTGCGCCTGCCCTGCCCGGACGCCGGGTTGTGGCTGGGCGAGCTGGCCGCTGCCAGCACTGGCGTGGCCGACGCTGTGGCCAAGCTGACCCTCACCCGGGGCGCTGGCCCGCGTGGTTACGCGCCGCCGACCCAGCCACAGCCCACCCGGATTATCCAGATCAGCCCGCGCATACCGTCTGCCGCCGAGTTCTACCAGCACGGCGTGGCGGTATACGCCTGCGCCCTGCGTCTGGGCCATCAGCCAGCGCTGGCCGGGGTCAAGCATCTGAACCGGCTGGAAAATGTGCTGGCGCGCAGTGAATGGTCGCCACCGGACTATGCCGAGGGCCTGCTGTGCGACAGCGAAGGCTGGGTGATTGAAGGCGTGATGAGCAATTTGTGGATCCGTCGGGGTCGCGAGCTGCTGACCCCGCAACTCGACCGCTGCGGCGTCAGCGGCGCAGCACGGGCCTGGGTGATGGAAGTGGCCGGCAGCCTGGGCTATCAGGTGCGCGAATGGCGGCTGCGCCCGGCGGATGTGCTGGCCGCGGATGAAGCCATGCTGTGCAACAGCCTGATTGGCTTCTGGCCGATTGCCCGCTACCAGCAACGGCGCTGGAGCCAGTTTCCCGCTGCCGATGCACTGAACCGCGCCTGGGCCGAGGCGGGTTAGGCACATGCTAAGGACGCGCTGATGTATTCAGCAAAATCGTTGTTGCCAAAAGCAAAACCCAGCGAAATCAAACCTCTGGATTCCTGCTTTTGCGGGAATGACGATTTTTTCAGCGTTTTCCGAATAGTCAGTCACGTTGAAACACAAGGGCACATGCGAGCGAGCTGACGTCGGGCGTCTCGGTTTGATTTCTGTTAAAACAAACCCTTGCCTTGCCACAGCGAACCGCCCGCCGCACCCCCACCCCATCATTCCCGCGAAGGCGGGAATCCAGAGGCATCTACAGCGTGCAGCAGGTGCGAGTTCTCATGACCCCCACGCCACGCTCAACGCCCACGGCGCACGCTGTGGCACGGCCTGGGTTCCCGCCTGCGCGGGAACGACAAGTGAGGTGGGACTCATGCCGAAAAAGGTCTGGTCACCCATCACCTTGAAACGCAAGCGTATATGTGAGTTAACTGACGTCAGGCACCTCTATTTATTATTTTAAAACAAAGCTTTGCCTTGCCACAGCGAACCGCCCGCCGCGCTCCCTCCCGTCATTCCCGCGCAGGCGGGAATCCAGAGGCATCCAAAGCGCGCAGCAGGTACGAGTTCCACCACCACCACGCCACGCTCAACGCCCACTGTGCACGATGTGGTGCGGCCTGGGTTCCCGCCTGCGCGGGAACGACACGTGAGGTGAGGCTCATGCCGAAAGAGGGTCTGGTCACCCATCACCTTGAAACACAAGGGCATATGTGAGCGAGCTTATGTCAGGCATCTCTATTTGTTCTGTGAAAACAAATCTTTGCCTTGCCTTTCCACAGCAAACCGCCCGTCGCACCCCCACCCCGTCATTCCCGCGCAGGCGGGAATCCAGAGGCATCCACAGCGCGCAGCAGGTGCGAGTTCTCACCACCACCACCACGCCACGCTCAATGCCCACGGTGCACGATGTAGCACGGCCTGGGTTCCCGCCTGCGCGGGAACGACACGTCAGGTGAGGCTCATGCCGAAAAAGGTTTAATCACCCATCACCTTGAAACGCAAGGGCATATGTGAGCGAGCTTATGTCAGGCATCTCTATTTGTTCTGTTAAAACAAATCTTTGCCTTGCCTTTCCACAGCGAACCGCCCGCCGCGCTCCCACCCCGTCATTCCCGCGCAGGCGGGAATCCAGAGGCATCCACAGCGTGCAGCAGGTGCGGGTTCTCACCACCACCACGCCACGCTCAATGCCCACGGCGCACGCTGTAGCACGGCCTGGGTTCCCGCCTGCGCGGGAACGACAAGCCAGGTGAGGCTCATGCCGAAAAAGGTCTGGTCACCCATCACCTTGAAACACAAGGGCACATGCGAGCGAGCTGACGTCGGGCATCCGCACCGACTATCAGTTTATATCGTGATGAATGACTACTGGAGCGCCCTTATGTGTCCGCTACTGGGCTTCCACATAGCCAGCCTCCAGCACCAGCGCACGAATTGGCTCGGGCACCGGGATCGATTTGCCAGTGGAATAATCCACCCACACCAGCGCCACTTCGCCTACCGCATACGCCTTGTCATGCTGGCCATTGATATAAAAATGGTGGCGCAAACGCAGGCTGCTGCGGCCCAGTTTTTCCACTTCCAGGGTAATTTCCACCTCAGCCGGGTAGGTGATCTGCTGCTTGAACACACAGCCGGTGCTGCCAATCACCGGCCCGGTGCCAGACGGGGTGATCGGCATGCCCAGGCGATCCAGCCACTGGATGCGTGCCTGTTCCATCAGCCGGAAATACAGGGTGTTGTTCAGATGCCCGACGGCGTCCATGTCGCCCCAGCGCAGGGTGAGCGTTTCGCTGCCAATCTGCGGGTAGTGTTTGTCCATTGATCCATCTCCTTGCCAATAATTTGATTGTTTTGTGCGTTCCGACGTCACTGTGCCGGGCCGATGCAGCTTTGTCCAGCCAGTTGGCGTGGTGAAAATACGACAGTTTTATATCTCTGGATAGGTAATGAATTAATGGGCTTTACTGGACAAGTACAGGAAAAAACCGGTCAATATGTAGTTAAAATTGCGTAATTAACGAGATAAAGCGATGGTTTATGTCTGTTTGCCCGGTGTGTTCTGCGCCGTTGGCGCGGCTGGGCGACACCAATCCTCCGCAGGATGAATTAGCTGACATATTGGCGTGCTCTGATGGCGCATCCTTACCCAGCAGGAATCCTGCCCATGCGCCACCCCCAGCTTGCACCGGTCGAAGTGTTTCTCGACCCTCGACAGCCGATTGTCACCCGCACCGATCTGCGTGGCAGCATTGTCTACGCCAACCCGGCGTTTATTGCCATCAGCGGCTTCAGCGCGGCGGAACTGATTGGCCAGCCGCACAATATTGTCCGCCACCCGGACATGCCCAAGCAGGCATTTGCCGATTTATGGCGCACCCTGGCCGAGGGCAAGCCCTGGCGCGGGATGGTGAAAAACCGGACCAAGTCTGGCGATTTTTACTGGGTGGAGGCCTACGTCACCCCGGTATTTGAGCAGGGCCAGCATGTGGGCTATATGTCGGTGCGCACCGCGCCCAAGCGCAATGAAGTGGCGGATGCCGAGCGCTTGTACGCCGAGATTCGTCAGGGCCTGGCGGCTTTTCCGGCCACCCGTCAGCCGTGGACGCCATCGCTGCTCAGTGTGGGCGGTGGCATGGTGGGCTGTTTGCTGCTGGCGGTGCTGTTCAGCATGTTGACCCCCTCGAGCTGGCTGGGGGTGGCGCTGCTCAATGGCCTGGCATTGCTGGCCGGCGTCTGGATGACATTGAGCGTGCGCCAGTCGCTGCGACAGATGCGCCAGTCGCTCAGGCAGTTTGCCGAGGGCAATTTTCGTGGCCGGGTGGCGCACAGCGGCCCGCGCGAATGCCAGGCACTGGCCTCGCAACTGGAGTCGCTGCGGATTCACTCGCGGGCAATGATGTCCGAGCGGATTCACTCGCGGGCAATGATGTCCGATGTGCTGAGCAGCAGCGAGCGTCTGCTTGGTGCGGTGGAACAGCTGGGTAGCCAGACGCACGACATTGCCGAGCGCTCGCAGCAGCAAACCGGCAGCGTGGCGCAGGTGGCAGCGGCGCTGGAGGAACTGACCACCTCAGTGCATGAAATTTCCGCCGCCGCCCAGCAAAGCGCGGGCTATGCCGAGGACTCGCAACAGCAGGTTTTCGCGGGCCGCGAGGCGATGCAGGCGTCGCATCTGGCCACCTCTGCCGTGATTGACGGGGTGGAGCGCGCCCGGCTGATGGTGGCCGACCTGCAGGCCACCTCCGGGCAGATTGGCGCGGTGGCCACCCTGATTGAGGACGTGGCTGAGCAAACCAATTTGCTGGCGCTGAATGCCGCCATTGAAGCGGCGCGCGCCGGGGAACAGGGGCGGGGCTTTGCCGTGGTGGCCGATGAGGTACGCAAGCTGGCCGAGCGTTCCGCGCGCAGCGTGGGCGATATCCGCACGCTGACCCAGGGCATCAATCAGCGTACCAACGACGCCATGGGAGCCATTGCTCAGGTGGTGACACAGGTGGCTGACGCTTGCGGGCGGATTGCGCATTCCGCCGACAATCTGGCCGGGATTGACCACGCCAGCCAGGCAGTAGCCAGCGCGGCGCAGGAAATTGCCCTGATGGTGGAGCAACAGTCCGCCAGTGCCGTGGAAATTGCCAGCAGTATGGAGCAGGTAAACCAGATGAGTGAACAGAACCTGTCTACCGTGGCGTGCGCCACCCAGGCCACTGTGCAGCTGCGCCACACGGCCCAGGCGATGCGGGCGCTGGTCGGGCATTTCGAGCAGTCGCTGTAGCGGTCCACGCTGCCGCCAGGGCCTGCAACAGGCGTCTGGCGGCAGCGTGGGTCAGTGTGCCGGCAAGAGAGAGCCGCTCACAACATGCAGCGCAGCGGTCCTGGCTCGGCGTGTGACCGCAGACAGTACAAACAGGACGGCAAGGTCACGCAACAACGCCAGGAGGGTGTGGTGAGTGGCGCTAAACGCTGTCGTCTTCGCGGGCACCGTCGATGCCCAGTTCCTGAATCTTGCGGGTCAGGGTGTTGCGGCCCAGACCCAGCAGGTGGGCGGCTTCCACCCGGCGGCCACCGGTATGCGCCAGTGCGGTTTTGATCAGCGCGGCTTCAAACTGATGGGTCAGGCTGTCGATAATGCCGATTTCGCCGCGCTTGAGCCGCTGATCGGCCAGATGTTCCAGTGCGCTTACCCAATCACCGCTGGGCATGCCATTTGGGCTGGCCTGCGGTGCTTCTTTCATTTCCGGCGGCAAATCGCCCGGTTCGATGGTCTGGCCGGGAGCCATGACCGTCAGCCAGTGGCAGATGTTTTCCAACTGGCGCACATTGCCGGGGAAGGGATAGACCTTGAGCATGTCCATCGCCCCATCGGACAGGCGCTTGGGTTCGACGCCCAGTTGCTGCGCGCTCTTGAACAGGAAATGGCGGGCCAGCAGCGGCACGTCTTCCTGGCGTTCGCGCAGGGGCGGCAGGCGCAGGCGAATCACGTTCAGCCGGTGAAACAAATCCTCGCGGAACAGCCCCTGCTTGACCCGGTCTTCCAGATTCTGGTGGGTGGCGGCAATCACCCGCACATTGGCCTTGATCGGCTGGTGGCCGCCCACCCGATAGAAAAACCCGTCGGACAGCACGCGCAGCAGGCGGGTTTGCAGCTCGGTGGGCATGTCGCCAATTTCGTCCAGAAACAGCGTGCCGCCTTCGGCTTCTTCAAAGCGGCCACGGCGCTGGGTGGTGGCACCGGTAAACGAGCCGCGTTCATGGCCAAACAGCTCGGACTCCAGCAGGTCGCGCGGAATCGCGGCGGTGTTGATGGCGATGAACGACTTGGCCGCGCGGTTGGAGTGGCGGTGCAGCGCATGCGCCACCAGTTCCTTGCCGCTGCCGGATTCGCCGGTAATCAGTACGGTAACCGACGACTGTGACAGCCGGCCAATGGCGCGGAACACATCCTGCATGGCCGGGGCCTGGCCCAGCATCACCGGGGTGGCGTCCATGGCGTCCGGGCCGGCATTGTCGCGTTCGGCCTCGCCCAGCGCACGCTCGACCAGCTGCACCGCCTGATCCACGTCGAAGGGCTTGGGCAGGTATTCAAACGCGCCACCCTGGAAGGCCGCCACGGCGGAATCCAGGTCGGAGTGGGCGGTCATCACGATCACCGGCAAGGTGGGGTGTTCAGCCTTGACCGTGGCCAGAAATTTCAGCCCATCGGTACCGGGCATGCGGATGTCGCTGAGGATGACCTTGGGCAGGCTGTCATACATCGCGTTAAGCGCATCGTCGGCGTTGGTGAAGCTGGCGTAACTGATGCTGGCGCGGGTCAGCGCCTTTTCCAGCACCCAGCGGATGGACTTGTCGTCGTCGATGATCCAGACGGATGGCGTCATGCTTTTTTGTCTCCAAAGGGCAGCAGCACGGTAAAGCAGGTGTGGCCGGGGCGCGAGTCGAATTCCACGGTGCCGCCATGCTGGTGGACATAGGTTTGCGCGATGGTCAGCCCCAGGCCGGTGCCTTCGGCCCGGCCAGTGACCAGCGGATAAAAGATGTGGTCTTTCAGCTCAGCTGGAATGCCGGGGCCGTTGTCGATGATCTGCAGCAGCATGGCCAGCTGGTAGCGTTTGCGCGCCAGGGTGACCTGGCGGGCCACCCGGGTGCGCAGCACGATCTGGCCGCGCCCGTGCATGGCCTGGATGGCATTGCGCATGATATTGAGCACCACCTGAATCAGCTGCTCCTTGTCGGCGGTCAGCGGCGGCAGGCTGGTGTCGTAGTCGCGGCGGATGGAAATGCCTTGCGGGTACTCGGCCAACGCCACACTGCGCACCCGCTCCAGCACTTCGTGAACATTCACTTCGCCCAGGATGTGCTTGCGGTTGGGGGCGAGCAGGCGGTCGAGCAGCTGCTGCAGGCGCACCGCCTCGTGGGTGATCACATCCAGGTATTCTTTCAGCTCGGGCCGGTCGGCCAGCTCGTGTGCCAGCAACTGCGCCGCACCGCGAATCCCGCCCAGCGGGTTCTTGATTTCATGCGCCAGGTTGCGGATCAGCTCGCGGTTGGCGGCTTGCTGGATCAGCAGGCGTTCTTCATTGGCAATTTTCAGCTGCTGTTCAATCGGGCGCAGTTCAATCAGCGCCGCGCAGCCGGCCACATTGATCGGGGTGAGCGTGCAGATCACCTGCAGCACAATCTGGTTCAGCGTGGTCAGTGACAGGTCGTGTTCGGTAAAGCTGACATCGTGCGCCACTGCAGCGCGCAGGCCGGCCACCAGGGCGCGGCCATCGATGAACAGGGTGGACAGCGTGTGTTTGAGCAGTTCTTTCTGACTCAGGGCCAGCAGATTTTCGCAGGCCGGGTTGACGTAGCGGATGCTGCCGTCGCGGCTGACAGCCAGCGTGGCGGTTTCCAACAGTTCTAGGCCGGCAAAGGCGGTATCGGGCATGGCGGACAGGGCTTGGGTGCGTTAGTCGGAAAAACGACACGGCCAGGGTCAGGCCGTTGAATCGCTCAGGCCAGATTAGCAATAAGCGAGCCAGCCCAAAACAGTGCGCCATGCGCCGGGAATGGGGCTTGCTGCTGAGAATGCCAATGCTATGCACAATAGTAGGGCATCAGCTGGCAAAAAACCGGAAAACCCGGCCCAGGGAGGCGCATTTTTCGGGGGCGTGATGATGGCATGCGCAACAGTAAGGCATTGGTACGGCAGCGGAGGGTGGGTGAATGTTTAAAAAAATAAACAAACTGGCGGTATTGACCCAATCTGGCCCCCGGTTGGGGGTTAGCGCCGGCTGATTTCGCGTTGCAGGGCGGTGATGTTTTTTTCCCGCTCGGTCACCGCGTCACGCAGGCCGCGCAGCAGCGCCGAGTCTGGCTTGGCATGCTGTTCGGTTTCTTTCAGCATGCGCCGGGCGTTGCTCAGGGCTTTTTGTTCGTTATTCAGTTCTTCCTGCAGGATGCGCGCCCGGCCTGTGTCACGCTGGCGCTGGGTGGCGCTGTCGATCACCGGGTAGCCGCCGGGGCTGGGTGGCGTGCTGCCGCGTGGGTCCGGGCTGGCCTGGGGGCGGACGGTGATCCGTGAGGCACCATCGCGGTTTTGCAGCAGGGCCGATGGCGGGGTGTATGGATTGATCTGTACTGGCGGCAGGGTGCTGCGTTTGGCACCGGGCACCGGGATATTGGAGTAGGTGACATTGCCGTAGGCATCCACGTATTTGTAGATGGGGGCATTGGCCAGCGCCGGTCTGGCCAGGCAGGCCAGCAGCACGGTCAGCAGACGAAGGACAAAGCGAAAGCCGGTCATGTGCTCATGATACCCAGTTCCGGAGAAAAACAAAAAGCCAGGACACGCCGATGAGCTGGAATGGGGTGGTGTTGCTGGCATTTTTCGGGCTGTGTGCACATGAAAAACCCCGCACGGTCAGCCGACCTTGCGGGGTTTTTGCCATCATGCTTGCCTGCCAGCGGCAGGGCAGCAATTACAGGCTGTAGTACATCTGGAATTCCACCGGGTGGGCGGTCATCCGGGTCTTGTTCACTTCGTCCATCTTCAGCTCGATGTAAGCGTCGATGAAGTCGTTGCTGAACACGCCGCCACGGGTCAGGAACTCGCGGTCTGCGTCCAGCGCAGCCAGGGCTTCTTCCAGGCTGGCACACACGGTCGGAATCAGCTTGTCTTCTTCCGGCGGCAGGTCGTACAGGTTCTTGTCAGCCGGGTCGCCCGGGTGGATCTTGTTCTGGATGCCGTCCAGACCAGCCATCATCAGTGCGGAGAAGCACAGGTACGGGTTGGCCAGCGGATCCGGGAAGCGGGTTTCGATACGACGGCCCTTGTCGGATGCCACATGCGGGATGCGGATCGAGGCGGAACGGTTCTTGGCCGAGTAAGCCAGTTTCACCGGAGCTTCGTAATGCGGCACCAGGCGCTTGTACGAGTTGGTGCCCGGGTTGGTGATGGCGTTCAGCGCCTTGGCGTGCTTGATGATGCCGCCAATGTAGTACAGCGCGGTTTCCGACAGGCCGGCGTAAGCGGTGCCAGCGAACAGGTTCTTGCCGTCTTTCCAGATGGACTGGTGAACGTGCATGCCCGAACCGTTGTCGCCAACGATCGGCTTCGGCATGAAGGTGGCGGTCTTGCCGTACTGGTGAGCCACGTTCTGCACCACGTACTTCAGGGTTTGCGTCCAGTCAGCACGCTCCACCAGGGTGGAGAACTTGGTGCCGATTTCGCACTGGCCGGCGGTAGCCACTTCGTGGTGGAACACTTCAACCGGGATACCCAGTTCTTCCAGCACCAGCACCATTTGGGCGCGGATGTCGTGCAGGCTGTCAACCGGCGGAACCGGGAAGTAGCCGCCCTTCACGCCCGGACGGTGGCCGGTGTTGCCGTTTTCATATTTCTTGGCAGAAGACCAGGCACCTTCTTCGGATTCGATTTCCACAAAGCAGCCAGACATGTCGGCGCCAAAGCGGATGCTGTCGAAAATGAAGAATTCCGGTTCCGGACCAAAGAAGGCGGTGTCGCCCAGGCCGGAGGCTTTCAGGTAGGCTTCAGCGCGCTTGGCGATGGAGCGCGGGTCACGGTCGTAGCCCTTGCCGTCGGACGGTTCGATCACGTCGCAGGTCATGAACACGGTCGGCTCGTCAAAGAACGGGTCGAGGTTGGCGGTGTTGGCATCCGGGGCCAGCAGCATGTCGGAAGCCTGAATGCCCTTCCAGCCAGCGATGGAGGAACCATCAAATGCGTGGCCATTTTCGAACCATTCTTCGTCCACCACATGGGACGGCACGGTGACGTGCTGTTCTTTGCCACGGGTATCGGTGAAACGCAGGTCAACAAACTTGACGCCGTTGTCCTTGATCATTTTCAAAACGTCAGCAACCGCCATAATTCTCTCCATGAAGACGTGTGAGCGTAAATCTGGTTTTATCCATGCCTGGATCGTGCCAGACAAGTCGCAGTGAGGATAGCAGAAAACATGCCATGTATAGATGCGCGACACAGACATTCTGCCATAAGGCTTTAAGTAGCGTCATATTTGTGTTTCTGCACCAAAACGGTGCGTTTTGTGAGTTTGTGCTTCATATTGGCGCAATGTACCTTGCCTTCGCACCATGTTTTGGCGTAGCCGGGGGGCGCAGGCTTTGACATAATCATTGCCATTGTCTGAAACCCGACGCTTTGCCACCTGTCAGGGCAGGTGGCCCCACTTGGAGAAAGCCATGACGACTATCGCTGATGTGCTGCAGCGCGCCCAGCAGCGGACGCAGACTGCCCAGCTGCCGTATGCTGGCGCGCTGACCCCGGAAGAAGCCTTCGTTCTGTTGCAGCAGTTGCCTGGTGCCGTGCTGGTGGATGTGCGCACCCAGGCAGAATGGACATTCGTCGGCGGCGTGGCCAATGCGGTGCAGATCGAATGGAAAAGCTTTCCCGGCATGCAGCCCAACCCGGCCTTTCTGGCCCAATTGCAGGCGCAGGTGCCCGCACAGGCGCATGTGCTGTTTCTGTGCCGCTCTGGCGCACGCTCGCACGATGCTGCCGTGGCCGCCACGGCAGCCGGATTCAGCCACTGTTACAATATTCTCGAAGGCTTCGAGGGCGACCGCGACGCCGATGGCCAGCGGGGCCGGCTCAATGGCTGGCAAGCCGCCGGGCTGCCATGGAACCAGGGTTGAGGCTATGATCTCCCCTTCTGTTTTTTTACCTACCTGTTGAAGTGCGCCATCATGACTGACCAATATGCCGTCATCGGCAACCCCATCTCCCATAGCCAGTCGCCGCTGATTCACAGTGAATTTGCCAAGCAGACCGGCCAGAACCTGGCTTACGACCGCCTGTACGCGCCGCTGGACGGGTTTGACCGCGTGGCCAACGACTTTGTCGGTCAGGGGGGCAAGGGGTTGAACATCACCCTGCCATTCAAGGGCGACGCTTTCCGCCTGGCCAACCAGCTGACGTTCCGCGCCAGCGTGTCCGAAGCGGTGAACACCCTGACCTTCAAGGACGGCGTGGTGTACGGTGACAACACCGATGGCGTAGGCCTGGTGCGCGACATCGTGGAAAACCTGGACATGCCCATTGCCGGCAAGCGCGTGCTGGTGCTGGGCGCTGGCGGTGCGGTGCGTGGTGTGCTGCTGCCGCTGCTGGAAGAAAAACCGCTGCGCCTGACCGTGGCCAACCGCACGGTAGAAAAAGCCCAGGCGCTGGCAGCCCAGTTTGCCCCATATGGCACCGTGGATGGCGTGGGCTATCCCGAACTGGCCGGTGAGCAGTTCGACATCATCATCAATGGCACCTCGACCAGCCTTCACGACGAACTGCCGCCGATTCCGCATGGTGTGTTTGCCCCGGATGCACTGGCCTACGACATGGTGTACAGCGCCGGCCTGACCCCGTTCCTCAAGCGTGGCCAGCAGGAAAAAGCCGCTGTGCTGGCCGACGGCCTGGGCATGCTGGTGGAACAGGCGGCTGAATCGTTCTTCATCTGGCGCGGCGTCAAGCCGGAAACCCGCCGGGTGATGGGCATTCTGCGCGAGGTGCTGAGTTGACATGGCGGCGGCTGGGGCAGTTTGCCCTGGCCCTGCTCGGGCTGATTCTGCTTTACCAGCTGTGGATGCTGGGCTGGATTGTCTACTGGCAATGGAATAACCCGTCGATGACGGCATTCATGTCCGAACAGCAGGCGCGGCTGGAAAGCGAAACCGGCGAGGCGGTGCTGCAGCATCAGTGGGTGGCCTACGAGGCCATTTCACCGCAGCTCAAGCGTGCGCTGGTGGCCAGCGAGGATGCCAAGTTTCTTGAGCACGAGGGATTTGACTGGGAAGGCATTCAGGCCGCCTGGGAAAAAAACCTGGCCAAGGGGCGCATTGTCGCCGGCGGCTCGACCATCAGCCAGCAGCTGGCGAAAAACCTGTTCCTGTCCTCGCAACGCACCCCGTGGCGCAAGGGACAGGAAGCCGTGGTCACCGTGATGCTGGAAGCGGTGATGGACAAGCGGCGCATTTTCGAGATTTATCTGAACGTGATCGAATGGGGCGATGGCATTTTTGGTGCCGAAGCGGCTGCCCGCCATTACTTTCGCACCAGCGCCGCGCGCCTGTCTGCACCACAGGCGGCCCGGCTGGCGGCGATGGTGCCCAATCCGCGCTATTACGACCATCACCCCAACGACCGTCGTCTGGCACGCAAGGCGGCGATTATTGTCCGGCGGATGGCGTATGCCGATGTGCCACGGTAGCGCACGCCATTTGAATGCGGCGTGCCACCCGCCCCGACCTTGAAGGGCGGTTCACCTTGCCAGACCGGCACCATCGGCCAATCCAGGCCGGTTTGGTCATGGGCGATGATCTGCTAAAATACCAGATTCACTCACGGGGGCGTCATGAGCATCATCCAGAACAAAAAAGCCTACCACGACTTCTTCATCGAAGAGAAATTTGAAGCCGGCATGGTGCTGGAAGGCTGGGAAGTCAAATCCATCCGCGCCGGGCGTGTGCAGCTGAAAGAATCCTATGTGATCGTCAAGCAAGGTGCCATCTGGCTGATTGGCTGCCATATCTCGCCGCTGCCGACCGCCTCCACCCACGTTCACCCCGACCCAACCCGCATCCGCAAGCTGCTGCTCAAGGCCAATCAGGTGGAAAAACTGATTGGCAAGGTTGAACGCTCCGGCTACACCCTGGCCGCACTGGACCTGCATTACCGCAACGGCTGGGTCAAGCTGGAAATGGGCCTGGCCAAGGGCAAAAAGCAGCACGACAAACGCGAAACCGAAAAAAACCGCGAGTGGGAGCGGGAAAAACAACGCCTGATGAAACACAACGTGCGGTAACGCCATGCAACGCAGCGCAACCTTTCCCATTCTGCTGATTACCCTGGGGGTGCTGTGGTTCCTGCACAGCACCGAACTGCTGCCCAATACCCGCAGCCTGCTGGCGCTGGGCCTGGCCTGCGCCGGGCTGGTGCTGCTGCTGCTGGACGGCCTGAACAAATCCACCCTGGTGGCCACGCCCATGCTTGGCTTTGCCGCCCTGGCTGTATACGGCCTGGACCGCTTTGGCCTGCCCTTCAGCGTGTGGGCCTCGTGCGGTATGGTGCTGCTGGGCCTGCTGCTGCTGGGGGCGCGCAGCCCCAGCGTGCCGGAGCGCCGCCGCCGCGCCCCCGATTAACCCCGACTGAACTGGCCGCGCACCCGCCGGCCCCCTGAAAGAGCTCCATGGACAAAATCCTCATTCTCGACTTTGGCTCGCAAGTGGCGCAGCTGATTGCTCGCCGCGTGCGCGAGGCGCATGTCTATTGCGAACTGCACCCCTACGACATGTCCATCGACGCCATCCGCGCCTTTAACCCTAAGGCAATCATCCTCTCGGGCGGCCCCAACTCGGTGTACGAATCCGACTACCAGGCCGACCCGGCGCTGTTTAGCCTGGGCGTGCCGGTGCTGGGCATCTGCTACGGCATGCAGTGGATGGCGCAAACCCTGGGCGGCAAGGTGGAATCCGGCGACACCCGCGAATTCGGCTACGCCGAAATCCGCGCCCGTGGCCACTCCAAGCTGTTCAACGGCCTGCAAGACCGCAGCAACGCCGAAGGCCATGGCCTGCTGGACGTGTGGATGAGCCACGGCGACAAAGTTACCGCCCTGCCGGAAGGCTTTACCCTGATTGCCGAAACCCCGTCCTGCCCGATTGCCGCCATGGCCGACGAGGCGCGCGGTTTTTACGCCGTGCAGTTCCACCCGGAAGTGACCCACACCAAGCGCGGCACCGACATCCTGCACCGCTTTGTGCTGACCATCGCCGGTGCCGCACCGTCGTGGACCATGCCCAACTACATCGACGAAGCGGTGAAAAAAATCCGCGAGCAAGTGGGCGACGAAGAAGTGATTCTTGGCCTGTCCGGCGGCGTGGACAGCTCGGTGGCCGCCGCGCTGATTCACCGCGCCATCGGCGAGCAGCTCACCTGCGTGTTTGTCGATCACGGCCTGCTGCGCCTGAACGAAGGCCAGATGGTGATGGACATGTTCGCCCGCAACTTGGGCGTGAAAGTGGTGCACGTCGATGCCAGCGTGGAATTCATGGGCAAGCTGGCCGGCGAAACCGACCCGGAGAAAAAGCGCAAGATCATCGGTGCCGAATTCGTTGAAGTGTTCCAGGCCGAATCGAAAAAGCTGACCAACGCCAAATGGCTGGCGCAAGGCACCATTTACCCGGACGTGATCGAATCCGCCGGTGCCAAAACCAAAAAAGCCCACACCATCAAGAGCCACCACAATGTCGGCGGCCTGCCGGAAACGCTTAACCTGAAACTGCTGGAGCCGCTGCGCGAGCTGTTCAAGGACGAAGTGCGCGAGCTGGGCGTGGCGCTGGGCCTGCCGCACGAAATGGTCTACCGCCACCCCTTCCCCGGCCCCGGCCTGGGCGTGCGCATCCTCGGCGAAGTGAAGGCCGAATACGCCAGCCTGCTGCAACGCGCCGATGCAATCTTTATCGAAGAACTGCGCAACACCATTGATGAAGCCACTGGCAAGAGCTGGTACGACCTCACCAGCCAGGCGTTTGCCGTGTTCCTGCCGGTGAAATCGGTGGGCGTGATGGGCGATGGCCGCACCTACGAATGGGTGGTGGCACTGCGCGCGGTGGTCACCAGCGACTTCATGACCGCCCACTGGGCCGAACTGCCCTACAGCCTCCTGGGCCGCACCTCCAACCGGATTATCAATGAAGTACGCGGGATTAATCGTGTGGTGTACGACGTGTCGGGCAAGCCGCCGGCGACGATTGAGTGGGAGTGAGAGAGTCAGTTTTTGCTGCGCCGTCGGTCAGTGGCGCAGCCGTGCTAGGGATACGCTGAAAAAATCGTCATTCCCGCGAAGGCGGGAATCCAGGGTGTTGATTTTGCTGGATTTTGCTTTTGGCAAAACCGATTTTTCTGAATAAATCAGCGTGTCCCTAGCTGATAAAGCCCGCGATACTGCGGGCTTTATCTTGCTTTGGCGACAGCGGAGGACGGTCTCGATCAAATAAGAGCCGCTCACAAAACTCAGCGCAGCGATTCTGGCTTGCAGAGACAGTACGAGACGTACGGCAAAGTCGTGCAACCACGCCTGGAGGGTTTTGTCAGCCGCTTTAACCAGCCGTCTGCACATCCACATTTCTTCCATATCCTAATACCATGCGCATTCTTGAATACATCGATCTGGATACGTCCGGGGTAGCCAAAACTTACCGCAAGGTGGCCACCGCCATTGCTGCCGGTGATTTTCGGGCGGCACAAGTCAAAAAACTGTCCAATCTCACCCACGGCAAGTTTTATCGGGCGCGGCTGGATGACGCCAACCGGCTGTTGTTTACGCTGGTGCGGCATGGTGATGAAGTCTGTGCGCTGATGCTGGAAGTCATCGCCAATCATGACTACGACAAGTCGCGCTTTTTGCGCGGTGCCAGCATCGATGAAAGCAAGATTCCGGATTGCGATCTGGCCCAGGAAAGCGCCGAGGCGCAGCCGCTGCGCTATTTGCACCCGGAACATGCTGTAGTGCATCTGCTGGATAAGCCGATTTCGTTTGACGATGCGCAAGAAGCCATTTATCGCCAGCCTGCGCCCTTGGTGTTGGTGGGCAGCGCCGGCAGTGGCAAAACCGCGTTGACGCTGGAAAAACTGAAACACGCGGAAGGCGAGGTGCTGTATGTCACCCACTCGGCGTTTCTGGCGCAAAGCGCCCGCGACCTGTACTACGCCAATGGTTTTGAGCATGCGGGCCAGGAGGCGGTGTTTCTGTCGTATCGGGAGTTTATCGAAACCATTCAGGCACCGCCGGGGCGAGAGGCACAATGGCGCGACTTTGCCGGCTGGTTTGACCGCATGCGCCAGAGTGTGCGCGGAGTGGATGCCCATCAGGCATTTGAAGAAATTCGCGGCGTGATTGCCGCAGCGGCTGAGGGCGTGCTCAGCCGTGAGGCCTACCGCGAGCTTGGGGTGCGTCAGTCGATTTTTTCGCTGGAACAGCGCGATCTGGTGTACGACATCTTTGAAAAATACCGCACCTGGCTGGCCGAGTCGCGCCTGTTTGATCTGAATCTGGTGGCGCAGGACTGGCTGGCGCGGGCACAGCCGCGCTATGACTTTGTGGTGATCGACGAAGTGCAGGACATCACCCCGGTGCAATTGGCGCTGGTGTTGAAAACCCTGAAAAAACCCGGTCATTTTTTGCTGTGCGGCGACTCCAACCAGATTGTGCATCCCAATTTCTTTTCCTGGGCGCAGGTAAAAAATCTGTTCTGGCACGATCCAACTCTGGCCGAGCGCCAGGAGCTGCGCGTGCTGGCAGCCAATTTTCGCAATGGCCAGGAAACCACGCGAGTGGCCAACCAGCTGCTGAAAATCAAGCAATGCCGGTTTGGCTCGATTGACCGTGAAAGCAATTATCTGGTGCAAGCCGTGGGCGGAGAAGTCGGCGCGGTGAGTTTGCTGGGCGATAAAGACGCCGCCAAAAAGCAACTTGACCAGCAGATTCGTCAATCCACCCAGTTTGCCGTGCTGGTGATGCGCGATGAAGACAAGGCCGAGGCGCGCAAGTATTTTTCTACCCCACTGCTGTTTTCGATTCACGAAGCCAAGGGGCTGGAATATGAAAACATTGTGCTTTATCGCTTTGTGTCTGACCACCGCGCCGAATTTGCTGAAATCACCAGCGGGGTGAACAAGGCCGACCTGCTGGCCGAGCAGCTGGATTACCGCCGCGCCAAAGACAAAAGCGACAAATCGCTGGAAATTTACAAGTTTTTTGTCAATGCGCTGTACGTGGCGCTGACCCGCGCCATCCGCAATGTGTATCTGATCGAATCCGACACCCAGCACCCGCTGTTTGAATTGCTGGAGGTTAAAGCAGACGGCCCGGTCAAGGTGGAAGCCAGGCAAGCCAGCCTGGAAGACTGGCAAAAAGAAGCGCGCAAGCTGGAGCTGCAAGGCAAGCAGGAACAAGCCGACGCCATCCGCAACCAGATTCTCAAGCAAACGCCACCGCCGTGGACGGTGCAGGATCAGCAGCACACCGAACAGCTGCTGACCAAGGTGTTCCGCGATAACGTGCCGGGCAGCAAACACCGGCAGCCCTTGTACGAGCAGGCCGTCTGCTATGACTTGCCCGTGCTGGCCGATTTTTTGCAGGAACATGGCAAATTTAGCTCGGCGAACACTTTTTACACGCAACGATCCCTATTGGCTCGTAAAAACTACATGGCGTATTTTTCGCCAAACTTCAAAGACATTCTGCGCCAATGCGACAAACATGGCGTGGAACACCGTCTGCCGATGAATCTCACCCCGCTGATGGCGGCCACCGCCGCAGGCAATCTGCCGCTGGTGGACGCCCTGCTGGAGCGCGGCGCCAGCCTGGACGCCCAGGACACATTTGGCTGCACCGCCCTGCACTGGGCCATGCAAGAAGCATTTCGTGACCCCAAATATGCCAAAGGGCCGTTTGCCGCCCTATACGAACGCCTGGCCCCAGCCTGGGTGGACGTGAACACAGGCGAGCGCCTGGTGCGCATTGACCGGCATCTGACCGAATACTTTGTCTTTCAGACACTGTGGGCCTTGTTCCGCAGCCGCTTTACCCATTTTCAGCGCCGCCCTTATGCCGCATTTGACTCGCAAACCCTGCTCGACGCCTGGGAAGCGCTGCCTGCCAATGTGGTGCGGCCCGAACGTAAAAAGCGCCAGCACCTGAATCACGTGCTGTCGCGCAACGAAATCATGCGCGATTATGCCTATAACCGGGCGCTGTTCCAGCGCGTGCGACAAGGCTGGTATCAGTTTAATCCGCAGCTGTTGGTGCGCGATAAAACCGCAGACGGTGCCTGGACGCCGATTTACACCGCGCTGAACCTGCCCTTTACCGCCCAGTTTGCCGACTTCCCCGTGTGGAACATGATCGAGATGTACCTGGCCGCCGCTGACCTGCCCCCGCGCGCCGAGCTGATTTTGCCCTGGCAATCGACCGCGATGCCGGGATACCGCTGGTAATAAGCGCGGCTAATAAAACCCTCCTGGCGTTGTTGCGCGGCCTTACCGTACTGCTCGTACTGTCTGCGGTCGCGCCCTAGTAGCCAGTCACGATGATATGAAGCAAATGACTGGCAGCTAGACCGCTTTCGGCATGCGTTTCACCTGACGTGTCGTTCCCGCGAAGGCGGGAACCCAGACCGCGCTACAGCGTGCGCGGTGGGTGTTGAGCGTTGTCGGATAGTCAGCGCGCTGTGGATGCCCCTGGATTCCCGCCTGCGCGGGAATGACGCGGTGGGGCGCGGCGAGTGGTTCGTCGTGGAACGTGAGCCATCGTGTTTCAACGTGACTGGCTACTAGTAGCCAGTCACGATGATATGAAGCAAATGACTGGCAGCTAGACCGCTTTCGGCATGCGTTTCACCTGACGTGTCGTTCCCGCGAAGGCGGGAACCCAGACCGCGCTACAGCGTGCGCGGTGGGTGTTGAGCGTTGTCGGATAGTCAGCGCGCTGTGGATGCTCCTGGATTCCCGCCTGCGCGGGAATGACGCGGTGGGGTGCGGCGGATGGTTCGCTGTGTCAAATCAAGATGTTGTGTTGAAATAAATAAAGCAAGACATCCGACGTCGGCTTGCTCGCAGGCACCCTCGTGTTTCAACGTGACTGGCTACGAGCCTCGCACGCGCCACGCCGCCATCGTGACGCAGACTTCTGGCATAATTTTTCATCAAGGCCCGTGCGCTGATTGAAGAATGCGGCTACGGACGGCGGCTGGCAGAACTGACCGACGCCGAAACCCGCCTGGGCAATTGTCGATAACCCCTCCCGGAACCCATGTCATGAGCCATATTTTCATCAGCTACAGCCACCAGGACGAAGACTGGAAGAACCGCGTCGCCAAACAGATCAGCGTCCTGTCCCGCGCAGGGCTGGACACCTGGGATGATCGGCGCATTGCCGCCGGCGATGACTGGCATCCACAAATTCAGCAGGCCATTGCGCGGTGCGATGTGGCGGTGTTGCTGATTTCGGCTGATTTCCTTACCTCGTCATTCATCCTCGACCAGGAAATCCCGCTGTTGCTGCAACGGCGTCAGGAGCAAGGCATCCGGGTGATTCCGCTGATCGTCAGCCCGTGCGCGTGGCAGCATATCGACTGGCTGAAGGGGATACAGGCCAGGCCACAAGATGGCAAGCCCCTGTCGGGCATGAGCCCGCACGACGCGGAAGCTGCGCTTTCCAACCTTGCCGGTGAGATCGCCGACCTGCTGCTAGCGCCACCCAGCAATGCCTCTTTCATGCCGCCGCCGCGCCCCGGCTCGCCATCTTCGGCGGTCAGCATCTGGCAGGAAAAGCTGGAGTTTCTGCGCCAGCAGGAAGCCATCTGTTCCGACCCGGCCCAGAAATTCACCTTGAAGAAACAGATCGAGGAAGCCGAAGCGAAACTGAAAGCGCTGTCATGAACGAACAGCCCCTATCCCTTCAGCTGCTTCGGGAAAAACTGGAGGACTTCCGCCAAGAAGAAGTCATTTGCTCAGACCCAGAAAAGAAATTTGGAATCAAAAAGCAGATTCAGGCGCTTGAACGACAACTGGGGTTGAGGATTGCGGAGGAGGAAGCCAAAGACACCCTCCGCATCGACCTCACCCACCTCCCCGCCGGTGCCGCCCACTTCCTTGGCCGCGACGACGAACTTGCCATGCTCAACGCCGCCTGGGATTCCGCCGGCAAAACCGCCCTGGTCGAATGCATCGCCCCCGGCGGCACCGGCAAGACGGCGTTGATCAAGCGCTGGCTGGACACCCTTAAAACCGCCCACTGGCGCGGCGCCCGTCGGGTGTTTGCCTGGAGTTTCTACAGCCAGGGCAGCGGCGACGAGCGCAATGCTTCGGAAGACCTTTTTCTTGCCGAGGCCATCAAATTTTTTGGCGTATCGGTCGAAGCCAGCCTGAACCCCGCCGACAAGGGCCGGGCGCTGGCCGAGGCGGTTGTCGCCCGCCGCAGCCTGCTGGTGCTGGACGGCCTGGAGCCGCTGCAACACCCGCCCGGCCCGCTGGCCGGCGAGCTGCGCGCCCCTGGCCTTAAGGCCTTGCTCACCCATCTGGCCACTGCCGGCCGCCCTGGCCTGGCGCTGCTGACCAGCCGGGAAGCGCTGAAAGACCTGGACGAATGGGTCAACAGCCCGAGCAGCGCCCGGCGCATCGACCTGGGCAATCTGAGCGATGCCGACGGCGCGCGCCTGCTGCACACCGAAGGGGCCAACAAGGCCGGCAGCGCGCCCATCACCGCCGACGATGCCGAACTTAAAGAAGCCAGCCGGCAGGTCAAGGGCCACGCCTTGACGCTGAGCTTGCTGGGCAGCTATTTGGCGCTGGCTTTTGCCGGCGACATCCGCCAGCGCGACCAGGTGGATTGGGCCGAGGCGGATGCCGAAACCAAGGGCGGCCATGCTTTTCGGGTGATCGCTGCTTATGAGCGCTGGTTTGCCGGTGCGGGCAAAGCCCCCGAGCTACTGGCCGCGCTGCGCTTGCTGGGTTTTTTCGACCGCCCGGCCACCCAGGAGAACCTGGCCGCGCTGCGCGCCGCGCCAGCCATTGCCGGCCTGACCGAAGCGCTGATCGACCTCAAGCCCAGCCGATGGAACGCCACCCTCAAACGCCTGCAAACCCTGCGCCTGCTGGAACACGACGCCGCCAGCGGCCGCCTGGACGCCCACCCGCTGCTGCGCGAATACTTTGCCGCTGCGCTGAGCAAGCACCAGCCGGAAGCCTGGCAAGAAGGCCATCGCCGGCTCTATCACCAACTTAAAGACAGCGCGCCACATCACCCAGAAGGCCTGGCCGGTCTGCAACCCCTTTATCAGGCCGTGGTGCATGGCTGCCGAGCGGGGCTGCACCAAGAGACGTGTGTCGAGGTGTATATCGACCGCATCCTACGCGGCACGGGGCCGGGCGGCTTTTACAGCACCCACAAACTCGGCGCCTTCGGCGCCGACCTGGGGGCGGTGGCCTGTTTCTTCGTTCAGCCCTGGCAGCAACTGGCGCCAGGCTTGTCGGCGGGCGACCAAGCCTGGCTGCTCAACGAGGCAGCCTTCAGTCTGCGCGCCCTGGGCCGGCTGGCGGAGGCGCTGGAACCGATGCGAGCTGGGGCAGAGAGGGCCGTAGCGCAAGGGGACTGGAAAAACGCAGCCATCCGCTACAGCAACCTTGCTGAACTGCAACTGAGCCTGGGCGACATCGCCCAGGCCGTGGCCGATGCGGAACGCTCGGTAGCCTACGCCGACCGCAGTGGCGATGCCTTTGAGCGCATGAGCGACCGCACCACCCTGACCGACGCCCACCACCAGCAGGGTGAACGGGAAGCCGCCCGCAGCGGCTTCGCCGAGGCCGAGGCCATGCAGGCCAAGTTCCAACCCGAGTTCCCGCTGCTCTACTCGGTACAAGGCTTCCAGTATGGCGAACTGCTGCTGGCCGAGGCCGAGCGGGCCGCCTGGGGTGGAGCGACGGCGGGAGAGGACAACACAGACTGCGCCCAGATGGCGGAGCGGGCGGCTCAAACGCTGAAATGGCTCGAACCAACACATGATCTTCTCAGCATCGCCCTCAACCACCTGACCCTTGCCCGCTGCGCCCTCTACGCCGACCTATTGCACGGCCGCGCCCCCGGCAACGAAGCGCAGCAGTACACCAAAGCCGCCGTTGATGGCCTACGCCAGGTGGGCTACCAAGATGAGCTGCCGCGCGGCCTCCTCACCCGCGCCTGGCTGCGCCACAGCCTAAACGACCTCCCCGGCACCGAAGCCGACCTGGCCGAAGCCCAGCGCATTGCCGAGCGCGGCGGCATGAAGCTCTTTCTCGCCGACATCGCCCTGACCCGCGCCCGGCTGTTTCACGACACCGCCGAACTCGCCAAGGCTCGGGCGCTGATTGAGGCGTGCGGTTATTGGCGGCGGCGGGAAGAGCTGGAGGATGCCGAAAAGCGGCTGGCTGGCGATGATTTGCCCCATCGCGCCTGAAAACGCACACGCTGCGGGCGATGCCAACAAACCGGCCAGTCGCCAGGCAAGTTGAAACACAAGGGCTTATTCCATTTCTATTTATAAATTGAATTAATTATCCATTCCCAGCCGGTGAGGCTCTGCATCTTTCCCGGCTGGTTTTCCAACTGAGCAAGGCCCTGTTCCAAGTGGGCTTCCAAGGCCTCCAGGCTA
>Ga0209599_10000171_pt1 | contig 44683 bp, 44 predicted proteins | sample Shrwel_input2_FT_FD_187534 | JGI IMG/M metagenome (GOLD analysis project Ga0209599, IMG submission 187534) | Subsurface microbial communities from deep shales in Ohio, USA - Utica-3 well 1 S input2 FT (SPAdes) (version 2) ...
TACAAGATGCTGATTTTATTCATGCGTTTGAAAAACAAGCCAAAGTCGCACGTCCGTGGGTATTTCAAGCTTTACGTTAATCTCTAGGAAAAGTCATGTCCAAACATATTGTGATTTTAGCGGGTGATGGTATCGGCCCAGAAATTATGGCCGAAGCAACCAAAGTGTTGGCAAAAGTTAACCAACAGTTCAATTTAGACTTAACATGGTCTAACGAACTATTGGGTGGTTGTGCTATTGACGCGACAGGTGTGCCATTGCCTGACCAAACCTTAGAAGCCGCCAGAAAAGCCGATGCGATTTTACTCGGTGCTGTCGGTGGCCCGAAATGGGATACGATTGAGCGTTCAATTCGCCCTGAGCGTGGTCTGTTAAAAATTCGTTCCGAGTTGAAACTGTTTGCGAATTTACGTCCTGCTATTTTGTATCCGCAACTCGCTTCTGCATCGAGCTTAAAACCTGAGATTGTTGCAGGCTTAGATATTTTGATTGTTCGTGAGTTGACGGGCGGTATTTATTTTGGCCAGCCTCGCGGTATTCGTACTTTAGAAAATGGCGAGCGTCAGGGCTTTAATACCGATGTCTATAGCGAAAGCGAAATTCGTCGTATTGCTCATGTTGCTTTTCAATTGGCGATGCAGCGTAACAAAAAAGTGTTGTCTGTCGATAAAGCCAATGTTTTAGAAGTCACTGAGTTGTGGAAGGAAATTGCCACCGAAGTCGGCAAAGAATATCCCGAAGTACAGTTGTCGCACATGTATGTTGATAACTGCGCGATGCAATTAGTGCGTGCGCCTAAACAGTTTGACGTGATTTTCACGGGTAATTTGTTTGGCGATATTCTGTCTGATGAAGCCGCGATGTTGACGGGTTCTATAGGCATGTTGCCATCGGCATCATTAGATGAAAACAAAAAAGGCATGTATGAGCCGTGTCATGGTTCTGCGCCTGATATTGCAGGTAAAGGTATTGCTAACCCGTTAGCAACGATTCTTTCCGTAGCCATGATGTTGCGCTATACCTTTAAACAAGATGCAGCCGCTAATGCCATTGAGTTGGCAGTGGGCAAAGTGCTGGATCAGGGTTTACGTACAGCGGATATTTGGACTGACGGTACACAAAAAGTCGGTACGGTTGCCATGGGCGAAGCCGTTGTCGCGGCAATTTAATTTAGAGGAACACAAAATGCGTGTAGGTTTAGTGGGTTGGCGGGGCATGGTTGGTTCGGTGCTGATGCAGCGAATGGTCGAAGAAAACGATTTTGCCCATTTTGAGCCGTTTTATTTTACCACCAGTAACACAGGTGGAACTGCGCCAAATTTTGGTGGTGTTGCAGCGCCTGCCTTGTTAGATGCAAAAAATATTGAATCTTTAAAAGGTATGGATGTCATTTTGACCTGTCAAGGTGGCGACTATACCAATGAAATTTACCCTCAATTACGTGCTGCGGGTTGGAACGGTTACTGGATTGATGCGGCGTCAAGTTTGCGGATGGAAGATGACGCTATTATTGTCCTTGATCCTGTCAATTTAGATGTCATCAAAAAAGGCTTGGCCAATGGCATCAAAAATTACATTGGCGGTAACTGCACTAATTCCATTATGTTGATGGGCATGGGTGGATTATTTCATGCCGGTTTAGTGGAGTGGGTTAGCTCCATGACCTATCAGGCGGCTTCGGGCGGTGGTGCAAATCACATGCGCGAACTGTTAAAAGGTATGGGTGTGGTGCATTCGGCGGTAGAAGCGGAATTATTAACACCTGCATCGGCTATTTTAGATATTGACCGTAAAGTGGCTGAATGTATTCGTACTGATGTGCCGACGGAATACTTTGGCGCACCGTTGGCGGGTGGTTTAATTCCTTGGATTGATAAGCAGCTAGAAAATGGTCAATCGAAAGAAGAGTGGAAAGGCCAAGCTGAAGTCAACAAAATCTTAGACAACAGCACCATTGTGCCTGTCGATGGTTTATGTGTGCGTATTGGTGCTATGCGTTGCCATAGTTTAGCCTTAACCTTAAAGCTGAAAAAAGACTTACCGCTTGCTGAAATTGAAAGCATCATTAAATCAGGCAATCCGTGGGTAAAATGGGTAGCCAATGAGCGTGAAATTTCAGTCAAAGAGCTAACACCTGCTGCAATTACAGGCAAGTTAGATATCGGTGTCGGCCGTGTGCGTAAGCTAAATATGGGACCTGATTATATTTCGGCGTTTGTCATTGGTGACCAATTGTTATGGGGTGCGGCTGAGCCGTTACGCCGTATGTTGCGTTTGCTGATTGCTGCTTAAATAGCGGTTCACATGAAGGGCGCATGATTGCGCCCTTTTTTATTGCACAGAGATATTGATTTTTAAGACTATTCGCGCCACTCTCATGCCCTTAATCATTGAAAAGAGCCTCTATTCATGAAAGCCCTCGTCCTGACCAGTAAAGAACAAGGTGTGGTTTTAAACACCGATTATCCTCAACCTGTCGCTAATGCTGGCGAAGTGCGTATTAAAATGTTAGCAGCTGCGCTAAATCACCGTGATGTGTGGATTAACCAAGGCCAATATGGTGGTATTAAATATCCGACTATTTTAGGTTCTGACGGTGTTGGCATTGTTGAAAGTCTAGGCGAGGATGTTGATACTGAATGGTTAGGCAAAACGGTGATTATTAATCCTAGTAATCAATGGGGCGATAACCAACGTCATCAAAGTAAACAATATCATATTTTAGGTTTACCTAAAGATGGCACACTAGCCGAATATCTCACCGTCAATGCAGATCGTCTACGCCCCGCGCCAACACATTTAAGCATAGAACAAGCGGCGGCATTACCATTAGCAGGACTAACTGCTTATCGAGCCTTGTTTGGTCGAGCACAATTGCAAGCGGGCGAAAAAGTGTTGATTAGTGGCATTGGTGGCGGTGTGGCATTATTCGCCATGCAGTTTGCCATTGCCGCAGGTGCAGAAGTGTACGTTTCATCAAGTAGTGAAGAAAAAATTGCCCACGCAGTACAGATGGGTGCAAAAGCAGGGGTGTTATACACCGAAGAAAAATGGCATAAAAACTTTGTCAAAACGTATGGTGAAGTGGATGTGGTGATTGATAGTGGCATAAAAACTTTGTCAAAACGTATGGTGAAGTGGATGTGGTGATTGATAGTGCCTGTGGTAATGGCTTTGCCGCGCTGATTGATGTTTTAGCATTGGGTGGTCGAATTGCTTTTTACGGCGGTGGACAAGGCGCAATTAATGGCTTGATTCCACAAAAAGTTTTCTGGAAACAGATTTCTATTTTCGGTTCAACAATGGGCAGCGATGAACAGTTTCAGCAAATGGTTGATTTTGTCGAGCAGCATCACATTGTGCCAGTGGTAGATAGTGTGTTTGCTTTAGAAGATGGTGTTGCCGCTTTTGCACGGATGGCAGAGGGAGCGCAGTTTGGTAAATTGGTCGTTACTCTCAGCTAGCGACAGTTCATGGCTCAAGATGTAACAAGAATTTACTTGCACAAACGGCGGTATCTTGTTGCATCTTTAGCAAAAATGATTAAGCTGCAATGATAAGGTTTTATGTACAATGGACGGTGATTCATCCAGATAACAATGCGTAGCCACAGAAATGTAATATGCCTTGAAACGTGTTAGAAAATAACAAAAAAGCATAATTTCTGTCATATCAGCATACAGCTTCGCAATTAAAGTCTTTAATGATTGCGAGTGACAGAAACCTTGTGATAAAAAAGACCATAAATAAATGGATGTCCGTTGAGAGCGTGATTCTAACGACACCCTGAAATTTGAAAGAATAACCAGCAAAGGAAACAAATAATGGTTCTGCGTAAGCTGACAATGGCTCTATTGAGTATAGGTGTCATGTTGCCGGGGTTGACTCATGCCTTAGCCGTTCGAGATATCAAAACAAAATCAGCACTGGGCGAGCCGTTCCGTGGTGAGGTGGAATTGACTGATATTGGCGATTTAACCGAAGAAGATATTAAAGTCGGTTTGGCTCAGGAAGAAGACTTTGCGCGCTTGGGAATAGAACGGGCTTATTTTCTGACCGAATTACGTTTTGAAGTGATTATCAAAGAAGGGCGTTCACTGATTAAAGTATCCAGCAATAAGCGCGTTACTGAACCTTTTTTGGATTTCGTGATTCGTGTGACGTGGCCAAATAATACACGATTACAGCAAGTCACTACATTTTTAGATCCTCCTGTCAGTGTTACGCAAAAAGAAACGCCAGTCGCGCCCGTTATTGTTGAGCGAGCTACGCCTATTATTGCACCAGTTGTCGCAGCCTTGCCCGTGCCAAGCACCGATAACGTGGGTGACAGCACGGCGAATAGTGATAGCGATAATAGTTACCGTGTACGTAAGCATGATACGTTGTGGAATGTTGCTCGTCGTGTGCGTCCGAGTACAGCAGTGTCTGTACCAACCATGATGAAAGTTTTGCATAAAGCAAATCCAGATGCGTTTATTGCCAATAACATCAATTTGTTAAAAGATGGCAAGGTATTGCGAGTGCCAACGTTGATGGATATACAATCAACATCCGCAACAGCAAAGGTAGAAACCCGCGTGATTCAACCGATGCCGACTAATAAACCGCTAGCACGACAGCAAATCAATGCAACGAGCAGCCCAAAAGCTTCTTTAGCCGTACAAAAAATACCGCAAGCGCAAATGAAATTAGTTGCGCCTACGGGTGGCAAAGTAGCGAGTGCAGGTTCAGTTGTCAAACATGCTAAACATGCTCAAAGTCACACAGATAAAACAGTTGTACGAAGCGCAGTGGCTTCTAAAACTATCATCAAGGCAGCGGGGTATAATCAAAAATTATCCCAAGAGTTAGCGACCTTGGAACATCAACTTTCAGCGAATGATCAGAAAATTGCTATGCAAAATGCCAAACTAGCCCAATTAGAGGCACAATTAAAAGCGCGTCGTATCTCGGCAGAGCAAGCGGCTAAACACAAAAATGCTGAAAAAGCAGCATTAGAGAAAAAAGCCTTAGCAACGATGGTGTGTGCCATTGCGACACAGTCTTTTTTAAGTACAGAAGCGAAAGCGGCAGACCCAGCACCTAAAGAAGGTGGTTCAATGATGCCGATTATTGGTGGCGGCTTACTCGTTGTTATTATTGCTGTTATTTTCTTTTTGAAAAGTAAAGGTAAAAAAGCCGAGCCAACAAAACCCGTTCAATCGCAAGCACCTGCAAAACCTGTTGCTGCCGCTCCTAAAGCACCAGAAGTCGCACAACCTAAACCAGCACCTGCTGTTGCGCCTAAAAAAGTATTAGACCCATTAGAAGAAGTACAGCCTTACTTAGAGATGGAGCGTTTTCCGCAAGCCGTCGGAATTTTAACCAAGGCATTAGTACAAGCACCTGATCGTGCAGACCTACATCTCAAGCTTTTAGAAATTTTTGTGAAACAAAAAGATCGTCAAGGTTTTGAAGATCAATATGCAAAGTTAGAGGTATTGGGCGAACTAGAAGCCATTGTTGAGGCTGAAAAGCTAAAAGCGTTGTTACCTCCTGCTCAAAAAGTGGCGGTAAAAGGTGAATCGCTTGAGTTTGAACGTGTTGCTGCTAAGCCAGTTGTGAAAGAAGAAGCTGAAAGTATCACCAGTCTTGAGGACTTAGAAAAAGACTTTGCCATGAGTCTTTCTCAGCCCAACTTAAAAGCATTAGATATTGAGATTCGTCCTGATCCTGTATTTGATGAGCCTGTTGTCGAAGCACCGAAAGCGGCTGAAATAGAGTCATTATTAGACGGTGGTTTAGAGTTTTCTTTCACCAAAGAAACAAAAGTAGAAGAGCCAAAGCCGAGCTTGCAGGAGCAAAGCTTAAACTTTAGTTTTGATGATATTGCTTTAGACGAGAAGCCTGCAGCGAAGTCATTTGATACGGGTTTATCGTTAGATAGCTTAGATGACTTTTTGGCCGAACATAAAACGGAAATGACACCAGCCATTGACGTTGAACGCCCCAAAGTTGAAGCCCCTGCTTTAGATTTTAATCAAGCGTTAGCGAGCTTTAAAGAAGAAACCAAAGAAGATGAGCTTGAACTTAATTTAACCGAAGGCTTTGAATTAGAAGAATTTAATTTAGGCCATGATGAAGCGGTTAAAACGGATAATGAGTTTGAAGCATTAGATGTTGATTTCTCGCTTGACCATCCACAAGTTGAAGCTAAATCGGATTTTGACTTAGCCGATATTAAAACACCAATTATTGAAGGACTTGACTTCAGTGAGGCTGCGGCTGCTTTTGATCAAGAAACACTTCCTGAAGAAGAACTTGCAGATGACTTAGATTTAGACTTTGATGTCAGTGTTTCCACCGACGATGTGGTTGCTGATTTAGACAAAGAGTTCTCTTTTTTAGCAACAACTGACGAAAATACCACTCGTTTAGATTTAGCTCGTGCTTACATGGAAATGGGCGATCGTATGGGAGCGCGTGATTTATTAGAAGAAGTGGTTGCCGAAGGTAATGGCAGTCAAAAAAGCGAAGCGCAAGGCATGTTAATGCGCATCGGTTAAGAAATACTTGCTTATTAAAGAAGGCCGCTGTAAAAAGCGGCCTTTTCTTTTTTAGTTTTTATTTGAAAGGCAATAGTGTTATGCGTTTTGCATTGGGTATTGATTTTGACGGCACAAACTATCGTGGCTGGCAGACTCAACAAGAAGGCGTACCATCGGTGCAACTGATGCTGGTTACGGCATTAAGTCAAATAGCCAATCATCCTGTGCATGTACATGCAGCAGGTCGTACGGATGCAGGTGTTCATGCGTCAGGAATGGTCGCTCATTTTGACACGGATGCCATTCGAGGTCTTAGAAGTTGGCTGTTGGGTACGAACAGATTGTTACCTAGTGATATTGCTGTGCGTTGGATTCAACCTGTCAGTGACGACTTTCATGCCCGTTTTAAGGCGGTGGCGCGTCGTTATCGCTATGTCATTTTTAATAGCCCTCAACGCTCTAGTATGTTGGCAGGTAAAGTGACATGGCACTATCACGCCTTAGATGTTGAGCGCATGAAGTTAGCGGCACAATACTTGGTCGGCGTGCATGATTTTACGTCATTTCGTGCCGTGGGTTGTCAAGCGCGTAATCCTGTTCGTGATGTCCATTTTTTGAATATTACACAATCGGGCTCGTTGATTATTTTAGATATTCAAGCGGATGGATTTTTACATCACATGGTGCGCAATATTGCAGGCGTATTAATGGCGATTGGTCAAGGCAAAGCTGAGCCTGAGTGGGTGAAAACAATTTTATTGGCACGAGATAGAACGAAAGGTGGCGTAACGGCATCAGGCGATGGTTTGTATTTTGTTGATGCGTTATACCCTTCAGAGTTTGTCTTGCCTAAAGAGGCGGTTGGCCCTGTGTGGTTGCAAGGGATGGTTTAGGATTTAATGCCGTTTATGGTTCGACAAGTTCACCACAAACGGCCATTTATTGGCTTAATTTAATTTAAACCTTTGCACCCAACTTAGTTGCCAATGCCGTTGCATTTTGGGCAACTAAACCATAAATCGACAATTGAGGGTTTACGCCAAGACTGGTTGGAAACACGGAGCCATCAAAAATAGACAAATTGCTAAATTGGTGATGTTGCCCTTGGCTATTGACGACACTGGTTTTAGCATCTTCACCCATCGTACAGCCACCCATTAAATGGGCGGTAAACAGCGCGGTACGAAACTTTTTATATTTCAAATGTTCAATTTGATTTTTGGCTTCATTCCAGCTACTTGTCCATTTACCATCTAAATGCGCAGGACGTACTTTTTGTGCGCCTGAGGCAAATTGAGCTTCGGCCATGCTCAGATAAGCGCGTTTAGCACCATCCCAAATAAAATCAGAGATATCGTAGTCAAGCATTGGCATGCCTTTGTCATCAATTTTGACTTGCCCGCCTTGACTATCTTCGACAAAACCATCACGCATTAACGCTAACATGGCATTGGTATGTGGCAACATGGCCATATCATCACGTAAGCCATTATCAAAGTTACCGAGTATGCCGCTAGCAATGGCAGGGAATACGGGCGGAACTTCGAGCTTGTAACCCATTTTGCCTGTTGCACCATCTTTCCATTGAAAGAAGTCAGAGGCGATGGATTGTGGTGCGCCATAGAAAGGATTAATTTCTTGTGGCATTTGCGCCAGCGTTAATACGACGGGGTGAATACAGGTACGTTTACCAATGCGTTCGTGAGGGTCTGGTACTTTCGAGCGTAATAACAGGGCAGGGGTGTTAATTGCGCCACCTGCGAGAATGTAGTGCTTTGCTTTGACGGTGACTTGAATGCCTGTGGGGTTGCGGCAGTTTTTGTCTAACGCTAAACCTGTGAGGCCAGTAATTTCGTTATTGGTAAATTGTAAAGTTTCGACGCGTAAATGATGTACAAGCTCTGCGCCGCCAGCTAAAGCACTCGGAATGGTTGACACTAACATAGACTGTTTTGCGTTAACGGGGCAGCCTAAACCACAATAACCACTATTCCAACAGCCTTTAACATTGCGAGGGATGACGTGCCATTCCCAGCCTAATTTAGCACAGGCATCATGCAACACTTGATTATTAGGATTGGGTGGCATTGCCCATGGTGCGATATTTAACCGTTGTTCCATTTTGGCAAACCACGGTGCCATTTCTTCGGGGCTATGTCCTTTTACTGCGTGAACATCAGCCCAATGTTTTAAGGTGTGGTCGGGGGTTCTAAAACTGGCTGTCCAGTTAACAACGGTTGTGCCGCCAACAGCTCGTCCTTGTAATATGGCAATAGCGCCATCACTGGTGGCACGGCCAGCCGCTTCTTGATATAGCTCTTTATAAGCGCGACTTTCATCCATATCTTTAAAGTTGGATGAGGTTTTTAATGCGCCTTCTTCTAACATCAGCACTTTAAATCCCGCTTGTGTGAGTAATTCAGCCGCTGTGCCACCGCCTGCACCCGTCCCCACAATGACAATGTCTGCTTCTAAAGTGATGTTTTTATCAAATGTTGAGGCATCGCGCACTTTCCAGCCGCCAGCTATACCTGCATCATAAATATTATCGACTGCCATGATGATTTACCTTGACTGAATTAAGCGTTAACGAGTTGATACATCGATGCCATTGGGCCGGGATAACCTGAATATACTTGCGACTCAGGTAGGCTGTAGTACGACACAGCGACCAATTTAGACAAAACACGATAACCTGCGTTAAAAGGACTAATCGAACTATCACGCCAGCGAATTAAAAAGTCACTGACATCGCCATGAGTTGTCGCTTCCCATTTAGCGGAAACGCCTGTGGTTAACCAACGAGTAATGCGACCATCGAGTAAATCTAATAATTTATGTATTTCATTTTGGGCATGATTACCTAATGCGGCACATGCACCATCGACTCTTTGTAAGATATTGATAATTAATGCTTGATAGTTATGGCTGTCTGTTTGTAAAACATCACCAACAACAACAGGAATTAATGCGGTAAATAGTTTTAAATCACCGTCACGTAAAAAAGCAAAACCCTTAGCGGCATTCGGTTGGCTGCTACAGGCGGTTAACGAGCTGACCACGCCCGTAGAAACAACAGCCGTTGTTCCTATTGCGCTAAAACGTAAAAAAGTACGACGGGAAATGGCGACCTTAGCCAATGAGCCAGTGGCAGGTTGGTGGGGTTGTGGCATATATCACTCCTAATCATCAAGATATTATTGTCATGTAATAGAGTTACATTTTTCGATGTATAGTGGACGAACGTCTCAGTTTGGGCAAGTAGAATCAGACAATACGAATATAATTTAACGAGGAATAGGAGGTAGTTGGAAATAAGTGGACTTATACCGTCAGTGTATAAGTCCTTGTGCCACGGAGGTCAGGGAGTTAAATCCCCATATTTGCTAAAGTTCGGATAACACCGCTAATGACACTCGCAACAACGGGATGGTCGGCTTCCAGTTCGGCTTCTGCGCCACGTAACAAATTAGCCATGCGAGCATAGTCGGCTTGTTCATGAGATTGTAAATGTAATTCTAAATCACACAACGTTGCTTGCAGGGATTCATTATGGTGTGGCGGAATGGGATGAATTTCTAAAATAGCACGCGCTTTATTGATTTCTTCGCCAACTAATTGTTTTTTGGCCATGATTAAGTCTCTCCTAAAATTAAAATGTTATCTTTTAAGTTTACGCTTTTACGCTAAATAAGTAAGCCGTTAATTAGGCATTAAAAACACGGGCGCAAAACCACCACCCGACGTTCTAAAGTTTGTTGTTTGCCCTGTATATAAACGTGCGGCCAATAATTGAATTTCTCCTGCATAGGCATACGCACGAATATCGACTTTTAACTCGGCTTCGATACCATCGGCTTGTAATCGTCGTGCACTCGGTGGCACAAGTTGTTGTGCGACATAATCGCCTTGCAGAATTTCTTCCCAAACGCGTCGGGTCATTTTGTCGCCACGATACGTTGCTTTGCTGCCATAGCCATTGGCGGGTTTAAAAAATAACTGTTTACGTCGTGCCCATAAATCATCAGCTTTAGCTGGATTTACTATTTCGGTTGTTGGAATGGTGTTTATTAAGGTCTGTTGTATGGCTTCGTTAATCCCTAATTGTGCTAAGAATTGAGCATCACTTAAACGGACTAAGTTGTGTTTGTTGGCATATAACGCGTGCGCTTGAGGATGGGGTGTTAATACGACAGCGTTAGCTTCATAGGCCATTTTTAAGGCTTGGTGTGCGCTGTCTTCTAAATAAAAATCGGTGAGTCGATTATAAACTAGGTCAATAGGGCGTTCATCTGCCCATAGTTTGCCATCACGCCATGTCAGTTCACGGGCATCTATGACCACCGCTTGCATACCAAAGGACTGAAACAATTGCTGAAATAGCTGAAATTCGGGACATAAATATTGATTGTTTGGTTCGTCGTCAATAATGGCTATTTGTCGCAGTGGCTGTGCGCCACGTTGACGTTGCCACTCTTGGCTAAACATTTCAAAGAAGGTTTTTTCGAGGTTGGCGAGTTGCAGATTGGCGGCACTTGCCCATGCCATATCTTGACAGCAAGCGGTTTGTGCGCGCGCTAAAAACGTGTTAAGTAATGCACCGCCTGCATTGGTATTAATTTCAATGAGACGAACACCTTCTGGACTTAAGTGAAAGTCATAGCCTAAAAAAACACCACGCGTCGGATTGGCTTGTCGAGCAATAGCAGGCGCATCATCTAACACGGTTTGACGATAAGCAGGTAAATTAACCACCTGTTCAACTGCGCTGACCAATGCTTGCATTTGTTGATATTGGGCTTGTGAAATAAAAACCGAGGTTGCTGAAAATAAATTGGGGCGCTGGCTGAGAATGGACTCGTTAACAGATGACAAGGCAGGATCGGCTTGCCATTGCTGTTGTAAACGTTCGGTATCTAAGGTTTGACAGACACAATCCCGATTCAATGCTTCGGCAATGCTGGCGGTGGGAAGTGCTGTCATGAGCTGTCCTAATTAATGCGAATGGTGTTCCCTAATCAGTGGGGATGATGCCGGTGAACTGCAAGCGCGAGTAAATGGCATTGTGACAATCTGAATCGTTGGATGGTCAATATCAAAATGATCGTGTAGCTCTTCAGTGACTTCTTGTAAAAAAGAATCGTGACCATGACCTTCAGGCATCACTAAATGCACGGTTAAAGCTACTTCAGAACTACTCATTGCCCAAATATGTAAGTCATGAACCGCTCGAACATCGGCTAAAGACATGAAGTATTCACGCACTTTCGCTAAATCAATGTGTTCGGGTACACCATCTAAAGACAAATGCAAGGACTGACGTAATAAACCCCACGTCCCTGCAATAATCACCAGTGCTATGATTAAGCTCATTACGGGGTCTAACCAAGACCAACCACAAATGATATAAGCAAAACCAGCAACAACAACACCTAAAGACACTAAGGCATCTGAGGCCATGTGCAGAAATGCACCCCGAATATTAATATCTGAGTCGCCACCGCGCATAAAAAACCATGCCGTAATGCCGTTAATCAGCACGCCAATACCTGCTACCCACATCATTGTTGAGCCAACAACTGGTACGGGTTGTTGTAAACGATGAATCGCTTCCCAAGCCATTGCCCCCATTGCCACTAACAACACCAAGGCATTGATGAGGGCAGCTAAAATAGAAGCACGTCGCCAGCCATAGGTATGACGATCATTACCTTGCAGTGTGCCGACAAACATCGCTGACCATGCCAATATCAAACCTAAAACATCGCTGAGGTTATGACCTGCATCAGCAAGTAATGACAATGAATTCGCTTGCCAACCAAAATACGCTTCAATCAAGACAAAGCTAATATTCAGACCAATGCCGATGGCAAAAGCCCGATTGTAAGTCGTCGGTGCATGATGGTGATGACCTTGATGATGGCCATGTTCTTTATGGCTATGGCCTTCATGGTGGCGGTGCGAGTGGTTGGTACTCATAAGTCATTATCGGCTAGAGGAAGGTTTACGACTTTGGCCATTGCCTGCAGAGGGCGATTGATGGCTCATCGGTTTTTTGGTCACAGGTTGATGCTTGTTGTGTGTTGCACTGTCGCGGCCAACAGGAGGGCGACCGCGATTTTGTTGCTGTGGCATCGGTTTACGCAAGGGTTCAGGTTTGGCGTTGAGGTCTGGTTCAAAACCTTCAATCACCACCGAGGGCAGTTTGCGCTTAATCAGCTTTTCGATGTCCGCTAAGAGTTTTAATTCGTCCACACAGACTAAAGAAACCGCTTCGCCATTTGCCCCTGCACGACCTGTTCGGCCAATACGATGAACATAATCTTCGGCGGTGGCGGGTAATTCGTAATTCACAACATGAGGCAATAAATCAATATCAATGCCGCGCGCGGCAATATCCGTCGCCACTAAGACACGTAGATTACCTGCTTTAAATTCACTTAATGCTCGTTCACGCGCCGATTGGCTTTTGTTGCCATGAATCGCCATCGCAGATATGCCATTTTTATCCAATTGTTCGGCCAAACGATTCGAACCATGTTTAGTGCGCATAAACACTAGGACTTGTTCCCAATTACCTTGCCGAATCAACATTTCTAATAATGCGCGTTTTTTCTCACGGTCAACAGGGTGTACTACTTGGGAAATTGTTTCCGCAGTGGTGTTGCGTGGTGCAACTTCAATACTGAGCGGATTTTTTAAGATGCCTGACGCTAAAGTTTTAATTTCATCGGAGAAGGTCGCAGAAAATAAAAGATTTTGGCGATTAGCAGGCAATAACGGCAAAATTCGACGAATATCACGAATGAAGCCCATATCGAGCATACGGTCGGCTTCATCTAAAATCAGTGTTTCTACGCCACTTAAATCGACGGTGCGTTGACCCACGTGGTCTAATAATCGACCAGGTGTCGCTACTAAAATATCCACACGTTTATATAAACGTTGAATTTGTGGTTTGATATTGACGCCACCAAACATCACCATTGAACGCACATCTAAAAACTGACCATATTCTTTTGCAGCTTCTTCGACCTGTGCTGCCAATTCACGCGTCGGCGTTAAAATCAACGCCCGAATTTTGGATTTATGTTGTGAAAATGCGACATCAGGCTGAGATAAACGCTGTAACAACGGCAACATAAAGCCTGCTGTTTTACCTGTACCCGTTTGTGCGGCGGCCAGTAAGTCTCGGCCTGATAAAATCGCTGGAATGGCTTCGCTTTGAATCGGGGTAGGTGAGGTGTAACCACAAGCAGTCAAGGCGCGAACTAACTCATCAGCAAGGCCAAGTTGGGCAAAAGACATAAAAATTCCAAAAAGAGGCGAAAGGACGTATATGTCTAAACAACATATAGCGTAAAAGTAAGGCTAATTGCCGCCAGTATAACAGTCATTGCCTTGAGACTCACTCTTAGGCGATGGTTTAGCGTGTCGGCAGCAGTTAGAATCGTTCATCAATTTGGCGCAACGGAAATTTTTCATGCTGTACTCTATTTTGGCAATTAGCATTGGCGCTTCTATAGGGGCAGTTTTGCGTTGGGTTTTAGGGCTTGGCCTAAATGCAGTTTTCCCCACTATTCCACTCGGTACGTTGACGGCTAATTTAGTTGGCGGTTATTTAATTGGTATTGCTTTTGTGTTTTTTGCCAATAATCCGCAATTGAGCCCTGAGTGGCGATTGTTGATTATCACGGGCTTTTTGGGGGGATTAACGACATTCTCCACATTCTCTGTGGAAGTGACGACCTTGATTCAGCAAAACCGAATTGTCTGGGCAGGGGCGGCGATTATGGCGCACGTCTTGGGCTCTTTGCTGATGACGGTTGCAGGCATGGCGACGATGGCGATGTTGAAAAAATATACTGTTTGAAACGAGACAAAAAACGTATTAAAAACCATAACACATTGAATAAAATGATAATTTTATCATGTTTACCGTAAAATATCGTTCTTCAAGCGCTTTAGCTAGGGGAGGTTTTACGGCAAACTCGACAAAAATGGATGAAAAGGATAGGGACAATATGAATCTGAAAAAGCATCTATCGTTCATGCTGATTGCGGTATGTACTAGGGGCTTCGCCAGTCTGATCGGTAAACCAGCGACTGAACGATTGTGGGTCTTGGAAGCCAAGGTAGTTAGCGATAAAAGCCAAAGGTAATAGTGGCTGTGTCAGATAGTCTTGAGCCATCTGAAGGCGCACCTCATGGTACAACGCGCGATACGTGGTACCAGCGGACTGAAATTTTCGCAGTAGTGCGCGTGGGTTCATGTCAAGTTTCTCCGCCAGTGCTTCTTTTGATGCACGGCCACTAGCAATCAGCGTGCGCAGGTGACGTCTCGCTTGGGCTTCAATATCCTCATCCTTGAATTCAAAAGCGGCAAGTTGCTCCCTTGCTCGCGGCTCAAGCGCAGTTTGTAGCGCCGCATCAGCAGACACTAACGGCAGATTCAGCGCGCGAGCATGAATACGTAAGATGTTTTCTGCTCCGTTAAAGTAGATAGGGCAATTGAACACGGCACGATAGTGTTCAAACAAGGCGGGTGATTCGGGAGCTGCGTGCTGAAAATGTACGGACTCTGTCACGCCACGAGCTTCACCCGTGCTGTATTTTACAAACTTGTCGAGTTGAATCAAATAGAAGTCTGAGGCATGGGCATATGCTTCAGCGTTCTTAAAGCTTGGTGTGATGACGATGTCGAGGTAACCTGGCTGGTGTCGCACAACCACATCTAATGTATCTGCGTGTAGTTTCTTGTAGGTCACCGCTACATCAATGGCTTTGCCCAGCGTATCTGATTTTTCGGCAATGAAGCTCCATAATCCCAAAAAGCTGTTACCTAGTCCGATGGCTGCCCCCATGCCTGCCAGTGGGTCGCCAAGACGCTTGCACCATTCAATACCAACGATGGCAATCAGTTCCCAGATGTGACCAGGAACATAGCCAGGCTTTCGGGTGTCTCGGCGTAGATCAATGTTGTAGAACGCAAGCATACCATCGATAGGGATACCCAGACTCTTCCCGTAAGCGAGAAACCGTAGCACATGCTCAAGTGAGATGAAGGTGCGCTTAGATGCATCTGATTTTTTTATGTCAGGATTTTGGCTCATCATCTAGGGCATACTTTATATTTTTTGTCATAGTGATATAGCTTTCATTACTTCATTTTGTCAAGCAACGATGTGCAATTTGTTAAGTGTCTTGTCCCGTTTGGCTGTGTCAGTGCCTTGTCCTAAGACGTTATTATTAGTTATAAGATTTCAACAACAAGAGTATTGTCTATGCGCAACATTTCCTTATTAACAGTGCTCATGTCTGCATTAGCACATGCTACAGTCGCACAAGCAAGTACATATCAAGTGTGTAACGCATCTAGTTGTTTTAACTCTTTAATTAACTCCTCTGTTGAGGTGAAAGATGATTACACTAAAACTAAATATCCTGTTGTGTTTGTTCATGGCATCAATGGCTATGCCGAAAGAAATTCGAATGAGTATTGGCCAAACATTCCTAAAAGTGTTTATGCGGGTGGAGCGCAGGTGTATGTAACAACTGTCGCGGCTTTTGACTCACCACTCGCGCGCGGCGAGCAGTTATTAGAACGCGTACGTGATATTAAAGCCATCACGGGTGCGGATAAAGTTAATTTAATAGCCCATAGTCAGGGCGCGCAAACTGCACGCTATGTAGCTGCGGTGACGCCTAAAAATATTGCTACCGTCACCAGTATTGCGGGTACAAATAAAGGGACACCTGTTGCTTCATTATCAAATCTTGCCCTATTAGTGCCCGGTGTAAATCTTATTTATGCGGCTATCGCCGTCGCCTTTAATTATGTTTATGATGCAAAAGACGGTGAGGATTATAAACAACATTTAATACGTGACCTAACTATGTTATCTCCAGCAGGGGCGGCAGCGTTTAATGCACGATATCCACAAGCAGTCCCTAAAACAGACTGTGGTGAAGGTGAATATGTTGTTAACAGTATTTCTTATTATTCTTGGGGCGGCACAAAAGGGAGTCCAGTCACGGCTGTGTTTTTTGGTGCTGGGTTGTTCAAGGACAATGCCAACGATACCATTGTGCCAAGATGTTCTACGCATTTAGGGAAAGTCATACGCGATGATTACAATTTGAATCATACAGGCTTAGTCAATAGAGGTGCTGCAGATACAGATGCTGTTTTAGCTATTTATCGTAAGCATACCAACTTTTTAAAAGGCCAAGGCTACTAAAAAACCAACTAATCCCGCCAACAAAATATTTTATTTAACCTGAGTTCGGGATAAGCAATTCAATAACTTATAATCCACATGGTTTCACTCGTTGTTTCTTGATGCCCGTAGCTTGAGTACATCCACAGAGTCCGTGGTTCTTGATTTTCCTGATAAGAGTCGTCTGACAATGATAGGCGCAGGCGCAAATGTTAATTTCAAGGCTTACAACAAACATGGCGAACTGCAACAGACATTCTCTGTGCCAGCCAGCCTTGTGAATGAGCGTTGGTTTAACCTCGGTATTCAAAGATCGCCAAACAGTCTGATAACCGTATTTGTCAATGGCTATCCGTACACAGAATTTACTGCATCATCCCTGTTTCAAATGACAGGCGGTGCATTGGTGTTAGGACGCGCCCACAACAACTATGAAACTAGGTATAAAAGAGAGGGGTTATTTAACTGGGTTCCAACCACTACACCAGCGAACTACGGCGTATTCAAGGGTTGGATGGACGATTACAAGGTTTTTGCTTATCAGCCTGACCTCGAAACGGTCTGTAATTTGGCGCATGGCACATTGGTGACTACAGGGACAAACGTAGAAATGGCGAGACAGGCCGCGCTTTATTCGTCAACGATGCACAGTAAAGTCAGCACAGCACTTTCTTTGCGTGGTAAGTCAGTGGGTGCAAGTCAATACGGTGCTATATGAACACTCCAAGCAAGGATAAAACAGCGCAAATGCACAGTCTTCCTGCTGGCTCAGTTAGTATTCGTGCGGCCATGCACTTTCCAGAAGGGCCGCTTTATCATGACGCGCCACGTCCAGACTCCACGACTAACGAGTTTTGCCTAGCGTGTCACTCAAAAAATGACATTGTGAGTGGTTTAACAGTGGAAGCCTTGCGTTACAAAAATGGTGTCTTGGCAAAGATGGATCCACGCCGCCAGCCCACACAGCCTCATACGTTTATTAGTGGCAACATTCCCACCAGTTTTGTTGACTCTTTCAAAGGTAATAAAGGTGCTATTGGCTCAGGTTACATTGACGACTACATGATGCCAAGTAGTGCAGGCGTATTGCCCACACTCCGCAGTTTGGTGCAAATGCAAAGCGAGAAGGTGGTCAAGCATGTATATACAATTGACACCTTGGCACGGAATGATGCTACCGTCTTGCGCGGTAATACCAGTGGACTTGCCAACAGAGTATGGTTTTATGTCAATGGTAACTCAGTGGCGTATGATGATGCTGCTCCGTTTGAGTTGCCTGTTAGCAAGTTAGTCACTGGCAAAAACGAAGTGAAGATGTATGTACGATCTGGCAGCGGTTTGCAGAATGTATATATCTATCCAAGCATCACTGTTCAATAATAGTTATGACTACGTTTCCCCCCTATTTTTAGTAAGGGGGACACGATTACGTGCGTAAGTCCTAAACTATAATGATTAACTGGATTTGGAAAATCAGAAGTGTGTTGATGCTGGAGTAGATTATGGAGCAACGATGGCGGATTCTAACACTCATGCTGGTTGCGATATGCAGTGGGGGTTTCGCCCGTCTGATCGGTAAACCAGCGACTGAACGATTGTGGATCCTGAAAGCCAAGATGCGTGGAGATAAAAGCCAAAGGTAGCATGGGTTGCGTCAGATAATCACGTGCCATCTGTAGGCGTACTTCGTGGCTCAATGCGCGGTAGGTGGTGCCCGCAGACTGTAGTTTTCGCAGTAGAGCCCGTGGACTTATCTCAAGTTTTTCCGCTAGGGCTTCTTTTGATGCACGGCCACTGGCAATCAGCGTGCGCAGGTGACGTCGAGCTTGGGCTTCAATAGCCTCATCCTTGAATTCAAAGGCGGCGAGTTGCTCTCTGGCTCGTGGCTCAAGCGCGGTTTGAAGTGCGGCATCGGCCGAAACCAACGGCAGGTTCAGCGCACTGGCATGAATGCGGAGGATGTTTTCTGATGCGTTGAAGTGTATAGGGCCGTTGAAAACGACACGGTAGCGTTCAAACAAGGTGGGAGTTTCGGGCGATGCGTGCTGAAAATGGACGGATTCTGTCACGCCGAGCGCTGCACCCGTGCTATATTTTACAAACTTGTCGAGTTGAATCAAATAGAAGTCTGCGGCATCGGCGTATGCTTCAGCGTCTTTGAAGCTTGGTGTAATGATGATGTCGAGGAAACCAGGCTGGTGTCGAGCAACCACATCCAAAGTGTCCGCGTGCAATTTTTTGTAGCTAACCGCTATCTCAATGGCCTTGCCCAGCGTATCTGACTTTTCGGCAATGAAGCTCCATAATCCCAAAAAGCTATTGCCTAGTGCAAGAGCCGCGCTCATCCCTGGCAGTGGGTCACCCGTGCGCTTGCACCACTGCATACCAACGACGATGATCATTTCCCAAATGTGCCCAGGTACATAACCTATCTTTGGAGTATCCCGACGGAGATCAATGTTATAGAACTCCAGCAGGCTGTCCACGGGTGCACCTAGACTTTTACCGTAAGCGAGAAACCGCAGCACATGCTCAAGTGAGATGAAGGTGCGCTTAGATGCGTCTGATTTTTTTATGTCAGGATTTTGGCTCATCATTTAGTGCATACTTTATATTTTTTGTCACAGCGATATAGCTTTCATTACTTCATTTTGTCAAGCAACGATGTGCAATTTGTTAAGCGTCTTGTCCCATTTGGCTGTGTCAGTAGTTTCTTCTCAGTTGTAGCATAACTCATAAACTGCATCCTGCGTTGTCTGACTAGTTTGATATCTTAATTTGTACTAGAACACTTCAACAAGCTCAGTGCGAAGGGGGTAAACACAAACAAACTTACCTGTAGATACTTATGAAGAATTTATTGCATTTCGCTAAAGTCAACCAGCGCAAATGGTACGCTAATTTGGCATTTAGCTTATTGGTTTTATCGCCCTTTGCTACGGCTCAAGACTGCAACAGTCCGCATTGGGTCGCAGCGTGGCAATCAGCACCTGCCGATGCAATTTTTCTCAGCCCGCGTGTTGGGGATTACGACTTTTTGAGCCTAGGTAAAAACCAAACTTTTAGAGAAATATTTAGTCCACTAGGTGGCGGTAGCACTCTGCGGTTGCACTTTTCTAACCGATTTGGCAAGCAGAGTTTGCAGATTAAAGCAATTAGTGTTGCCAAGCAAACTGAAGGCGCAGCTATTGATGCCAGTACGCTCAAGCCCGTGCTGTTTAATGGTCAATCGTCAATCACTATTCCTGCTTACCAAGATAGGGTGAGCGATGCGGTATCTTTTGACTTTAATAGCTTTGACAAGCTCTCGGTGAGTATTGCTGTTATCGACGCGGGTGGTTTTCCTACCGAACATTACAACGCTCAAGAGTTTTCTTTTGTCACAAAGCCTAATACGGGCAATCACGTTAATGATGTAAATGGTAGTGCATTTAGCCAAAAGACGACTCGCCGTCATATGTTAATTGGCATGGATGCAATTGCCTCAGCGGCCACATCAGTCGTCGTGACTTTAGGTGATTCAATTACGGATGGCACTAATATAAACGCGTCCTCAATTGGTGAAAACTCACGCTATCCAGACTTTTTAAAAAGACGAATTGACAGTGCGGGGCTGCCTTTATTTGTTGCTAATGCCGGGATTGCCGGTAATAGAGTTGTGGGCGGGAATTTATTTATAACAGGACCAGCGGCCACAGAGCGTTATCTCAAAGATGTACTACAGAAAAACGGTGTGTCCGATGTGATTTTGCTTGAAGGAATCAACGATATTGGCATGGATTTTTATAAGTTTTTAGACTACAGCTACCGTTATCAGCAAATTATTAATGGCTATAAAACACTGATTACAGGAATGCAGCGTCAAGGAATCAAGGTGACGCAAGGCACATTAACTCCCGCGAGTAAAGCTCCTGTTTTTAGTTACAGCACTCCTTTTGCTCTGCAATTACGACAAGACATTAATTGGTGGATACGCAATAAAAGCCCTGCCAATGTCATTGTCGATTTTGATGCTGCCGTTCGCGACTCATCCAATCCAGAGCTGATTAACACGCTTTACGATTCAGGTGACGGTCTACATTTTAATGCTGCCGGTTACGCCAAAATGGCAGCAGCCATTGATTTAAGCAAATTGCAAGGTTCAGTTTGCCGCTAATCAGACCGCTGGTTTAACGCAAATAATAAAAACAACGTGAGGAATTAATCATGAATAATAGCTTTGTATTACACCGCGCATCTACACTTACGGTGTTAGTAATGATGTCGAATGGGGCTTTTGCGCTAACGGCTCAGGAAGCAGTGTATTCACTGGCGCAGCAATGTGTGGTGATTCAATCTTCTGCGACGGCCGAGTATGTTGATCGACGCACAGATGTTGTCGGTATTAAGCGCTATAGCTTTGGCACGAACAACCTTGCCAACGCACAGCGGTTTTACATGAAGCCAGCCGCTTTGGGTAAATTCCTGATGACGGATAAAGATGGCTACTATCTATCCAGTCGCGCGAGTACTCTGGAGATTGGTCTTAACAGTCCCGAAGTAGGCAGTGAATGGAGTATTTCGGCGGCAGCTCATGGCGCAGGCTTCAAGTATCGCTTAGCTAACGTCAAGACGGGCGCACCACTCAGCCAATTCTACACAAGCGGTATTTTTCCCAAAACGGAAACGCAGTTTATTTTGCAGCAAAGACCCGCATCGGAATGTAAAACATTTCCAGAAGTCCAGTTAAATGTCGCTACGCCCTCACTGAATCCCCATGATGCCCTGCGGACAAGTTCTTCCAAGATTCGTGGTTTTGTTGATGGTCATACTCATCTAACAGCAGAGGAGTTTGGTGGCGGTATCACCATCGCAGGTCACACGTTCCACCGCTGGGGTGCGCCGCACGCCTTAAAAGATTGTAAAGATATTCATGGTGACGACGGCAAACATGATGTGATTGGCTTGGCGGTAGGTAGCTATGGGTCACACAATACGACAGGTTGGCCGAAATTTACGGACTGGCCGTCAGCGAGTAAAGCCATCACACACACAGGCTATTACTACAAATGGGTAGAACGCGCGCACCTTGCTGGCTTGCGGATGATGGTGGTTTATGCAGTTGAAAACGAAGTCCTGTGTAACATCAATAAAGCAGCAGCCGTTGTGCTTGGCAAGCCGCAAGCAGAGTCGTGTGACACCCTCAATAGCGTTCAGCGTCAGGTGAATAATCTTTTTGCTCTACAAGACTATGTTGATGCTCAGAGTGGGGGAGTAAATAAGGGCTTTTTCCGCGTTGTCAAAACTCCGAGCGAAGCAAGGCAGGTGATTGCAGACGGTAAATTGGCGGTAGTCATTGGTATTGAAGCATCAGAGACGTTTAATTGCAGCGGTCGAAACTTCTGTGATGTCAATAAATTAAAGAGTCGCCTTGATACTTATCATGCAATGGGCGTTCGTTCCATATTTCCTGTTCACAAGTTCGACACGCAAGTCGGTGGTGCGACACTCGATACGCCCTCGCTAGACATTATGAATGTGGGTAATTTTATTGATAATGGCCATTATTTTGGTGTTACCGCCTGTGATTCTTCCATCGAAGGTAAGACGTTGACATCAGCACCCTTTGATCTTAATCCTGCAAAAGTATTGAAGAATTATGACCAGTTCGGACCCATCCTTAAAACAGCTGTCAACGCGGGTGCTTCGGTTATTGAACTTGGGCTAGATACCGTAGGGCCTCGTTATGACCCTGCGGTGGCCAATGGTAATGCTTGCAACAGTAAAGGGCTTACGCCATTAGGTGTTCAACTCATTAACGGCATGATCGACCGTAAAATACTAATCGATGTTGATCATCAAAGTACCTTGATGACGAAAGCGGTGCTTGATATTGCTCAGGCTAGAGGCTATTCGGGGTTGGTAGCGAGTCATGGTGATACTGATGGTAATAAGCCTGATTCATCAGAACCCAACTTTAACTTGGTACGTCTAACGAGTCTTGGTGGTCATATCTCTGCACTTGCTCGTACTACCAATGGCTTCAAAAGTTTGGTGACACCGGGTTTTAAGGCAATGAAAAGAGCGGCTAACGACAAAGGCTACCTCGCAGGTATTGGCATAGGCACTGACTACAACGGCCTTATTGGGATGCCTAAGTTGGATGAGAAATTCACCTACCCGTTTACTAACGAGTTTGGTGTGACGTTTAATCCACAAGTGACGGGTGATCGTACTTTCAGTTTTAACAAGGACGGTTTTGCGCATTACGGTATGTTGCCAGAACAAATGGAAAGCTACAGAGTGTCGTTGACTAATAGTGGTGATGCCGAGATATACGAAAGCATGATGAACTCGGCTGAGTCCTACCTTCAGATGTGGGAGCGTGCGATTCGCTGATGTTAGGGAACAGCTTTCTATAATAGCTAACAACAAAAACTATGGTAATGACCACAAGTTACTTGGTACGAAGTGGTCGAGCCTGTACCGCCGCACGTAACCGACTTAGCAGTGTTAGTTTGAAACCCTTAGTCAAATTTATCGCTCGTGGAGAGCTTGTCGTACTCTTCAACTACTGCAAGGTATTTGCCTAAACCTAAAAAGATAGCATCCTCTATATTTTTAGGTTTCTGTCCTATTTAGTTATGTCATTTGTCCTGTTTTGTTATGTGGCTAAATTATCTATTGTGACATTATGCAGTGGTTCATTAAGTGGAGTTGCTTGTCCGCGCTGTATGAATACTACCAATCCTTACATTTTAATGTAAGAGCGTGTGACTCGCTGAGTACTGGTGACGGGTTACCTTATTTTCTATAAGCACCCAAAGTTTATTTTGTTCGCAACAAACAACAGGAAATATGAAAATGAAAAAAGCGATTAAATCACTGGCATTGCTCAGCTTGTTAACAAGCTCGACTGCTTTTGCTGCGCCACTGGGCGCGATGATTATGCGTGTTTACCTGCCTTTTAACGACGATATTAGCAAGGTGGTGCTGCCGACTTTGACTTTTGAGTTTACTGATGGCACCACTAAAGAGGTTCCTCCTTGTGCGAACCCCAAACAAGTTGCTCCAGAGTTCGCTAATACTTTTTTGGTTGAGAAACAGCCAGATTGTAGCTGGTATATGGGCCTTAACACCACCCGAATTCTTGACCCTAACATTGCCTTGCCAGAAACAAGTGCTAGTTATTGGATTACCTCTTTTATCCCTGATGACAAGCTGAAGAAGATTGTGATTAAAGGAACGTATCCAAATGCCCGATTTATGTCTTTTAATACTTACGATGCTAAGGGCAGTGCTTTTGAAAAAACGATAGATGGTGTCACCTACAAGTCCTCATTAGCTGATCATAAGATTAAACCAGATACAGGTTATGCAAACCCTTGGCAACAACCTGCTTTGGCAGGTGGAAAATATACGCTTCATGTTGTTAATAACCCAAAAACAGATGCGCCAGCAGGTGCAAATACACTCGTCATGCCACCTGCAATGGAGGGTGGCCTTATAAGTCTTTTGAAGGAGATGCCTAACATCAAGAATTGTAATCCTACTTGCTATCCGATTAATTTCTTCAAAGCGTCCAAAGAAATTTCAGCGGCTGCGTTTCCCAATAGTGAAAGTGCTTACCTGATGAGTATGGTCAAACCCAAACTCGATAATGTTTTAGTGATTCGTGGCAAAATGCCTAAAGTCACGGCGGGTAATTTTCCCACACCGTGGCCATCAGCTAAAGAATTACGCTACTTTTCAATTTGCAATTATATATTGATGAGACCCTACCCTGTAGTGAAGGATGCTTGTCTGCGTGACAGCAACCTTAAGCTAGACAGAAATGACTATTATACGGTAGTCGTAAGCCATACTAACCCCGTGTTGCATAATCACGATTGGTTGCCATTTTCGAGTCTATTACCATTACATGAGCATGTATTGCTAGTACGTAATATGGTTTCAAATCCTGACTTTAAACAAGCCACTCTTAACGTGAAAGATGAAACCAATAACTGGCAAATTGCGAGGGATACGATGGGTGAATATTACCCAACCATCAAGCAGTGTTCACGTTTGGATTATGCTCTCAAAGGAAGTAACTGTAAGGCTATCAACTAATGTCATGCGCCTATTAGTAAAAGATGCAATGTCTTAGATGATGGCATTGCATCCAAGTCATTCAGTTGTTGTTTGACCACCTTTGGTCAGAGTGAGCATTTTCTCAATACGAATAAATGCTCACTCTTTTTTTATAATACTCAATAAATGTGAGGCTTCCGGGTCAGCAATAAAAAATCCGAATGTTTGAAACAACGGATGAGTGAACTGAATAGTTGTCATGGAGCAACTTGCCGAAACTGGTAATATCAAAATTAGTGGATATGCTGCTCACCCACTATCCTAAGAATTACAAGAGTGAAAAAATCTGCTCTTATACTTGCAGGTGGTTGGTTTGTGCTAACACTTGACGAAACAGTGCCAACGCATCCTGTCAAACAAAAAATACAACAAACAGAAGAGCAAAATACAACATTAATCCCTTGTCGTTTCGCGTCGCTCTGTCAGAATCGCCCTCATACTTTAAGCAGGATAAAAAATATGAAGGCTGAAGTCTTTTGCACGCCACGCCATGCGCGTTTCTTGGCGTTTATACTGATTGGTAGTTTGTTTTTGACCTTAGTTAAATTAGGTTTATTAGTGCCTGTCTATACGGGCTTATTAGCGTTTGGCTTAGTCACTCGATTTTCTGAAAAGGTTGTTGACGAGCGCATTCGTTCATTGCGCTCTAAATGGATTGCAACCACGTTAGTGATGGTTTTGGTGGTGATTGTTTTAGTTGCGGCAGGGGCGGGCTTACATCTCTTGTTGAAAACAACAACGGATATCCATGATTTGATGTTGCGAATGAGTGATATTTTAACCTCTGCACGTTCATGGTTGCCCGAAGCTATTAGTAGTGCCATGCCGCAGCAAAGCGATATGCTTATTAAAATGAGCGAATGGTTACGAACACATGCGGCTGAGATTGGCACATTTGGTTTAGGGGCATTAAAAGGCATTGGTCTAGCGTTGTTGGGGGTGCTAATTGGTGCGATGGTAGCGGTGAGTGATATTACTCATACCAATAGTTTAGGCGCGGTTAGCACACGCTTGTTGATTCAAATTTCTGCGTTAAAAGAGTCTTTTTGGCGCGTGGCCATCGCCCAAGTCAAAATATCGGCATTAAACACCACGCTCACTGCTATTTATTTAGCGATTGTTTTGCCAATGTTTGGTGTGCAACTACCGTTGATTAAAACGTTGATTGCCGTCACTTTTTTTGCAGGGTTGTTACCTGTTGTGGGCAATTTAATTTCTAATACCGTCATTACGGTAATCAGTTTAAGTCACTCTTTTGGCGCAGCAGTAGCGGCATTGGGCTTTTTAATTATTGTTCATAAGCTGGAGTATTTTATTAATGCGCGTATTGTCGGTACGCAAATCAATGCTCGTGCTTGGGAAATACTGTTGTGGATGTTGGTGATGGAGCGTTTATTTGGCTTGATTGGAGTTGTTGCCGCGCCCGTTTTTTATGCGTGGTTAAAAGCAGAATGGCAATTGTGGGATAAAGTAGAGCAGCAAAAAATCGATTTAAATCAAGGGTAAAGAATCGAGTAATAACCCTCCCTAAGTGTAAGGGAGGGCACTTGTATATGGCGTTTAAATCACTTTTTCTATTTCACCGATCTCTAAATGGTCGCTAATATCTTTACCATAATATGCAATGAGAATTTTTCCCTGTTCATCAATGACAAAGTCAGCAGGAATCATATTCATATCGCCTTCAACCTTGCCAGGTAAAAAGCCTTCTTTAAATGCTTTGGCAGCAGTCCCTAATTGCATTGAGCCTTTTAAAAAGCCTTTCCATGAACTTTCAACACCATACAGACGATATAAGTCACGGTCTGGATTAGGAATAATGCGTACAGGACTGTAGTCTTTACCCGCATATTCCAAAATGCTGCTCGTTGGTGATTGAAAAACGGCAACCAGTTCTAAACCTTTGTCACGCCATTGTTGTTGCTTTTGGGATAAAGCATGAAAGCGGAGATTGCAAAAAGGGCAAGACGCATAACGATAAAATGACAACAATACTTTTTTGCCTTTTAAGTCGTGGGGGCTAATAGCGGCATCATATAAGTCTGTGGTGGCAAAAATAGGTGCAAGTTGACCTTGAGTTAAACGCATCGTATGTACCTTTGTGGGTGATGTATTTTTCTTTGACGTACTGTAGTACCAACTTGTTACAGGGTGCGTCAATTTTTTTAGGAAAATGATGAATGACTAGTACGCAACAATTGGAACGGATTCAACAATTAGTTCAGCCGATTACCGCTATTAGTGCATGGTTATTGCCAAAAGTCACAAAGTGTTTGGCGATGGGCATTTTGTCGATGGCATGGTTAGTATTTTACTATTTGCAGTTTTGGTCGTGGCACTATGCCTTGTTGATACCGATTGTGTTACTGGCGATTCCGTTAGTGATCTTAACCATTTGGGCGTTGTTACTGATGGATGTAGCCGATTTGCCAGAGGCTTTAGCATCATTAAAAGAAGGTGTTGTTGGTCTTAAAGAGCGAGTGACCAGTGATAAGACGGAAGCATTAAAAACGGCAATGACCCTGAGTAAAACGCGACAATTACCTAAGTTATTAAAAGAATTATTCGGCCTCGTGCAAGGCGTGGACGCGCTGAGAACTATTGTTACTCATGTGTTTTTTCTCGCCAATCCGATCAGTTGGCTGTTGTTTGTGCTGTCGTGTTTGGCGGTATTCGGCTATGTTTTGGTGGCGGTGATAACGGCTTTATTTTTTGTTTTGTAGAGCTGGACTTACGCATCGCACCGCGATAACCGCGTAAGTCCTAAGAGCAGAAAAAATGGCGTAACAAGCATGACATTGGCGGTCATAGCATGGTTGAAACTGTTGTAATGATGTTATCGTAAATAACATTGGGTTTGGATCATGTTAGCCAGTCATTACATTAAACTATCTATTGTTTTATTGGTCGCCTCAGTGACCTTAGAAATCACCTTGTTAGCTGGCTTATTTCAGTTCAGTGACGCGCTGTATCACGGTATTCATTTGTTATTGATGGCAACGTTGATTGTTTCGCAATTGACGTTATTTTTAACCGCAGACAAACATCTACAAACGCGAAAATATGCCTTATGGTTTGCCATTGCCACAACATTTACCGCAATTGGCGATTACGTTAACAGTGCTGTCAGTGCGGTTCAGCCTGTATCCATGAAGTTGACGTGGGCGATGTTGTTGTTTGGCATAGGTTACGCTGTTTATAATGTTGTTTTGTGGCAAATTAATTATCTAATGCTTAAACAACAGGGTAAAACTCGCTTTTCTGGACTTCAATATGCGATCGCATTGCCGATTTTGGCGATAAATGTCGTGTCATGGTTTCAGCATGTTGAGCCAAATATTCGTGGATTAGATGTCCTCTATTACGGCTCATTTATATTTAATGCCACGATTTATGTAATGATGCCATTATTTGCGGTATGGTTTTTTCATCAGACTAAATACAGTATGGGCGGTTTACTGGTGTTATTGGGCGCTTTTCTGATTCCATACTCAGACTTAATTTTATTTGCTTCTTGGTTGCGTGGTAATCCACCTGTGCCGAGTTTTCAACTGTATGCGTATAATTGGATTTTGTATTTTTCAGGTCAGGCTCTACTTACGCAACTTCCTTCGTGGGCAATGATGGCTGAAAGTAAAACAACGATGGCTTAAGGGGTAGTGTCATGAGTGCAGAGTTAATAGTGGCTGGTGTACCTGTTTATATTGAAGGTAGTGGTGAAGACACCATCGTCATGGTGCATGGTTGGCCTGATACGCATCGTATTTGGAGCAAGCAGGTAGATTTTTTTAGCAAAAACTATCGTTGCGTGACGTTTACCTTACCCGCTTTTGGTGATACGTCACCCAAAAAGGGGTATTCCTTGGATGAAGTCATCGAGACAATTCATCAAGTGGTTCAAGCCGTAAGCCCCGATAAAAAAGTCATCTTGATGATTCATGATTGGGGCTGCATTTATGGCTATCAGTTTGCGATGTTATATCCTGAGCACGTAAAAAATCTGATTGCGATTGATATTGGTGACTCTAACTCCCGTGAGCTAGAAAAGTCATTATCGGTAGCGGCTAAAGGCATGATTTTTAGCTATCAACTGACACTAGCTACAGCATGGCTTGTCGGTGGTTTTGTTGGCGATAAGATCACCCGTGGTGTGGCGAAAGGACTGCAATGCAAAGCAAAGTCGCAGCATATTCATTCGCGGATGAATTATCCTTATGCGATTCGCTGGCTTCGTACTTTAGGTACATTTGACGGCTTAAAACAGGTAAATCCAGAATGTCCATTTTTTTATGCGTATGGGCGCAAAAAGCCCTTTATGTTTCAGTCACCTGCATGGCAAGAAAGAATGGCGGCTCGCCCCAATAATATCGTGCGTGAGTTTAATAGCGGCCATTGGGTGATGGTGGATAAAGCCGATGAGTTTAATACGGCAGTGAGTGAGTGGTTGACGGCAACGCGTTAGCCTGTGCCATCAAAAGCGTGTATTTTTAGGGTCTGGCAACAGACCCTAAATTATTTCAATGTGATCTTACCAACTGCCAATATTGGGCATAGATTTCCACGGCTCAATAATAGGCTTGGCTTCGCCGCGCTGTAATAACTCAATCGAAATGCCATCAGGTGAACGCACAAATGCCATGTGACCATCACGAGGCGGACGGTTAATCGTCACTCCCTGTTGTTGTAGGCGCGTACATAATTCGTAAATATCATCGACTTCATAGGCGATATGGCCAAAATTACGTCCTTCTGTGTAGTCGTTTTGTCCCCAGTTATAGGTCAGTTCAATTTGCGCTTCATGATCGTTGGGCGCAGCTAAATAAATCAAACTAAACTTTCCTTCGGGGTAATCTTTCGTTCGGCATACTTCTAAGCCTAAAGCATCACGATAGAATGCCAACGATTGTTCTAGATTGGCGACACGTACCATGGTGTGTAAATACTTCATATTCATTCAACTCGGATAACTGGCTGGTGGATATTTTTACTGAGTACGCAACTCTATGGAATCAAGACGTTGGTATTGTTTGAGCCTGCGCGCAAAGCGGTTGGTGTTTTGCCTGTGCAACGTTTGAAGGCTCGCGTAAATGCTGCCGCATCTTTAAAGCCGACAGCACTGGCAATCTGTGCAACATTCTTATTCGTTTCTAATAATAGTAGTTTCGCGTATTCCATACCAGCAGCGGCTTGCAATTGGGGTAAGGTGTAGCCTTCAAGTTGTAACCGCCTACTTAGTGTTCGTACAGATATCGACATTCTACTGGCCAGCATTTCAGCATTGAGTATATGGTTTTCGCGTAGTGCTTGTTGGAGTTGTTGTTTGACTTCTTGCATCACAGGGCGATGCTCTAATTGCAAACGAAATTGTTGCTCCAAAGTGGATTTTATCATTAGGTGCGAAGTAGGGCTGGGTGCGATTAAGGCAATATTTAAATCTTCTTTGCCAAGTACAACCTTGTTTTGAGAGCTATTAAAGATGAAGGTCGCATCGAATGCTTTTTCGTAGTCGGATGCCTGTCCAAGAGGTGCATGAGTCAAATGTATTTCTGGTCGTTTTTCTGGGAGTTTCGTTAAAAAGGGTCTTATTTGTAAAAAAGCAACCACGACAGTTTCAGTAAAAAAACGGTTGACTTCGCCAAAGTCATAGCGTCGCTCAAAGACGAGGTGTACGTCTTGGCGTAGGTCATGCCGTTGTATTGCATAAGCAGGCATGACCAGTGACGAGTAATCAATCGCACATTGTAAAGCAGCACCTAACGTAGGTGAAGTCAGAGCCAACATACCGATCGCGCCATGACTGGTGATAGGAAAGTTGGCCATGAACGTCACCAGAGGCGGCGCATCTTTGGGACAAATATTAAACATCCATTCATTAGAGCGTTGTAGTTGTTTACCGTTGATGGTTTCCCAAGGCGTATTTTGCCGAGGAAAACTGACCTCGCAATAACGATAGTAGTCGGTGATATCTAAATTCACGGCGCGCGTGATGGCTTCCCCGACATCTAAGTATTGGGCAGGAAAAATTAAGTTTTTGAGGATGCGGTTTGATGTCGTCATCAAACGTGTGTGTTACCAAGTAAGGCCTGATAAATACACAGCACACCACACACAGCTAAAAGCGTTAACGTCAGTACTGTTCCACCAACTCGACCAAACTGAAATGACTCATTAAAAGACATTGCGTAACCGTGTAACAAGCGTCCAATGACGAGGGTAATGCCAAATGCGTGTATCCATATCGGAGCAAGATGGCTGATTTCTAAAAAGCCAATCATCACTAAAATCATCGGTACATATTCAGAAAAATTACCGTGAGCGCGAATTCGTCGTAATAAAACAGGATTGCCACCATCGCCCAAGCTAATACCATGACTGCGGATGGCAATGACGCGCGCACTCAGCACCAAAAACCAAAGTGATAAAAGACCTGCATATAAAAGAGTAATGGTCATGGTTGCTGCCTTAGATGAGGTGAAAGCTGTTAAAAAATCAGTCTAACGAATTGCGATTCGCTAAGCAAATGACGTTATGGGAGAGTCACTCTACGATTGAGTTGTTCTTCAATATCTAAATATTGGGTGGGGAACAGCAGACTTTTGAGCGTGCGAACGGGTGTCAACATGATAGCAACGGCTAATTAAAAGGCTGTGTTTAGTGAATCAACGCATTTTTTCAATAGCATCAATAGCAAACTGGGTGCTTGCCGTCAAAAACTCTTGTTGTAACTCAGGGGTTTTTAATGCTCGAGCTAAACTAATTGTCCCGACACTTAACGCCAAAATTGCCCAAGCGGATGATTCACTGCCTGTATGTTTGGCAATGCTTGCATGAACATTTTTCAGACCATTCTCAAAGGCTTCTTTAACCGAATCATCAGAGCGTGCTACTTCATTGGTTAATGAGGGTAAGACGCAGCCAAACTCAGGAAAACGAACATGCAAAGGACTTAAATACGCACCAAGAGCTTGAGAAATATCAGCGTCTGAGCCTTGACCCGCAATGAGATTATTGGAATTATTTAATTCACGATTGATGATTTCAACCAGTAATTCGGATTTTGAATCAAAGTGGCTATAAAAAGCACCGCCCGTTAACCCTACAGATGCCATCAAGCCATCAACGCCCGTTGTAGCAAAACCCTCTTTTTTAGCTAACGCACCCGCTTTCTCAATCAATTTTTGGCGAGTTTCAGCTTTACGGTTCTGTGGGTATCTCATGGTTGTGTCTCGGCTATTCTCGTAACGTCATCTTATCATGCGTTACTTTATATTACGATCGTTTACTGAGTTGGAGTGGATATAAAATGAATCGTAAGAACATTTTCTGCTTTCGTCATTTGTCGGTAAATGAGCATCTTTATACAAGAAAAAACTTGTGTTATTGACTATATATTTGGAGGTTGAAAAACAAATTTCATCATGATGATTAGAGTAAAAAACCTATTTTTAAGGCGGTTTTGGTCTGCTTTTTCCAAAATTTGTCAAATTTTGCTGTGTTTTCAGGCTTAGTATTTCAAAACTAGGGGGTATTTAGAGCAGTGTGACCATGATTTAGTCGCAGAATTAAGTCATTTCGTCGGAAGTAAGAATGGAGTGACAAAAAAAAACGACCCTAACACGCTATGATGAATTAAGGGTTTATACGAGCAGACGTAATGACTCCCTACAAAAAAATTGTTTTGAGGAAGAACACTCAATTTGCGCATTGCTTATGACAGATGTCAGTTTAGCTTATTTGTTGGCTTTGCTCATCAATGTACATACCTTTCTATAAGTTGAGCGAGACGACTCATCTTTTTGGATAATACGCGTTTTTACAGGAAAAATATGATGATTGAATCACAAAAAAAATGCGTAAATCGTCTTTTTACGTTGTCTCTCGGTGTCTCGCTGTTGTTGAGTAATGTGGCTTACAGTCGTGATTTTAATGTTTGCTTAAATCCACGGTTTACCAAAGACCCCATGCTGCATTCTTATATTGAACTGATGAATATGGCAGCGGAAAAAGTCGGTAACACATTAAATGCCGTGCCGATGAATTGGGAAGACTGTCAAGAAATGGTGAAAGCAGGCCAGTTTGATGGCGCGATGCCTGCTATTTGGAATGATAAGCGTGCTGAGTTCTTATATATGCCGAAGATGCGGGTACAAATCTTGATACGCCGTATGCATTGGCCAAACTGGACTATGCATTAATTACCTCAGCTACTTCAACGTATGTTTACGATGGTGACATAAAAACAGTTCCTCAACCCATTCTTGTGCCAGAAGGTTATGTCTTAGCAAAAGAAATTGCCAAACTTGACAATTCATTAGTGGTGAAAAGTGTTGGTGCAGATGATTACGACAACTTTGTTCGTTTAACCAGAGGCGAGAAAGGCAGTGTCATTGCTTTAAAGCAATATGCCAAAAAAGTACTGCAAAAATCCCAATTTCGTAAAACCTTAAAATTGAGCAAAAAGACCGTTTTTGCGAAGACGTTTTTTATGGCGTTTTCTAAAAAATCGCTTAGCCAAGATGAGGTTATGAAAATGTGGAAGCAAATTCCATTGATTAAAAAGAGTCCAGAGTGGGCAAAAATTCAGCAAAAAATCGCTCGTGATGCAGGAGTTGCAGCAAAGTCGGCTGTTCTACCAAAGCCTTAAAACTACCAGGAAAAAAGCAATGGATTGCAAAAACTCACATTAGTCTCAATTGGAAAATGTATGAAAAGCAATGTGTTGCAATTTTTTCTTTCATTAGAGCTTTTACTCTTAACTTGTCCAAGTATGGCTATGCCACTGAGTAGAGAGCCTATTCGTCCTCTCGTGATGTTGAAAGTAGATACTCAAAAAGCGGCATTAGGTAAGTCTCTTTTTGAAGATAAGCGACTGTCTAAAGATGATACGGTGGCGTGTGTGAGTTGCCATAGCTATCAAACAGGTGGGGTAGATAATCTGCCCGTATCTACGGGTATTCGTGGTCAACAGGGCGTTATTAATACGCCAACGGTATTTAATGCCGCCAATAACTTTGTGCAGTTTTGGGATGGTCGTGCACTTAATTTAGAGGATCAAGCGGGTCATGTCATTAATAACCCCAAAGAATTTGATTCTAATTTTAGGCTCATCATCCAAAAGCTATCTAAAGATAGTGCGATGGTGTCTGAATTCAAAAAATTATATCCAGAAGGTTTAAGCGAGCCAAGCATTCGTTCAGCTATTGCTGAATTTGAACGGAGTTTAATTACGCCATCACGTTTTGATCGTTATTTGCAAGGCGATGCCAACGCCATCAATGACCAAGAAAAAAATGGTTATCGACTATTTAAGTCTTATGGCTGTATTGCGTGCCATCAGGGGCAAAACGTCGGTGGCAATATGTTTCAAGTGTTTGGTGCAATGAATAATTATTTTGCTGACCGAAAAACGCCACCAACGGATGCAGATAATGGCCGTTACAACGTTACACACAAAGAATCTGATCGTCACGTGTTTAAAGTGCCTTCCTTACGAAATGTTGCCTTAACTGCTCCTTATTTTCATGACGCGTCTGCCGCCACGTTGGAGCAAGCCATTAACACCATGTTTAAGTATCAATTAGGGCGTACTGCACCACAGCAGGATAAAGAGGATATTGCGGTCTTTTTGAAAAGTTTAACGGGACAACATGTGTTAATGAACGCGAAAAGACCTTAGGAGGTCATAGACATGAATGATTTATTGCTCAGTACCAATGAAGTGAACGTGCTTTCTAGTGGTGGGAGTCGCTTAACTAAAGGTGCAGCACTTGTTAAGCAATTATTACCTTGGTTGTTGTTAGTTGTTACCTTAATGGTGATGTTGTCTTGGTTAGCCTATAAGTCGGCAGGACGTAATCTCGGTGCGGAACATGCGCTACAGTCACAATTGAGTGAACTGAAAGAAACGGACGCTTTTTTAGATGTTGGTATTTATGATGTGCGTTCTAATTTAGATGCCGACTATGATTTGCTGACGGTTACTTATGAAGCCTTAGTGTCACAAACCAAAGCCATTCAAGCTCAAAGTAAAGCAATGGGTTTGAAAAATGACTCAATGACCAAACTGATTGAACAAACTGAGATTAAAGGCAGTTTGTTAGATAAGTTTAAAGCAGGTCATGCATTATATCGTAACTCCTTAAAATACTTGCCTGATTCCGTAAGTAATGTGCGTGCCTTAGCAGTAGAAAATAATGCGCCTAAAAAAGTAGATGATTTAGCACGTTCGATTTTAGCGTTGTCATTAGATTATTCGATTACAGGTAATGCAGATAAAGCTGCGGAATTACGGACAGTTGCTGCTAACTTATCGAGTATTGATGGTTTAGACGAAGAGTTAGATGATGCACGTCGAGAGTTAGTTGCTCATGCGTATTCTGTCGTTTTTCAAAAGAGTGCAGAAACACAACAGTTTAGCGACTTTGCGGCCATTCAATTTAGAGCCAAAGTTAATGATATTGCCAATGAGTTTCAACAACAGTTTGATATAAAAACACGGTTAGAACAGTTGTATCGTCAAGCACTTATTGCATTTTCGGCGGTGTTGTTGGTTGTTTTGGTGTTTTTAGCGTTTCGATTACTTCAAAGTTTTCGTTTAATTAATGATGCAAACGCCAATTTGGAAAAAAATGTTGCTAAACGGACGATTGACTTAAATCAGGCGTTGCAACAGTTACAAACGCAGCAATCTCAAATCATTCAACAAGAAAAAATGGCTTCACTGGGACAAATGGTGGCAGGTGTTGCCCATGAAATTAACACCCCGTTAGGCTACTTGAGCAGTGGTTTGCAATCAGCTCAGGCTTCTGTGCCTTTGTTTGGTCAGCTTTCGCAAGCCGTTAGTCAAATGATTACCACGCTAACATCCGAAAATGCGTCTCAAGAAGATGTTGAAAGAGATATTTCTATCGCACATGGCTTGGCAACAATTATTCAAGAAGAAGATATTGTTGAAGAAATAGACCAACTATTAAAAAATGGTTTGTTTGGAGTGGAGCAAATTTCGGAAATTGTTGCCAATCTTAAAGATTTTAGTCGCTTAGATTCAAAATCCAGTGTTCTTTACAATACAACGGACTGTATTGAAAGCACATTGAAAATTGCAACCAATGTCATTAAAAAAGTGACTATTCAAAAGCGGTTAAGCGAAGTGCCACAATCCGAAGGTTTTCCTTCACAAATCAACCAAGTTCTGCTCAATCTCATTACTAACGCCTGCCATGCAACGGATAATCGTGATAATGGCATTGTTTCCATCACACAGACATTTGATGAGCAAGCAAAAGCCATCAAGATTGATATTGCCGATAATGGCACAGGAATACCTAGAGATATTGTCGGTAAAATTTTTGACCCGTTCTTTACGACTAAAAAAGTAGGTCAGGGAACAGGGTTGGGATTGCATATTTCACGTCAAATTATTGAGGCACATAAAGGGAAAATATCAGTGTCATCTATAGAAGGTAAAGGCACAACTTTTTCTATTTTTCTGCCCGTTGTTTGAGTCTCATTAATGTTTGTTTGGGTGTGATTAAGCTTCACCCCAAGCCATTTTATTTAGAGGTGAAATATGTTTAATACCAATCCATCGGTCAACACAAAACGTAAAGTGCTGTTATTGGATGATGAGGAGCGCGTACTGATTGCTTTACGTGCGGTGCTTCGACACCAATACAGCGTCACCATTGCTACGGAAGGTGCACAAGCTCTTGAAATTCTAAAAAATGAAGATTTTCATGTGTTTGTTAGCGATCAGCGTATGCCCAATTTAACGGGCGTTGAAGTGTTACGCAAGGCAAGAGATATTGCCCCAGCGACGACACGATTATTGTTAACAGGATACTCAGATTTAGCGGCTATTATTGGTTCGGTGAATGAAAGTGAGGTTTTTCGTTTTATCAATAAGCCTTGGAATAATAATGAGTTACTGAGCATTATTAGTCAGGCCGCAGACGTTGCCGAAGAAGCAAAAACGGTATTTAAGGCTAATCCTGAGTTAATGGTTGAGACCGCCGTTGTGCCTGTTTATAAATCTTCACATCGTCAATCGGTACTTATTCTCGATCAAGATGCAGTGCATGTTGAAGAAGTGCGTCAGGTGTTAGACGACGTTAACCTCTTATGGGCTAAAACATCCGATGAAGCCTTGAAGATTCTGTCAGAAAACACACTGGGTCTGATTATTGTTGATATTGCAATTGGTGGCGGTGTCGTTGATTTAATGAAGTTGTTGAAACAGCAATATCCACATGTGTTGTCCATCGTGACCACGCACCGTCAAGACAGTACATTATTGATTGATCTTATCAATCAGGTGAAAATTTTTAGGTATTTACATCGGCCATATCGTACAGGCTTATTGAAGCAATACGTCGGCTCTGCCATGTCAATGCAGCATCGGTTCGAGGCTGCTCCTGCGCTTGTGAAACAACAAGCCCCTCAACAGTCCACCTCTTCGGTGACGGTCAGTGCTTCTATTATGGATAAAGTGAAGGCATTAGGTATGCGTTTAAGGCTGAATTTTAGCACGGCTTAATTGAAATTTAATCTCACATCATTATTGAGCGTTGAGAGAAAAATTATCAATTGGATAGCGGCTTGTGAGTGCCAGTCTTAATTTGAAGGCTGGTATTTGGCAACTATGAGTTAATTGATATGTGTTGAGTTTTTAACTCTAACTTTTTAATTGATATGGCGTGCTAAATGAAAGTTAAGTTTTACAAAGTGACGGTGACAGATGGCCATTTGACCAAAGATGTCGTTCTTCCCGCTAAAAATGTCATCATGGCTCAATTACAACTGCAAAATGAGCATCACCGTGTTGTCGGTGTTAAGTATTTAGGCTGGCAATATGTCAATGTTTTTATCGGCTTAGAAGGCTTACATTTTTATGTCCATATTAACGGCCATAAAATACTACTTAAAGATCAACATCATGGATTTGAATATTTAAGACAAAAAATGGGCAATTGAATAGATAAGGGGTGTTCATCGTTAAGATATGATTAACTAAAGGAGTGGAAACATGGCGTTTCAGCAAGCAAAGTGTCGTTGTCAAAATGGAAATTGTTTTCTTGGTGCAGATAATGAGTGGATGAAGCGTAATTACAATCAATTCAAAACGTTGGAAGGGTTGTGTGCCAATAATCATGAGTTCAACATGTTGGAGTTGGAGCGTTTACATCAAAAAAATATGTGGTTAATCGAATTAGGTGCTTATTCAACACAACAGGTGGATTGTGCGTTAAAAAATGGGTGAGGTATTACTCGTTAGAATGATCATTACAGGGAGCGTCGCCATGAATATTGTAAGAAAGAAAAAGTGCTATTGTTTGAGTGGATTGTGTTTTTTGTCAGAAGATGCGGCACAAGCAGAAGCCAATTACAGCAAGGCATTTGCTGAACCAAAGTCGCATCAAGTGATGGTTTTAATTGCGCTCGAAGAAAAGCGTGTCTTTAAAAAAATTGAATGGCTAGAGTCGTTGGGTGTTGATTCTGTGTCTGGCGTATGCTGTAAGCAAAAGCAATAAGATGAAACCCTTCAATTTCCCCCTATGACAAATCTGACTCAATATATTGTTAATGCAGCCAATTGACTATATTTTCTTTATAGAATAACGTTCGTTTACCAAACGTTCGTTATTTTAATGGCGTTTCTTATTGAATAGTAAAAAATCAGGTGTTGGGAGCAAGAAAATGGCTTTTGTTGTATTGGAAGAATGTATTCGTTGTAAACATACCGATTGCGTTGAAGTATGTCCTGTGGATTGCTTTTATGAAGGGCCTAATTTTTTAGCGATTGATCCCGATGAGTGTATTGATTGCGCGTTATGCGAGCCTGAATGCCCTGTTGATGCGATTCGTGCCGAAGATGAAGTCCCCGCCGATCAACACTTATTTATTGCCTTGAATGCTGAATTAGCGAAGCATGAAAATTGGACAAGAATCACCAAGCAAAAACCTGCAATGCCAGACCATGAGGAGTGGAAAGGGGTAAAAGGCAAATTAGCGCAGTTAGATCGTAATGGCGCATAAATCATGCTGAGTTTATTCACTAACGTTGACAGAGTTAATGACACTCGCGTATTACCCAGTGACATTAATTTCATCGTCAAAGGAACATCATCATGTCTCATTCAGTAATCTTACATCAATTTGAAATATCGCCATTTTGCCAAAAAGTCGCTAAGGCTTTACGCCACAAAGGGATTACTTTTGAAGCGCTTGACTATAACGGCATGGCATCGGCAAAAGCTCAAACCTTAAGTAAGGTTGGTAAAGTGCCCGTGTTAGATATTGACGGCAAACGTATTCAAGACAGTACCAAAATCGTACGGTATTTGGACGAAGCATATCCTGATTTACCCCGTTTATATCCTGTTGATTTACTTGAAAAAGCTCAAGTCGAACTTTGGGAAGATTGGTCTGATGAACTCCTGTATTGGTATGAAGTGAATTATCGCGCCAATGATCCTACCGCATTAGATGCCGCTGTTAGTATAGCGATGACAGGTCGTCCAGCCTACGAGCGTCCATTGGTCAAACCATCGCTTAAAATAGCACTCAAAATGCAGTTGATGTTTCAAGGTTTGGGGCGAATGGCTAAAGAAGATGTTGATGCTGAGTTTTTACGCCACTTAGATCGTATTGATTTGATTTTAACGAAAACAGGTTGGTTAGTCGGTGCGCAAAAGACTATTGCCGATATGTCTGTCGGTTCACAATTAGCAGAAGTGGTAAGAACAAGTGCTGTTATGCGTCCACAAATTTTGGCACGACCGCATATTGCGAAATGGCTTGGTCAATTATGAGTGAGAATCTAAATTCAACACCTCAACATTGTGCGGTTGTGGTAGGTGTGGGTGCATCTAAGGGTATTGGTGGCGCAGTGTGTCGGCGTATCGCCAAAGAGGGCTTGCTGGTTTATATCGTTGGTCGTACCGCCAGTAAATTACAGCTTGTTGCCGATGAAATTACGGCAACGGGCGGAAAAGTCATCGTTCGCACCCTTGATTCCAGCAAACCCGAACAAGTCAGTGCTCTTTTTCAAGAAATTACCGATAAAAATCTGGTGATTGATTTAGTGGTGCATAACGTGGGCAGCAATATGCCATCGCGTTTTTTGACGACATCGCCCCGATTTTTAGAGCAAATGTGGCGTGCAACATTCTTTTCGGGTTTTTTGTTTGGGCAAGCGTCATTGGCTGTTTTTTTAGCGCAACAACATGGAACTTTGCTGTTTACAGGCGCCAGTGGTTCGATGCGTGGTAAGCCATTTTTTGCGGCCTTTACGACGGGAAAATCAGCATTACGCAACTACATCCAAGGCATTGTGCGTGAGTTTAATGCCAGCAACATTCATATTGCCCATATTGTGATTGATGGCATGGTCGATGGTGATCGGGTGAATCAGTTTGGTTATGGCTTGGGACGCATAATTCGACTGTATCGCGGTGGTGAAAAAGCCAGTTTAAATGTGGATGATATTGCCGATAACTACTGGCAATTGCACAAGCAGCCTAAAGATTTATGGACGCATGAATTAGATTTAAGACCGTTTTTGGAGAAATTCTAATGAACTTGCTGAATGCCATCAAAACGCTGCAAATGAAATACTATCAGGGCTGTGCTGTTGTTATTGGTTCGGATATCGCCGCGCTGTCACACATGATGCGAGACAAAATCAAGCAAGACTCCCTCATTCTTTACCAAGTCAGCCATGACGATACCGCGAAACAGCCACGCATAAAAAATGGATTAGCCGATTTTATCGACGTTCAAGTGGATACCACGTCGGCCGATGCCGTTAATGCGCTGTTTGCTTTGTTGAGCAGTAAAAAGCATCAACCTAAATTCGTTATTTTTAGCCCAGAAGCTAACGACTCAATCCCGACATTATCCATCACTCCCACGCAAATTGAATCCTCTTGGAAAATGACAGGCTACAGTGCCTTTCTGGTTGCACAAGCGGCATTGACACAAATGCAAAAAGTCAAAGAGGGTACATTTTTGTTTTTAGGTTCAGCACTGGCGACACAACCCGTTACTCCGTGGTTAGCGAGTAGCGCAATGCAAGCGGGTGTTCGTGCGTTGGCGCAATCGTTGGCTCGCGAGTTTAATCCGCAAGGGATTCATGTGGCGTATATCGCATTAGCTCATGATGCGGAGTCGAAACAGGCCGAAAAATCGACAGGACTGGCAATGGCGATTGCTAATAGTTGCTGGCACGCACACAAACAATCAAAACAGACATGGGCGCAAGAGTTCAGCACGTTTTAGCTATTGAATATGTCATTGAACGCGAATTTGTTGAAAAGTAGAGGCGAATTTATTCGCCTTAATGTTTACCCCATCTCCTGCGGATCCACATCAATCGACCAGCGCACTTTTTTGGCTTCGGGTAATGCCGTAATTAGCACCAGCCATTCTGTTAAAAAGCGTTGTAAGGCAGGGCGTTGACCACTTTTTAGCAATAAATGTGCGCGAAACACGCCAGCTTTTTTCTCCATCGGTGCGGGAACAGGCCCCCAGTATTCAGGTTCGTGGGCAAGACCGTGACCTAAATTAATCGCTGCCTGTAAAAACTCTAATGCTGTTTCAGGATAATTCGATTCAGCGCGTAATAACGCCAAATAACCATAAGGTGGTAAACCAATCGCTTGGCGTTCGGGCAATGCAGCCTCAGCAAAACCGCCATAACCAGTTTGTAATAACTGCATCAATAACGGATGTTCGGGTTGATGCGTTTGTATCAATACTAAGCCTTCTTTTTCAGCGCGACCTGCTCGACCTGCCACTTGGGTAATCAATTGAGCAACGCGTTCACTGGCGCGGAAATCTGCACCAAACAAGCCGCCATCGGCATCTAATAATGCCACTAAGGTAACATTAGGAAAGTGATGACCTTTGGCCAACATTTGTGTGCCGACTAAAATCGCTGCTTCACCGAGTTCAATATCTGCATACAAGTTATGCCAACTGTCTTTACGCCGTGTGCTATCACGGTCAATACGATGGACAGGAACTTTTGGAAAAAGTTCTTGCAAGGTTTCTTCAATACGCACAGTGCCTGCACCAATGGCGCGCAGTTCGGTACTTTGACAATCAGGACAATGACGCGGTGGACTGGCACTATAACCACAATGGTGACAATGCAAACGTAAGGGATTGCGGTGCAAGGTTGTGCGAGCATCGCACTGCAAACATTTGGCTTGCCAACCACATTCATGACACAACAAGACAGGCGCAAAACCGCGCCGATTGATAAAAATTAACACTTGTTCTTGCTTTTTTAGCCGTTGAGAAATGGCATCTCGCAGCGCAGACGTTAAGCCCTCTTTGAGTTTTTGATTGCGTAAATCAATCAGTTTAATGGTCGAAGGATGAGCGGTGGCGGCACGTTCATGTAAAAAAAGATGTTGATAACGCTCGGCTTTGGCATTGGCCAAACTTTCTAAACTCGGTGTTGCTGAACCCAAAACGACTGGACACTGTTGTAATTGGCCACGCCGTACTGCTAAATCACGGGCATGATAGCGAAAACCATCTTGCTGTTTAAACGATAAATCATGTTCTTCATCGACAATAATCAAGCCTAAATGCGGCATGGGGGTGAAGATCGTCGAGCGTGTGCCAATCACAATGCCCGCATGACCCAAATAAGCCCGTCGCCATGCTCTTAAGCGTTCGCGGTCGGTTAAACCAGAATGCAGCATTACCGTTTCAACGGCAAAGCGCGCTCGAAAACGCGCAACCGTTTGTGGTGTTAAACCAATTTCAGGCACTAACACCAGCGTTTGTTGATGATTCGCTAAACAACTGGCAATACTTTGCAAATAGACTTCGGTTTTACCGCTACCTGTTACGCCATCGAGTAATAGCGTTTTAAATGTGCCGAGTTGTTTGGTAATGGCATGAATCGCTGCTTCTTGGTTGGCATTGGCAAGCAAGGGAACTTCGGCATATTTCAGTTGTGGCTTGGTCGGTTTATTAACGATTTGGCCAAACTCTTCGGTATAACCTTTTTTGGCTAAAGCCAATAACGAGGAACGTTCAATACCAAAATGTTGCAAAAAATCTTCACTAATGCCGTGTGTACCATGTACTTCTAAGGCTTGCCATGCGGCTTGTTGTTTAGGGGCACTTTTTAGGTCGGTGGCGGTTATGGCTATACCTGTATGGGTCAGCCGCCAATGGTTCATATTTTCGTATAACGCTTCGCCTTGGCGTAACAGTGTTGGCAGGGCGGCACTAAAGACTTCGCCAATCGGGTATTGATAATAATGTGCTGCCCACGTCAGCAATTCCATCATGAGCGGTGGAATGAGCGCGTGTTCATCGATCAGTTGGCGTGCGGCTTTGATTTTTTCGACGGGGGTATCGGTTTGATTGCTGATGCCAATAATCACACCTACTAATTCCCGATGACCAAACGGCACTAAGACCCGTGCGCCCACCATTGGGACATGATGAAAACTCGCAGGAATGCTGTAATCAAAATGTTGACGTAGGGGGGCGGGGACAGCGACATGGAGGTAGAGTCGGGGCATAAATGTGAGTGTCGATAAGTAATGGTTTTTAGTGTATCTTTTTTATGCCTAGATAAAAATACGCTCTTTGTTTGACGGCTATTAGTATTCCAGTGATAGGCTCAGTTAAACTAGCGCCCTGTGAGTCCTCTGTGGCTTGAGCGATAAACACCGTATTTTAATGACTATTTGGAGTAGCAATGAGTAATAAAGTCACCCATTCAGTGGCGAGCCTGATTTTTTTAAGTCGTTGGTTACAAGCACCGATGTATTTGGGTTTGATTGTCGCCTTAGGTGTGTATGCTTATAAATTTTTTGTCATGTTGGCAAAGCTAATTATTAATTTAGGCAGCTCAGAAGAAACGGATATTTTGCTACAGGTATTGTCGTTAATTGATGTCGTGATGATTGCCAATTTATTAGTGATGGTGATTATTGGTGGTTATGAAATTTTTGTCAGCCGTTTGCATATTGATGAGCACCCAGACCAACCTGAGTGGTTAAGTCATGTTGATGCCGGTGTGTTAAAAATCAAATTGGGTATGGCGTTAGTCAGTATTTCGTCCATTCATTTATTACGCAGCTTTATTAATGCTAGCAATATGACCGAACACACTTTGAAATGGGAAGTCATTATTCATTGTGTGTTGCTGGTGTCAGTGATTTTTATTGCGGTCACAGATTGGTTAATTCAGCATAAAGCGCAGATGTATCAAGCGAAAAAGTAATTATAAGAATCAATAGGGTGGATGAGTTTAGTGCTTTTATCAAGTTTGCCGTAAAACCTCGTCCTTCAGGTCGAGGATGTAAGGCAGTGACACGAAAGCCCCCTCAAGGGGTTTACCTAGTGTCACTCACAAAAGTGGGTGCTTTGGATCATATTCGCCATAAAAAAGATATAACCAAACTGGCTTTTGCGCTACAATTTTTACGATGAAAACCCTCAAGCTGAGAATTAAAGACAAACATACTTCTGTGCTGAATCAATTAGCACGGCAGGTGAATTTTGTCTGGAATTATGGCAATGACTTGTGTTTTAAGCATTTACAACGCACAGGGAAATTCTTTTCAGCGTTCGACTTACATGCCTATACTAAAGGCGCAAGCAAAGCAGGATTAGATTTACACAGTCACAGTATTCAAGCCGTTAATGAAGAATTAGTCTTACGGCGCAAACAATTCAAAAAAGCGAAATTACGTTGGCGCATCTCAGGAGGCTCACGAAAATCATTAGGCTGGATACCGTTCAAAGCATCGGGTGTTAGCTATCAAAATGGTCAAATGAAATATGCAG
>Ga0209599_10000172_pt1 | contig 44661 bp, 40 predicted proteins | sample Shrwel_input2_FT_FD_187534 | JGI IMG/M metagenome (GOLD analysis project Ga0209599, IMG submission 187534) | Subsurface microbial communities from deep shales in Ohio, USA - Utica-3 well 1 S input2 FT (SPAdes) (version 2) ...
TAACACAGTATGAGCCAATTTTTAACGCAACCCGAAGGGAAAGAGCTATTTTTTGAGGCTACTTTGTTGTTCATCGCTTATTTGGAATAACCAAACCACGCGATTCTCGCCGCGTATCCTCTAAAAAATAGTCTCTTTCGCAACCACAATCAAAACGTCAACAGACCCTAGAACTCCCTCGCTCTTTGGGAGAGGGTGTAAATAAGCAATCACCGCCTAAGTCCTAAAGTTAAATTTGGGTTATGATATTGGCCTTTATCCCTGTAAAGCAAGGCAATCTGTAATGCGTGTGGTGTCGGTCAATGTTAATGGCTTACGTTCGGCAGAGCGTAAGGGCTTTTTTGAATGGTTAGAACAAAGTCAAGCCGATGTGGTGTGTGTCCAAGAAATTCGGATTCAAGCCCACCAAATGGAATTGGCTCATCAACCCGCAGGTTGGTTTCATCACTTTTTTCCTGCCCAAAAAGCAGGTTATGCTGGCACGGCTATTTACTCACGGCAACAACCCGATGCCATACAACAAGGTTTAGGCTTTGAATTATGTGATAACGAAGGTCGTTATTTAGCCGCTCAGTTTGGTGATTTGACCATTGCTTCATTATATTTGCCTTCTGGCTCTAGCTCACCCGAAGCACAAGCCAAAAAAGATGATTTTTTAGGCCAATTTTTACCTATGTTACAACAATGGCGTAAACAAAATCGCTCAATCATTATTTGTGGTGATTGGAATATCGCTCATTGCAACATTGATTTAAAAAACTGGCGTGGCAATCTCAAAAACTCAGGCTTTTTGCCCCACGAACGCGCTTGGCTAGATACATTGTATCAAGAGCTAGACTATGTGGATGCATATCGACAACTTTACCCCAACGAAGAAGCTAATGCTTATACTTGGTGGTCTAATCGTGGCAAAGCATGGGAAAACAATGTGGGTTGGCGTATTGATTATCAAGTAGTCAGTCCAGATTTAGCCGCTAAAATCAATGCTGCAAGCGTTTACAAAGCACAACGTTTTTCTGACCACTCACCATTAGTGATTGATTATAATCACTCAACCGCCCAATAATAATGAGGATACTAAAATGCAAATCATCAAATTATGTACTGTTTTAGGCGTAATCAGCCTAGTAACAGCTTGTGCCAGCTCGCCCAAAGAAGCAAGTTTTGGCGAGCGTTTAATGCAGCGCGGCGACCAAGCCAAAAATATTGCCAAAAAATGGGATGAAGGCAATAACATGGTGAATAAAGGCACAGAGATGAAGACCAAAGGCCAAAAAACCATTAGCGATGGCCAAGCACAAATCTCCAAAGGAGAACGTATGATACAAGATGGTGATAAACTGATCGAAAATGGCAAAAAACTCATGGCCGATTCGGAAACTTCCTACCAAGATATGCGCGCAACCCCTGTACCTACTCCAGCGACTACACCATGAGCTTAAAACCCCACTTAGATGCTGCTACCCTCGCCCGCTGGCGGCAAGATATTGTTTTTAAAGACACTGTTTTAGGTGATGACTATACTTTTCATTCGACTTGGGGAATTTTTTCGCCCGAAAATTTAGATGAAGGTTCGTTATTATTACTCGAACACGTTGACTTTAAAGCCACCGATAACTGTTTAGATGTGGGTTGTGGTTATGGTGTGTTAGGCATGGTTTGTGCCAAAAAAGCACCACAAGGTACGAGTGTTTTAGTTGATAAAGATTTTGTGGCTGTGGATTATGCGCGCAAAAATTGTGCGTTAAATCAGCTTAATAATACCGAAGTGTTTTTAAGTAATGGCTTTAATGCCGTTGGTGACCGAAAGTTTGACATTATCTTGTCTAACTTACCTGCTAAAGTCAGCAAAGAACAACACTATTTGTATTTGTATGATGCTTTTGAACATTTAGCCGTTGGTGGACGTTTTTATGTAGTCACTATTAACGGTTTACGCGATTTTATTGCGCGTACTTTTAAAGAAGTGTTTGGAAACTATAGCAAACTTAAACAAGGTAAAACTTACACGGTGGCAATGGCAGAAAAACGGTAGTAATAGGGCAACCACAAAGGTTGCCCCTACAACATTAACAATCAACCATAAACACCGCTTGCATATCGGTCATATCCATTCCTGCTAACAACAAGGTTTCAAAGTCACGTTGGGGCATGGGTTTGGCAAATAAATAACCTTGCATGGTATTACAGCCACGGCGTAACAAAAAGTCGGCCTGCTCGGTGGTTTCTACACCTTCGGCAACCACATTCAATTTTAAGTTTTGGGCTAAACCAATAATTGCGGCGGTAATTGCGGCATCATTGGGGTCATTGATAATATCTTGCACAAAACCTTTATCAATCTTTAGCTCATCAAGCGGAAAACGCTTTAAATAACTGAGAGAGGAATAACCTGTGCCAAAATCATCCACCGACAAATAAATACCCATCGCTTTGAGAGCTTTGAGGGTTTCGACCGTTTCTTTGACATCTGTCATTAAAATGCCTTCGGTTAATTCAATGACTAAAAAATGAGGATTTAAGGCCAATTTATCTAAAGTACGGCGAATATCTGGCAATAAATTAGGGTCATTAAAATTAGCAGCCGACAAGTTAATGGCTAACGGCACGATGGGCATACCTTTGACTTGCCAATCATGGTTAATTTGACACGCTTGTTGCAACACCCATGTACCTAATTCAACAATAAAACCTGACTCTTCGGCAATTGGAATAAAAACCATTGGCGAAACCATGCCACGTATGGGGTGTTTCCAACGTAATAACACTTCTGCCCCGACAATCTCGCCCGAAATGGGATTGATTTTGGGTTGAAAATACAACTCTAATTGGTCTTGCTCAATCGCCTTGCGTAAATCATTTTCGAGGGCAAACTTATCTAAAACCACATCATTCATGGCTTTATCAAAAAACTGATAGGTATTACGGCCTTTATCTTTGGCGGCGTACATTGCCAAATCAGCATTTTTAATCAGTGTCTCTACATCTGTACCATCTTGTGGCCCTAAGGCAATACCAATACTCGCCGAAACCAACACTTCTTGACCCAAACCATCAATCGGTTGAGCAATCGCTTCTAAAATACGTTGTACGACTTGTGCTGCATCTTCGGGCTGCAAAATATCGGTTAAAATCACAGTAAATTCGTCACTGCCCAAACGTGCGACTTGTTCATTCTTTTGATGATCAACATGATGTAAAGCAGCCACATCACAACTTCTAATACAGGCGTTAATCCGCGCACCAATAGTTTGTAAAACCAAATCACCTGCGGGCTGACCTAAAGTGTCGTTAATACGTTTAAATCGGTCTAAGTCAATAAATAATAATGCACACTGCGTTCCTTGACGTAAGGCGCGTTGTAATTCGTGTTGTAGTAACTCTCTAAACAGTTGGCGATTGGCCAAACCTGTTAAGTTGTCGTAATACGCCAAACTCCGAATCCGTTTTTGAGCATCGACTAATTCGGTAATATCTTGGGTAATGCCTTCGATATAATCAATTTGGCCTGTAGGGGTAGTAAAAACCCGCGCTTGCTCATGCAAAACACGCATTCCACTGTGTGGCGCAGAAATTCTAAATTCTTGTTGATAGGCTTGACCGAAATTTTTTGCGTCTTCAAGGGCTTTTTTGACCCGTTCTTGGTCTTCAGCATGAATTTGCGGCAAAATGGCAAACATTGAGGGCAGTAATAACGCCTTATCTGCCCCATAAATCCGATAATACTCATCAGAACGCTGGGTGACATCTTGCTCGGGATACCATTCCCAACTGCCCAAATGCGCTAAACGCTGAGCATTGGCTAAAGCCGCTTCGCTATGGGTAAGCTGTTCAACAGTACGACTGGCACGTAAAATATAATGAATCCGATAACCCAACAACTTCCAATTGATTGGTTTAATAAAAAAATCGGTTGCCCCATGATTATAGGCTTGAACGATAGATTCGGTATCATCCAAACCTGTGAGCATAATAATGGGCAAATGTTGAGCAACAGGCAATTGACGTAACTGCTGGCATACTTGATAACCATCAAAGTCGGGTAACAATACATCTAACAGTACAATATCGGGCTTTTGTTCAAGCACCGCTTGTATACCAAGCGTGGCATTTTCGGCAGTAATGACTATAAATCCTTCATTAGATAACGCTCCTGCTGCAAGTTCGCAAATCACACGGTCATCATCTATTAGAAGAATCTTTTTTTGTGTCATAACCATACCTACTAAAAACAAGGGGAAATTTTTATAAATCATGAGTAAAGCGTTGCGCCGCTCATCAACACGCCGCTAGTGGCGCATTATAACGGCTAACTCGCTCATCACTTGCTGATATTCTGCTTGCAAAACATATACCAACGCACAAGCCTGTTGCGACTGTTGTTGTCGAATAAGACTTTCTATTTGCTTGGCAATTTCAGACAAAGCATACGCACCTACCGAGGCCGAAGACGATTTGAGCGTATGAGCTAAACGAAAAGCCGCTTGCCAGTCTTCGCGATGTAGTGCGTTGTCAATTCCATGAACCATTTTTGCGGCTTCTTGGCGATAAAGCGTAATAACACGCTGCACCAAGGGCGATGCTAACCCCGCAGAATCCCCTAGGCTTGTTAGCACGGTGTAGTCTAAAGTTATTAGACGATACGGATTATGTAAATTCATAATTATTAGCAACAAAGATAATTATTTATTTTTGGATTGTTAGACAGTTTTTAAATTTGATGTATTACCACTTTTGAGAGATATAACAATAGCAACAATAATACAACTGTATTATTTGACTTATGCCAACTCTTTCACAGTTTTATGACCATATAGCAACATTACACCGCCATTTGACTCCGCTCAGGGCACGCTGTTACGCTGACTGAGCGAAGTCGTGGGAGCTGAGCGAAGTCAAAGCTCAGGACTTACGCATTTCACCGAAATTAGCGCGTTTTGCTCACTAAAAATCGTTACAAGCGATTTTTAGTGAGCAAATAAGCGATAACCGCGTAAGTCCTAAGCAAAGTCTGCTACCAACCTAAAGCCTGTTGTTGTTGTTCGATTAAGGTTTTAATGCCTTGTTCTGCCAATACCAACATCGCATCAGCTTGTTCACGGCTAAAAGGTTTGCCTTCGGCTGTGCCTTGCACTTCCACAAAACCACCTAACTGACTCATCACCACATTCATATCGGTATCACAATTAGAGTCTTCTTCATAATCTAAATCTAATACCACCTGACCTTTAACCACACCTACCGAAATCGCGGCAATTAATTGAGTTAAAGGGTCTTGTTTAATCATTTTTTTCTTGAGCATATAACTCAAGGCATCCACCAAAGCCACTGCTGCACCTGTAATAGAGGCGGTGCGTGTGCCACCATCGGCTTGAATCACATCACAATCTATCACAATGGTATTTTCACCAAGCTTTTTTAAATCAACCATTGCACGTAAACTGCGGCCAATTAAACGCTGAATTTCTAAAGTACGGCCACCTTGTTTACCTTTAGAGGCTTCACGGTCATTACGGGTATGAGTCGCACGCGGTAACATGCCATATTCGGCAGTAATCCAGCCCTCACCTTTGCCCTTTAAAAAACGAGGTACACCCGAATCTACCGAAGCGGTACATAATACTTTAGTGTCACCAAACTCCACTAACACCGAACCCTCAGCATGTTTAGTATAGTTACGGGTGATTTTAACTTGACGTAAATCGTTAGGGTTGCGTCCATTGCTGCGTTTAAACACCGCGTCTGGTGGAATAGATGTTGCTAAAGCCTGTTGTAAATTGGGCATTGTCATTGTCCTCGTGTGCAAAGCCATAAATTTGGCCAAATTATACCTGTAAAGCCGTTACAATCCGTGCTTACAGAGCAATAAAATTTTTAAAAAAAGGTATTGGTGATGATTTACAGTATGACCGCTTTTGCGCGCCGCGAACTGCGCGGTGATTTTGGTTTGTTAGTGTGTGAAATTCGCTCAGTAAATCAACGTTATTTAGAAGCCAATTTACGCCTCGCCGATGTGTTACGCGAATTGGAAATGCCTTTACGCGACCAACTACGTCAACAATTGAGTCGGGGTAAAGTGGATGTGTGGATTAAACATGAAGCCGTTGAAAGCAATTTATCCAACATTCACATTAACCACGAATTAGCCGCACGTTTAGTCACGGCAGCGAGTCAAATTGACCAGTTAGCACGTCATGCTGCGCCATTAAATGCGGCAGATATTTTGCGTATTCCTGGTGTAGTCTGTGTGGCCGAGCCTAATCAACAACAATTAGTCACCGCCACCAAACAACTGTTTGCTGATACTTTGCAAGATTTTGTGGCCATGCGCGAGCGTGAAGGCCATGTATTACAACAACTTATTACTCAGCGTTTAGATTTGATTGCACTGGAATGTGACAAAGTTAAAGTGCGAATGCCTACTATTTTGGCGCATTATCGTCAACGTTTGTTAAGTCGTTTGCAAGAAGTCAAAGCCGAATTAGATAACGAACGGCTTGAACAAGAAATTGTGTTATTTGCCCATAAAATTGATGTTGCTGAGGAACTAGACCGCTTATCCGCACATTTGCTCGAAATTAGACGTGTTTTACAACAAGGCGGCGCGGTTGGTCGTAAATTAGACTTTTTGATGCAAGAGTTAAACCGCGAAGCTAATACGCTTGGCTCAAAATCGGTGAGTGCCGATAGCTCATTATCGTCTGTTGAATTAAAAGTTTTGATTGAGCAAATGAGAGAACAAATTCAGAATTTGGAATAATCAGGATTGAGTACTGATTACTCCAAAACACGTTCATCCTTAGGACTTACGCGGTTATCGCTTATTTCGGTGAACTACGTCAGTCCTGTGCCGTTGCTTGCAGACTAAACGCCACTTTGACTGCGGCGGGAATACTATCGGTTGCCGCCCATTCACCTTGTCCCACTCCAAAAGCAATGCGGTCTAAGGTTGCTGTGCCTTGTGCCGTGGCTTTTTTGCCCTTAATTTTTAGACTAAAACTCAAGGTAACGGGCTGCTCTTTATCACGCAAACGCAGTGTACCTTGCGCTTGATAACGATTTTTAGCCACATTTTTAATGGTTTTAGACTTAAATATCGCCTGTGGATAATTTTGGGCATTAAACCAGTCAGCCGTTGGCAAGGCTTCATCACGTTGGCTATCGCCTGTAGTCACTTTGCCCACATTAACTTTGACTTCAATATGCGATTTATCCAAAGCATTTTCGGCAAAGACAATATCGGCTTGCCAATCGTTAAATTCGCCTAAAACCTCTTCACCCGACCAAGAAGTGACAAATCCTAAGCGCGATTTTTGTGGGTCAATTTTCCACACCACAGGCTCAATATCTAACACGATTGGCTCTTGGCTTTCAACGCTAGGTTGTGCGGCGGCGGTCTCAATTGTTTGAGAATCGATTTGCTGCTGATTATCGACAGGATTTGCAACAGCTTGCGTGGTGACAGGCTCATCAATCTCCGCTAACTCATCATTGAAAATAGCAGATGGTACATTAGTTTTGGCAACAGGTTTAGGCGTGGGATACCACCATGCACTGGCAAAAACCAAAGGCACAGTCGCCAAAATAAGCCATAAACGCCATTCTCCCCAACCCGATTTAGCCCCAACGGCCATGTGACTAAACACCGTATCTTTAACCAATAATTGATGTTTTAGTACCGCACCAATATGCAAAGCTAACAAAGCTATTGTCCCTAAAGCTAATAAACCATGACTGACTTGAGCAACCTCATGTAATTGATGTTTTAAATCGGCAGATAACTCAGCAATAAACGGTAAATGAGGAAAAGGAATCAGACCAAATAATACGGTTGGAATGTTAGTTGAACTGGCTGAAACCAACAGCCAACCCGTCAAAGGTAAGCCCAACATAATGCCGTAAAAAGCTAAATGTGCGAGCTTGGCGGCCATTTGCTCCCATTGCGGCATGGCATTGGGTAGAGGTGGGGCTTTGTGACTGATACGCCACAACAAACGAAACACACTCAAAAATAAAATGCTAAAACCAATCGACTTATGGAGTTGAAATAAAGCATAAGCACCTGCCCCTTTTGGCTCATCCCCCATCCGCCAACCTAAACCCAGTTGAAAAACAATCGCGGCGGCTATTAACCAATGCAATAGCACGGCTATATTGTTATAACGCGCTGAGGATGTGCTGCTCATGTCATACTCCGAAAAAAATAGGACGTAATAACGCCCTATTTTTAGATTTAACACTCCTCCACCTGACAAGGGAGAGGCTGGGAGGGGGTCAACCCCACCCTAACCCTCCCCTAATTTAGGGGAGGGAATGTCATCTTACTTTTTAACAAACTCAACTTCGATGGCTAAAGCGACATCATCACCAATGGCTGGCACATATTTGGTCAAACCAAACTCAGAGCGTTTAATGGTGGTCGTGGCAGAAAACCCGCTCCGCATTGAACCCCACATATCTTTACCTGCACCGTTAAACACCACGTCCAAAACAACAGGTTTGGTCACACCGCCAAGTGTTAAATCGCCCGCCATAGTACCTTTATTAGCTTGGCTAATCGTGATTTTTGTTGATTTAAAAGTAGCTGTAGGATGTTTATCGGCAGCTAAAAACTCAACAGGAAATTTTTCATCAGCTTTAGCTAAGCCTGTGTTCATCGACTTAGTATCAACTGTTACCACTACTTTAGAGGCTGTTGGGTCTTTGGGGTCATAGTCGTAAGAGGCATCAAATTTATCAAAACGGAAATGATAAAATGCGTAACCATGATGCATGACTTTGGCATTGATGCTGGCGTGAGTTTTTTCTAATACATACTCGCCTGCGGGCATAGTAGCAGGATTATTATCAGGTGCAGCAACAGCGATATTGGCGGTTGTTAAGGCTAAAACTAAACTAGCAACGGTCATTAAACGAGACATCATCAAACTCCAAAATTTATAAGTACATGACTCTAAATTAAAGGAGTGATGATGCTTTGTCTATGGCAGGATTGGAAACACTGTGTTTCTAAAATCATGACTTACGCATTTTGCCAAAATTAGCGCGTTTTGTGAGCATAAAGGCGTTAAAAACGCCTGAAACCGCGTAAGTCCTAAAAATGTAAGACTACGCCCGTGCATCACACGGGCTTAGAGAAAAACTAATTGGTTTCATGGGATGCCGATAATAGCCACGATAACGGCACTAAAGCCACAGCACCTAAAATTAACCAACAGATAAAAAATATTGCCATGATGGGTCACCTTTTGTAATTATTAACTTTTGCTTAGGCAATGATGACTTCCCTAGGACTTACGCGTTTACACCTCAGCTCTGCCTATTACAAGGCTCATGTTATAATAATAGAATAAAAAAAATGTCGCGTTAGTCACACTCTGACTGTTTTGATGACCCATTGTTCATATTTGCAAACTAACGCACATATCTAAAGACACTTTTTTAATTTGGCTTCTCAGGCAAGGGCAAGTTTTTTGGCCATAACAACCAAACCTGACCTTTTTGTTTCATTCTACCCGCCAATTGCCCTGCGGCAGCACCAAAACCCCAAAAATAATCAACCCGAATTGGCCCTGCAATTGCCCCACCTGTATCTTGAGCTTGAATCAAACGATTCATGGCTTGATTGTCGTTAGGACGTGTAGTCGACAAATAAATAGGACTACCTAAAGGCACAAACTTGGGGTCAATAGCCGCACTGGCTTCGTCCGTTAATGGCACATTTAACGCACCAATTGGTCCATCATTACCCGATAATAATCTAAAAAACACCACGCTCGGATTGGCATTTAACATTTCTTGCAAACGCTGCGGGTTAGCTTTTGCCCATGCTTGAATACTTTGCATAGAGGCTTTATCGGCGGTCAATTCGCCTTGTTCAATCAACCATTTACCAATGGATTTATAAGGATGGCCATTTTGGTCGGCATAACCTAAACGAACAATACTGCCATCTTCTAATTCAATACGCCCCGAACCTTGCACTTCCATAAAAAAGGCTTCAACAGCATCATCCGCCCACGCTAATACTTTGGCATTATTGGCGATTTTACCCTCAGCGATTTCTTGACGACTCCAATAAGGAATCACTGTTCTTGTGCCTTCTAAACGACCACGCAGACGCTTACCTTTTAAATCAGGATATTGTTTAACTAAATCAAGAACCAACAAATTATCAGGCACGCCATAAAATGGCACACTGCCCTCTTTGGGCGTTAAGCTCCCTTTTAAGAGTGGCTCATAATAGCCTGTGACCAAACCTGTATTGCTACCTGTGCTGGTTTCGATTTGCCAAGGACTAAAATGCTGTTCAAAAAACGCCTGAATACTAGCCTCATCTTGTTGACCCAACATCACCGATTCGGCACAAATATCTTTCCATACTGGACGACTGGCCAAGCGTTTACACGAATTTAACCAAGAAGGCCAAGTTTTGCTCAGTTGCTCACCAGGCCAGTTGGGTAACATCGCCCATTCACTGGCCTTATAAACGGCGGTAACGGGTTCAGATTTAACAGGTGGCGTAACGGATGTTTGTGGGCTAACACAAGCCGCTAACAAACTTGATAAAAGAACTAAACTCAACAAACGCATGGCTAATCCACAAGCTGACAATAAATTGCTGCGATTATGGTGCAAAAAGTGGGGTTTTGTGGAGTCAATTGTTGTGTTTATTTATACACCTACTTTTTATATGGATTTATTGTTAAAATCACTACTATACTTTTGCTCATCAACGGCAACCATCATGCAAGCAACCATCGAATTTGATTTAGAGTTAATTAAACGCTACGATTTATCGGGCCCGCGTTATACCTCTTACCCCACTGCCGTACAATTTAATCATCATTTTACTGAATCCGATTATTTGGCAGCGATGGCGGCCTCTAATCAAACGCACCGTCCTTTATCACTGTATTTTCATGTGCCATTTTGCGCCCATGTTTGTTATTACTGTGCCTGTAATAAAATTATCACCGCTAATCGTAAACGTGCTGCGCCGTATCTTGCTCATTTACATCAAGAAATCGCGCTACAAGCGGCTCATGTTGATAAAAGCCGTGTGGTGACACAACTACATTGGGGTGGTGGTACACCGACTTTTATTAGTGATGATGAAATGTCGGCCTTGATGGACTACACACGCCAACACTTTCATTTATTAGACGATGATACAGGTGATTACTCCATCGAAATTGACCCACGCGAAGTGACAGTGGCTAAAATTGGTCATTTACGCAAACTCGGCTTTAATCGCATGAGTTTTGGCGTGCAAGATTTTGACCCACTGGTGCAACAAGCGGTCAATCGTGTGCAATCGTTTAACCAAACCTATGAAGCAGTGATGGCTGCGCGTGATAATGGTTATCACTCGATAAATGTGGATTTAATTTATGGTTTACCGCATCAAAGTGTGGCCAGTTTTGCCCAAACCTTAGAGCAAGTATTAGAGTTATCGCCCGACCGTTTATCGGTTTTTAATTACGCACATTTACCTGATTTATTTAAAGTACAAAAGCAAATTGATGAGCAATACTTGCCTAGCCCTACGGTAAAACTCGCTATTTTTCAATTAATTATTGAGCGTTTAATTGCCGCAGGTTATGTGTATATTGGCATGGATCATTTTGCCAAACCTGATAACGAACTCACTCTTGCTCAACAACACGGCACTTTGTACCGCAACTTTCAGGGTTATAGCACCCATGCTGAATGTGATTTAATTGGTTTGGGCATTACCTCTATTGGTATGGTCAACGACACTTACAGCCAAAATTTAAAAACCCTCGAAGCCTATGGCGAACATATAGAACAAGGTCGTTTAGCCGTGTATCGAGGTGTGGCTTTAACCACTGATGACAAAATACGCCGTTCTGTTATTACCCAATTAATTTGTCATTTTGAGTTAGATTTTGGCCAGATTGAACAACAGTATCAAATAGTCTTTAAAGACTACTTTGCCTACGAACTCAACACACTGCAAGCGATGGTCAATGATGGTTTGCTTACACTAACTGACCAAAAAATAACGGTATTAGCGCGTGGCCGTTTGTTGATTCGTAATGTGTGTATGGTCTTTGATTGGCATTTACGCCAAAGCCAGCAAAAGAAGTTTTCGAAGGTAATTTAAAAGCCCCGTATGCACTAAACTGCATACGGGATTACATCAACCTAAGCTACTTTGAGTGTCATGCTTGCACGATTTTGTTGTGCCGCAGGGGAGCTTTCTAAATACGCTAAGGCTTGTTCGGTTGAGCCTTCATGAGCAGGATTATACCAAGGGGTAAAAAATGGTAATTGTTGCCATGCCAACCAAATAGGCGAAGGCAAACTGCCATTTTTAGATACTTTATACCATTCGCGCCAAATCCATAACTTCCACACTTGCGGTTTATAAGCACTAAAACGGCTATCTTGACGCATTAAATGTGCCGCACCATCCACCCATAAACCAAATACGGTAGGTGTAGCAATACAGGCCAAATAATAACGCGAAATATAACTACCCCCTAAATGTTTATATAAATCAAAGGCTACTGAACGATGTTCAACTTCTTCTGCACCATGCCAACGTATTAAATCTAATAATACGGGGTCGGCATTCATCTCGTCCCATGTTTTGTTTTCTAAGGCATAAGTACCTAATACACACGTCATGTGTTCAACAGCAGCAATCACGCCTAAACGAAACACCAACCAATCTTTTTCCAAAAACTTAGGTACAGTTAAACCTAAAGGCTGGTCAGCTAAGGCTTCGCCAAATAACCAATCCATAATTTGCGTATTACGCTCGGTATTAACACCCCGTTGTTTAAGATATTCCTCAATTGCACCACCATGAGCGCGAGCGTGCATCGCTTCTTGACGAATAAACATTTGTACATCTTCACGCAACTTTTCATCAGTCACATAGGGCAAGGCTTTATTATACAAACGACAGAACCAAAACTCTCCCGCAGGCAAAATCATGTTAATTTCGTTAATAAAATGACTGGCAAAGGGCTGATTAGGAATCCAATCGAGTGGCGTTTGTTGCCAATCAAATTGCACTTTACGTGGCACAAGATGATGCTCGGTGTTAGAGGCTTTGCCTTTGACAAACAGACTTTTAACTTTAGCAACTATACTCATTTACATATTCTCCACTCTCTGGCGAAATTAAAAAATAAATTACGTCCGTATTGTAAAAAATTCAAAAAATTGCTCACACTCTTAGAACTTAGGCAGTTATCGCTTATTTATTCACTAAATTCCCCTAACCCGCTTTGCGAAAGGGGGAAACTCCCTCCTTTTTAAAAGGAGGGTTGGGGAGGATTTTCAAAACGCGCCTGTTTTAAGGCTTTGCTTTCTACACCACCTTCAATAAAGTCAATAAATTCGGCGGCAGAATCGGCAACTAATTGCGGATGACTGACTTGAATCCAATGCCCTGCATCAACTTCGCGTCGCCATAAATGAGGCGCCCACTGTGGCAAATCATCCCAAATTTCGGCAATCATAAAATTATCGCCTTTAGGAAATAACAATTGCACGGGTGTATTGGTGCGCCGCTCATTCGGGCTTAACACGCGTTTTAAAACATTGGCACGATACAGCTTAATACCTAACTTACCATCAGAGGCTTGAGTAGGATTAATTTCGGGGTCTTTAATACCTTCAACTTTTTCTAACACTTTAGGCCATATTGTGTTGCCTGCAAACTTCCAAATAGTCGGGGCAATAACAGGCAAATGAAACAAACCGATATACCAAGAGCGTGCAGCTTGACGCGCTAACTGACCATATTTTTTGCCAGAACCACTTTTAAGTCGTTGTAAAATCCAATGCCCTGCATGGTCTAAACTGGGCCCCGAAATACTGGTATAAGAGGCAACTCGATGCCCCATCCGCTCCGTTGTTACTGCTTCCCACGATTGAATTGACCCCCAATCATGGCTGACTAAATGTACTTTTTTGTTGGGACTCAGCGCATCGGCAACGGCTGCTAAATCATTAACTAAATACTCTAAATCATAAGCGGCGGTCTGCTTTGGACAAGTAGAAAGCCCTGCACCACGCACGTCATAGGCAATGACAAAATAGCGTTGTGCCAAAATCTCGGCGGTGGCTTTCCAAACGCTGGCCGAATCGGGATAGCCGTGTACCAAAATCACATTGGGTTTATTGGCAGCCGCTTCGCCCCATGTGTAAACCGCTAACTCTATATCACCTGATTTAATCATCTGTTGAGGGGTCATTATGCTTGCTCCTGTGGCCATAAACCGCGTTTTTTCCAACGGCGCACTTGTGGCACATCATCATCCAACCAAAAAGCATCATCTTCGGTAATCACTAACAATTCTTCCCACTTCGCCCCCACATCTCTAAAACCCAAATGTGGCTCAACTGCCCATAAGCCGACAGTTGGTGGATGATTAGACGCAGGACTGCTATTCCAAATCGGATTCCAGCCTTCTTTGTTGCCTTTAAAATAATCTTTGACTAATTCGGACACATTACGCACGCCAAAATTAGCAATCGCCAAGTGACTTTTTTTGCCATCATCAGGCAATTTTTCAATCCGATGCGCCAGTGTTTCAAAGGGATAGGCTTTATGACGCGGCTCATAACCGTGTTTGTGACACAAAGCATCCACTGCTTGGCTAATTTCGGCTAAAGGACGGCGTTGTTTGGCCATTGCCAAAATCAATTGCCGATACTCAAGCAAATCATCCATTAATTTGTCTAACATTTTGTTTTCGCCAATCACCCCACAATAACCAATATCGGCGGTACAACCATGCAAGGTGGGCGCGCAATCCAAAATAAACGGCATATTTTCTTCGAGGCGGCGAAAACCCGAATAAAACGCAGGATTAAAGCCTTTTAATTGTTTAAGCGAAATTAAGCCCCTAAATGCGGTGCGGTCACCAAACCACGCAAAGGGCTGATGAAAACAATCGTCTGCCCCGTGGTCGAGTAAGTACTCTTGCATTAAAGCCGCCACTTGACGCTCCGTCATGCCCACTCGCATTTGGGCTGCAATGGTTTCGGCACAGTCATAAGCCAATCGTTGGGCTTGGCGAAAACGCGCAAGGTATTCTACAGAATGATGGATTGCAGCAGTCATAGTATCACCATATTATGTAACATTACTCAATGTAATCATCAAATGTTAATGGTGTCAACACTGAACTATAAAGTTTTAAAAAATAAAAAAGCGAAAAATCTGTAGGGTCTGTTGACGTTGTGAAATACGGCTGGTTTAGCCTGTGTAAAGATACTTGCCTTGTATTGCGCTTCGCTGCATACAGGCTACTGACTGTCCAACTTAGATATAAACTCCTCTTGAGAGTTAACACCAAATAACGCTAAAGGACTACCACTATGGCTGTTTAAGTTTAAGTCTGCATTATACTAAAGTAATAATTTCATAACCTTAGAGCTGTTATATTTAACTACATTATGCAATGGTGCTTCTTTAATCAATGAGTCCTGTTGATTAACATCTGAACCATACTTAAGCAAAATACGCATTTTTAGCAAATCATCCCTAAACATGGCCAAGTGCAAAATACTACGACCATCAAGCCACATCAAACTTGGATTAGCACCGTGTTTTAGCAAAAAAATAAGTGCCTTATTGGCAAAGAAATCCTTTTTTTCTATTAGCATGGACAACGCAGACTCTCCATCTGCGGCTATTAAATTAATATTAACGTCTCTTGTCACTAACATCTTTATTAATGCATAGTTATTATAATCACAGGCATACATCAGCACAGTCTTTTTCGTCTCGTCAAAGCTATCAACAAGGCTCAAATCATTATCTAATTCTTTGATAATTAAATCGTTTTTCTTATAAAAGACTAAATCTGCTATATCTTCGTCCCAATTTATCATCATATTTATTCCGTTAAATCATAAGTTTGACGCCTCAACTGACGTTATGTTTGTAATAAGAGGCGACCACAAAAGCCGCCCCTAAAACATCAAACAGGCTCTTGCAATTGCGCCAAAATCGCAGGATTTTCTAGGGTAGAAATATCTTGGGTAATTTGCTCACCTTTGGCAATGGTACGCAACAAACGGCGCATAATTTTGCCTGAGCGCGTTTTGGGCAAATTATCACCAAAACGAATATCATCAGGTTTAGCAATGGCACCAATCTCTTTGGCCACCCATTCGCGCAATTCGCTAATCAAGGCTTTGGCTTCTGCGCCTGTCGGTCTTGCCCCTTTTAACACCACAAAAGCCACCACAGACTCGCCTTTAATGGCATCAGGACGACCCACCACTGCCGCTTCGGCCACTTTGCTATTAGCCACCAACGCCGACTCAATTTCCATCGTGCCTAAACGATGACCAGACACATTTAATACATCGTCTATCCGTCCCATAATCCAAATATAACCATCCATATCACGATGGGCAGAATCTCCCGCTAAATAATACTTACCTTGATATTCTTCGGGAAAATACGACTTTTTAAAACGTTCGGGGTCATTCCATAAGGTACGCACTTGTGAGGGGAAAGGCTTTTTAATCACCAAAAAGCCGCCTTTGCCTTTTTCAACGGGTTCACCCGCTTCATCAATAATATCCACCATAATGCCTGGAATGGGTAAAGTACACGAACCCGGTTTGGTGGCAATTGCAGCAGGTAAAGGCGTAATCATGTGGCTGCCTGTTTCGGTTTGCCACCATGTATCCACAATCGGGCAACGACCACCGCCAACCACTTGGTGATACCACATCCATGCTTCGGGATTGATAGGCTCACCCACCGAACCCAATAAGCGTAATGACGACAAATTATATTGTTTGGGTAAATCGCCACCCAATTTGATTAAAGAACGAATCGCGGTGGGTGCAGTATAAAAAGTCGTGACCCGATGTTTTTCTATCATTTGCCAAAAACGCGAGGCATCAGGATAGGTGGGAATTCCTTCAAAAATCACTTGTGTACCACCAACCGCTAAAGGGCCATAAGCCACATAACTATGGCCTGTAATCCAACCGACATCCGCCGTACACCAAAAAATATCATCAGGCTTGTGGTCAAATGTCCATTTCATGGTATTGACTGCACCTAACAAATAGCCCGCGCTGCTATGTTGTACGCCTTTGGGTTTACCTGTAGAGCCAGAGGTATAAAGAATAAATAATGGCTCATCTGCCCCAATCCATGTTGGTTCACACACTTCGGGCTGACGTTGTACCAAATCATGCCACCAAATATCACGGCCAATCGTCCACGGGGCTTCTTCATGCTGTACCCGTTTATACACAATCACCCTCTCTAAACACTCACAACCGCCTAGGGCTAAGGCTTCATCGGTCGTGGTTTTTAACGGGACAATTTTGCCACCACGCACGCCACCATTGGCGGTAATCACAATTTTTGCGCCTGCATCAATAATTCGTTCTTGCAGGCTTTTGGCCGAAAAGCCACCAAACACCACCGAATGAATCGCACCAATTCGAGCACAGGCTTGCATAGCAACAACCGCTTCGATGCTCATGGGCATATAAACAACCACACGGTCGCCTTTGGTAACGCCTAAACTTTTTAAACCATTGGCAAATTGACACACCATACGATGCAATTCGGCATAGGTAACACGGTTGACTGTGCCGTTATCGGATTCAAAAATTAATGCTAATTTGTTGGCAAAGGCAGGTAAATGACGGTCTAAACAATTGTAGGAAACATTAAACTCACCGTCGGCAAACCAATGATAAAACGGCGCCTTGCTTTCATCCAAAACTTGGCTAAACGGCTTGTGCCAGCTTAACTGTTCACGCGCCAAACGTCCCCAAAAACCTTCGTAATCGGTTTCGGCTTCTTGACATAGGGCTTGATAGGCGGCCAAACCTGAGATATTGGCATTGGCAACAAATTCAGGATGAGGGGCAAATAGACGATTTTCGGTAAGAATAGAATCAATAGACATTAAAAAAACTCCTTGGGCATATTTTTGAACTAATTTTATTTCCCCTCACTCACGCGGCAACTCCCCCTTTTTGGAAAAGGATTGGGATGAGGGTAATAGATAGGATGATGTTTTTACGCCATTTTGTGCTTGGTTGGTAATGTTTTTTTAGGTCAGACAGGCAAATGCCAACCTTCCAAACGAATCCGTACCGACAAATCGGCCTGCGAATCGGCATTTTCCATTGCTTCATCTAAGGTAATCAGTCCCGCTTTGTATAAAGCAAACAACGAATCATCAAAAATCTGCATCCCTTCTTCGGTACTCTTTTTCATTGCATCTTTTAATTCGTTAATCCGACCATTTAAAATAATGTCCGAAATAAAGGCCGATTGCATCAACACTTCCGAAGCTAAAACCAATTTACCTTTAGACGGCAGCAAACGTTGTGAAATGACGCCGCGCAAATTAAGTGATAAATCCATCAATACTTGCTGATGTGACTCTGAAGGAAAAAAATTCAAAAGTCGTTCAATCGCTTGGTGGGCGTTATTGGAGTGCATCGTTGATAAGCACAATGTACCGCCATCGGCATAAGCAATCGCTTGTTTGGCGGTTTCCATGTCACGAATTTCACCAATCACAATCACGTCAACCGCTTCTCGTAACACATTACGCAAGGCATCGGCAAAAGAATGGGTATCAAAGCCCACTTCTCTTTGCTCAACTAAGGCACGACCATGCGGCAAAATAAATTCTATAGGGTCTTCGATGGTTAAAATATGGCCACCAATATGCTTTGCACGATGAGCAATCATTGCCGCTAAAGTGGTACTTTTTCCTGAACCAGCCATGCCTGTAATTAACACCAATCCACGCTTTAGCATTGCCAATTTTTCGGCTTGTTTGGGTACACCTAAATGCTCCAAGTCAGGTACGGACATTTTAATACGGCGGATAGCGATGGATATTTCGCCACGCTGATAATACAAATTAACCCGAAAACGACCTAAACCTTCAACTGATAAAGCAAGATTACATTCTTTGCTATCCATCAAGATTTTGCGCTGTGCTTCATTTAACATTTCAAAGGCTAATCTATTGGTCTCACCCTCTGTAAGCACTGGCGCGTAAGCTGGGCGCAAAAGTCCTGCAATTTTGATATGAGGCTTAGTATGCGCGCTTAAAATCATGTCAGAGGCATCTTGCTCTACCATCAAGCGCAACAAGGTATTGATATCAGTCATGGTAAATCCTTATTTTGCCGTACTACTTTAGGACTTACGCTGTTATCGCTTATTTGCTCGCTAAATAATCGTTTTTAACGATTTTTAGCTCACAAAACGCGCTAATTTCGGTGAAATGCGTAAGTCCTATACTTTTTAAGCTAGTTAAACGCTATTGACCTTATTATGCAAGATGGATATTTTAGTAAACACCGCACTTTTTTTGATAGCTGCTCACCATGCCTGCTAACTCATCACAAACCAATCATGTCCCTTATTTAGATACCATTACTGACAGCGTTGGCCTACGTGACTATTATCAACACTCACACAACCTCACTATCCCCCCCATTCACAGTTTATTAGTAGATTCGGGACTGGTGTCAGAAGAAAACTTACAAGCGGTACTCAACGCCCCCGACCTGCGTCAAGACCAACATATTGGCTTTAGTTTACGTCATAAAAACCTCATTAGTGATGAGGATTTAGGGCATTTATTGGGTGCTTGTTTTGGCTTACCCTTTGTTTATTTGCATCATTTTGATATTGATTTAAGTGCAGTACATCGTGTCCCTGCAAACTTTGCGCGCAAATATTCAGTGATTCCTTTGCTATTTTTAGACAACAAAAAACTGGTAGTTGCTGTTGCTGACCCTACTAATAATCAACTGCTTGATAATTTGCAATTTGTCACAGGCGAAGCTGTTGAATTAGCGATTGCCACAGAAGATGAAATTTTACTTGCTATTTCAACTTATTACAGCGAGCAGGAAGTGGCACAAGCTCTCGAAAACATCGAGGGTTTAGTCAAAGCGACACCCGAAGCGATTGATAATGTAGCCAATGAAAAACTACTCGAACGTCCTGTTGTTAAATTGGTACAAAACCTTATCAATGAAGCGATTATTAGTCATGCCTCAGATATACATATTCGTCCCACTCAGCACAGTGTTGATATTTTATTTCGCATAGACGGGATGTTGGTTCACCAACGCAGCCTAAATAAACAGCTTGAACATATTATTATCACCCGCTTAAAAATTTTAGGCGGCATGGATATTTCCGAAAGACGCTTACCTCAAGATGGCCGCTCTTGTGTTCATTTTGCTCATAAAGATGTGGATTTGCGTTTATCAGTGATTCCAAGTATTCATGGTGAAGATGTGGTGATTCGTTTATTAGACACCCAATTTGCCATGAAGCATTTAGAAGATTTAGGTTATGAAGGCGACGACGCGCAACGTATTCAGCATATGTTAAGTCGCAACAACGGGATGTTTCTAATTACAGGGCCAACAGGTTCGGGCAAATCAACCACGCTTTACACGGTGATTGAACAAATTCGCGACAAAAGCATCAACATTATTACCATTGAAGACCCTGTTGAATATCACATGGAGGGTGTTACACAAATTCAAATCAACACTCACATTAGCTATACTTTTGCTCGCGCCTTAAAACACATTTTACGCCACGACCCCGATGTGATTATGCTGGGCGAAATTAGAGACCAAGAAACTGCTAAAATGGCAGTCGAAAGTGCTTTAACAGGCCACTTAGTATTAAGCACTTTACACACCAATAGTGCGGCAACAACCATCACTCGTTTTTTAGAAATTGGTATTGAGCCTTATATGTTGGCCAGCACCTTATTAGGGGTATTAGCTCAACGTCTAGCACGTTGTAATTGTCAGTATTGCTTAGTACCCGAAGAGGTAGAAATCGGCATTCGACAAGTCATGGGTGCGACAGCAGATGAGGCTTTTTATATTGGGGCAGGCTGCGATTATTGTAAACATCGTGGCGTTAAAGGTCGGCGTGCCGTGTATGAATTATTAACCGTCACCCCTGCTATCAAGGCCAGAATCACCCACGACACAAAAGCCGATGATTTACAAAAAATTGCGTTAAACGAAGGCATGACCGCTCTCACCGAACATGCTTTGCATTTGGCGCGGCTCAAAGTGATTTCTTTGGCCGAAGCATACCGCGTACGCTTAGATTAACCTCAACACCTGTAACGCCACAGACTGCCCATTGATTAATACCTCAAAACCATGCTCCCCTTGATAATAACGGCGCGTAGTAATTTCTTTAAAACGATAGTTTTGTGTGAGTTGATGCCGACCTGCCGCCAATAAACCTGTTTTCCATTTAAACACTTTGATCGATTTTTTGCCGTTTGCGCGTGGCAAATGCAAAGCGTAATCAATCACTAGATTTTGGGCTTGCGGCAAATAAAACGACAAGGATAATTGCACCGTGTCATCCATGCTCACTTGGCTTTTATTGAGGCTAAAACACACATCTTGTACTTCTAGCACTTGGCTAAAACCTAACATCGCCAAAGCATCGGCATGACCTGCTTTGACCAAACCGCGTGTGGCGTGTTTAACAATCCATTGTCGATGCGTTGTGGGTTGAGCTAACCATTGTTGTGCCAAGCTCACCACTAAATCAGGGTAATCCTTACTAATATCATTTAAGTTATTGGCCACCGAACGCCGCACATAGTCACTATCGTCATCTTTTAAGTGTTGTAAAATAGCAATAATCGGCTCAGGATGAGTCATTAAATACGGCACACGTTGTCCCCACGGCAAACGCGGCCTACAGCCTTCGGAGGCTAAACGCCGTACATGAGGATTGTCATCCATCGCCCATTGTTGCAAATAACCATAAGTGAGTTCAAAGTGCTGTTGCAAAAAAGGTCGAAGCGCAAACTCGGCAGTAAATAACGGCGTTAATACTTTCAGCGTTTGTAAGGCTAATTCGGGATGCTCTAAACCATAGACAGCGACATAATCAATGACTGGCCATGCTCTAAAATAAGCTGACTCTGATGGCCAATGCTGTGGCACTTGCTGTAACAATAAAGCTGTTTGGCTAAAGTCAGTGGGCAAATAAGCGGCTAAAGCACCAATAATATGTTGCACACGTTGTTTAAGCTCTAATGCCGATAAACCCAATAAAGCCTGACGGACAAAATCATCAGCAGCAAAGGCAGGATACACTTGGCTAAAAATAGCCGCCAAACTCTCAACAGCAGGCTGTGCTAAATACTCTTTGAGGGCGGTAGTCATGATTTTTTACGTTTCTTTTTTTGTTTAGCCTCAAGCTCTTTTAAAGCCGCTTTTTCGGCAATTTTTTCGGCGACAATAATTTTTTCGGCTTCGGCGACTTCGGGTGTTTCTAAGCTAATTTGTCCCAAAATCGCGCCTCTAAATTCTAATAATAAAATAGTGGCAATTTTATGAAAATCGACATAACCACCGCCGCCTAATGAGCCACGTTGTTTGCCAATAATTTCTAAAAATTCTATTTCACTTTCAGGCAGAGTCTCTAATTTAAAGCGTTTCTTCATCAATTCGGGATAGTTTTTTAAGAAAAAAGCCGCACCAAAACATGCTACGTCTTCATGGTTCATGGCCGTATTTTTAATTGAGCCTGCCAAAGCCAAACGATAGCCACTGTTAGGATTTTCAATTTTTGGCCACAAAATTCCCGGTGAATCAATCAAAATTAGGCCATTGCGTAAATCAATTCGTTGTTGACCTTGCGTCACGGCTGGTTCATTGGCGGCTTTGGCAATTTGTTTACCTGCCAAGGTGTTAATGAGTGTGGATTTACCCACATTAGGAATGCCCGTAATTAAGGCGGTAATGTTGCCTAATTTATCTTCTTTACCTGCCAACATTTGCTTAATATCGTTAATTAAAGCGCGAATTTGCTCAGGTTTTTGCGTGGTAATGGCTAAGGCTTGGGTATGACTTTGTTGTCTAAAATAGGCCAACCATTGTTGGGTAATGGCAGGGTCAGCCAAATCACTTTTGGTAAGTAGTTTAAGACTGGGTTTGTCGGCACAAAATTGCTCAATCACAGGATTGGAGCTGCTGTAGGGTAAACGTGCGTCTAATACTTCGATGACTAAATCAACTTTGGGTAAAATTTCTTTAATTTCACGAATGGCCTTGTTCATGTGGCCGGGAAACCAGTTGATACTCATACTCACTTACCGCATTAGTCTGCTAAAAGGGCTATTGTACTCACTCTACACCTTAAAAGCCCAACTCCTTTAACCCGCCCTTCTCACCATTAAGCCATGTTTGCTCAATTAGCTGAATAGTATTTTTGCCCAACAACAACACACTCGAAGCGCGTGTGCCATAAATTGGCGATTTAATAAACGCAGTTGCCAATAAACGTTCCCAAACCAAACCTACACCTGTATCGGGCAGTTCTTCATCTAAAGGTTGAGTTTGGTCTTGTAGCAAAAACAGTGCTTGCTCAATATTTATTTGCTGTTGAGCAAGTAATTCAGTTAATCCTGCTTTAAGACGTTGCGTTTTTGGCCAAGGACTATCTAATAACTGATTACTTAAACCATAAATCCCTGATGTCAACTCTTGCGGTGGTGTGCCACGATTACTCAACACGGCAGCTTGTTGCCGATGACCAACCAACAAATTAAAACCACTGTATTGATTGGCTTGTGCTGCTAATTGCTGCACATAGGCTAACGGCTCATCTGTGCCTTTTAAAAACTCAGCCACCAAATGCCCGCGTGACAATGCTCCTTTAGCCGCGTTAGGCTCACGATAATTGGTGAGTGCTGCCCATCGGCCATCCTTGGTAACGCCTAGCCATGTACCACCCTCTTGTTCATCTCGGCCTGCCAAGACGTATGGAGCATCTGACCAATAATCAATCGCTTGAGCAGGACGAGCATAAAACTCATCACGATTGCCAATCAACACTAAGGGATAATCTGGGCGAACTTGCCACGCAAAAGCCAACAAACACATAACAGCCTCTTGAGTTAATTTTACGCTAGAATACACGTCTTTTTTAGAACTTACGCGGTTGTCGCTTATTTGCTCGCTAAATCTCCCTAGTCCCCTTTACGAAAGAGGAAACTCCCTCCTTTTTTAAAGGAGGGTTGGGGAGGATTAAAAACGCGCCAATTGCAGTGCAATGCGTAAGTCTTGCTTTTGCTTGGGAGCATAATTGATGCTGACGTATCCACAAATAGACCCCGTTGCCGTGAATCTTGGCTTTTTTCAAATCCACTGGTACGGCATTATGTACCTGTGCGCGTTTGGCATGGCCTACTTTTTGGGGTCAGTGCGCGCCAAACGCATGAATCCTGTCTGGACAGCCGAGCAACTCTCTGACCTTATTTTTTATGGCGCAATGGGTGTTATTTTAGGGGGACGTTTTGGTTATGTCTTCTTTTATAGCTTTGAGCAATTTTTAGCCAATCCCTTATGGTTATTTCAAGTTTGGAAAGGTGGCATGAGTTTTCATGGTGGCTTTTTGGGCGTATTAGTGGCACTGATGTTTTTTGCCAAGCGTTATCAATTAGGCTTTTGGCAAGTGGTTGATTTTGTTGCGCCTATCGTACCAACAGGCATTTTATTTGGCCGTATTGGTAATTTTATTGGCGGTGAATTATGGGGCAGACCTGTCATTAACCCTGATTATCCATTGGCGATGATTTTTCCTCATGTGGACAACGTGCCACGTCATCCCTCACAACTGTATGAAGCCTTTTTAGAAGGTGCCTTATTATTTGCGGTTGTCTGGTGGTTTTCGAGCAAACCTCGTCCCGTCAAAGCGGTATCGGGTGTGTTTGCTTTAGGTTATGGTTTAGGTCGATTTACGGTGGAGTTTTTCCGTGAACCCGATGCTGACAAAGGCTTTATTGCCTTTAATTGGTTAACGATGGGACAATTGTTATCAATGCCATTGATTATACTTGGTATTTTATTATTGGTATTGGCTTACAAACACAAGCCTTCAATACAAGGTTAAGACCATGAAACAGTATTTAGACTTGATGCGCCATATTAAAGACAACGGCACGTTTAAAGGCGACCGTACAGGTACAGGCACTTATTCGGTGTTTGGTTATCAAATGCGTTTTAATTTAGCCGATGGTTTTCCTTTAGTCACCACTAAAAAAGTCCACCTTAAGTCGATTATTCACGAGTTATTATGGTTTTTAAGTGGCGATACCAATGTTAAATACTTGCAAGATAATGGCGTAAGTATCTGGAATGAATGGGCAACTGCCGAGCAATGTGCGCGTTTTGGTCGTGCTGAAGGTGAATTAGGGCCTGTTTATGGTCATCAGTGGCGTAACTTTGGCGCAACAAAAAATGCCGATGGTAGTTTTAGCCCTGATGGTTTTGATCAAATTGCCACGCTTATCCATGATATTAAACACAATCCAAACTCTCGGCGTTTAATTGTTTCAGGTTGGAATCCACAAGAAGCAAATCAAGTGGCACTGCCACCCTGTCATACCCTGTTTCAGTTTTATGTTGCTGATGGCAAATTGTCGTGTCAGTTATATCAACGTAGTGCCGATGTGTTTTTGGGTGTCCCGTTTAATATCGCTTCGTATGCTTTATTAACCATGATGATTGCCCAAGTGTGTGATTTAGGTTTAGGTGATTTTGTGTGGACAGGCGGTGACTGCCATTTATACAGTAACCATTTAGAGCAAAGCGATTTACAATTAAGCCGTGAACCATTGCCTTTGCCTACGATGCGTTTAAATCCCGCCGTAAAAGACATTTTTAACTTTAAGTTTGAAGATTTTACGCTAGAAAACTATCAATCTCATGCGGCGATTAAAGCACCTGTAGCGGTTTGAGGAATAACGATGAAACTATCTTTAATTGTTGCCATTGCTCAAAATGGCTGTATTGGTATTGATAACAAACTTCCTTGGTATTTGCCCGAAGACTTAAAATACTTTCGCCGCTTAACAACAGGCAACATGGTGATTATGGGACGCAAAACTTACGAGTCTATTGGTAAGCCCTTACCCAACCGCCACAACATTGTGATTAGTCGTAATACTGATTTTCAAGCCGAAGGTGTAAAAACGGTTTGTAGTATTGATGAAGCGGTCAAAATAGCAGAGAGTTTGGCTGAGATTAGCGGTATCGAACAGGCGTTTATTATGGGTGGCGCACAAATTTACGCGCAAACTTTGCCCTTGGCGCAACGTTTATATATCACCGAAGTTAAAAAAAATGTCACAGGTGACGCTTTCTTTCCATCTATAGACTTAGCACAATGGCAAGAAATTAGCCGCGAAGCACATTATTACGAGCCGCAAGACACGCATTATGATTTTGTGGTTTATGAGCGAAGGTAAAGTTTTGCCACTAATTAACTGAGGATTAGACCATGACTTTTGAGACAGCTATTTTAGGTGGAGGCTGCTTTTGGTGTTTAGAAGCCGTCTTTCAACAGGTCAAAGGCGTATTACACGTTACATCGGGTTATGCAGGTGGCGCGCGTCCTAATCCTAGCTATGAGCAAATTTGTACAGGCGCAACGGGTCATGCCGAAGTGGTTAAACTTGATTTTGACCCAACAATCATCAGTTTTGAACAACTGTTAGACGTGTTTTATGGCATTCACGACCCAACCACGCTTAACCGTCAAGGTAATGATGTTGGCACACAATATCGTTCGGTCATTTTTTGCCAATCTGAAACGCAAAAGCAAATCGCATTAGATTATATTCAACAACTGACACAGCATAAAACTTTTGCTCAAGCAATTGTGACTCAAGTGAGTGATGCTGTGCCGTTTTACCCTGCCGAAGCCTATCATCAAAATTATTTTGTCAATCATCCCCATCAAGGTTATTGCCAAATGGTGGTTGCGCCTAAAGTCGCCAAGTTCAAACAGTATTTTAAAGACTGGCAACGTTAAAACATTGGCATAAACCTCAAAATAGGTCTATATCTGTTATGTGGACTATTTCAGGACTTACATGGTTATCGCTGACTTGCTCACTAAAAAATCCCCCTAACCCCCTTTACGAAAGGGGGAATTCCCTCCTTTTTAAAGGAGGGTTGGGGAGGATTTTCAAAACGCGCTAATTTCGGTGAAATGCGTAAGTCATATATTTTACAGAGGAGATAACAAGATGACGATGGTGACACTTGATATGAAGCCAGTTGATGCTAAACATATTCATCAACAAATTTTACAACTAGAGTCGATGCACCATGATATGCTTGCCCACGACAGCATTCACGCGAATACTGTCGCTAACACGCTAAAACTATTACATCAGATTGAAGACGAATTGCGACATCAGGCGCGAGTCGAACATCATCACTAATAACAAAAACCCCGTGTTGGTTGCCTAACACGGGGTTTATTTTTTACTGCTTACGCTTCATCGCTTCAAAAAAGTCATCGTTGGTTTTGGTGTCTTTCATCTTATCAAGCAAGAATTCAATCGCGGCAATTTCATCCATTGGATGTAAAATTTTGCGTAGAATCCACACTTTCTTCAATTCATCATCAGGCATTAACCGCTCTTCACGGCGCGTACCCGATTTTTTGATGTTAATGGCAGGGAATACTCGTTTTTCGGCAATGCGGCGGTCTAAATGCACTTCATGGTTGCCTGTGCCTTTAAACTCTTCAAAAATCACTTCGTCCATTTTAGAGCCAGTTTCAACCAAAGCCGTAGCAATAATGGTTAAAGAACCACCCTCCTCAATCGAACGTGCGGCACCAAAGAAGCGTTTTGGCCGCTCTAAAGCATGAGCATCCACACCACCCGTCAACACCTTACCAGACGAAGGAATCACCGTGTTATAGGCGCGTGCTAAACGAGTAATCGAATCTAACAAAATCACCACGTCTTTTTTGTGTTCAACTAAACGCTTGGCTTTTTCGATAACCATTTCTGCGACTTGTACGTGACGTGCAGGTGGTTCATCAAAAGTTGAGGCAACCACTTCGCCACGCACAGTGCGAATCATTTCGGTCACTTCTTCGGGACGTTCATCAATCAACAACACAATCAAATGCACTTCGGGATTATTACGTGCAATGGAGTGTGCGATATTTTGTAGCAGAATGGTTTTACCTGCTTTAGGCGGCGCAACAATCAACGAACGCTGACCTTTACCTACAGGCGCAACCAAGTCTATCACCCGTGCCGTTAAATCTTCAGTTGAGCCATTACCCAATTCTAAAATTAAACGTGCGGTGGGAAACAAAGGTGTAAGGTTTTCAAAGAGGATTTTATTGCGGGCGTTTTCGGGTGAGTCGTAGTTAATATGATTCACTTTTAACAAGGCAAAATAACGCTCACCTTCTTTGGGTGGACGAATTGTGCCTGCAATGGTATCACCCGTGCGTAAATTAAAACGGCGGATTTGTGAAGGGCTGACATAAATATCGTCAGGGCCTGCCAAATAAGAACCTTCGGAAGACCGCAAGAAACCAAAGCCATCGCTTAAAATTTCTAATACGCCATCACCATAAATCTCTTCGCCATTCATGGCATGACGCTTGAGAATAGCAAAAATGACATCTTGTTTACGATTACGCGCCATATTGTCTAAATTCATAGACTCGGCAATGTGTACCAATTCGGCAATAGGTTTCTGTTTGAGTTCGGTCAGGTTCATAAGGATGCTGCAAAAGAGAGAATGCGAAAATGCTCACATACCGCTTTCATCAACTAATACGTGTAATCTTAGGAAAATATCAGTTGCGCTGTAGACAAGGTTTTATGGTGTGGTATGCCTAGCAGAGCGGCTTGCGCTGGACGAAAAGGCGGTCTTGAGATGCAACCGCCTTGAGGGTGTATTATATATTAGAATCTAAAAAGGCTGTCAATTGGGATTTCGCTAAAGCACCCACTTTTGTTGCTGCAACTTGACCACCTTTGAATAAACTGAGGGTTGGAATGCCCCGAACGCCGAATTTTTGAGCAGTTGCGGGATTTTCGTCCACATTGACTTTGACAATTTTTACTTTGCCTTCGTACTCACCAGCCAAGTCATCTAAAATAGGAGCAATCATTTTGCAGGGGCCACACCACGGTGCCCAGTAGTCAACTAACACTAAACCATCTGCATTTAACACATCTTGTTCAAATTGAGCATCAGTCGTATTTACAATCAATGGGCTAGCCATGAGCTTCTCCAAATAAATAAAGGGCGATAATAACAGGTTTACAGGCTTTTTTTACAGGCTCAAAGCTGTTATATCTTTTTATGAAACTTAGTAAATCATTTATTGGGCAGGTGCAGACAATTTTCAATCTTGATGAACAAAAATTTGTCTCTTTGACATTCAACAGTCATTAACTTGACACATTAGGACTTACGCGGTTATCGCTTATTTGTTCACATTTCAACCGTTTTCAACGGTTTCATATTCACAAAACGCGCTAATTGCGGTGCAATGCGTAAATCCTGATATTATAAAAGGTTTTCAAAATTAACTTCCATAGGACAAACGGGTTGTTTTTGCCCTTTGTACCCGTAACAATATAGGTCGAAGCATGAATCGTAACTTATCCGAGGGCAGCTTATTGGCTGCGATTGACTTAGGCTCTAATAGCTTTCACTTGGCAATTGCCCGTTTAGACCACGGCGAAGTAAGACGTATTGATAGCTTATCCGAAAAAGTACAACTGGGTGCGGGTTTTGACGCGCAGCAAAATTTGACTCCCGAAGCCCAAACCCGCGCTTTGGCTTGTTTGGCGCGTTTTGCTCAACGCTTACAAGCGATTCCCTTGCGTTATTTACGTATTGTGGCGACTAATGCCCTACGTCAGGCCAATAACTCGGCACAATTTATTGAAAAAGCCGAACATATTCTCAAAAAACGGATTGAGATTGTGGCTGGTCGTGAAGAAGCTCGATTAATTTATTTGGGCGTTTCGCATACTTTAGCCGAAGAAGGTCGGCGTTTAGTTGTTGATATTGGTGGTGGCTCAACCGAGTTTATTATTGGTGAAAATTTTGAGCCTTTAGCCACCGAATCTTTACAAATGGGTTGTGTCGCTTATACCCAACGTTTTTTTGCGGATGGTTATATTTCAGCCAAAGCTCTCGATAAAGCAACGATGGCCGCACGTCAAGAAGTGATGGCCATTGCCAATACCTATCGTCAAGTAGGCTGGCAATCGGTGGTTGGCTCAAGCGGCACCATTAAAGCAACACGCCAAGTGATGTTACAAAACGGCTGGGCAAGCACTGAAGGCTTTATTAGCCGCGACGGTTTAAAACAATTACGCGAACGAATTTTAAGTTATAAACATGTCAATGATTTAAACATTTCTGGCTTAAAAGACGATAGACGGGCGATTTTACCTGCGGGCTTTGCCATTATTCAGGCCGTGTTTGATGAATTAGACTTAGAAACAATGAACTACTCTGACGGCGCGCTACGCGAAGGCGTACTGTACGATATGTTAGGACGTTTTAGCCATGAAGATATTCGTGACCGCAGTGCAAAAGCCTTATTAGCACGTTATCATGCCGACCAAACGCAAGCAGAACGGGTGGCCATCACCGCCGATTTATTTTATCAACAAGTACAGTCATTATTAAATTTAGAAGAAGAAGACCAAGACTTATTACGCCGCGCTGCACTACTCCATGAAATTGGTTTAGCAATTTCACATAGCAGCTATCATAAACATGGCGAGTATTTATTACATTATTCCGATGTGGCAGGATTTTCGCAGGCCGACCAAGAACGTTTGGCGTTGTTAGTGGGTTGTCATCGCCGTAAAATTCGCTTAGAGCAAAAGTTACATTTATTGGCCAAAGGCGGTACTTCCTTGTTTTATGTGGCAATTATTTTGCGTATTGCCTCTTTACTACATCATAGCCGTAGCTCTATTGCCTTGCCCGAACTCAAACTCACCAGTGATGGTTTACATTTTATTTTGCAATTTCCTGAACAATGGCTGGCGAGCCATCCATTAACGGCGGCTGATTTAGAGGAAGAAAAAGACTATTTAGCCGCGTGGGATATTAGTTTGGTGGTGAGTTAATCAATTTTTCAACACACGTCTGCTCATAACGATGAAGCCCCCTCGCCCTCGGGGAGAGGGTTGGGGTGAGGGAATTTTAGTGCGTGTATGTGAGGGTTTTAGACCTCACCCTAGCCCTCTCCTAACAGGAGAGGGAACAACAAATCCCTAACTGGCTCTTGACATTTTTTCTAACAATATCGCTTGTGCCTGATGTGGCACTTCACCGTCAGCCATTGACACTCGATGCCATGTGCCATCGTTATGTAACTCCCATGCCAATTGATTATCCGCTAAATAATTTAACAAGCCATCTTTATAAATACGCTTTTTTAGCGCGGGGTCGTCAATGGGGAAACAGGTTTCTACTCGCGAGAATAAATTTCTGTCCATCCAATCGGCACTGGCACAATAGACTTTTAAATCGCCGTCATTAGAAAAGCAAAATACACGGGTATGCTCCAAAAAACGTCCGACTATCGAACGCACACGAATGTTTTCTGAAATACCCGCCATTTGTGGCCGCAGACAACAAATTGAGCGAATAATTAAATCAATTTTTACCCCTGCCATCGAAGCGCGATATAAGGCCTGCATCAATTGCTTTTCGGTTAAGGCATTGACTTTAATAATAATATGCGCTGCTTTACCTGCCTGAGCATGACGAATTTCTTGCTCAATAGAAGCCATCAGTTGGGCATGAAGGGTAAACGGTGCGTGTAATAATTTTTTCAGTTTGGCAGTTTTGCCCATACCTGTTAATTCTTGAAAAATTTTATGCACATCTTCACACAAATCAGCATTAGCACTCATTAAGCCATAGTCGGTATAAATCCGTGCCGTTACCGCATGATAATTACCTGTTCCTAAATGCACATAACGGTATAATTTATTTTCTTCACGGCGTACCACCAAAATCATTTTGGCGTGAGTTTTATAACCAACAATGCCATACACAACAATCGCCCCTGCCTCCTGCAAACGATTGGCAACTTCGATATTGGACTCCTCATCAAAACGCGCACGTAACTCAATTACCGCCGTCACTTCTTTGCCATTACGCGCCGCTTCGGCCAAAATTTTGACAATTTCAGAGTCTGCGCCTGTCCGATATAAGGTTTGTTTAATGGCTAATACTTGCGGGTCACGCGCTGCTTCGCGCAGAAAATTGATAACAGGTGTAAAAGATTCAAAGGGATGATGCAACAAAATGTCTTGTTTTTTTAGCGCTTCAAACACACTTTCTGACTTTTGTAATAAAGTGGGAATAGTCGGCGTAAAAGGCACGTAACGCAAACGAGGCCGATTAAAATTGGATAATAAACGCGCCAAATTGACAGGGCCATTCACTCGATATAAAGACTGGTCTTTTAAACCAAACTTACGCAACAAATAATCACTAATCACTTTAGGACAATTGTCCGCTACTTCTAAACGCACGGCTTTACCAAAACGGCGTGAAAACAATCCCCCTTTTAACGCTAAAGCCAAGTCATCGACATCTTCATCAACCGTTAAATCGGCATTGCGAGTAACACGAAATTGATAACAGCCCGTTGCCACCATGCCAGGGAATAATTCCGAAACGTGTTCGTGAATAATCGCCGATAACAGCACATGCTGGTCGCCGCCATTGGTCAACTCATCAGGCAAACGCACGACACGGGGTAAGGAGCGCGGTGCAGGCACAACCGCCAAAGAAATCTGCCGACCAAAGGCATCTTTACCTTCTAAACTGACAATAAAATTCAAGCTTTTATTAACCAAACGCGGAAAAGGATGCGCGGGGTCTAGGCTAATCGGCGTTAAAACAGGTAATACTTGTTCTCTAAAATAATGTTTAACCCAATAGGCTTGTGCTTCGCTTAATTCATCACGTTTTAAAAAGCGAATATTTTCGGTCGCCAAATTGGGTAATAAATCGTCATTCAAAATACGATATTGTTTGTCAACCGCATGATGACAAATCTCGGCAATACGTTTAAGTGTATCCTCAACCAACACGCCATCGCTGGAAACACTCGCCGCATCAAAGGATAATTGTTGCAACAAACCTGCCACGCGAATTTCAAAAAACTCGTCCAAATTACGACTAAAAATCAATAAAAAATTTAATCGTTCCAATAAAGGATGCCGAGTATCAACCGCTTGTTCTAAAACCCGCAAATGAAAATCTAAAATACTGAGTTCGCGGTTTAAATAAAATTCAGGATTATTTAAATCTATGGCTGATTCGTTAAGCATTTGGGGTTATCTCGGAGAAGGGAACTTTAAAAACTATATGACAAAAAAATGTCAGACTAATGACAATAATTAAAAATAAGAAACATTAGGGTCTGTTGACGTTTTGCGTGTGAGCCGCAATCAAAACGTCAACAGCCCCTAAGGATAATCCGCATACACCATCCGCCGTTGAATAATCCGTGCTTTACGCAACAATTTTCGGTCATAACGATTTTTATCATAATAACGTGGGTTGGGTACCATTGCCGCCAACTTGGCTGCTTCCGTTTTAGTTAAATAACGCGCACTTTTTTTGTAATAATGACGTGAGGCCGCTTCGATACCAAAAATACCATTACCCCACTCAATCACATTTAAATAAATTTCAAAAATCCGTCTTTTGCTCATCATGTGTTCCATCATGAAAGTAATAGAGGCTTCTTCGAGTTTACGCCACGGTGTTTTTTTGCTTGATAAAAACAAATTTTTAGCCAATTGCTGAGAAATAGTCGAACCACCTGCCACCACTTTGCCTTGTTTACGATTCATTTCCCATGCGGTTTGCATACTTTCCCAATCGAATCCTTCGTGTGCCAAAAACTTAGCATCTTCCGAAGCAATTAAGGCACGTTTAATTGTAGGTGCAATTTGACTATAACTTACCCAGCGATGTTTTAACTCAGCATCGGGATTTTTGGCTTGTAACACCTCACGTTGGGTTTCCATAAATGCCGTTGATTGTGGATTGTGGTCAACCCACCACCAAATATGCGCCAATAACCACACGTGATAACTCAATAAAACAGCCGCCAACAACAGGCACAAAGCTAAAAAGTATTGGCCTATACTGCGCTTGGTGGCAACTGTTGCTTGCATAATTTAGTTAGCTAATTCGACAATCATTGGATATTGCACTTTTTGATAACTCGCATCGCCAATCACGCGCCTTAAACCCTGTAAGGTATTATAGGGGTGTTCTTGAATCAAAAAGTTGACCAAACCCGCAGGAATACGTCCTCCTGGATCGGCATGACCCGACATCGTCACTTCGACCAAACCGTTACCAAGCGGTTGAAATAACCAATAACCTTTGACCATTGGCATCCGCAAACAGCACTCGTCAATCGGATATTTGGCTGCACTACTTGACTCATTACTATCAATACGCACTCGGTTAGTTTTTGGGTCTTGACTAATACGTACATCAACTAAGGCTTCTCGGTCGGTAAATGGCCAAGGTACATCGGTAATGACGCGAATCGTAAAAAACTGCTGATTATCATCACGCGCCAACACATCGATAGAACCCGTCCGATATAACCAACGACTCGCACGTTGCGTATCGGTAATTAACGCCACTAAACCTGATAGACTACTTTTAACAGTGGTGGTTGCTTTAAAGCCATTCAAGGAGCTTTTAGGCACTTTATAGCTCCAAATTTTAATATTATTTTTATCAAGTATCAGTTTACTATTGCTTGAGGACTCAGTTGCCCACGCGCTATTAAACCAAAAACACAAAAAAACAATCACAACACGCCATCTAATCATGAGTTGAGAATCTCTGCAAAATAAAAATACTAACCAAACCAATAACAGCCCCATACAAATGTGCTTCAACCAACACATGACTTGCTATCATTTGCTCGGTCACAGATATACCGTGTCCTAAATTTTCTGTCAGTAGTTTTAATGTCACTAAAGCCAATAACAAACACGCTAAGCTACGCTCTTTAGACAATGCTAGCAAACGTACTGCACCAAACACATACAGGCTATGTATCACACCTGATAAACCCACATAGCTTTGAACTTGGGGTAATAAATAATAAAAAGCGATACTTTGAATGATTGCCGAAACTACAATCAATACTAACCATTGCTTATTATTGACCAGCTTATCAAATAACATCAGCACTAAAGCCAAAGCACACATATTTAATAACAAGTGTATATTATTAGAGTGTACCAAATGCCCCGTTAATAATCGCCACAATTGTCCTTGTTGTATTAAATACCGCTCAAAATAAAAATAGCTGATACCTATAAGCTGCATCATAACCAGTAACAGCCATAAAGCTATCAGTAATTTTAAACTCGCTCTAGACATACTCTATCTTCCATAGGACTTACGCGGTTATCGCTTATTTGTTCACTAAATCCCCCTGCCCCCTTTACGAAAGGGGGAACTACCTTCTTTTTTAAAGGAGGGTTGGGGAGGATTTTCAAAACGCGCTAATTTCGGTGAAATGCGTAAGTCCTGTTCCAAACAAAAAGCCGACTGGTTAAAGTCGGCTTTTTGTTGCAGTGACTGTGTATTTAAAATCTCCCACTTGCGAACTCCTTCCTTTAATAAGGGAGGGCTAGGAGGATTTTAAACAGCTACTTGGCATAGAAGAACAACGGCACATACACCACTAAGAGCAAGGAAGGAACCATCACGAATAGCGGTAAAATCCAGCGTTCATATTTGTAGTAAAAGGATAGATGTCGCACTTCGGCATCCGCTTCATCCATTTCTTTTTCACCCACCACTTGCCGTGCCAGCAACTGATTGAGTGCCACAGGCGGTGATAAATAACCCAATTCAAAGGAGGTTAAAACAATCATCCAGAAGTGAACAGGGTCAATACCATTTTTATAGGCAATCGGCGCAATGGTAGCGGAGACAAGTATAACCGCACCAAACGGATCCATAACCATGCCGATAAACACCAGTAATGCAAATAAAATGGTTGCTGCCACCCAAACACTACCAAAAGTTTCTGGCACTGCTTCCATGAGACCCGAACGCTCAATCACACCACCGACACTCACTGACAAGGCCATGAGCATAATCAACGCACCAATATGACCAATGGTATCGTTAGTCGCTAAACGTACACCTTCTTCAAAACCCACACGGCGTTCGGCAATTTCAGGAGCCACATTAACGGCTGGTTCGCGGCGTACTTTATCAAACCACACAATCGCCAACATAACAAAGGGCAAAATCATCGCTGCGGTAAATTCATCAAACTTGGTATCTAGCACAAAGCGATAGCCCATTATCACCATAAAACCAATTACCAAATAAGGTGCAACGGGTACAAAAGCACGAGCAGACTGTGGTAAAGCATCGGCAGGTTTGGCCATTTTGAAGCCATTCTTAGAAATCAACAACGAGACGATTAAGAACATCGTTGATGTTAATAAGAAGACTTTAAAACCCCAACCGTATAATAACGAGGTGGTGACTTCTTTGTTTAATGCGGCAATGACCACAATTAACAAACAAGGACTTAAGACCACACCCAAAGAGCCTGACATAGCGGTTGCTGCCAAAGCATATTGACGGCGTGCGCCAGAAGCAAACACTTCTCTATAAATGACTGCGCCTGCAGCAATAACAAAAATACCCGACGCGCCTGTGTAAGCGGTAGGAATTGCTGCTGCAAGTAAGATAACGTAGGTTAATACTTCGGGTGAAAATTTCCACGGACGGATGATGTTTAAGAACAAATCAACGACACGGGTTTGTTTAAGCAGCATACCTACCCAAATGTACAGAGCCAAGTTTAAAAATACACCTGACAACTCCATCATTTGACCCAAATAAATGGCTAAACCTGCGGAGTGACCTGCAAACAAAAAGTTAAAGCCTGCGGACATGGCCATAAAAGCATACAAAGGAATAGACAATAAGGCTAAACCAATACTACCGCCTTCAGTAGCCTCGGCAGGTGCTTTAAACAACTGCTTAGCACTAATCAAAATGAGGGCAGAAAACAAACCAACCCAGAGGTAGTTAATAATGGGCAGCTCTATGGGAATACCTGAAGCATTTTGTAGCCTCCAATACGCAATACTGGATGCTAATAACAAGCCATTGGCCACCACCATTGCGATTGAATAGACCTTAAAGTCAACTTTGCTGGTAGGTGGACGCAAAGCAATGTGATGCAAACCCAAAGTGGTGGTGGTTGCCGCAATCGCTACCATCAAAATCAGGATAACCGCCCGATTTTCGGTACCAAAACGGAAAATACCAAAAAAAGCGGTTTCAAAGGCACGATAGGCTTTTAGCTCGGTACTGATATGTTTACTTAAACTTTCATAGGCAATGAATTTTTGTTCACATTCAGCTTTGGCAGTCATTAACGATTGACGTACTGCTTCGGGGTCAACAACTTCATCAGCAAATAAACCGCCAAATTCGTCATCTGCACCACCACCCGATACTTTCTTTTGTATCTCGGCTTCGATGTCTGGATTGGGGTCACAATCAGGCTTAGCTGGGTCAGCACGAAGCATGAAATACTGAACCCCTGTTGCAGGGTCTCCGAATATTTTTTCGCCCATACGCAATAGCTGGCCGTGAATCATCTCACCAGTGCCAATCACTAAAGTTAGTACGAGCAACATTAAAACAGGCAGACTCGATAACCATTCCGAGAGGGAACGGTTTAAAAATACAGGCTTATGGTTCATGTTTTCCTGCTTCTTGAGGACTTACGCGGTTATCGCTTATTTATTCACATTTCAATCGTTTACAACGATTTCATGTTCATAAAACGCGCTAATTGCAGTGCAATGCGTAAGTCCAACTTCTTGTGATAAAACAAATACTGCACCTTAAATGATGCATCCCCAATGTTAGGAGTAAAACTCCTAAATACAACACTGACCTAACATAAACAGCTATGCCAGTGAGGATTGATACAACTCAATCCCTTGATGTTCTATTCTAAATTCTCTGCACACTCGGCACTCATGGGTTCTATCTGACAACGTACTTTTTTTAATAAGCTCATCATACGTTTGTCATAAGTGCCATTTTTGGTTAAATCAATCCGTGCATTACGCATTAAGGCCACATAACGTGGTCTATCGGCATCGGGAATATGTAACCAATACTTAGGGTCTATATCTTTTTCATAACGCTTGACCATGTTTAACACACGGTCAAACTGACCCGACAAATAAGTTCTTGATTGTTGACCAAAACTTTCAGGAAATCGGTCTTTGCGTAATACGACTTGCAAAAACACCTGTGCCACTAAAAAGTCAGGAATGCCACCATTAACCCCTAAACCACGATATAACTCTAAAGGGCGATAAGCGGTAGCAGGTGCGGCAATCACATCGACTACGCCATTATTAAATTTGGTAGCAAAATTACTAATATCAGAGGGAACCGCTTGTGCGCCAATTCTTTGCACTAATTGTGATTGTGACTTATCGTAGTCAAAAACAGCAAATTTTTTGCCTGCCAACTTACCCACTTCATCAATAGAACGGTCACGCAAAAATAAGTAAGCCGAGCCTAAAGGCATTACGCCTGCTACTTCATAGTTACCTTGTGCCATTAAGTGCGCCGCTTTAGGGCTACTAATGGTCGAAACAACCATTTTTAAATGTTGATAGGTGGGAATAGAACCAATCGACTCTAAACTGCCTGCAAAGGTATTAAAAGGTTTGGCACGCAAACCTGTTATTACCACTGCATCACACTGCCCTACCCTAAAATCTTCAGTGGCAATTTTTTCATCACTATAGGCTTTGAGTTTAAGGTTGACCCCCCACTCTGTTGCCGCCACACGATAATCTTTCATCAACGAAAAATTATCGCCATTCGCCCCCATTAAATCCCATACACACAGCGTACGTTGCAAAGGGGCAGGCGTGATTTCTTCGGCCAACAAATAAGGCGAAAGGGCAAGCAAACAAACTGTGTGTAGTAAGGTCGCTAGTTTTTTCCACATAAGGCTGCGTATCCTAAGAGACTAAACCATTTGGCTTAGGCGAGTCCAAGTTGACTCGCCTAAGTTTTTATTATTCTAAGATTTACACGGTTATAACAGGTCATCAATTGAGACACCTGTTGCTTCGGATGATGGTTTATCATCCCAAAACTTGGTGTAGCCATCTTCTGGCGTACGTGTACCTGTTTTTTCTGTCCAATAGCGGTCAGAAATGGTTTGTACCATCATGCCACCTAGCGCATCAAACAAACGGTATTGAGGGTTTACCGCCATATTTGCCGAAGCACCGTAAGTTTTTAAGGAGTCTCTTAATATGACTTCGTCACCTTTGGCTTGTGCAGCTAAAGCATAAATGGCATGAGCCAAACGCACACCTTTACGCTCACCAATACGCGTAGAATCTTTCATAACGCTAAATGGGTCAGGTTTGCCTTCGCTGGCACCAGGTAATAATGACCATACCGCTGCGCGGGTCGCCATGGGTACACCCCAATATTCAGCATTGTCTAAACATGCCATTCCACGCTCAACAATCGCAGCAATATCTTTAGGTACGCCTACTGTGCCTTGTGCAGCAATATCATTAACAATCGCTTGCATACCTGATGCTAAACCAACCAAATAGACTAACTTATCAAAATCTTCACGCAAGGTGGGGCAAGAAGCACCGACTTTAAATTGGAATTCTTTTTCAAAACGTTCAACAAAACGATTATAGGCTTCTTGTTGACGGCGAGCGGCTACGGCTGCCCAGCGTTTTTGATTAATACGCGCATCTTGTGCTTCTTCAATCATATTGGCACGCGAAGCACGCAAATAACGTAACTCATTTTCTAGGGCGCGGTCTTCGGCACATAAACCTGCCGAAATATACATAAATACCGCTAATTTGGCAGGGTCAGCACCCATACCTTGGGTCGCCAAAATTAAAGGCGTTAAGGCTTCACCCGAAGCACAAGCCATTGGCGCATCATTAAGCTGTAAAATGGGGGGAACGATATAACTTTCACTAAAAGATAAGGCAATATGCGCCCCACCTTTAACCACTTGCGAACACCCTGATATTAATGTTTGTGTTCCAATGATGGAACAAACCACACCCAAACGTAGGTAGTGTGACAATTTCATGCCTTCTTCTCCCAGACTTGTTTTTTTAAGTTATTGTTCGTCTCAAGATAACATTATCAGGACACTCACAGGCACAAAATACCTCGGTCTAAATGATGTTTTTTGAAACAAATGCTTTTTATATCCACATTCAACAAAATCAGGACTTACACACTAATTGTTGTATTTAGGGTAAGTCCTGTGGCTTACATACTTGCCAAGCCCCACCTTAACCTTGAGTGGGCGCAACATCCTTCATAGATAACTTAATCCGACCACGTTGGTCAACATCCATGACACGAACTTTTATCGTTTGGCCTTCTTTTAAGTAATCACTGACGTTTTCGACTCGTTGTGTCGTGATTTGTGAAATATGCACCAAGCCATCTGTACCAGGCATAATGGTGACAAAAGCACCAAAATCGACAACTTTGGAGACCAAGCCATCATATACCGCGCCAATTTCGACTTCGGCAGTAATCGCTTGTACTTTAACCAAAGCAGCTTGGGTAGCGGCTTTAGTTTCACCATAAATACGTACAAAACCGTTATCTTCAATATCAATCGTGGCTTTGGTTTCTTCACAAATAGCACGGATAGTCGCACCGCCTTTACCAATCACATCACGAATTTTTTCGGGGTTGATTTGAATGGTGGCATACGTTGGCGCATGAATGCTGACATCGGCACGCGCATTGGCCAACACTTGATTCATTGCCGTCAAAATATGTAAACGACCTGCACGGGCTTGATTAAGGGCAACTTCCATAATTTCTTCGGTAATGCCTTCAATTTTAATATCCATTTGCAAGGCAGTAATACCATTAGCTGTTCCTGCGACTTTAAAGTCCATATCGCCTAAATGGTCTTCATCACCCAAAATATCGGACAATACGGCAAAACGCTCGCCTTCTTTAACCAAGCCCATCGCAATACCTGCGACAGGTGCTTTTAACGGCACACCTGCATCCATCAATGCTAACGAAGCGCCACAAACAGAGGCCATTGAAGAAGAACCATTAGATTCGGTAATATCAGAAACGACACGAATCGCATAAGGGAATTTGTCAGCAGCAGGTAGCATGGGTTGAACACCACGACGCGCTAAACGACCATGACCAATTTCACGGCGTTTTGGCCCTGATTCACGGCCTGTTTCACCGACAGAATAGGCAGGGAAGTTGTAATGGAGCATAAAGTTTTCGGTGACTGAGCCTTCTAAGCTATCAATGCTCATCGCATCGCGTGTGCCACCTAAAGTTGCGGTAACAAGGGCTTGCGTTTCGCCACGTGTAAACAACGCCGAACCGTGTACACGCGGCAACACGCCAACTTGTACATCTAAAGCGCGCACTGTATCTAAATTACGGCCATCAATCCGTGGTTTACCGCTTAAAATGTTATCACGCACAGTACGATATTTTAAATCTTCAAACGCATTCACCACATCATCGGTAGAAACATCTGCACTCTCAGCCGCAAATTGGGCTAAGGCTTGCTGTTTGATTTCACCTAAACGCGTATAACGGGTTTGTTTTTCGGTAATGGTATAGGCTTCGGAAATGGCAGGAGCAAAGGCATCGTGCAAGGCGGTTTTTAATGCTTGGTTTTTATCAGCGGCTTGCCATGTGCTAACACTGGGATTCACTTGAGCAGCAAAATCTTTAATGGCTTGAATAGCGACTTGCATCTCTTCATGACCATACAATACCGCGCCTAACATTTGGTCTTCGCTTAATTCTTTAGCTTCGGACTCAACCATCAATACCGCTTTATCCGTTCCTGCAACCACTAAATCTAAATCAGAAGTGGCTAATTCTTTATAGGTTGGATTGATAATGTATTCGCCGTTGACATAAGCCACACGCGCACCCGCAATCGGGCCATTAAACGGAATACCTGCAATGCTCAAAGCGGCAGACGTACCAAGCATGGCAGCAATATCAGGGTCAGAAACTTTATCGGTAGAAACAACGGTCACTGTCACTTGTACTTCGTTATAAAAACCTTCGGGAAACAAAGGACGAATCGGACGGTCAATCAAACGCGATGTTAAGGTTTCTTTTTCGGAAGCACGACCTTCACGTTTAAAATAACCACCAGGAATACGGCCTGCAGCGTAAGTTTTTTCTTGATAATTAACGGTTAAAGGAAAAAAGTCTTGACCTGCTTTGGCTTCTTTAGCGGCAACCACTGCCACTAATACCGACACACCACCCATAGTGATAAAGACAGTATTAGCTTGACGAGCAATACGGCCTGTTTCTAAAACAACGGTATCACGACCAAATTGAAATTCTTTTTTAACGATGTTAAACATATATCAGCTACTCCAGTTTTTTGTAACATGATAGGACTTATGCACTATCCCTCAACTTTCTCGGTTCTTACTCCCTTTGAGCAAGAATAACAGTCAGGGACGCGCTAATATCCTATTTTTAAGACTTACGCAGTTATCGCTTATTTGTCACGCCCTCACCCTCCACTACGCTCTTCTCTCTCCCTGAGGGAGAGGGTTGGGGTGAGGGTGAAAACGCGCTAATTGCGGCGAAATGCGTAATTCCTGTTTTTATGGAGGCCACTAAGAGTTGAGCTAAACCCAAGTCTTAGTAGCCTCTCCATACTCATTTATAATGAAAGGGGAGCAATAATGCTCCCCTTGTGGTCTTAGCGACGCAGACCTAAAGTTTGAATCAAGGACACATAACGTGCATGGTCTTTACGATTCAAATAATCTAACAAGCTACGGCGTTGATTAACCATACGAATCAAACCACGACGCGAATGATGGTCATGCTTGTGTGCTTTAAAGTGCGATTGTAAGTCATCAATTTGTGCTGATAACAAAGCAACTTGTACTTCGGGTGAACCTGTATCTGCTTCGCCACGAGCAAATTTAGCCATAATGGCCTGTTTTTGGGCAACGGTTAATGCCATGTTTACGCTCCACGAGATGCAAAAGAAAACGCGCTTAGCCGTGCATCTCTACAGCCAACGCGAGATTTGGTATTCTAGCTTGTAGTTTCTGAATGTGCCATTGATTTTACGCAAATGACTAATGGCATTCACAGTAACAAATGTCACTTTAATGAAATCAGTCCCAACTTTTAACTGGTTTTGAGCAGTCTTTTGGGGGCTAATAATCCATCGTCATTCATATAACCCAAACCCAAAAAACGCTGTTGATCATCAAAAATCAACACGTCTTCATCTTCGGGTAACTGATTCACACGCACAGGATTACCATGCAATAAATAATAGGTAGTCGTTTCGGTCAGCGTGACTTTAGGTTTATCGGCTATCGCTGCCCATGCAGGTAATAACAAAGCATCTAAAGCCTGATAACCTTGTTCAGCGACTTGTTGCAAATAGTCCAACGTGAGCTGTTCGTCTAAGCTAAAACAGCCACTCGCTAAACGCCGTAATTCGCTAACGTGTGCGCCACAGCCTAACATTTCGCCCATATCTTCCACCAAATTGCGAATATAAGTGCCTTTACTACAAGCGACTTCTAACTCCCAATACAAAGGCTCAACGGCTAATAACTGCAAACGATAAATATGTATAGTACGCGGTTCACGCGCAACTTCTATGCCTTGTCGTGCTAATTCATATAAGGGTTTGCCGTCTTTTTTAAGGGCAGAATACATAGATGGAATTTGCTGAATGGTACCTGTAAATTTTGCCAATACCGCATCAATGGTTGCTTGGTCAAAATGGGGAACAGGACGCTCTTCAATAATCTCACCTTCGGCATCGGCGGTACTCGTTTTTTGTCCCAAGCGCATCCGTGTTCGATAGACTTTATTGGCATCTAATAAGTGCTGTGAATACTTAGTGGCTTCGCCTAAACAAATGGGTAATAAGCCTGTCGCCAGAGGGTCTAAACTGCCTGTATGCCCTGCTTTTTCGGCATTATACAAATACTTAACCCGTTGTAAGGCTTGATTAGAGCTCATGCCTTGTGGTTTATCAAACAACAAAATGCCGTCTATAGGACGGCGAATACGTTTGACTTGTTTAACGACTTGTTTCACCAATCATTCACCTGCGTCATCATTTGTCGTCGTTTGTATCTCGGCAGACTGTTGCTGATTTTTTTCATCGGCATCAATCGCTTGGTGAATCAGTTCAGCCATCCGATTACCACGCACTACCACTTCATCATAATGAAAACGTAAACGTGGAATCATGCGTACTTGTAAACTTTTACCTAATGCACCACGCAAAAAACCAGCCGCATTATTTAGAACAGCCAAACTAGGCGCGTAATCAACATTTAATTCTTTGCCTAAAACCGTGACATAAATCTCGGCATAGCCCATATCTTTACTGACTTTAACTGCCGAAATAGTCACCATGCCCAAACGCGGGTCTTTTAATTCGGAACGAATCAATCCTGCAATTTCACGCTGGATTTGATCGGCTAAGCGTTGCATACGTTGGCTCATTCAAGCCCCCTTAATAAAAAAGAGGACAGAAGTCGTGACACTGCCGTCCTCTTTAATGACTCAAAAAAACTTACAAAGTACGTTTTACATGCTGTACATCATAAATTTCGATTTTGTCGCCAACACGAATATCGTTATAACCTTTAACGGCCATACCACATTCCATGCCATGAC
>Ga0209599_10000173_pt1 | contig 44476 bp, 31 predicted proteins | sample Shrwel_input2_FT_FD_187534 | JGI IMG/M metagenome (GOLD analysis project Ga0209599, IMG submission 187534) | Subsurface microbial communities from deep shales in Ohio, USA - Utica-3 well 1 S input2 FT (SPAdes) (version 2) ...
CCCGCGTAGGCGGGGACCCAGGCCAGTGTCCACAGCGAGCCTGGGTAAAGGTGGGACGGACAGTGAGTGATTCTGGCCATCACGCGCCGTGGCCCGTGCTGGATTCCCGCCTGCGCGGGAATGACGGGGGTAGAGGGGGCAGGCGATGGTGAAGGCGATCACCGCGCCTTTTTATCCCGCAGCCACTTGCGCCCCACCGCGTCGTCCCCGCGTAGGCGGGGACCCAGGCCAGTGTCTGCAGCGAGCCTGGGCGAAGGTGGGACGGACAGTGAGTGATTCTGGCCGTCACGCGCCGTGGCCCACACTGGATTCCCGCCTGCGCGGAATGACGGCGGTGGAGGGGGATTGGCAAGATTGATTTTTCATCCGGCGCGTGCGCCGGCAACGATTCACCCCGGCCCGCTTTCTATTGATGGCGGGCCAGATTCAATAAGGAGCATTTCATGTCAGCCACCCCTCTGCGCGTGGGCATCGGCGGGCCGGTTGGATCCGGCAAGACCCACCTCACCTGGGCATTGTGCACCGCCCTGCGTGAGCGCTACCACATTGCCGTGGTCACCAACGACATCTACACCCAGGAAGACGCCCAGTTTCTGGTGCGCAATGAAGCGCTGTCTCCCGACCGCATCATCGGGGTGGAAACCGGTGGGTGCCCACACACCGCCATCCGCGAAGACGCGTCGATCAATCTGGAGGCCATCGCCCGGCTTAACGCCCGTCACCCCGATCTGGAGGTGATTTTTGTCGAGTCCGGCGGCGACAATCTGGCCGCCACCTTCAGCCCGGAATTATCCGACCTGACCATTTACGTGATTGATGTCTCCGCTGGCGACAAAATCCCGCGCAAGGGCGGGCCGGGCATTTGCAAGTCCGACCTGCTGGTGATCAACAAGATCGACCTGGCCCCGCTGGTGGGGGCGTCGCTGGAGGTGATGGCGCGCGATGCCAAAACCATGCGTGGCGAACGGCCATTCTTGTTTTCCAATCTGAAAACGGGTCAGGGGCTGGCCGACATCATTGCCCTGATCGAAGACAAAGGCATGCTCAACCTGAATCCGGAGGCTTCTCATGGGTAAATTCCTGCTGGTTTTTCCGCTGGCGCTGGCCAGTCATGCCGCGCTGGCCCACAGTGGCCACGATAGCGCCACTTTGTTTGCCGGCTTCAGCCATCCGCTGGGCGGGCTGGACCATCTGCTGGCCATGCTGGCAATTGGCCTGTGGGCCGGTCAGCAAGGCGGCGCGGCGCGCTGGCAGGCACCGTTGAGTTTTGTGCTGCTCCTGGCGCTGGGCGGCGCGCTGGGCATGGCCGGGCTGGCGTTGTCGGGGGTGGAAGGCGGCATTGCCGCGTCGGTGCTGGTATTGGGCCTGCTGGTGGCGGGCCAGGCCCGGCTGCCGCGCGCGGTGGGTCTGGCGCTGGCCGGCGGGTTTGCCCTGCTGCATGGCCTGGCCCATGGCGCAGAAATGCCGCTGGATGGCAGCCCGCTGGCCTACGCTGCCGGCTTTGTGCTGGCGTCGGCCTGCCTGCATCTGATCGGGCTGGGGGTGTCGCTGCCGCTGCAGCGGCTGGCCAGGGCGCTGGGTGCCGCGATTGCCGTGGCCGGGGTGGGTTTGTTGTTTGGGCTGGTGTAGGTGTTTTTCTGCCCGCTCCCCGGTGTATTCAGGGCCGGAGGGCGGGCCGCTGCTGGCTCAAAACAGCAGCTCGCGGCGGTCCTTGTCCACCTTGCAGCTGAATTGCTGCGCCACCGTGCCGTGCTCGTCCACGCTTTCCAGCCGCACATCAAAGCCCCACAGCCGGGCAATATGCTTGATGACCTCGTCGGCGCTGCCGCTGTCCAGCGGGCGGCGGTTGTGCCGGGTATGGCGCAAGGTCAGGCTGCGGTCGCCGCGCACGTCCACCGACCACACCTGGATATTCGGCTCGCGTGAGCCCAGGTTGTATTGCTCGGCCAGGGTTTGCCGCACCTTGCGGTAGCCGTTGTCGTCGTGGATGGCGGGCACGTACAGCTTGTCGGCGCGGTCGTCGTCGCGCACGGCAAACAGGCGGAAGTCGCGGATCAGCTTGGGCGACAGGTACTGGGCAATAAAGCTTTCATCCTTGAAATTGCGCATGGCAAAGTTCAGCGTGGGCAGCCAGGGCTGGCCGGCCATGTCGGGAAACCATTCGCGGTCTTCGGCGGTGGGGGCTTCGCAAATGCGGCGCATGTCCTGATACATGGCAAAGCCCAGTGCATACGGGTTGATGCCGGAATACCAGCGGCTGGTCACGGGGGGCTGGTAAATCACATTGGTGTGCGACTGCAAAAACTCCATCATGAAGCCGTCGGTGCACAGGCCCTTGTCGTACAGGCGGTTGAGCAGGGTGTAGTGCCAGAAGGTGGCCCAGCCTTCGTTCATCACCTGGGTTTGCCGCTGCGGATAGAAATACTGCGCCACCTTGCGCACGATGCGCACCACTTCGCGCTGCCATGGTTCCAGCAGCGGGGCAGATTTTTCGATGAAGTACAGCAGGTTTTCCTGTGGCTCAACCGGAAAACGCAGTGGCTCGTTGCCCTCCTCGCTGGCCTGACGGCGCGGGATGGTGCGCCACAGGTCGTTGATTTGCAGCTGCTGGTAGGCTTCCCGTTCGTGCTGGCGCAGTTTTTCCTGCGCCAGCGACAGCTTGGCCGGGCGCTTGTAGCGGTCCACGCCGTAGTTCATCAGCGCATGACACGAATCCAGCAGCATTTCCACCGCATCAAAGCCGTAGCGCTCTTCGCACTGGCTGAGGTAATCGCGGGCAAACACCAGGTAGTCGATGATGGCCGAGGCGTCGGTCCAGGTGCGAAACAGATAATTGCCCTTGAAAAAGCTGTTGTGGCCATACGCGGCGTGGGCGATGACCAGCGCCTGCATGGTCATTGAGTTTTCTTCCATCAGATAGGAAATGCACGGATTGGAGTTGATCACAATCTCGTAAGCCAGGCCCATCTGGCCGCGCTTGTAGCTTTTTTCGGTGGAGACAAACTGCTTGCCAAAGCTCCAGTGGTGGTAGTTCACTGGCATGCCCACTGACGAGTAGGCATCCATCATCTGTTCGGCGGTGATGATTTCCAGCTGGTTGGGGTAGATGTCCAGGCCGAATTCGTCGCAGGCAATGGCGTGGATTTCCCGGTCGTAGGTTTCGATCAGGTCAAAGGTCCATTCCGAGCTGGTGGAGATCGGGGTGCGGGGGCTGGGCGCCATGGCGGACTCTCCTAGAGTGGGAAGCTGGCTAGGCCAGTTCACGGCCTGTGCTGGGCTGGCGTTTGAACAGTTCGCGAAACACCGGGTAGATGTCGGCGGCGTTGCGGATTTTCTGCATGGCAAACTGCGGATTGCCGCTCTGCACGCGCAGGTATTCGTACCACAGGTTTTGCGGCTCGCCCTCGGTGATTTCAATGTAGGCAAAGTATTGCACCAGCGGCAGCAGCTGGGCTTCCAGCAGTTTGCCGCAATTGGCCGAGTCGCTGTCCCAGTTGTCGCCGTCCGAGGCTTGCGCGGCGTAGATATTCCAGTCGTCGCTGGGGTAACGCTGGCGGATGATGTCGTGCATCAGCACCAGCGCCGACGACACCACGGTGCCGCCCGATTCACGCGAGTGAAAAAAGTTTTCTTCGTCCACTTCCATCGCGCTGGTGTGGTGGCGGATGAACACCAGCTCGATTTTTTCGTAGCTCTTTTGCAAGAACAGATACAGCAGGATGAAAAACCGCTTGGCGATGTCTTTTTTGGCTTCGTCCATCGAGCCCGACACATCCATGATGCAGAACATCACTGCCTGGCTGGTGGGCTTGGGCACGCGCGCGCGGTTGTTGTAGCGCAGGTCGAACGGGTCGAGAAACGGAATGCTCGCGGCTTTGTCGCGCAGGCGGTGAATCTTGCTGCGCAGCGCCCGCACCAGCGGGTCGTCCTCGCTGCACGATTCCAGCAGTTCGTCGAGCTCTTCTTCGGCGTCGTGCAGTTCGGCCAGGGTGGGCGCGCCCAGGGCAATGCGCCGCGCCTGCGCGCCGCGCAGCGAGCGGACAATGCTGATATTGGTGGGCGTGCCGTCGCTGGTGTAGCCGGCGCGCACGCTTTTCCATTCTTCGTTGCCGGTCAGCTGGGTTTTGATCAGATTGGGCAGCGCCAGATCTTCAAAGAAAAAATTCATGAACTCTTCGCGGCTGAGTTCAAAGGCAAAGTCGTCCTCGCCACCGCCTTGATCGGATGCCTTGCCGCCCTTGCCGCCGCCACCGCCATCCGGGCGGGCAATATGGTCGCCAGCCACAAATTCTTCGTTGCCCGGATGCACCACGTCGCGCACGCCGCCCGAGCCATGGTGAAACGTGGGTTCGGACACGTCGCGCACCGGGATGGTGACTTTTTCGCCGCTGCTGATGTCGGTGATGCTGCGCCCCTTGATGGCGCGCGCCACCGACTGGCGGATTTGCGTACGAAACCGGCGCAGGAACCGCTCGCGGTTCACCGCCGACTTGTTCTTGCCATTAAGCCGTCTGTCGATAAGGTGAGACATGGTTCACGTCCTTCGCTGGGTCATTGCCGTGGCCGTAACCGCCCCTGGGCAGGCGCGCCCCAGGGGTGTGGGTCCGGCGTTGCGCGGGGGCGCGATCAGGACGATTTTCTGACGCGCAGATACCATTCGCACAACAGGCGCACCTGCTTGGCGGTGTAGCCCTTTTCCACCATGCGGTTGACAAAGTCTTCGTGCTTTTTCGCTTCGTCGTTGCTGGACTTGGCATTGAACGAAATCACCGGCAGCAGCTCTTCGGTGTTGGAGAACATCTTCTTCTCGATCACCGTGCGCAGCTTTTCGTAGCTGGTCCAGGTTGGGTTCTTGCCGGCATTGTTGGCCCGTGCCCGCAGCACGAAGTTGACGATTTCGTTGCGGAAGTCTTTCGGGTTGGAAATCCCGGCAGGTTTCTCGATCTTTTCCAGTTCGTTGTTCAGTGCATTGCGGTCAAAGCTTTCGCCCGTGTCCGGGTCGCGGAACTCCTGATCCTGAATCCAGTAGTCGGCAAAGGTCACATAGCGGTCAAAGATGTTCTGACCATACTCGGAGTAGCTTTCCAGATAGGCGGTCTGGATTTCCTTGCCAATGAATTCCACATACTTGGGTGCCAGGTATTCCTTCAGGAAGGTCATGTACTTCTGTTCGGTTTCCTGCGGGAACTGCTCGCGCTCGATCTGCTGCTCCAGAATGTAGAGCAGATGCACCGGGTTGGCCGCCACTTCGGTGTGGTCAAAGTTGAACACCCGCGACAGAATCTTGTAGGCAAAGCGGGTGGACAGGCCGTTCATGCCCTCGTCTACCCCGGCATAGTCGCGGTATTCCTGAATCGACTTGGCCTTGGGGTCGGTGTCTTTCAGGTTTTCGCCATCGTACACCTGCATCTTGCTGAACAGGCTGGAGTTTTCCGGGTCTTTCAGCCGCGACAGCACGGCAAACTGCGCCATCATCTTCAGCGTGCCGGGGGCGCATGGCGCTTTGGCCAGTGACGAGTTTTTCAGCAACTTGTCGTAAATCTGGATTTCTTCGCTCACCCGCAGGCAATACGGCACCTTGACGATGTAAATCCGGTCGAGGAAGGCCTCATTGTTCTTGTTGTTGCGGAAAGTTTTCCATTCCGATTCATTCGAGTGGGCCAGAATCACCCCCTCAAACGGAATCGCGCCAAAGCCTTCGGTGCCCTTGAAGTTGCCTTCCTGGGTGGCGGTCAGCAGCGGGTGGAGCACCTTGATCGGTGCCTTGAACATTTCCACAAATTCCAGCAAGCCCTGGTTGGCCAGGCACAGCCCGCCGGAGTAGCTGTAGGCGTCCGGATCGTCCTGGGCAAATTTCTCCAGCTTGCGGATGTCCACCTTGCCCACCAGGCTGGAAATATCCTGGTTGTTTTCATCACCCGGCTCGGTTTTCGACACCGCCACCTGACGCAGTACCGACGGGTAGCGTTTCACCACCCGAAACTGGTTGATGTCGCCGTTGAACTCCTGCAGCCGCTTGACCGCCCACGGGCTGGGGATGGTTTTCAGGTAACGCAGCGGAATGCCGAACTGTTCCTGCAGAATCTCGCCGTCTTCGTCGGCATTGAACAGCCCCAGCGGCGATTCGTTCACCGGCGAACCCTTGATGCAATAAAACGGCACCTTTTCCATCAGCTCCTTGAGCTTTTCGGCAATCGACGACTTGCCGCCACCCACCGGGCCAAGCAGATAGAGAATCTGTTTCTTTTCTTCCAGCCCCTGCGCAGCATGGCGAAAGTAAGCCACCACTTGCTCGATGGCTTCTTCCATGCCGTAAAACTCGCGAAACGCCGGATACACCTTGAGCACCTTGTTGGTGAAGATGCGCGACAGCCGCGAGTCGTGGCGGGTGTCAATCAGCTCGGGCTCGCCAATCGCCATCAGCATGCGCTCGGACGCCGTGGCGTAGGCGGACGGATTCTGCCGGCAAATTTCGAGGAATTCCTTCAGCGAATATTCCTCTTCCCGACTGCGATCATAACGGCTGGCGAAACTGGCAAAGATATCGGCGTTCATGATGAGACTCCTGTGCGGCGACGGTGCGTGTGTGCGAGCGGGCTTGGCTGGCGGGCTGATGCTGGGCCTGAGGGGGCATCCGGCATTTGCGCGGGCAGCCGCCCCTGGGTCAGAGGGGCGTTAATTCGGTATAGCATAGCGTCACGGAAAAACAGCAAATTTATGCAAAACACATTGTCATGCTGCACTGCAAATCTTGGCAGGGCAGATTCTGCCGTGATGACCTGGCAAAAAAAGGTAGCTGAAAGTGTCCCAGCAAGACCTGCGCCAGCAGGGGCAGGAACAAGACCCAAACAGGGAAAACCAAGGGGTTCAAACGGCAGTGCTCGGCAGGGTGATACACAGGCTATAGACGGTTTGGCCAAGGAACTCAATGTGTGATGGCAAGTGGCCCAGGCAGAAAACGGGCAATGCCAATAAGTGAAAAACGCTGTGATATCCGTTTTGTTATTGAATAGCCCTGATGGAACGTTATTTTTCTTTCAATATCACCGTTTTTTTCTGATCTTCCAGTGCTTTATAGCCCTGCCAGGGCAAAGTGGTTATCGTGCGCGGCTTCATGCCTTCGCTGCGCTGGTGCGGCGAAGGGTTTTCAGCCATTTGCGTGGTGGCTTGGTTTGTTTGAAGGAGGGCGTATGGCAATCGATGCCTGGGTAAATCACCTCAATGCACTGATCTGGAGCCCGGCTCTGATTTATCTGTGCCTGGGCGTGGGGTTGTATTTTTCTGTGCGCACCCGTTTTGCTCAGGTGCGCCATTTCCGCGAAATGATCCGGCTGATGTTCGATGGCAAGAGCAGCGATGCCGGGGTGTCGTCGTTTCAGGCGCTGGCCATGACCCTGGCTGGCCGGGTAGGCACTGGCAATATCGCCGGCGTGGCCACTGCTATCACCTTTGGCGGCCCCGGTGCGGTGTTCTGGATGTGGATGGTGGCGTTTCTGGGGGCCAGCTCGGCGTTTGTCGAATCCACTCTGGGCCAGATCTACAAGGAAAAACTCGACGGCCAGTATCGCGGCGGCCCGGCGTTTTACATCGAAAAAGGCCTGGGCATGAAGTGGTACGCCTGGGTGTTTGCCGTCTGCACCATTATTGCCTGCGGCGTGCTGCTGCCGGGCGTGCAGGCCAACGGCATCGCCAGCAGCCTGAACACCGCGCTGGGCATCGTGCCGGAAGCCACGGCGGCGATTCTGGCCGTGTTATTGGGCTTTATCATCTTTGGCGGCGTGCAGCGCATTGCCCGCTTTGCCGAAATCATCGTGCCGTTCATGGCGCTGGGCTACATCATCGTGGCCTGCGTGATCATCGCCCTGCACATTGAGCGCCTGCCAGACGTGCTGGGTTTGATCCTGCGCAGTGCCGTGGGCGCTGACGCCGGCTTTGGTGCGCTGCTGGGCCTGGCCATCCAATGGGGGGTCAAGCGCGGGGTATATTCCAATGAAGCCGGCCAGGGCACCGGCCCGCATGCGTCTTCTGCCGCTGCTGTCACCCATCCGGCCAAACAAGGCCTGGTGCAGGCGTTCTCGGTGTATGTGGATACGCTGTTTGTCTGCTCGGCCACGGCTTTCATGCTGCTGATCACCGGCCAGTACAATGTGCAGGACGGTGCCGGCAAGGCCATTTACACCGGCATTGCTGGCGTGGCGGCGGGTCCGGGCTATGTGCAGACCGCCATGGAAAACATCATGCCGGGCTTTGGCAATCTGTTTGTGGCGGTGGCGCTGTTCTTCTTTGCCTTTACCACCATCATTGCCTACTACTACATCGCCGAAACCAATATCGCCTACATCAACCGCAAGATCAACCGCCCGTGGCTGACCCTGCTGCTGAAGTTTGCCATCATGGCCTCCACGGTATACGGCACGGTAAAAACCGCCGAACTGGCCTGGGGGTTGGGCGATATTGGCGTGGGGCTGATGGCCTGGCTGAATATTATTGCCATTTTGCTGCTGCAAAAGCCGGCGCTGGTGGCGCTGAAGGACTACGAGGCGCAGCAGGCCCAGGGCAAGGACCCGCTATTCCATCCGCAGGCGCTGGGTATTGCGCATGCCCACTACTGGGAAGGCCGCCGGGCAGAGCAGATTCATGCCGAAGAAGTGAAAGCGGCACGCACCACCCACTCGCATTGAGTCATATGGCCCCGCCGGTTCAACCGGTGGGGCTTATCGCTTGGGGCATGCCGCTTACGTGGCTTCGTCTGCTTCATCGCCCCGTACCGATGGCACCAGCGAATGTAATCTGGGCAGTGTCACCGGCCAGCGCAGCACAAAACACGCCCCGCCCAGCGCCGATGCCTGCACGCTGGCCTGACCGCCATGCCAGCCCATGATCCGGCGCACAATTGCCAGCCCCAGGCCGTAGCCGCCGGTACGCCGGTTGCGGCTGTGGTCCAGCCGCACAAAGGGCTCGAACACCCGCTCGCGTTCTGCTTCGGGAATGCCGGGGCCGTTGTCTTCCACTTCAATCCACCAGTGCTGGCCATCGCAGCCCAGCGTCACCGCCACCTCGCCCTGGCCGTAGCGGGCGGCGTTGCGCAGCAGATTGGACAGCGCCCGCTCCAGATAAAACCCGTCCACCTCGGCCTGCTGATCGTGCAGGCTGTCCGGGGTGGGGCGCAGGGTGTAGCACGCCTGGGGGAAGTCTTCGCCATGCCGGGCCAGCACCTCGTTCAGCCACGGCCACAGGGTCAGCTGCTCGGGGTGCAGCAGGTCGTGGCCCTGATCCAGCCGGGAATACAGCAGCAGCTCTTCAATCATCCGGTCGATGCTGCTGATGTCGCGGTCCATCGCTTCACGGGCATCGTCGGCCACGCCGTCTTCCAGCATGGCCAGCCGATAGCGCAGCCGGGCAATCGGCGTGCGCAGCTCGTGCGACACCGCGTCCAGCAGTTCGCGCCGCGACTGGATCAGCGATTGCAGATTATCGGCCATGGTGTTGATGGTGCTGCCCAGCTCGGCCACGCCGGAGTCGTCGGGCAGGCTGGCGCGGGCGTCCAGATTGCCCGCCCCCAGCTGGCGCGCCACCCGCTTGAGGTGCATCAGTTGCCGCCAGAGCGGGCGCATCCAGGCAAAGGCGGGCACGCCCAGAAACAGGGCGGCCAGGCCCAGCATCAGGTAGTCGAACGACTGGATTTCATGCAGAAAATACAGATAATCCACCGGGCCCAAGGTGAGCATATAGCCGGTTTCTGGCACCCGCTGCAAAAACTGGTAAGTCTCGGCCAGCATGACAATATCGCCATCGGCCAGCGCGGCGCGGTTGTCGGCGCTCAGTTCGTAGGTGTCCAGCGGCTCAACCTTGATCGGGTAGGGCAGCGACAGCCCCAGGGTATCCAGCCGGGCATTCCACTGGTCCACTGGTTCTTCGCTCAGGGTGGTTTGCAGCAGGCTGACGGTGGCGCGAAAAATATCGTTCAGGTAGCGGTCGCTGACCTTGTCCACCACCTGGCCGTAAATGGCCCCGGCCAGGGCAATGGCCCCGATAAAGCTGATGACCAGGGTGAGGTAAAACTGGATGAAAATCCGCCGCATCAGCTGTCCCAGCCGGAGCGGACAAACAGGTAGCCCCGATTGCGCACGGTTTTGATCTTGTGCGGCTCGTTGGGATCGTCGCCCAGTTTTTTGCGCAGCCGCGACACCGCCACATCGATGCTGCGGTCCAGCCCATCGTACTCCACCCCGCGCAGTGCCTTGAGCAGCGCATCGCGCGACAGGGTTTCCCCGGCCTGGCTGGCCAGCAGCCAGAGCAGGTCGAAGTCGCTGGTGGACAGCACCACGCTGTGGCCGTCCAGTTTGACATCACGGTTGGCGGCGTCGATCACCAGTCGGCCAAAATGCAACACCTGGCTCAGCGCTGGCGTGGCTGGCCGGCTGCCAGCGATGGTCTGTGGTTCGTGCTGGCGCAGCTGGGCGCGGATGCGCGCCAAGAGCACTGCTGGCGGCGTGGTTTTTACCACATAGTCGTTGGCACCGAGCTCCAGCCCGAGCACCTGGTTCATGTCGCTGCCCACCGAGGTCAGCAGGATGATGGGCCGGGTAAACGCCGGGCGCAGATCGCGGCAGATCGACAGGCCATCCTTGCCGGGCAGCATGATGTCCAGCAGCAGCAGGTCGGGGTCGTGTTCGGCAATCGCCGCCTCGACGGTGTCGCCACGGTCGATATGGTGAATCAGGAACCCGTTGCGGGTGAGGAATTCGCCAATCAGCTTGGCCAGTTCAAAGTCATCTTCAACGAACAGGATACGAGGTGACATGATGGGAAATCCCACTCAGTAAAGTCAGGCAAAACGCGCAGTGTAGCGCTGGCGGATGGCCAGGAGAAGGCATGCATCATGCCATCTGGCAGACAATTGCCGCACCTGCACATCGGCGGCTCTCGTCTTGGCTGGCCAATTTGGTTAAAATCAGATGAATCTGTGATTTTTTTCCTTCATCTTCATCATCAAGAAGCTACAAGCAATGGCTCTTATCGTTCAGAAATACGGCGGCACTTCGGTGGGCTCGACAGAGCGCATCAAGAACGTCGCCCGGCGCGTGGCCAAATGGCATGCCCAAGGCCATCAAGTGGTGGTTGTGGTGTCGGCCATGAGCGGCGAAACCAATCGCCTGATTGGCCTGGCCCGCGAAATCCAGTCGATTCCCGATCCGCGTGAGCTGGATGTGATTGCATCCACCGGCGAACAGGTCACCATCGGCCTCCTGTCGATGGCCCTGAAGGCCATTGGCGTGGACGCCATCAGCTACACCGGCTGGCAAATGCCGATGGCCACCGACAATGCCTACACCAAGGCCCGCATTCAGTCGATCGAAGACAAGCGCATGCGCGCCGACCTCGACGCCGGGCGCGTGGTGGTGGTGGCCGGTTTCCAGGGTATCGACGAATCCGGCAGCATCACCACGCTGGGCCGTGGCGGTTCCGATACCTCGGCAGTGGCGATTGCCGCCGCGCTGAAGGCTGACGAATGCCAGATCTACACCGACGTGGATGGCGTGTACACCACCGACCCGCGTGTGGTGCCCGAAGCGCGCAAGCTGTCCACCATCACCTTTGAAGAAATGCTGGAAATGGCCAGCCTGGGCTCTAAGGTGTTGCAAATCCGCTCGGTGGAATTCGCCGGCAAGTACAAGGTCAAGCTCCGTGTCCTCTCCAGCTTTGAAGAAGAAGGCGAAGGCACGCTGATTACGTTTGAGGAAGACGAAAAAATGGAAAAAGCAGCAGTCGCCGGCATCGCCTTTGACCGCAACGAAGCACGCATCAACGTCAAGGGTGTGCCGGACAAGCCGGGCATTGCCTACCAGATTCTGGGCCCGGTGGCTGACGCCAACATTGAAGTGGACATGATCATCCAGAACATGGGTGAATCCGGCACCACCGACTTTTCGTTTACCGTGCCGCGTGGCGAATACCAGAAGGCACTGACCATCCTGCGCGATGTGCAAACCCATGTTGGCGCGGCCAAAGTGGACGGCGACGACAAGATTGCCAAGGTGTCCATCGTGGGCGTGGGCATGCGCTCGCACACCGGCATTGCCTCCACCATGTTCCGCACCCTGGCCGAAGAAGGCATCAACATCCAGATGATCTCCACCTCGGAAATCAAGGTGTCGGTGCTGATCGACGAAAAGTATCTGGAACTGGGCGTGCGCGTGCTGCACAAGGCATTTGGCCTGGACCAGCCGCAATAATACGTCACACCGCTTGACAGAAGCCGCGTACCTGCGTATAGTTCGCGGCTCTGGACGGAGAAATGGCCGAGTGGTCGAAGGCACTTCCCTGCTAAGGAAGCATACGGGCTTAAACCTGTATCGAGGGTTCGAATCCCTCTTTCTCCGCCAAACCGCGCACCCGTAGCTCAGTTGGATAGAGTATCTGGCTACGAACCAGAGGGTCGGGCGTTCGAATCGCTCCGGGTGCGCCACCGATGTCCCCATCGTCTAGAGGCCTAGGACACCGCCCTTTCACGGCGATAACCGGGGTTCGAATCCCCGTGGGGACGCCAGTTTTAAAAAGCCTGCGCTTGCGCAGGCTTTTTTCATGTCCGCTTTTCGGCTGTGAGCCGGCGCGCAACCCCACAAAAACACCGCACACCATACTCAGCGTGAAGTCGAAGCACCCCCCTGCTGGCGGCATCGTGGGTATCGACATGGGCATTGCCCGTTTTTCCACCCTGAGCGATGGTTCGTCTCTCGAACCACTGCACACCTGTCTTAAAGACTGGCGAGCGTAAGCGAGAGGGCAGGGGAGGATGTCAAGGCTTACTTGGCCGCCTGTCCCAGCTGGAACCGGCCAATGGCCTGATCCAGCTGGTGGGCCACCGTGGTCAGGCCATCGCCCAGCCCGGCCACCGAGGCGGCAGTGTCTCCGGCACGGCGCGAAAGCCCGGCCAGATGGCTGACCTGCTGGCTGGCATGCTCGCCGGCCTCGCGCTGTTCGTGGGTGGCGTCGGCAATGCTGTCCACCTGCACAAACGCCTGCTCGGCCTGCTGTTGCAGGGTGTGCAACTGCTCGACAAAGGCATCGGCGGCGTCTTTTTCTGTGGCCACCTGCCCGGCCAGCAACTGAATATCGTCCACCGTGCGCTGGGTATCGTGCTGCACCGCGTCGATCTGCCGGGTAATTGCCAGCGTAGCCTGTGCGGTTTTTTCCGCCAGCTTGCGCACCTCGTCGGCCACCACGGCAAAGCCGCGCCCGGATTCACCGGCGCGGGCGGCTTCAATCGCCGCATTCAGCGCCAGCAGATTGGTCTGGTCGGCAATATCATGAATGGTGGCCACCACCTGGCCGATTTCGCTGGCGCGCTGATTCAGCTGGGTGACGCCGGCCACGCTGGCCTGCAAGCGGGTTTCCAGATGGTGCAGGCCCTCGACCGTGCGGCTGGCCATATTCACCCCAGCCCCGGCCACCTGGGCGGTGTGCTCGGCCAGTTCGCGCACGGCACCCGCGCGCTCGGAAATCTCGGCAATACCCTGGCTGATTTGCGCCACCGCCTCGGCCACTCCGCTGGCGTGGCCCATCTGGGTCTGGCTGCTGGCCAGTGAGGCATCGGCAGCGCTGCTCAGCTGATGGGCGCTGCTGCCCACCTGGCCGGCGCTGGCGCGCACTGCGTGCAGCGCCTCGCGCATGACCGCCAGCAGCTGGTTGAACGCCCGCACCGTGTCGGCCACTTCATCGCGGCCTTGCACCGGCAAGTCCTGATCCAGCTGCAGCGAGCGGGCAATGGTCTGCATCTCGCCACGCAGCGCCAGTAGCGGGCGGCGGATCGAACGCTCAGCCAGCCATAACAGCCCAATGGCCAGCAACACCGCGCCGGCCACCAGCACCAGCAAGGTGGCCACCACCTGGTCACGCAGGGCGGCAAATTTACCGGCCATGCTGCGCATGCGGCTGGCCACCTGCTGTTCGGCCTGCTGGAACAGCATTTCTGCCGCGTGTGCCGCTGCCTTGCCTGTGCTCAGTGCGGCATTGGCTTCGGCGGCAGAGGCAAACACCGGCTGACCCAGCTGGGTGTGCAGTTGTTCCAGCTGCGGCACATAGCCCTGGGCCAGATACTGGCGAATCTGGGCAATCTGCTGGCGACCCTCGGCGCTGGCCAGCGCATCGGCCTGGTCCAGCGCCTGGTTAAGCTGCTGGTGTTCGCCCTGCCATTTGCTGAAATAATCGTTAACCTTGCCCGGCTCGCGCAGCTGAATCAGCATGTCTTTTTCAAACCGGCGCATATTGGACAGGCGGGTGTGCGCTGCCTGTAGCGCCACGCTCAGTCCGAGGTCGCGCTGGGCCAGTTCGCCTGCCAGCGCCGATTGCCGGTACACCCCTTGCACCCCGGCACCGGCAATCAGCAGCATCAGGGCAATCAGCAGGGAAAAAAACACCATCAGGCGGGTGCGCAGCGACAACAGGGCAAGAATGGGCATACTGGCGTTTTCCTGGGGGGAGAAAGGCAAATCCGTCCTGTTTCACCCTGCTGGCCGCAGGGCCGGGGGCATGGCAGACAGGCAGTCCGCCGCGCATGGTAGAGACTTGCCATGACGATACCGTTAAGATTTCATGAAAATTCACCTGATGGTCATCCTGGCGTCGGGGGAATGCGCTATGCTGCAATGCAATAAACGCCGCGCACAACCCTCCTGTGCCTTGCCATGCACCTTTGTCTGCGCCAGCACACCTGGCCAGGCGCGCTGCGCGGGGGGGTTGTGAGCCGCGCTAAACGTTTGCCCTGACACCGGGTTTATCTGGAGTAGTATTGATTGATGACTGCCGCCACTGCCTCTGTCCAAAATCGTCCGCCCCGTATTGCCGTGATCGGTGGGGGGCTGGCTGGCCTGGCGGCGGCCTGGCATGCCGAGGCGGCGGGGTTTCGGGTGCGGGTGTTTGAAGCCGGCAGTCGCCCCGGCGGGCCGGCGCTGGGCTGGCGCGATGGCCCGCGCCTGTTTGAATACACCCCCAGCCTGCTTGAGCTGGACGCGCCGCTGCTGGCGTGGATTGCCTCGCTGGGCCTGGGCCCGGCCCTGCACCCGGCGCTGCCGGTGGCGCGACGCCAGCTGGTGTTGCGCCAGGGCCGCTATATGCCGCTGATGGATACCCCGCTGGCGTTCATGCTCAGCCGCCGGGTAGACCGTGAGAGCAAGCACAGCGTCCTGCGCCAGTCCCTGGGCCTGCTGCGCCGTTCACCGCCGGTGCTGCCGGATGAGGTGGCACCCAGGGTGCGCCAGATTCTGGGCGACTGGTTCAACGACTACATGGTAGCCCCGTGGCTGGCCGCCAGCCAGGGCGCTGACGCCGAATCCGCCTGGATGGCGCTGGCGCTGGCCGATGTGGCCGACACCAGCAGCCGGCTGGCGCTGGCCCGGCAGCTGTACGCGCTGCGCCAGATACCGTGCCATGGCTTTCGCCATGGCCTGGACACACTGACCGACACCCTGTCGGCGCGGGTGGACGTGCGACTCAACCAGCCGGTTGGTGCGCTGATTCGCCGGGCGCACGGCTGGTGCGTGGTCACCGGCATGGAAACCTTCGAGGCTGATCTGGTGATTCTGGCCGTGTCGGCGCGGGAAGCGGCGCTATTGCTGGCCCCCAGTTTTTCGCAAATTGCCGCCAGCCTGGCTGCCGTGCGCTACAGCCCGATGATTCATGTGCATTCGGTGTACGCCCGCGAGGATGTGGCCCACCGCCTGCGTGCTGGCGGTGCCTGGCATCCGCAGGTAGAGCATCCGTTTGCGCTGGGCGTGGAGTTTGTCAGCGCGCAGCTGGCACACCGCGCTGCCGACGATGAAGTGCTGCTGTGCGCCCGTCTGGGCGGCATGACTCAGCCGGAACGCATGGGGCTGGACGATGCCGTGCTCGGCCTGCTGCTGGACAGCGAGCTCGATGGCCTGCTCGGCATCCAGGCCGCCCCGCTGGCCCGGCATATCCACCGCCAGCGCCACGCCTTTCCTCACCCCGATGCCGCGCTGGCCCGCGCCCGCCAGCACCTGCCCGGCCTGGGCCACGCCCGGGTGCTGGTGGCATCGGACTGGGCTGCCGGCGCTGGCCCGGTGGCGGTGCTGCGCCACGCCATGCACTTGCCCGCGCAGGTGCGGGCCACGTTGAATAGCCCACAGGTGCTGATCGAAGAAGTGTAAGCAAGCCCTTGCGCCTTGCTCATCCATGCCGCCCGTTCCGTCCGCTGGGGATCCCGACGGTGGATGGTGCGTGGGGGGCTGGGTTGCCAAGGGGATTTGGCTGATATCAAGCCGCCTATCGCTAAGAAAATGCTGAAAAAATTGTCATTCCCGCGAAAGTTGGAATACACAATGCTGATTTTACTGAGTAAATCAGCACATCCCGCCTAACGCATCTCGAACCATTCCTGATGAAAGCGCTGGGCCGGCAACCCTTGCGCCTGCAGTTCTTCCCGCAGCATGCGGCCAAAGCTGGCCGGGCCGCAAAACCACACATCGGCGTGGCACCAGTCCGGAATCAGTGCCTGCAGCCGGGCGGTGTTCAGCCGGCCATCGCGGGGTTCCCACAGCAGGTGCAGATTCACCCGCGCGCGGTCAGCATCGCGCTGCAGGCGTGCGATCATGGCCGGGTCGTGCTCTGCCGTGGCATAAAACAGATCAATCGCTTTGCCGTCGTGGTGTGCCGCCAGCGCCTGCAGCCGGGCCAGGAACGGGGTGATGCCAATGCCGCCGCCCACCCAGATTTGCCGATGCGCATCGCCGGCAAAGGTAAACCGCCCGTACGGCCCTTCCACTTGCACCGCATTGCCCACCTTCAGCCGTGTGGCCAGCGTAGCGGTGTAGTCGCCCAGCGCCTTGACCACAATGCTCAGGCGCGGTTCATCTGCTTGCCAGGCCGACGCCAGGGTAAAGGGGTGCGCGCCCTCATCGGGGTGAAAGGTGAAAAATGCAAACTGCCCTGCCTGATGGCCTGGCCAGCCCGGCTGCAATTGCAGGTCAATGCTGAGCGCGTTCAGTTCAGGGTGCGCCTCCAGCGCGGCAATCCGCCCGCTGACCTTGCTTCCGCCGGCACGCCGCCCCAGCAGCGACATCACCCCGGCCACACAGCCCAGGCCGATCAACCCTGCCAGCAGCCCGCCCACTGGCGTTTGCCAGTATTCAAACTTGACCAGCACGATGGCATGAAACACCAATGCCAGATACGCCAGCGAAATCCAGCGATGGGTTTGCACAAAGCGGCGATAGGGAAACCATTTGATCAGCGCCAGCGCCATCAGTGCCGCCGCCGCATAGAATGCCCATTCGCCCACGGCTTCGGCCAGGCCGCGTTGCTGGGCAAGCAGCTGTTGCCACGAGCCGGGCTCCAGCGGTGGGCGTGGCTTGCGGGCGGGGCGTTCCAGCCAGCCCAGCCCTACCAGCCATTTTGGCCCTTTGGCCAGCAGCCAGTGAGCAATGGAAATGACCAGCCCGCTGATGCCCAGCCATTTATGCAACCGGTACAGCTTATCCAATCCGCCCAGCGGTGCTTCCAGCAGGCGTGGGCGCATGGCCAGCAGCATGGCCATGCTCATCACGCCGATGCCGAGCACGCCGCTGTATTGCATCAGCACGCCGCGCCAGGCAAAGAAGCCATCCAGACTGGCCAGGGGGGTGGGGTCGCTCAGCAGCCAGAAGCCCGTGAGCAGGGCCAGGTAAAGCCAGAGTGTGTAGGTCAGGGTTTTCATCGGGGAATCTCGGTAAACAGCCTTGCGGGCAGGATATTCCGCCAGTTATCTTTCCGGCAAGATAATTGGTGGTGTTTTACTTTTTGTTACTTGCCTGATACACAGGGTAAGAAATACTTTGATAGTGAGACTCAGTGCTGAATTAACCCACAAGGAAACTGACTATGCCCACGCTGGATTCATCCCGTTGGGATGTCACGTTGGATGATGAGGTTGTGCCGTTGTTTTTACCGCTGCAATGGGCGCAGGCGCGTTCACTGGCTGGCATGCGGCCATCGCTGGAAAAATATGCATTGTCCGAGGCCGAATTTGACCTGTTGGCCACCCTGCGCAATGCCGAGGTGCCACACACGCTCACGCCATCGCAGCTGCTGGCGCGCATGGTGCTGACCTCGGGTGGACTGAGCAAGGTCATGGCGCAGCTGGAAACCCGTGGGCTGATCCGGCGTTTGCAGTCGGCACAGGATTTGCGCATCAAGCCGGTGCAGCTCAGTGCGGCGGGCCGGGCGCTGATCGAGACAGCGATGGTTGAAACCGTGGCCGCTACCCGGGCATGGTTGCGGGCGACGCTGCGTCCCGAGGCGCTGGGCCAGCTGACCACCTTACTGGCCAAACTGGCTGAATCGGGTGCTGATGAGAAAAAATCCGCTTGAATTCACCATAAAATCTGACTGTTTCAGGAAAATTTGCACAGACCTTGCGAATGGCTTTCAGGGTGTGATGGCGTTGTCCGGATCGGGTATGATGTTTTTTTTAAATCATTCAAACGAATGATTTTTTATCGGCGCGGGTCAGGATGCTGACCCTATCTACTGTTTACTCAGTGGCAGGGGATGTTCGTTTCTGCTGGGCGCCAAAAAAATCACCTGCCATTTGGTTGCGGAGAAATAGAACTTCATCATGGGAATACGCACTTTCTTTACCGGCATGCTTGCCATCATGTTTCTGCTGGGCACGGTGCCGTTTGGCGTCAGTTATGTTGATGCGCAGGCCCGCCATCGCACCACCGAAACCCTGCAGCAGCAAAAACGCTATAACGACGCCATCATGGCGGTGGGCCTGCAGATTCGCGGCATTCAAAATGCCTTTATCCGCGTTGCGCTGGCGCAAGCGGATGACGGGCCAGACATGCCGGTGTTGCGCCAGACGCTGGTCAGCCGCACCCAGGCGCTGGACGCGCTGCTGGCCGAGGCGGACGCCTGTTTCAGCGCGGCGTTTGCCGAACAGGGCAATGGCCGCGAGCGAGACAATTTCCAGCGCTTCATGCACAGTGCCAGGGCCTACCAGAAGGTCATTGGCCAGGTGGCGCACACCAATGATTTTTCCACGCCCAGCATTGATGGCGTGGCACCCTTCATCAATGCCGCGCTGGCTGAAGTGGGCAAGGAGGTCAAGGCCAGCAATGGTCTGATTGCCGACGCCAGCCAACGTCTGCTGGCGCAAGGCCAGCAGTATCAGGCCATTTATATGGCTGTCAATGGTGTGATCCTGGCGGGGATTGTGCTGGCTTTCGTGCTGATGCAGCGACGGATCTTTCGTCCGCTCAATGTGGCCTTGCGCGCCATCGAGCGCGTCAAATCCGGCGATTTGCGCATCGAGATTCATGGTTCGGCTTCCGACGAAATTTCCCGCCTGCTGCGCGCCATTGGCGAAATGGCCAGCGAACTGAGCGCGCTGATCCGCAAGATCAACAGCGATGCACGACTTCTGCACGAAAATTCCGAATCCATCCACGGCGTGCTGGCCGGGGTGATGGGCGCAGCGGCAGAGCAGGCCGACGCCACCCTCAGCATGGCCGGGGCCATCCATCAACTGTCGCAGTGCAGCGCCCATATTGCCGAGCGGGCCGCCGACACCGAGCAATCTTCCTCCGATTCCGCCAGTGTGTCGCGTCAGGCCACTGAACAGTTGAACCTGGCCAACGACACCATTCACCGCATTGCCGAATCCGTTTCGGCGGCGGCTCGCCAGATTGGCGCGCTGAATGAACGCGCCGGGTTGATTTCCAATATTGCCTCGGTGATCAAGGATATTGCCGGCCAGACCAATCTGCTGGCGCTCAATGCTGCCATTGAGGCCGCCCGCGCCGGCGAACAAGGACGCGGCTTTGCCGTGGTGGCCGATGAAGTGCGCAAGCTGGCTGAGCGCACCGCCAGTGCCACCGGCGAAATTGAACAGATGATTGCCGGCATTCAGTCCGACACCGGCAGCGCCTTCGACACCATGGTGCAGATTCTGCCCAATGTGGAGCGTGGCAAGCAGCTGACCAGCGCCGCCACTGCCGCGCTGGCCGCCATCCAGAACGGCGCGCAGCACACCCAGAGCCAGATTCAGGAAATCAGCTCGGCCATTCGCGAACAGCGCTCGGCCAATGCCTCGCTGGCGGGCAAGGTGGACGTGGTGGCGCGGATGGCTGAACAGACTTCTGCCGCCAGCCGCAGCTCAGCCGACACCGCCAGCCAACTGCGTGTCATGGCCAGCGAGCTGAAAAGCAAGGCATGTTATTTTGTAGTGTAACCTACTGAAAGATAAAAATAATGAAGGTACAGAACAGAATCCTGATTCTGGTGGTGACCGTCCTGGTGAGCATGGGGCTGATTGCGGCCATTTCGCTGTCGGTCCTGCGTTCGAACATGATGAGCGAGCGTCAGAACCAGCTGGCTACGCTGGTCGAGCTGGGCAAGGCAACCGTTGCCTACTTCCAGAAAATGGAAGCGGATGGCACCTTGAGCACAGAGGAAGCGCAAAAGCGCGCCAAGCAAGCCATTTCGGCCTTTCACAAGAGCGACCGTTATCTTTGGGTGCGGGATAACGGCAATGATGTCAACCTGGTGCATCCTGACCCCAAACGGGTGAACAAGGCTGATGCGGATGCCAGGAAAAAGGGGGATGAATACCGAAACGCCATGCAGGGCGCGGAGGTTGGGTTTCTGTTTTCGCAGGGCACCCGTCCGGGCGTCGAGGGTCATGTCAGCAAGATTTACGCCGTGACACTGTTTGGTCCGTGGAACTGGATCATCGGCTATGGCGGCTATCTGAACGATATCGACACGGTATTCTGGCAACGCGCCAGCATCATGCTGGCCGTTGGCGGTGCCATCTTCATCCTGATTGCCTTGCTGGCCTGGCGCATGTCCACGGTCATTCTCGGCCAGCTGGGTGGCGAACCACAGTACGCCGCTGAAATTGCACAGCAGATCGCCCAGGGCGACCTGTCGCGGGAGATTTCCTGCAAAGGGGCTGCTGGCAGCTTGCTGGGGTCGATGAACCAGATGCAGCACGGTTTGCGCAAACTGGTCGGGCATTTCAGCCAGGCGTCGGAACTGCTGGCGTCGGCAAGCGCAGAACTGTCCCATCAGGTGTCCTTGCTGGGCCGCAGTGCCAGCAGCACGTCTGCCGCGGCGTCGTCGACAGCTGCCGCCGTGGAACAGATGACCGTCAGCATTGACCAGATTTCTGACAATGCGCGCGAAACCGAGCAATTCTCCAGCGATGCCTCCACGCTGGCCACCCAAGGGGAACAACTGGTCAGCGAGACAGCAGACGAGGTGCGCCAGGTGGCGCAATCCGTCAGCCAGGCGGCTGACAATATCCGCCTGCTGGCCGAGCGTTCACGCGAGATCGACGGCGCCAGCACGATTATCAAGGACATTGCCGACCAGACCAACCTGCTGGCGCTGAATGCGGCGATTGAGGCCGCTCGCGCCGGTGAACAGGGACGCGGCTTTGCCGTGGTGGCCGACGAGGTGCGCAAACTGGCCGAGCGCACTGCCCGGGCCACCGATGGCATCAATCTCACCATCCGTGGTGTGCTGGCCGACACTGAACAGGCTGCCGCGCATATGGATGGCGTGCGCCATCAGGTCAGAAGCAGCGTCGAGCGCGCTGAACTTGCGGCAACTTCGCTGCGTGAGATTCGCGGCCGGGTGGGGGCTGCGCTGGGCAAAACGCGTGATGTGGCCAGTGCCGCACAGGAGCAAAGCCTGGCAAGCAACAGCATTGCCGGCAATGTGGAGCAAATTGCCCAAAGGGTGGATGAGTCGAATGCGGCAGTTGAGCAGGTCAGCGATCAGGTCATGCGCCTGAATGTGCTGGCGGCAGAGCTGCGCGCCACGGCGATGCGCTTCACGCTTTAGTAGTCGTCAGTCACCCTAATAGCCAGTCACGATGATATGAAGCAAATGACTGGCAGCTAGACCGCTTTCGGCATGCGTTTCACCTGACGTGTCGTTCCCGCGCAGGCGGGAACCCAGACCGCGCTACAGCGTGTGCGGTGGGTGTTGAGCGTTGTCGGATAGTTCGCGCGCTGTGGATGCCTCTGGATTCCCGCCTGCGCGGGAATGACGCAGTGGGGTGCGGCGGATGGTTCGCTGTGTCAAATCAAGATGTTGTGTTGAAATAAATAAAGCAAGACATCCGACGTCGGCTTGCTCGCAGGCACCCTCGTGTTTCAACGTGACTGGCGACTAATATGAACCGATGATTGGCACAGATACCCAAGGTCAGCGCGCTCGCCTGCACGCAGGTATTTCAACGGGACGGCGACTTGACCCGGTGCACGGCAAGCCCCACCGTTCAGGGCGAGGAAGGATAGCGCGGACGGCGTAGCCGTCCTTGCCGTCGATGGGGGTGGACTGTATAAAAACCAGTATGCAACGCCTTCAAGCCTACAAATACGAACTGATGCCGACCTGCGAACAGCAGCGCGACATGCGCCGCTTTGCTGGCTCGTGCCGTTTCGTGTTCAACAAGGCATTGGCCTTGCAAAAGGAGCGCTACGAGCAAGGCAAGAAGAAGCTCGGCTACGCCGGTCTGTGCAAGCTGCTCACCGAGTGGCGCAATGGATCTGAAACGCCGTGGCTGGCCGATGCGCCGGTTCATCCGCTGCAGCAGACGCTCAAGGACCTGGAACGGGCCTACACCAACTTCTTCGCCAGACGCGCTGACTTCCCGCGTTTCAAGAAGAAGGGCCAGTCCGACAGCTTCCGTTATCCAGACCCGAAACAGATCAGGCTCGACCAGGCCAACAGCCGAATCTTCCTGCCCAAGCTCGGCTGGCTGTGCTACCGCAACAGCCGGGAAGTATTGGGTGCGGTGAAGAACATCACCGTGAGCCAGTCCTGCGGCAAATGGTCCGTGTCGATCCAGACCGAACGCGAGGTCGAGCAGCCAATTCCAAAGGGCGGTACAGTCGGCATCGACATGGGTATTGCACGGTTCGCCACGCTCTCGGATGGCGCGTTCTACGCGCCGCTCAACAGCTTCAGGCGGCACGAAGCCCGCTTGCGCAAAGCGCAGCAGGCCATGAGCCGCAAGACCAAATTCAGCAGCAACTGGAAGAAAGCGAAAGCCCGCGTCCAGCGCATCCATTCCCGCATCGGCAATGCCCGCCGCGACTACCTGCACAAGTGCTCCACCACGATCAGCCAAAACCACGCGATGGTGTGTATCGAGGACTTGCAGGTGCGGAATATGTCCAAATCGTCGGCAGGTACAACCGGGCAGCCGGGCAGAAACGTTCGGGCCAAGTCCGGCCTGAACAAGGCCATTCTGGATCAGGGATGGGCCGAGTTCAGGCGGCAACTGGACTACAAGCTGGCGTGGAACGGTGGACATCTCATCGCCGTGCCGGCGCAGAACACCAGCCGCACCTGTCCGTGCTGCGGCCATGTGTCGGCGGACAACCGCCAGACGCAAGCCCGGTTCCAGTGTGTTGAATGCAGTTTCGAGGAAAACGCCGATCTGGTCGGCGCGATCAACATCCTGTCTCGCGGGATGCAACGATTGCGAGACGAAGGGCAGGACACGGCGGACGCTTCCGCCGGGCGGGAAACCGTAGCCCGGATCGCCTGTGAAGTGAGCGGTGCAGTCATGCCGCCAGCAGCAGGAACCCACCGAAGCGACTTATGCCGGCTCGATGCCGGGATGAGCGCTGTAGGAATCCCCCGACTTTAGGCGGGGGAGGATGTCAACGCTTTGGGCATGAATCTCACCCGACTTGTCGTTCCCGCGCAGGCGGGAACCCAGACCACGCCACAGCGTACGCCGTGGGCATGTGGCGGTCGTGAGCGCACCCCCCCGATGCACGCTGTGGATGCTCCTGGATTCCCGCCTGCGCGGGAATGACGGGATAGGCGCGGAAGACAGTTCGCTGTGGCAAAGTAAGGTTTTGTTTTAATAGAAATTAAACCGAGGTGCCCGGTATAAACTTGCTCGTATGAACCCTTGTGTTTCAACGTGACTGACAACTAGGGAAACGCTGAACCAATCGTCACCCCCGCGAAGGCAGGCGTCCAGGCGTTTGATTTTACTGGGTTTTGCTTTTTACAACGGGTATACGCGGTGAGCTGTGCCACAAAACCATGCAGCGGCACGACATTGACATCCTCATCCTTGAGCGTCTGCTGCAAGGGATGGACTGGCGCATCCGCCAGCCAAGCCATTTCCGTGCTGTTGCGCCACTCAGTCAGCAGCTTGCACAGTCCTGCGTAGCCGAGCTTCTTCTCGCCCTGCTCGTAGCGCGCTTTCTGCAACGCCAGCGCCTTGTTGAAGACGAACCGGCACGAGCCAGCGAAGCGGCGCATTTGCCGCGCTTGCTGGCCGTCTGGCATCAGGGCGAACTTGAAGGCTTGAAGTCGTTGCATACCTCAATCATACATACACCAAAGGACGGCTGCGCCGTCCGCGCTATCCTTCTCCGCCCTGAACGGCGGGGCTTGCCGCGCACCGGGTCAAGCTGTCGTGCCGCTGGCATTATATGGCTTGGTGGTGCGCAGGCGTTTACGCCGGCAGCTTGACCTGATAACCCGCCTGGTTTTTCGGATGGTTGTCGTTGGTGAACACGCTGCGGTCGTTTTTCAGCACGATGACTTCAAAGAACGGGCGGAAGCGCGCTTCCGAAATGCCAAATGCCGTCAGGAACTTGCCAAACAGCACTTGTTCTTCCGGCTCCGGCTGACCATCGACCAGCGACGAGTCGATCAGGTTGACCAGCATGCACATCTTCTGTGCGTCGCTCAGCAGCGGCGCAGCTTCCTGCAGGAAGGTTTCCACCGAGTTCTTGCGACGGTATTTCAGTGCCGAATCCAGCAGGGCCTGGTTTTGTGCGCCCACGCCAATGGTGCCGCGACCGTCATCCTGACCGCCCAGCACGCTGAGCAGATGGCCGACTTCTTCATTGTCCATCTCGCCGTCTGCCGACATCATGTACAGCAGCGAGGTGGCAAAGGCCAGATGCGGGGTCATTTTGTCGCCGCTGTCGCTCTTGAACATGTCGAACAAGCCCATGGGGAAATCTCCTTGAATAGTGTGTGTCGTTGGGGAAAACCAGCCGTCGGGTGACGGTGTGCGCTTTGACCACGCGCTCAGTCTGCAAGTTCCGGCATGGAAGGGGCAAACCAGAATGGCCCCGGTGTGTGCCATAAGAAAACCGGCTCGTCGTTGCCGACAGGCCGGTTGGGAATTGGTGCAGGGAGATCGGGCATTCCCCGCCTGATGCCATCCGTTTCTGGGATGGCAGCATCCTACCTGGCTTGTTTTACATTGGCATGAAGCGTATGTGCCAGCAGGATGTCAGGGGGTGGGCGGATGCGGTCAGAAGCGATACTGTGCGCTCAGATAAAAGAACCGGGTGGGCGGGTCTTCCAGCGCGTACATCGACCCCCAGTTGTCCGGGGCCTGGCGGTTGAGCAGATTGTCCACGCCAGCGGCCAGGCTGATCTGTTTGTTGACTTGATACGCCAGTTTGAAGTCGGTCAGGCCGTGGTTGCTGGACAGGTTCACCCCGCGCAGGGTGTTGTGGCTGTTGTAGTAATTGAAGTAATAGCGTCCTTGCAGGTCGGCACGCCAGGCCCCCATTTCTGCGCGCAGGCCGGCGCGGGCAATGCTGCCTGGTCGGCCCGTCAGGCGCTGGCCGCTGCTGTCGTCGCGGGCGCGGATATGTTCGTAGCCGCCAGTCAGCGACCAGCCCGGCAAAAAGCGCCACTGGCCGCTGAGCTCGATGCCCTCAATGGTGGCGCGGCCCACATTGGCGTACACCGAGCGGCTGAGCACGCCGGCGGGGTCACTGGCCTGGCGGGCTCGCGACACGGTGGTGATCAGGTTGCTGGCGCGGGTGCGGTAGGCAGCAAGCTCCAGGTTCCAATCATCACGCTGGTAGCCGATGGCGGCCTCCAGGCTGCGGCTTTCTTCCGGAACCAGCGCGTCATTGCCCAGAATCAGGAAGGTGCCACGGCGAAAGGTAGCGTATTGCTCCAGCACGCTGGGTGCGCGAAATGCCTCGCCGTAGCCCAGGCGGAAGCGCCAGTTGGACGGGGTGTATTGCAGCGACAGGCGCGGGGTGGTGGCGTGGCCGAATTCGTTGAAGCTGTCGTAGCGCACGCCCGCCAGCATGTGCAGGTCCGGCAGCAGGGTGAAATCGCCCTGCGCCAGGCCATACTGGTTGCGGCGGTCTCCTTCGCGCGAGGTGTTGTTGGCGACGCGCAGCTGGTCGGTTTGCCGGCCCAGGCCAATGGTCAGCATATGCCGGCCCAGCGGCAGGGTGTAGCGCGCACCCAGCTGGGTTTGCGTGTAATGGGTGTCTTCAATCAGGGGATAGGCACGGGTGGTCTTGGCGTCGGAACGACCACGCGCCATGTCCACCACCAACTGGCCGGGGCCAATCTCGCCGGTGTAGTTCAGCCCGGCGTAGTCGCGGCGCTCTTGCTCGTAGCCCACAAAGCGGGTGAACGGCGCGCTGGCCAGCTGGTCGGGGGCGCGGTCGTTTTGCAGTACGCGCTCCAGCGTCAGTTTGACGGTGTGGCCCGGTGCCACGCGCAGGCCACCATGGTAATTGACGTAAGTTTCATCGCTGCCCTTGAGGTCGGCGCGGTAGCTGTTGTCCACCACCCGGTATTCGTCGCGGTTGCGTTGTTCCACGCTCAAGCGGTGGGTGACGTTTTCGCCGCCATATTCCACATAGCCCTTCCACAAGTCGGTGTCGCGTGAATTGCCCTGCGACAGCCCGTACAGCAGCGAGGCACCACCGTGCAGGCCGCTATGGTATTTGGGTTGCTTGCTGATGATGTTGATCACCCCGCCCGAGGCGTCAGCGCCATACAGCGCCGACATCGGGCCGCGCACGATTTCGATTTGTTCAGTGTCTTCGCTGGAAAACAGGTTCAGGTCGCGCGAGCCGTATTTCTGCGTGCGGCGCAGGCCATCGTACAGAATCAGCGTGCCGCTGCTGGTCATGCCGCGCATGCTGACGGTGGCGTTGGTGGAGGTGCCACGGGTGTCTACCCCCACCGCCTGCTTGAGGTTGTCCACCAGGCTGACGCCGGCGGTGGCGTCCAGGTCGCGGCGGCTGAGCACCTGCACGCTGGCCTGCACATCCTGCACCGGCTGGGCGTAGCTGGCGGCGGTGACCACCACCGGCTTAAGTGAGGCGTCTTCGGCGTGGGCCGCCAGCGCGAAAGCGCCAGCCAGCGCCAGGCATAGCGGCGCGGGGCGGGCAAGCAAGAGGGGCAAGGACATGAACTCTCCTGAAGTCGTGGGCGCTGGCGTTGCGACAGCCAGGCCAAATCATGAAAATGGTTTATGGTCGCGCCAATGGGGCAATGGGGATCACCACCCGCCGCGCGCGCCGGCGCTGGCGCAAATGAGCGGTGGCCAGCGCGGTGGCTCCCAGCGCCAAGGCCAGCGTCGCCCAGGTGGCCGACACGGTGGCCAGCCGTCGCCAGCCCATCAGCGCCAGCACCAGCGCTGCGCCCACCCGCAGGCAGGGTGCCAGCCAGGGCTGTTCGGCGCGCAGGCGCTGGCCCAGCGCGGCGCAGGCCGGAATCAGCGCCAGCATGGGCGTCAGCAAGGCCCCCGCGCCAAACGCCATGCCCAGCCGCGCGCCCTGGCCGGGGTCGGCGCTGGCGGCGGCGGTGGTCAGCAAGGTGGCCAATGGCGTGCAGGGAATCAAGGTCAGCGCCATGCCCAGCAAAAAGGGTGAGCTCAGCCCGGCGCGGCCAGCGCGGCTGCACAGCGCAGCGGCGGTGTGCGGGGCGCTTGGGCGTAACAGCAGGCCGGCGCAGGCCAGCGCTGCTGCGCCAATCAGTGCATTGCCCACGCCGGAGCGCAGGGTCTGGAGAAACCAGTCGCCCAGGCTGGCCGCCAGTGCGCCCAGACTGGTGTAGGCCAACCAGCGCCCGCCCAGAAAACTCAGCGCATCGCGCAGCCCGGCGCGTGCGCCGCCAGCGCCGGCCAGGGTCCAGGCACCGATAAAGGGCATGCAGGTGGCGGCACAGGCGGTGAGCCCCAGCGAGGCCCCCAGCAGCAGCACGCCGGTCAGCGAGGCATCAGCCGCCATGGCTGCTGTCCGCCGGTTTGGCGCGGGCGATGCGGATCACCTTGCGTTCGCCATCCGGGGTTTCCCGCTTGACCTGGCGCTTGTAGTAGTCGCGCGAGGAGCTGAACGCCGCCAGCGGACCCACCCGCACGCGGATGATCTGATCGTCCGGGCAGTATTCGGCACAGCGCCCACACAGGGTGCAATCTTCGGTGAAGGCCCGGCGACCATGCTGGTGGTGGATTTCCGGGATATCCATCGGACAGGCGCGGCTGCAAATGCCGCATTGCGCGCATTTGCTGTGTTCGCGCTTGTCCAGGCGCAGCAGCGACACATGACGCGCCAGCGCATTCATGGCCAGCATCGGGCACACCCGGCAGAACGGCTGGCGCACGGCCAGGCTGGCCAGCAGCACAAAGCCGGCCACCGTGTTGCCAATCAGGCTCAACGTCAGCCCCAGCGCATCGCCGCCCACTTTCAGCGCCAGCTCGTCGGTCTGGCCGGTCAGCAAGGTGGTGACAATCCGCGACGGGCAGACATCGCAATAGGGGTTGCCCGCCGAATGCGGGGCCACGCCCAGGCCGGCGGCCAGCGGCAAGGCAAACACCAGCCCCAGCAACACCAGCCATTTCACTGGCCGCAGCCAGCGCAGCCGCGCCGGGGCCACGGTGCGCCGCGCCAGCCCCAGCTTGCGCCCCAGCCGGTACAGCCATTCCTGTACCGTGCCCAGCGGGCACACCCAGGCGCAAAACGCCTTGCCCAGCAGCAGATAAGCCAATAAAAAGCTGCCCAGGGTGAGCAGCAGCGGCAAGAAGGTTTGCAGCGCCACCTGCTGGGCGCGCGCCAGCGCGGCACCCACCTGATGGTCCAGCTGGTGTTGCAACGGCACCAGCGCGCAATAGCCGCCGTTTTGTGTGTCGTAGGCGCAAGACAAGGCCGGCAGGGCGGTGGAGATTTTTTCTGCCGCGTAATAGCCCACCAGATTGGCCCCCCAGACGGTGAGCAGCAGCATCAGCAGCTGCACGCTCAGGCGCACACGCCCTAAAGACAGCCCAGACAAGATGGATTTCATGCGCGCTCCCGTTTGCGTCGGATCAAGGGTGCCGCCAGCACCATGCCAAAACCCAGCGCACCCACGCCGGCAGCCAGGCTGCGCTCGCGCATGCGATCAGGGTAGTAACGGTGGGCGTAGGTGCTCAGATAGTTGCGCCCGTCGATGGCCTGATTGACCGCCAGCACAAAGCCCTGGCTGGCGTTCATGCGGTTGGGGCCCGCCAGCGCCGCCTCGGGGAAATCACGCGGAAACGTCACCTCCACCTCGCCGCGCGCATCGCTGACCCACACCCGGCGCGTGCCGGGCTCGGTGAGCAGCTCAACGCCGACATTGGGTCGCGGCTGGCCATTGAAGCGCACCTGAAAGCGCCACTGGCTGGTTTCCCGCACGCCGCCGTGTTCGGGCAGGCGCTGCGGGACAATTTCCAGCCCGTCGCGGCGCTGCGCCAGCAAGGCAGATGGCGATAGCGGCTTGCCGGGCAAATAAACATGGGTGCTGGCGCGCAGCACGGTGTGGTCATCGCGCGCACCACTGGCACTGAACCAGACGTGGCCGCTGCCAGTCTGCTCGCGGCTGGCGCGCCAGCCACTCAGCGTCTGGCCATCCGTTCGCGCCACGGTGTGCATGACCAGGGTTGGGGTGGGCAGATTGGCCGCGTCGATGCGCACGCCGCCGGCTGACTCGCCGCGCGTGGCCTGCGCCTGCAACAGCGGATAGCGCGTCCATGTCGGGCGCTCGGTGGGGGCGGCATGGGTATGTGGTGCGGGCGCGGCCAGCGCACCGGCCACCAGCCAGAAACAGCCCAGGCCCAGGCCAATGGGCTGCCAGCGCAAAAACATCGCCATATCTCACCTGTTAATGCGAAAAGGTGCGGCGGATTATAGTAGTTTTACTCAGGGCTTCTCTGCGACATAATGTCGCAGGCTGTTTTGGCTATCACACACCGATAAAAAATGGGCAGCGCCATTGCGCTGCCCGATTGGCGCATGCGCCAGCAGTCTTCCACGTGTTGTGTTCACCACTCCCGCTCAGAATTTTGCCTGCACCCCCACCGTCACCGTGCGGCCAGGGGCAATATAGCCAATCCCGTCATACTGTTTATCCGCCACATTGGCCACACTCAGGCGCGCGGTCAACTGCTTGCCCAGTGCGTGGCTCAGGCCAATATCCACCGTGGAATAGGCTTGATATTCTGTGGTGTTGGCGTCATTGCCGTAGCGTTTGCCCACATGGTTAAACGTGGCAAACAGTGTGCTGCCCGGCATCCATTGATAGTCCGCCTTCAAAAACCCCTGCTGGCGCGGCACATTGGTCAGGCTTTTGCCCTGCAGGCTGACATCACGCGGGTTTTTAACGATTTTGGACTGGTTCAAGGTGTAACTGCCGGTCAGCGTCAGCGTTGGCCGGACACGATACACCGCCTCCAGCTCCAGCCCTCGCGTGGTTACCGCGCCAATATTGATCTTGTCCACATGGCTGGCGTTGCGCTGCACCGAATAAATAAAATCCTTGGCGTCGTTGTAATACGCTGTGGCCTTGACATAGCCCATCTGGCCAAAATATACATCCACGCCAAAGTCATAGGCATTGACCTTTTCAGGGGTCAGCGCCGGATTGGCCCAATAGGTGACATTGCCGCGTTTGGTGTCGGCGTACAAATTGAACATGTCTGGCAGATTGAACGCCTGCCCGGCGCTGGCGCGTAAATTGACTGCGTCGTTCAGTTTGAACAAAGTGGCCAGTTTGGGCGACAGTTGGCTATCGGTTTGGCTGCGGTAGGCTGAGTTGGGTTGCCCGGTGCCGCTGTCGGTTTGATTGCCGCCGGTTTTCCAGTGGTCGTAACGCGCGGCCAGGTTCAGGTTCCAGCGTGGGGTCAGCTGCATGTCATCCTGTACAAACAGCCCGTAGCGCCGCATATCGCCGCGTGTATCGCGCAAGCGCGTGCTGCCTGGATAGTCAAAATGGTTGCGGAGGTCACCGTCCAGATAATCCATGCCGACGGTCAGCTGCTGCCCTGGCGTCAGCGTCCAGGCGTGCTGGACATTGCCGCCCACGGTACGGTCTTGGTACAGGCCTTTTTCGGCAATGCTGCGGTAGCTTGGCGTGCTCAGTGTGTCGGCCCATTGCTTGCCCAGCCGCGCATACACCATGGCGGTGGTGCTGGCTCCGTCAGCTTCGCGCGCATAGCGCAGGGTGGGCAGCCATTGCTCACGGGTGGAGGGCTGGTAGCCTGGTGCGCCTGGCCGATAAAAACCGGTGGCTTCATCTTTCAGGTAGCTGACCCCAGCCTCCAGCAGTGATTGCGCGCTCAGCTCGTGCGCCACTTTCAGCGAAGCATTCTGCTTCACCGTGCCGATGGCGTCCTGGTTGGCTACTGGCACGGTGGTGTCCGGACGCCACATGGTGTAGCCGTCGCTGGAAAAATGGCTGGCCGACAGCCGCAGCGAGGTCGGGCCGGTGCCATACGAATGCGACGCCGTCAGCCGCTTGCTGTTCAGGCTGCCGTACTCCGCCCCCAGCCGGGTGACGCTGCCGGCCTCGGGCGCGCGGGACAAGACGTGAATCACCCCGCCCATGGCATTGGCACCGTACAGGCCTGAGCTGGCACCACGCACAATCTCCACGCGCTCGATATCCTGGGTGCTCAACTGCGACCAATCCACCTGGCCATCGTAAAGCACATTCATCGGCACGCCATCCAGCAACACCAGCGTGCGGCTGTTGCCCGGCAGGCCGCGCGTGTAGGTTTGCGCAATGCGGTTGGGCGAGGAGGCGTCCATTCGTGCCGCATACACCCCCGGCACGCCTTGCAGCAGTTGGTCCACTGTGCTCGCTGGCGATTGCTCGATGGCCTCGCGGCTGATCACCGATACGGCAGCAGGCACATCGCGCAAGGCTTTCTGGGTTTTGGTGGCGGTGATCACCAGCGGGTTCAGTTCAGTGGCTGGCTCAGCGGCAAGCGTCAGCAGTGGCATGGCACCGACAAAAATTCCGCTCAGCCGCCAGGCCAGATGGGACAGGCGAAACATGGGCATTCTCCTCAAGTGAAGATATCTTTGGCGCGCCAGCCCGATGGCGCTGGCGGCGTTCTTGCATTCAGCGTTTGGTGTGCGCCCTGGTGAGCCGGGCTGGCGTCAGCGTGCGCGCCAGCCGTTTGCCGCCCAGCACCAGCGAAGTCACCCCCAGGCCAATGCCCAGCAGGCTGGCCACAATCATCCAGCCATCCCACAGCGGGCGGCTGCGCAAAATGGGCAGGTCCCAGCTGTGCAGGGCATTGAACAGCCAGCGGTAGCTGCGCCGGCTGCGGTCGATGCGTTTGAGCAGCTGGCCGGTGCTGGCGTCCAGATACAGCCAGGTTGCTGCCGGGTCATCCAGTTGCAGGCGCAGCACCGGAAACGGTTTGTCCAGCGGGTCTTCGCCGCGTGGGCGCAGGTAGTAATAGCTGTCGCCTTCGCTCAGCCACTGGCGTGCCACCACCTGGCTGTCCGGGTAGAGCGCGCGGGCCGCGCGTTCCAGTTCGGTCTGGCTGAAGGTGTGGGGGCGCGGGCCGCTGTCGCTGGGGCCGGCCAGTTCGCTCAGCCGGCTGACCCGGCCATCGGCCTGATACGCCAGCAACACCGCGTGTTCACCCAGATGCCGCCAGTGCAGCGCCACCCACGGCGATGCCGGCTCGGTGGCCAGCGGCGCGCGCCAGTCCAGCGCGGCGGCTGGCAGGCTGCCTTGCTGGTAGCGCGCCAGTTCGGCGGGCTTGACCCCGGCGTGGCTGAACAGATGCCAGGGGTTATTGGCCAGAAAGCCGCTGAAAATCCACAGCATCGCCCACACGCCGCCGGTCAGCCCCAGCCAGAAGTGCCAGCGTGGCCAGGTGGCGCTGCGGTAGGGGTGAACCAGGCCGGTGGCGTAGCGACGCTGGCCAAACCAGCCTGGCCGCCAGCGCTGCCAGCCCACCCACAGCCCGGTCAGCGTGGCAAAGCAGGCCACCAAGGCGCTCCAGGTGAGAATGTCCTTGCGTGATTCGCTCAGGCCAATGTCGTCCAGCGGGCGCAAGAAATGCAGCCAGCTGCCCAGCCAGGTGAGCGTGCGACCCAGCGTGGTGGTGGCGCGCACCACTTCGCCGGTTTTGGCCGAGATATGCAGCTGGGTGCCGTCGGCGTCGTTCAGCGCCACGCGGTGCAGCGGGCGGAAGGGGTCGAAGCTCATCATCCGGGTGCCGGCGTCGGCGCGTACCGTGTCGAGGAACATCGGCGTGCTGGTGGCATCGCCTGCCGCCTGCGCCCAGTCTCGCGCCAGGCGCACCGCCCGGCTGGCGTCGGTGCGCAGCAACTGGCCGTCCTGTGCCGACAGCACATGGCGCTGGCCGGCCTGGTCAATCAGCAGCCAGACAGGTTCGCCGGCCTGCATCAGCAGGCGGGCTTCGCCCAGAGTCGGGGCGGCTTGGTCAGGGTAGGCGCGCTGCCAGGCCTGTGCGGCGCTCAAGGTCACGGCGTGGGTGGGCAAGGGCGGGCTGTGCGCCAGCCGGGTGCTGCTGCCCACGCGGGACGAGCCGGCATATACCATGACCAGGCCAGAAAAAAACCAGATGAGCATGAACAGGCCCAGGGCAATGCCCAGCCAGCGATGAAGAATGAATAGCGTGCGTTTCACCGGGAGAGTCCTTGGTGGGAAGCCGGGCGCTGGCGACAACCTGCGTTGCGCATGGCCTCGGTGCGGATGCGGGCGCATCACGTGGGGGTGGCCCCTTTTCTCTCGGGCATGAGCCGGCAGGCAGAAAAGGGGCCGGTCAGCATGCCTGCCGGATCAGGAGAACGAAGGAAGGCAAACCGCCCGCTGCGCGTCAATAATCCAATTTCAGTTCGGCGTGCCAGGTGCGTTGCGGCATTGGGTGATAGGCAAACATCTTGTCGTTATTCAGGTTGTCCACCCCGGCGGCCACGGTGAACTGTTTGTTCAGCTTGTATTGCAGCCGCGCATCCAGCACCAGATAACGGCTATTCACCCCGTACTGGCTGACATCGTGGGTCACGGTGTTGTTGATGTCGTAAGCCTGCTTGCCGCTGTAGCGCGCCCCCAGGCTATAGCTCAGTGCATCATCATGCCGATAGGTGGCCAGCAGGGTGGCGCGCCAGGTGGGGATGCCGGGGTAGGCATTGCCTTCCGAGCGTGGGTTTTTGCTGTTGGCCAGCACCCTGGCGCGCGTCCAGGTCACGCTGCCGGTCAGATCCAGGCCACGCAGGGCCACATCGCTGGCGCTGGCAGCCAGCTCCAGACCACGGGTGCGCACCCGGTCCACGTTCTGGATATTGGTGATATTCGGGTTGACCGTGGTGTTGGTCTGCGACAGCAGCGCGTCGCGCAGCGATTCCTGAAACGCACTCAGCCGCAGCTGGCCGCCATTGGCCAGCGCGTATTCGGCGGCCAGCTCGCCCGAGGTGGCGCGTTCCGGGCGCAGGTTCGGGTCGTTGTTGACAATGGCGTTGCTGCCGGCGGCGCTGCCCTGGAACAGCTCGGACACGGTGGGCATGCGCCAGGCGCGGCCCAGCGAGGCGCGCAGGGTGAGCTCGGTGTTCAGGTCGTGGCTGAGCGCCAGCTTGGGCGACCAGTAGCTGTTGTCGCGCTCGGCGTGGTTAAAGGTTTTGCCGGCGGTCAGCGTGCGCCCGCCCCAGGCTTGCCAGCGCTCGTAGCGCAGGCCGGGGGTCAGCCGCCAGTCGGGCAAAAACCGCCACACATCCTGGGCAAACAGCGCATGGGCGCTGGTGTGGCCGGCAAAGGCATCGGTTTGCGCGCCCTCGGCACCGCCCAGCCAGTTGGCGGTGGCGTAGGTGCGGCTGTCCAGCGTATAGCGGTCGTAGTGGTAGCCAAAGCGCACTTGATGCGCGCTGGCGCGGCTGCCATCGGGGCGCCAGTCGGCTTTCAGGTCGAAGGTTTGCCAGCCGGTGCCGTCCATCCGGGTGATTTTGCCCGCGCCACCGGCACGCGGGTTGCCCAGCGCCACGCTGGGGCTGCGCGCCTTGTCTTTGATAAAGCGGTAGTCGGTGGCCGTGGCTTCCCAGTCCCAGCTGCTGCCGGTATGGCTTTGCAGGCGGAGCACATTGGACAGATGCGCTTCTTCGCGCTGGCTGGGCGCAAACAAGGTGCCCAGCGAATATTTTTGCCCATTGATGCTGACGATGCCGGCGTACACCCCTTCGCCCGCGCTATTGCGCAGATAGCTGTTTACCGTGGAGTCAGAGTCGTTTTGCCAGTAACCCAGCTGGTAGCTGGCCGTCAGGCTGGGGCTGATGTCCCAGGCCAGTTTCAGCCGGGCGCTGTCCTGCACGGTGTGGTCAACGCTGGTGGCACCCAGAATCAGCCGGCTGGCACCATATGGGTCGGTGTCGGTTTGCGCGCCGGTCACGGCGGTGGCGGCGGCGCTGCCGGTGTAGCGGCTGGGGTTGGCGGCAAAACTCATCGGGTGGCCGTGGCTGTCCAGATGGCTGGCGCTCAGCCACCACGACACTGCCCCGCTGCGATTGCCCAGCGCGGCTTCCAGCTTGTTGCCGGTGTAGCGGCTGTCGGTGTCGTACAGCTTGAAGCTTTCGCTGAAGGTTTGCGCCTTGACGTGGGCTTCAAATTTTTCTGGCATGCGCGTGCTCATCACCACCACCGAGCCCACCGAGTTGCCCGGATATTCTGCGGCAAACGGGCCGTAAATCATGTCTACCCGGCTGATTTCTTCCGGGCTGAGCAAATTCCAGCGCGGCGGAAAGTCATAGCGGCTGCCCAGCAGATTGGACAGCAACACGCCGTCGGCGTACAGCAGCGAGCGCGCGCTGCTGGTCTGCCCCGAGGTGCGGGTGGCGATGATGCTGTTGCGGTCGCCGATATAGCGTTTGCGCACCTGCACGCTGGGCAGGTACTTCACCACATCTTCGGTATTGATCACATTCACTGATGCGGCAATTTGCCGGGCGTCCATCCCGGCTTGTGACGCCGGCAGGTTAACCGGCACGGCACTGCTGCGCCCGCCGTTGACCAGCACTTCACCCAGCTGGGTGTCGGCGGCCTGGGCCGGGAGCAGGGCAAAAACAGATAAGGCGGCAGACACGCCGGCCATCAGGGGGGATAAGGCAAAGGAACGCGAATACATCGGCAACCACTCCGGCTGGGGCAAGCAGCACAATTTATCTTTTTGTAAATAAAGAAGGTTTTTTCGGGCAGGAAAAACCTTCTTGCCTTGACTGGCCGGCAGTATGGGCAAAACCGTGGCGGCAGGGAATGCGACATTTTGCCGCACGACAAGCCCCGGCCCGGCTGCTATGGTGGCGGCCTTTCAGGCGTGTGATGGGGGGGCGGGCGTGTGCCGTCCCACGGCAACGCGCCAGCTTGGCCAGGGATGGCAGGAGGAATCGGGATGACAGCAAGGGGGCTTTTGGCGGCCAGCACCGGGGGGGATCTGGCCGCTGCGCCAGCCGGTCTGGCGCGCTGGCCGGCTGGCGCACTGGTGGCCGGCCTGCATGGCCTGGCCATCTGGGCCTTGTGGTCGGGCTTGCCGCCAGCGGCAAGCCCGCCTCAGCCCTTGCCCATGCAAGTGCGCATGCTGCAGGCCGCCCCTGCGCCAGCCCCCACCCGGGCACCGGTGCAGCCGGCCAAACCCCTGCCGCAAACCCTCCGGCCACTGCGCCCGCCACGGCCTACCCCCACCCCACTGCTCACCGCTGCCCGTAGCGCCCCCAGCAGCAGCCCGATTCAGGCCGCGCCAGCCGCCCCGGCACCCGTGGCCGCCAGCCCGGCAGCCGCCGAACCGGCACCGGTCAGCGCCGCCCGGTTTGACGCCGACTATCTGCACAACCCGGCCCCGGCCTATCCGGCCATGTCACGGCGCAATGGCGAAGAAGGCCGGGTGCAGCTCAGCGTGCGGGTCAGCGCGCAAGGCCGTGCCGAACAGGTGGACGTGCGCCACAGCAGCGGTTACCCGCGTCTGGACGATGCCGCTGCCGCCACCGTGCGGCAATGGCGGTTTGTGCCGGCGCGGCGCGGCGATGAGCCCATCAGCGCCACGGTGCTGGTGCCGATTGTGTTTCGGCTGGAAGCGGCGTCTTGAGCGGCGCGGCATGAATTTTGTCTGTAACCGGAAGATTTTGATGACATTCTGTACGATTCGTCCCCTGACCCTGGCGGTGTGCGCCGCCCTGCCGCTGCTGGCCCAGGCCGAAGCTGAACCCACGCGCACCCTGGGTGAAGTGCTGGTACACAGCAAGGCCCCGGCAGAAAACCTGAACCTGGACCAGCGCGCCAGCACGGCCTCGCGGCTGGGGCTGAGCGTGCGCGACACCCCGGCCACCGTCAGCGTGGTGGATCGCGACACCCTTGAAAAATGGGGAGCCGACAGCACGCAGGACATGCTCAAGCATGTGCCGGGGATGACCGCCGCCTCGCCGCCTGGGTCGGCGGGTTCGGTGTATTACCGTGGTTTTGGTGCCTCACAACTGACCCAGCTGTTCAACGGCATCACCGTGCAATACGACGCCATTGCCGCCCGTCCGGTGGACAGCTGGATTTACGACCGGGTGGAAGTGATTGGCGGCCCCTCAACCTTTTTGTTTGGCGCGGGCGCGGTGGGCGGTGCCATCAACTACCTGAGCAAACAGCCGCTGCGCGATGAATCGCTGTTGCAGGCGCGGCTGAGCTATGGCTCATTTGACACCCAGGACATTGCGCTGGGGCTGAATCAGGCGCTGACCCGGCCCGAGCAGGGTGGGGTGGCGCACACCGTGCGGGTGGATGCCAACCAGCGGCGCGGCCAGGGCTATGTGGACGGCAATAACCGCGAATCGGCCAATGTGGCCATGTCGCTGCTGAGCGAGGTAAACGCGCGGCTGTCGCACACCCTGTCGCTGGAATATCAGCGCGAAACCAGCCATCGCCCCTACTGGGGCACGCCACTGCTCAACCCCACCAGCAATGGCCAGATTGACGAAAGCACCCGGTTCAAGAACTACAACTCGCAGGATGGGATTTACCAGCAAACGGTGAAATGGGCGCGCTCCCAGCTGGACTACCAATGGACGGACGCCACCCGCCTGCGCAACACCCTGTATCACTACCAGGCGCTGCGCGATTATCGCAATGTGGAAAGCTACCGCTTCAACAGCAGCAATAGCGCGGTCAGCCGCAGCTCGGCGCTGTTGCAGCGTCACGATCAGGACCTGACGGGCAACCGTCTGGAGCTGACCCATCAGGGCACGCTGGCCGGGTTGCCATCCCACTGGGCAGCCGGCTTTGACTACAGCGTGAATCACCAGACCCGCTACCCGCTGTCGCTCAGTCCGGTGGTCAGCACGGTCAACCCCACCCAGTTTGTCACCGAGTCGTTTTTCAATGTGCCCGGCATGACCCCCGGCTTCCGTCCCGACCGCAGCAACAAGGTGACCACCCTGGCGCTGTTTCTGGAAAACCGCACCCAGCTGGGCGAGCGCTGGTCGCTGCTGACTGGCCTGCGTCACGATCAGATCAAGCTGGGCGTGCGCAATCACCGCACCGTGTCGGCCACCGACCCGGCGTATTTCAGCCAGACCTACACCCCCACCACCGGTCGGGCGGCACTGAGCTACGCCCTGAGCCCAAGCGCCAATGTGTACGTGCAGTACAGCACCGCCGCCGACCCGCCCGCCGGCATCCTGACCACCGCCAGCTTCAGCCAGGTGCGCGACTTCGACCTGACCACGGGCCGGCAAGTGGAAGTGGGCAGCAAGTTTGACTACTGGGCAGGGCGTGGCAGCGCCACACTGGCGGCCTACCACATTGTGCGCAAAAACCTGGCGATTGCCGACCCGAACCAGCCTGGTGTCACCCTGCCGGTGGGCCAGCAGTCGTCACGCGGCATCGAGCTGGCCACTGCACTGCGCCTGAGCCCGCGCTGGTGGGTGAAAGCCGACGTTGCGCTGGTGGATGCCCAGTACGACACCTTTACCGAAAACGTCAGCGGCGTGGCCGTGTCGCGTGCGGGCAAACGGCCCAGCAATATCCCGGCGCGGGTGGCCAATCTGCGCGTCAGTCACGACCTCACTGGGGCATTGCAAGTGGGCATGGATGCGCGTTATGTGTCGCGCCGCTACGCCGACGCGGCCAACACCATCAGCGACAAGGCCTACACCCTGCTGGGGGCATCGCTGAACTATCGGCTGAACAAGCAGGTGTCACTGTCGGCGCGGCTGAATAACCTGACCGACAAGATCTACGCCGCCAATGTGTCCACCGGCCAGTTTTACCTGGGCGCGCCGCGTTCGGCAGAAGTGGCCGTTCAGGTGGACTTTTAATCCATGCCGCCCGTCCTGCGCCGCTGGGTGTTTCTCGGCCATCGCTGGCTGGGCATTGGCCTGGCGGTGTTCATGCTGCTCTGGTTTGTGTCTGGCGTGGTGATGCTCTATGTGGGCTACCCCAAGTGGACCCAAGCCGAGCGTCTGGCCGCCCTGCCGCCCCTGGCCGAGCCCGCTGCCCCGCTGGACTGGCCGCGTCTGGCCACGGCGCTGGCCGGGCAGCAGCCCGACGCCATCCGCCTGACCAGTGTGGCCGGCCAGCCCCGGCTGATCGTCAGCGGCCCCGGCAAGCGCGTGCGCGCGCTGGACTGGCAGGGTCAGTCACTGCCAGGCGCCGATGCCGCAGCCGCGCTGGCGGCGGCGCAGGCGCTGTTTCCCCAGTCACCGGTGCGCGAGCAAGGCCTGGTGGACGAAGACGCCTGGACCCATTCCAAAGCCCTCGACCCCCTGCGCCCGCTGTACCGGGTGCAGGTCACCCACCCGGCAGACACCCTGCTGTATGTCTCGGCACAAACCGGCGAGGTGGTGCGCGACGCCAGCGCGCTGGAACGCAACTGGAACTGGGTGGGGGCCTGGCTGCACTGGCTTTATCCCTTGCGTGGCGGCCTGCTGGATGCCTGGTGGGCCGATATTGTCATCACCCTGTCGCTGCTGGGCTGCCTGCTCAGTGTGTCCGGGCTGTGGATTGGCCTGCTGCGCTGGCGGATGTTCGGGCGCTTTCCCAATGGCAGCCGCTCACCGTATCGCCCCGCCTGGATGCGCTGGCACCACTGGCTGGGGCTGGGCGCGGGCCTGCTGACGCTGACCTGGGTGTTCAGCGGGCTGATGTCGATGAACCCCTGGAAAATGTTTGACAGCCATGCGCTGAAACCCCGCTCACAGGCCATGGCCGGTGCGTCGCTGGCGCAGGCACCATTTGCGCTCAGCCCGTGGCCGGGTATTGCCAGCCTGGCCCAGCAAGGTTTTCTGGCCCGCGAAGTACACTGGCGGGTGATTGCCGGCCAGGGCCATTACCAGGCGCTGGACGGCATGGGCCGTTCGCGACTGTGGGCAGCGCAGGCCAATGCACCAATGCGCCTGCGGCTGAGCGCCGCCGAACTGGAACACGCCGGCCAGGCCCTGCTGCCCAGCAAGGTGGTGCGGGCCGAATGGCTCTCCCATTACGATTTTTACTACTACAGCCGCGCCGCGCACACCATGGGTGGCCATCAGGACAAACCCTTGCCGGTGCTGCGCCTGCAATTTGCCGACGCCAATGCCACCTGGGTGCATCTTGATCCATACAGCGGCACGCTGCTGAACAGCCTGGACCAGCATGGCCGGCTCAAGCGCTGGCTGTTTGCCCTGTTGCACAGCTGGGACTGGCTGCCATTGCTCAGTCAGCGCCCGCTGTGGGACGGCGTCATGATAGCCGCCAGCCTGGGCGGTACCGGCTTGTCGCTGACCGCGCTGGTGATCGGCTGGCGCCGGCTGCGCCGCCGCGCCCCGCTCGGCCAGAATACTCATCCTGCAAGGAAATCCGCATGACCTCCCCTTCTCTTGGATTGGCCCACTTCTGGGCACAAGGCGACAGTGTGTCGCACCTGGTGGCGCTGGCGCTGCTGGTGATGTCGGTTGGCAGCTGGACGCTGATGCTGCACAAGCTGCTGGCGCACTGGCGTGTGCGCCACACCCTGCGCACGGGGCTGGACGCCTTTTGGGCCGCGCCATCGCGGGCGGTGGCGGTGGACACCCTGCGCCGTGAAGACCGCAGCCTGATTTTTGCCACCCTGGCCACCGACGCCGAACGGGCGGCGCAGGCCTACGAACAAAAAAGCTGTGGCGGGATTGGTGCCGGGGTGGACGCCAGCGAATTCATTGGCCGCACCCTGCAACAATCGATTGTTCATGCCCAGGCCAGGGTGGAATCCGGGCTGACCTTTCTGGCCTCGGTGGGCTCCACCGCGCCATTTGTGGGCCTGTTTGGCACGGTGTGGGGGATTTATCACGCGCTGATTGGCCTGTCTGGCGCGGCGCGGATGAGCATCGACCAAGTGGCCGGCCCAGTGGGCGAGGCGCTGGTAATGACCGCCGCCGGGCTGTTTGTGGCCATTCCGGCAGTGCTGGCCTACAACGCCTGCACCCGCGCCAACCGGCTGGTGCTGGCACAACTGGATGGCTTTGCCCACAGCCTGCATGCCTTTCTGGTGGCCGGGGTACGGGTGGCCTCACCGGCCCGCGCCGCCGACTGAGCGCGGGCGGCAACACGCAGGACTCCCGCGCAGGCGGGGATGCGCTGACGGGCTTTGCCGGCGATGTCCTCAGGCAAAACAGCATGCCCGGCCCGATGCCCGGCATGCCCCGTCCTTCAGCATCTTTTTTATCTGGAGCAGAGTATGGCTTTTAATGGATTTTCCCGAGGCAATGGCCACCCACCGCCCATGGCAGACATCAACACCACCCCGCTGGTGGATGTGATGCTGGTGCTGCTGGTGATTTTTCTGATTACCGCGCCGGTGCTGCACCAGGCCGTCAGCATCGACCTGCCGCAAGCCAGCGCCGCCCCTGTGCCCGACGCAACACAAGCCATCCGTCTGTCGCTGGATGGCCAGGGCAATGTGTTCTGGAACGACACCCCGATCAGCCGCGAGCAACTGCCCGCCCGCCTGGCCGCCGAAGCCGCACGCCAGCCGGAACTGCACCTGCACGCCGACCGCAACACCCGCTACGAAGCCGTGGCCAGCCTGATGGCCAGCGCCCAGCAGGCTGGGCTGGTGAAGATTGCATTTGTGACCGATCCGGCGCGTTAGCCTGCAAGCGGTGTTTTGCCTGATGGCTATCCCCGCCTGACTTCCCCGTTTTCTCTTTCCGCCCCCGCTGCTTGCCGCACCGGGGGCGTTTTGCGCGCCTCTTTGCCGGCTTGGCTGAGCGCGGTGCGTCGCTGCAGAAACACGGTGATTGGTCGAATGCGTTGGGCAACCCAGGGGGAGGGAGTGTCAGGCTGGTTCAACAAGGTTGGAATGATTTGCTGAGTTTTAGGGATACGCTGAAAAAATCGTCATTCCCGCGAAGGCGGGAATCCAGGGTGTTGATTTTGCTGGGTTTTGCTTTTGGTGAGAACAGTTTTTTTGAATAAATCAGCGCATCCTTAGTGGTTGGGTTATTATCTATTTTGATTGAAATCTTTAGTGGAGGTGTTACGTATATCTACTCGGGTAGATATACGGTAAAAACTGGTGTGTTTGACTAAAAATGGACTCCCCTACATCGTTATCAAGTAAAATTTTTTATATCTCAATAAGCTTAATTTTCGTCTGGAGGATATATGATTTTAGGTCGTGGTATTAGTAGTTTGAGCGCCGGTGAAAAATTGCATGCCAAGCTTACCCAAGCTGGTGTCGGGCCAAAGCGTTTGGAAAAACAGGGGGAAGTACCAGCATCTTCTGTTAAGCAAGATCGTGATGGCGTTGTTGTGACTTTATCGATTGATCCAAAAGCAATAAACGCGCTCATCCAGAAACAAGAAGACAAGGTTAATCTAAAAAGTGCGGCAGATTTTAGTGATTTCTTGAAAAATTTTCATGAAGAATTATGCGACTCTAAAAAAGACTCAAAAATGCTGAATGAGCTACCTGAAAGCAGCGACCCAGCACGTTTGGATCTGGCTAAACAAGCGGCAAATTATATCCTGCAAACATCAGGTGAGCCATTGGCATATGGTGATGTCTCGGTAAAGAATCCTTTTTCAGCACTGGGGAGGAAAACTTTGTCAAATATTGCTTTTGATGATTCCGGTGCCTATACCTCATCAGAGAGATTCGTTGCTTTTACTGAGATAGAGCATCGTGATCAAGAGTTTGGTAAAAAAATTACTGAGCAAATTGCCACGATGTCGCGTAAAGATGAAAGTCGATCGATACTCTGGACCCGATTGATCCAAAGTAATGCCCGCGCTACGCTACTCTCTGAAATGAGCGAAACAGAGCGTGCTTTTCGTGGCTTCGGCACAGAAGCCAGCGAACGTACGATAGCTGCTGCACTGAAACTGGAAACAAATGGTGTGAACCCTCCCGAGCTACCAGAGTACCAAAATCTGCGTGAAGCGAAAGACAGTGTGCTGGCTGCCGTGACTGATACACAGGGGCTGGTTGCCTGGAAGATGGTTTCAGTCAAGCAGCTGGCTGCTGATAGCACTCGGCTGGAATTAATCGAATTTGTGTCTGCCAGTAAAGAAAGTGCAGCAGAAAAGAATCCTTTACAAGATGCGACAGCTGCCAGCAAAGCCCTGGCCAACCCGGTTTCTCAGGCAAAGGCCAGTCGTTGGTTATCATTATATGCCACCATTGGCGCATACTGAATAATGGCAAAGCAGGTGCTGCCAGGATGAGTGCCTGAATATTTCAATGCTCCCGGCCTATGTGCTGGGGGCGTTTTTATTTGTAGTTTATTTTTTATCTTGTGTCTTATTTGGTGAAACTTGATGTTTTTGATCTGCTACAATATTTTTCTTGGCTTGATATTTGTCTGAAAACAGTTTTTTTGATGAGTAATTAGATTATTGGCGTGTGGTTTTATACGATAAGTGCAAATGCCTTTATTGTGTTATTTACGTGGTTCTACCCGGGTAGAACTACGACGAAAAATTCAATTATTTTAAATAAGTAACGGTTAAGTCATGGTGCTTTTGGGTTGTTCTTGTTAGCTGTCGCGTCCCGTGTGATCATATTCCAATTCGTAGCTGGCCACTCTTCTTGGCAAGAGACCTGATGCGTGATCTGATTGAGACATTGAAAGCGGAGCAATCAACATGAGTGAAGTCCACGCCCAGGCCCGAACCACCCCTCGCACGCGAGCCGAGATCAAGAACTCAACAGCATCATTGCTTGAATTGGCAAAACGCTACAACATCAGCGTGGCCACCGCACGCAAGTGGAAGCAGCGCGATAGCCAGGAGGATTTATCACACCGCCCGCACAAGCTTTGCACCACGCTGACGCCGGCGCAGGAGGCGATTGTCGTGGCCTTGCGAAGCCTGACGCTACTGGGACTGGATGACCTGGTCGCGGTGGTGCGCGAATTCATCAATCCAGACGTCTCGCGCTCTGGGCTGGATCGCTGTCTGC
>Ga0209599_10000174_pt1 | contig 44382 bp, 38 predicted proteins | sample Shrwel_input2_FT_FD_187534 | JGI IMG/M metagenome (GOLD analysis project Ga0209599, IMG submission 187534) | Subsurface microbial communities from deep shales in Ohio, USA - Utica-3 well 1 S input2 FT (SPAdes) (version 2) ...
ATCTATTGCTTGCTGTTTAAATTCTGGACTAAAGCGTTTAGCCATTTTACATCTCCAAAGTTAACGTTACGTTATCTTTAGAGGGACTATGTGTCCATTATTTTGTCTAGGATCAAGATATTGTATAAAATATTAAGAAGTTTTTCTTTCCACTCTTCGGAGTAATCAACTTCATTTTTTGTTTCTTGTATTAATTCTTCTGATGACTTACTCATTTTTTTATTTTGCTTATTATTTTTATCTTGTTCCCGTACATATTTAACAATTTCAAAAGAGTCAAGAGTTGAAATATCCACTGCTGTATTAATTAATGACCAGATACCACGGGAAGAGTTTTCTAATAAACCAAATTTCTTTAAATAAGTTTTACTCCATGCAAGACGGTAATCTACTTCGCTAACAGTACCATTTTCACCATGAGGAATATTGATTATCTCATCGCTAATATTATGTAATTCATAAACTTTAGTATTGATTTCTTCATTACTACCGGAGCCGCCAAGCTCTACTAGGGCTTTTACAGTAGGAATAATAAGCTCATCAAAGCTAGGTACTTGATTACTAATTTTTTTTCTTGCCATTTATTTAATCCCAATAAACGAACCAACTAAAGTGATAATATATTTTAAAAATTTATTATTTTTTATAATCATCCTTCACTTTTACATAATTTTGCGCTGAATAAGGTAAAAATGCTTTTTCTTTATCTGTGAGAGGACGGACTTGTTGCACAGGACTACCTACATACAAATAACCGCTTTTTAATACTTTACGTGGTGGCACAAGACTACCAGCACCAATCATGACGTTATCTTCAATGATCACGTCATCTAAAACGACAGTATTGATCCCAATTAGGACGCGACTGCCAATGGTACAGCCGTGTAAAGTCACATGATGCCCAACAGTCACATCTTCGCCAATGACTAAAGGTGAGCCATTTGGTTTTGATTGATTTTTATGGCTGACATGCAACATACAATGATCTTGCACATTACTATTTTTGCCAATCTGAATTGAGTTGACATCACCACGAATCACAGCAAAGGGCCAAACCGAGACATTCTCTCCTAATTTGACATCCCCGATAACTACAGACATTTCATCTATATAGCAACTTGCATCAATGTTAGGTGTTTGATCGAGATATGGACGAATGTTCTTAGTCATTAGAAGCTTCAAAACAAAATATGATGGAATTATAAATTAAAAAAGCATTCATGCCCAAGAGCATGAATGCTTAATGAGCAAACTCAAAACTTAGAATAAGTTGCTAAAGAACATTTTTATATGGTCGATCATACGTGCAAAGAAACCGGCTTCTTCAACAGGTTTTAATGCAACAAGCGGTTTTTCAGCAATCACTTTACCATCAAGGCTTGCCACTAATTTACCTACTACTTGACCTTTTGCTAAAGGTGCATTTAGTTTCGGTTGAACGACAAGCTGAGTTTTGATTTTATCTGCTTGACCTTTAGGCATGGTCACGTTGAAGTTTTCAGCTAAACCAATTTGAACGTCATCTTCTTTACCAAACCAGACTTTTGCTTTCGCAAGAACTTGATTTGCAGGTTGTACATTTGCAGTTTCAAAGTTTGCAAAACCCCAAGCCAATAATGTACGTGTTTGATTGGCACGCTCATTCATGCTTGGTGTACCAAAGATCACTGAAATTAAACGCATTGGACCACGTTTACTTGAGGTGGTTAAACAATAACCTGCTTCTTCGGTGTGACCTGTTTTTAAACCATCAACACTTGGATCTGTATAAAGCAAAGCATTACGGTTGCCTTGTTTAATACCATTAAATGTAAACTCTTTTTCTGAGTAAATTGGATAATATTTAGAGCTATCTTTGATGATATGTTGTGCCAACACAGCCATATCTTTAGCGGTAGAATAATGTCCTTCTGCTGGCATACCTGTTGAGTTCATGAAATGGGTATTGACCATACCAACACGTTTAGCTTCTTGGTTCATCATGTGGGCAAAGGTTCCTTCGTTACCCGCAACATGTTCTGCCATTGCTTTAGAAGCATCATTACCAGATTGAATGATAATACCACGAAGCATTTCTAATACGGTCGCCGTACCATTTAAAGGTACATACATGCATGACTCAGTACTACTTCCACGACACCACGCAGATTCATTCATGCGTACTTGTTCGTCTTCAGTCAACTCACCCTTTAAAAGTTTCTGTTCAATGATGTAACTGGTCATCATTTTTGTCATAGATGCTGGCGCAAGTTTTTCATTTTCGTTTTTTGCGGCTAGGATCTGTCCTGTCTCATAATCCATTAATACATAGGATTTATTATTTAATTCTGGTGGAGCAGATAGGACAGTCGCTGCATATGAAAAGCTTGGCAAAAGTAATAATGCAGCAAGAGCGCTTTTTTGAGTCATTCTAGGTGGTTCCAATATCTTGTGTGAAGCAGAAGAGCCTAGCATTTTAGGATAAAGCTAAGCCGACTTCTATGGGCGAAGTCGGCTTTTTCATACAGTATTGTAACCAATCAGTTACTTCGAATAATAATTCCGAACGTCATCGCAAATTTGACGATTATCTTCGTCAGAAGCAGCTTTTGCATCACTACGAGCTTCTTTTAATGCTTCTTGGAAATCTTTAGTTTTTACTTGCTTATTCAGCGTTTCAACTGCCTTAGCATCATTATTTAAATAGGCTTTAACTAAATTTTCATATGCCTTATTAAATTTTAAGTCTTTACCAATCAAGCTTGGGCAAATTTCAGAAAGAACGTAGATTGCAGCAAGTTCTTGCTTAGTGACAGTGTCAGAAATGGGTGTTACTTCAATCTTTTCTGCTTCAGATGCTTTTTTATCTGCTGCAAAGGCCGTAGGAGCTAAAACGCTAGAAGCGATGAGAAATGAAAGACCTAGTGCTTTAAAAACATTTTTCTTCATAAGAAATCAAACTCAGAACAAGACTTAAAGAATTTGAATAACTTATAGCATAAAAGCGTGTTAAAAAATGTAGGTTTGCTGTAGGAATGGTAGTGTTATGTGATTTTTAAATTTACTTTTTTTATTCAATTTATTATTTAAAGAATGATTTTTGTAGATATAGAATGACTTTACAGATGAATTATTAATGTTTTTTAAAACACGACTGAGTAAGCTGATTCTATAAGGGCAAATGTTCTTAAGCTTTCTAAAATGAAATTTGGAATAAAGAAGAATTCATTCCCTCAGCTTTAAAATATCGAGTAAGTTAGACGAACTGAGTGGAGATAAACTAAAAGGTAAAAAATCAGAATAAGGTATAAAAAGGAGTAGAATAATGACTAGATTTAATGGCGGTGTTGATATCGCATTGAAACTTCCACCTGACCAATTCGACGCTACTGTCACATTTTATCGTGATGTAATTGGTCTCAAACAAATTACAGATAAAGCCCCAGACATAGGCTTTGAGTTAGGTCCGATCAAATTATGGGTCGCTGCTGCACCAGAAATAAGCCAAGCCGAAATTTGGCTTGAACTGTTTACCGATGATTTTACTGAAGCTGCTCAATACCTTGATAAAGCCGGTGTTATTCGTTGTGATGCAATTGAGCAATTACCTGAAGGTTTTCGAGGTGGTTGGATTACGAGTCCAGCCAATATTATTCATATGGTTCGAGAACCAGACGCTTGGTGAATTGATTAGAATCACAAGAATTGAGGGAATTGACTTTGTACAGATGTAAAAGTGTGGTTTTAAATACGAGCATTTAAAAACCACACAAATATCGAATAGACATTAACCTTCAAAATTTAAAACATCTTCACAGACAGATTTCTGCTCTGATTTTTCAACTTCTTTAGCTGCTTCACGTGCATCTTTTAATAAAGATTGGAATTCTCCATCTTTTTGCAAGCTTTCTATCGATGCAGATTTATCAGAATAATTACTTAAATATGAAGCAACCATTTGTTTGATGTTTTGGTCAAATTTTGCATTTTTGCCAATAAGAGCAGGGCACATTTCAATTAATACTTGTGCATTTGCAATGTCATCTTTGATCAGCGCATCTGCTTCTTTTACTGAAACCGCTTCATCAGCAAAAACAACTGACGCCGTAAGAAGTGAGAAACCAACCCCAAAAACTCGAATAAAATTAGATAAATGTCTCATGTCTGTATAAATTTCTAATACTAAGAAGATATAAATATATATAATTCAATGAATAATTCAATTGAAAAAACTCAGTAGTAACATTTAAAGAGATAGGATTTTAGTGAATATTTTAATTGCAAATGATGATGGTGTTTTTGCTCCTGGGCTTCAAGCCTTAGCACAGGCTTTAAAACCTTTAGGACGTGTTGTTGTGGTTGCACCTGAAAGTGAACGCAGTGGTTATTCTAGTGCTTTAACTTTAGACCGTCCATTACGCCCGATTCCGATTGCAGAAGATGTTTGGGCTGTTAATGGAACCCCAGCAGACTGTGTTTATTTATCGATGAATGGGTTGTTCGATTTTGAGTTTGATCTTGTCGTCAGTGGCATTAATAGTGGCGCAAACTTGGGTGATGATGTTTTATACTCTGGAACAGTCGGCGCTGCTTTTGAAGGTCGTTTAATGAAACATCCTGCATTGGCTGTATCATTGGCAGGATCAAATGTACGTTCTTATGAACACCCACAAGATTATGCACGCGCGGCTCAATGGATCCATGATTTTATTGCTAAAGGCTTGCCAATCTTACCGCCACGTCATATTTTCAATATTAATATTCCAGATGTTGAACAGATTCAAGGTGCGCAAGTGACTTATCAAGGACGCCGTGCGCAGTCTAAACCGATTAGTAGTCATGTTGACCCAAGAGGTCGTCAAGTTTATTGGATAGGTTTAGCAGGAGAAGCGGTTACTGAACCTCAAACTGTATCGAGTCATATCCAATCTGATTTCTTTGCAGTTGCAAATGGTTATGTCAGTATCACTCCAATTCAAATGGATGCTACAAATTACGATGTACTTGATAATTTGCATGATCATGTAAATGGTTAACAGGTGCTATGTTATAACTTTGTGAATATAGAATGTGAGAGCTCGTTTTTTCTCACTTTTTTGGTACTCTTAGGCGCAAATAAAATAAGGTTTTTTCGATGAGGGCGAAGATGCACTTAAACAATGTCTCGATTTTTCTATCACAGAAGATGATTAAAACAGTTGTATTATCTATGGCGGTAGCAACAGCGGCAATTGTGACGGGTTGTGCATCAAAACCACAGATTAATGGTGGTACACGTTATGTACAAGCACCAAATTATTATACTGTGCGTTCTGGTGACACGCTTAGTGCAATCGCCAATCGTTATGGTTTAAATTATTTAGATATTGCAGCTTTAAATGATATTGCTGCACCATATCGTATTTATGTTAATCAATCGCTTCGCCTAAAAGGATCGGTTGCACAGCGTACTACATCTACTCAGGCAATGGCTCAGACGACACCAATTCAACGTCAAACAATTAATTTACCGCCGCAACAACAAGTTATAACTAAAACTCAGCCTGTTGTACCTAAAGCTGTCGTACCAACCGTACCGGTCAATCCTTCATCAACGCTAGCTTCTAACTTACGCTGGGTGAAACCAACCAATGGAGCCATTATTCAAAGCTTCAATTTAGCCAGTAATGTTAAAGGCACGCGATACGGTGGTAATGAGGGTGATCCAATTTTTGCTGCTGCAAATGGACAAGTGGTTTATGCCGCTGATGGTTTGAAAGAGTATGGTAATTTGGTGTTAATTAAGCATGTTGATGGGTATATCTCAGCTTATGCTCATAACAGCAAAATGCTAGTAAAAAGTGGTGATAATGTCACTGCTGGACAGAAAATTGCAGAAATGGGATCAACAGGTGCTTCACGCGTAATGCTAGAGTTCCAAGTTCGCTTAGATGGTAAGCCTGTTAACCCGACAACAGTATTGCCTAATTAAATGAAGCAATTAACACTCTTTCAATAAATTATTAATAATCGCTAGTTTAAGGGTAGACTTCCCTGTATACTTATTAAGATTGCTTTAACTACAACAATAAGCACATTTTAATAAATTAAGAGGGAAGTCTATGCTAGACCAATTGCGTGCAATGGGGGTGTTTGCCTGCGTTGTAGAAAAAAGTTCTTTTAGCGGTGCAGCAAGAGATCTTGGGATTACAACAAGTGCAGTTAGCCAACAAATACGTTCTTTAGAACATGAAATGGATGTCACATTACTTCATCGTTCAACTAGAAAACTCAGTCTTACAGAAGCTGGACAGGCTTTTTTCTTGAGTTGCCAAGAAATGTTGGCAGCAGCAGAACGCGGTAAAATCCGAATTAATGAGTTAAGAGATGATCTTGTCGGTGATCTGCGTATTGCAACGACACCAGAGTTAGGTGCTTTGCATGTTATTCCTGCACTTTCACATTGGATGTCTGCACATAAAGGTTTAGCCATCCATTTTGAGGCAGATCACCGTTATATCGATTTGATTGAAGAACGTATTGATATTGCAATACGTATGAGCTTACGTGTAGATGATCATCAATTAGCTGCAGTGCCTTTAGCTCGAGTAGATCAAGTGTTGGTTGCTTCACCAAGCTATATAAACCAATCAACGCCAATCACCCGTCCTGAAGATTTGCGCCATCATGAGCTTCTTCCTATAACATTAATGCAAAACTATCAACATTTCGCTTTCCGCAATGGTTTAAGTGGGGAAGTCGTAAATGTAGATATGAAAACACGTTTAGGAACCAATAATGTATTTGTTGCTAAATCACTCTGTCAACAAGGGCATGGTTTAGCACGTATTTTATATATGGACATTCAGAAAGAGTTGATGAATGGTTCTTTGGTTGAAGTTTTACCAGATTGGCATTTACCGCATTATACGCTACATGCTTTGACCTCGAAGCGTGAACAATACCCAATGAAAGTTCATCGTTGTATCGATGCACTTAAACAATATTTTGGGCAGCTTCCAGGTGGACGTTCTTTACAAGGCGTAGCCTAATCAAAAAAGCCATGTTCAATCTAGAACATGGCTTTTTTTTTACTTCAACTTCTTTTTAAGTTTTGGCTTCATTGTTTTCGCTTCAACGGAATTGTCTTCAGACACTTTATTATTCGTTTCAGAGGTTTTCTTTACTTTTTTGCGCTTCTTCTTTTTCTTGGATTCATCATCCTCGACAGCTTCACCATCTTCAATTGCTTGCCAATACTCTAATTGCTGCATAACGGCAGCATAAATTGAGTTTTTACTATAGCGACCCTTTTTATCAAGAGTACCTACTGGGCGAGCCATTAAAATTTCTAAGGCTTGATCAATCGTATCAATCGCATGAACGTGAAATTGTCCTGTCTCTACGGCTTCAATCACGTCTTGGCGTAGCATTAAATGCTGCATGTTTTGACGAGGAATAATGACGCCTTGTTTGCCTGTTAAGCCTTGCAGCTTACAAGCATCATAAAATCCTTCAATTTTCGCATTAACACCACCAATCGGTTGCACTTGACCTAACTGATTCATCGAACCCGTGATAGCCCAAGATTGATCAATTGGAATTTGGCAAATTGCAGAAATTAGAGCTGAAAGCTCCGCAACAGTCGCACTATCCCCATCAACTTGTCCATAACTCTGTTCAAAGGCTAACGCAGCAGAGAAGTGTAGAATTTGCTCACGTCCAAAGTGTGCTTTTAGGAAGCTAGACATGAGTAAGACACCTTTAGCGTGCAAAGAACCACCAAGCTCAACGCTACGCTCAATATCTAAGATATCTCCACCACCTTGATAAACAGATGCAGTAAGACGAGAAGGTAAACCAAACTCAACATCTGCATAATGGATCACAGATAGGGCATTAATTTGACCTAAGCGATGTCCAGAGGTCTCGATCAATTGCGTTCCACGAGACAAGTCTTGCCAGTAGAGTTCACGTAAATATCCCAAACGGTACTGACGATGATGTAAAGCTTGATTGACATGATGATCAGTCACGAGCTTATCATCTGCTTTAAACGCATGATGATGCGCTTCGCGGATCAAATCACCTAGTGTAGACGCATGTAATGAGAGAGAGCTTTGATCTTCTGCTTGGCGACTAGAGTCGGTCAGTAGCGCTGCGAGTGCAGAGCGATCAAAAGGTAATAATTTGTCGGCTTGAACATAGTCGGCGATCAGCTGTACATAAGCTTGTTCATTACTGTCATTACGTTGTAATGTGTCAGTAAAGTCGGCACGTATTTTAAATACACTGCCAAGCTCAGGTTCTACCTCTAAAATTTCATAATAAATTTCAGGCTCAGCGAGTAATACAACTTTAATATCTAAAGGAACAGATGCGGGTTCAATTGAAATACTTCCTGTTAAGGTGAGCATGTGTTCTAAAGATGAAAGTTTAAGTTGTCCTGATTTCAGTGCTCTTTTTAGACCTTGCCAAGCATAAGGCTGTTCAAGTAGCTGTTCGGCTTCTAAAATTAAGAATCCACCATTGGCTTGATGAAGTGAGCCAGGACGAATTAAAGTAAAGTCAGTGGTAATGGTGCCATTATGCGTGAGTTGTTCTACATGTCCCAATAAGTTGTAGTGCGTTGGAAAATCTTCAAAAATGACAGGCGCACCACTATTAGGTTTATTGGCAACGATAACATTGGCTTGATATCTTGATGGTACACGATTAAAAAGTGCTGGTGTGAAGTCATCTTCTTCTTGTTCCAAGATGAGCTCAACATTATCAATAATATCATCTGCATATTGCTTTAAATATTGATCTAAGCCTTTAACATCTTTATTTTTATTTAATAACAGTTCAATGCGTGGCATCACCACTTGAGTTGCAATATCACGATTTAATATTGAAACTTTATCTCTGGCATCATCTTCTAAATCACCTAAATGCAAACCAAGACGTTCTAGTTTCTTTTCCATATAACGCATGTTTGAGGTGATTTCTGCGCGTTGCTTGGTATTTAAGCTATCTAAATCATTCTGTGTCATTTCATGATATTCATTATCTTGAAGATACATTGGAATGAAGACATGTTTGTCATTACGAGAAATCAGTTTTAAATCGAGCTCTTCACCTTCTTTGGTCAATTCGATTAATGCTTGTTGTTGTACATCACCTGTATCTTGGCGAATGCGTTCAATGCGGTTGTGATAGGTCTCTGCACTAAAACGACGCTCAAGTTGTTTTAGAATAATTTGCCATGATTGTTGTAAAGCTGCTTGAAACTTTACGCCTTGACCTGCTGGAAAGCGCAATGCAAGAGGTTGTCTTGGGTTTTTAAAATTATTGACGTAGACCCAATCATTAGGTGTTTGCATGGTTTTCGCATGCTGTTGAAGTAAACGCTTGATCATTGTGCGTTTACCAAGTCCCGCTGTACCTACAGCAAAAATGTTGTAGCCAGAATAAGGTAATGAAATTCCCGCCTCAACTGATGCGCGTGCACGATCTTGTCCTAGAAAATTATTGAGTGGCTTAATTCGTTTGGTAGAGCTAGGAATTTTGGCGAAATCTGGCGTATGCGTAAGTTGATCTGCTTTTAAAGCTGTTTTGGTTAATGTTGGTTGTATATCCGTCTGTTCGAAAGCGCTTGGAAAGGTACTGATATTTGCTGTAATCGTGTTTGCTGGTGTTAATGAAAGGGTTGTTGCAGTCATTTGATCGAGCTTTTGGGTCACTATTGATATCCAACAAATAAAACGAAAGTTAAGTAATTAAAGGTATACAGTTTTAGGTCTAAAGATCAAGCGAACTTGTGTTTTTTATCGACGAAATAGTCAGACTTTAGCAATATTTAATTTGCTTGATTTTTTATAGATTGAAACATGTGATGAATAACGCTCAATAGTTGCATAAAGCAACTTGCAAGCGATCTCAAGAAACGATTGAATATGCACATTCAAGTAAGTTCGTGGAAAATAATAACCAATGACTACACAAGCCTCTAGTTGGGCATCAGCATTTAAAGCATTTTTAGATCGACGTGCTCTGATCATGTTATTTCTTGGTTTCTCTGCGGGGATACCAATTTTATTGATTTTTTCGAGTTTATCTTTGTGGCTAGGCGAGGCAGGGATTGATAAAAGTGCTGTCACATTTTTTAGTTGGGCAGCATTAGGATATTCATTTAAATTTGTTTGGGCACCTTTAATTGATGAGTTACCTGTTCCTTTTTTAACGAAGAGTTTAGGTCGCCGTCGCGCTTGGTTGTTAATTGCTCAGTGTTTAATCATTTGTGCAATTTGTATCATGGCATTTTCTGATCCTTCACTAGGGCAAAGCTATCTTGTACAAATGGCAGTCGGAGCAGTTTTATTGGGCTTTTCCGCGGCGACGCAAGATATTGTCATCGATGCCTATCGTATCGAGCTTGCTGAAAGTGAAATGCAAACGGTTTTAGCCTCAACATATAATGCGGGTTATCGGATCGGGATGATCGTTGCGGGTGCCGGTGCTCTATTCTTAGCAGCTTATTTAGGAACTGCGAAGGGTAACTATATTTATGAAGCTTGGAAATATACGTATTTAACGATGGCGGCTGTGATGGCGGTAGGCATTATCACCACCTTATCTATTCGTGAACCCCATGTAAATCGCACCTACAAGCATTATAAAACCACAGATTATTATCGTCTGGTTTTTGTCTTTTTTGTTGCTGTTTCAACTTTTGTCGTGAGTTATATCTATTCGGGCAATTTAACTGAAGCGATTACTCAATCTGCTCAAATTAAAGATACCGCTGCTTTATTTGGTCTTGAAGCATTACGCTTTTTAACCGCCACAGCCTTTGCCTTATTGATAGGTTTTGCTTTGGTGAAAATGGGTGTGGTGAATCAACAAATGGCGAAAGAAACTTGGGTCGCGCCAATTCTTGATTTCTTCAAACGATATGGGCTTAAACTTGCATTAGTACTGTTGTTGTTGATTGGATTTTTTCGTATCTCTGACATTATCGCAGGGGTGATTTCGAATGTGTTCTATCAGGATTTAAACTTTACTAAAGAGCAGATTGCTGAAGCAGTTAAAATTTATGGTGTTTTATTTAGTTTGGTCGGTGGTTTCTTAGGTGGATTGTTAGCGCAACGTATGAACATTATGAAATTAATGTTTGTAGGTGCAGTATTGGCAAGCTCAACGAATTTAATTTTTATTGGTTTGGTGAAGTCAGGAAAACCATTGGATCAAGTTGATGTGCAGGTTGGCGATCGGCACTACCAAGTTGAAACCGATGAGGTCGGATATTGGAAACTTTCAATACCTAATGAAGTTCTATCCAAACAAAACAATGTGAACGTGAGCGCTCAGTATCAAAATCAGGCAGAATCAAAAGTGGCTTTGTCTATTCCTTATCTAGTAAGTTCTCAAAAAGCTCAGATTCAATTATTGCCGATCAGTGGTGATGATCAACTTACTCCTAACGAGTTAAAACAAAGTTTAGTCATTAAAGGCCAGTTGGCAGACATAAAGATTGATGAGTTGAACGCAGAGCGTCCAGTTGTTTTAACATTGGATGGTCAGGAATTTGTCGCAAAAGTTGATAAAAATGCGGTGTTCACGGGCGTGATTGATGGCAAGCTTTTGCAAGCATCGCCAACGAAAACAATTACTGCATTGGCAAATTTAAAAAATAATACCGAACATACATTATTGGCAACCCGACAATATCGTATTGATACAGCGAGCCATGCTGAAATGGCTTTAGATGTGGACATTGAACCTGTTGCAGTGATCAATCCAGCACAACAGGGTACAGTTGAGCTTACTGGTAAAGTGATTAAGAGCTATAGTTCTTTATGGTTATATTTCGCTATCATTATAGATAACTTGGCTTCAGGATTGGCTGGCGCGGCATTTATTGCCTTTTTATCTAGCTTAACCAGTGTGTCATTTACAGCAGTTCAATATGCTATTTTTAGCTCCTTAATGACTTTAACCCCTAAATTATTAGGTGGGTACTCGGGTACGATTGTCAGTAATATCGGTTATCCGAATTTCTTTTTAATGACGACTTTAATTGGTATTCCAATTTTAGTATTAGTGGTTTGGGTCGCGAAACTGTTACGCGATCATGAAAATCAAACAACACAACAGACAGGTGAATAACGATGCGCATGTTACATACGATGCTACGAGTAGGTAATTTAGAACAATCATTAACGTTCTACACTGAGGTGCTTGGTATGAAATTGCTACGCCAACGTGATTATGAAGAAGGGCGTTTTACCTTGGCTTTTGTCGGTTATGGTGACGAAGAAAATAATACGGTACTTGAGCTAACGCATAACTGGGATACATCTAGTTATGAGCTTGGAAATGCTTATGGTCATATTGCGATTGGCGTAGATGATGCTTATCAAGCATGTGAAGACATTAAGGCACGTGGTGGTAAAGTTGTGCGTGAAGCAGGACCAATGAAAGGAGGCGTGACTGTTATTGCTTTTGTTGAAGACCCTGATGGTTATAAAATTGAGTTGATTCAACAAGATCAAGACGCGCGTAATAATTAATCTTTGATCTATTTAGTCTAGGGTTTCTAAACCAAAGCCCTAGCTTTATTTATTTAGCCCAGTATGATGTTTGAGCGAATGGTCAACAATATCATATTGGGCTTTGTTTTTAGTGAATAGATAGGGATAGGTTATGTTGAAGCTATTGGGAGTGGATCGCTTTACAATATTGTTAATTTCCATGGTAGCACTGGCGACGTTCTTGCCAGTTTCAGGTCAAGCCGCGCATTTTTTTAATATTTTAACGACAGTTGCGATTGCCGTACTTTTTTTTCTTCATGGAGCAAAGCTGTCGCGGGAAGCTGTGGTTGAAGGTATGTTGCATTGGAAAATGCATGCTTTAGTGTTTGGATTTACTTTTCTGATTTTCCCTGCAATTGGTCTTTTGTCGAAACCAATCTTAGAACCACTGTTAGGACAGCCACTTTATTGGGGTTTCCTATTTATGTGTTTCCTACCATCAACAGTTCAGTCATCGATCGCATTTACTTCAATTGCAAAGGGCAATGTTGCTGGTGCAGTGTGTAGTGCATCTTTTTCAAATATTATTGGTATGTTCATTACACCAATTTTAGTAAGCTATTTTATTTTAGGACAGAGTCAACATGGCTTTGATCCAACCAAATCAATTATTCAAATTACATTGTTATTATTGGTCCCTTTTGTTTTAGGACAATTGTTACGTCCATTTGTTTTTCCATATATGGTGAAACGTCCGAGTTTGGTCAAAGCATTCGATCAAGGTTCTATCTTGATGGTGGTTTATGGTGCTTTTAGTAGTGCGGTTGTTGCAGGGTTATGGCATCAGGTGAGTGGTATAACTTTATTATATCTGACACTTGCTTGCTCAGTATTGCTGACCATTGTTATGTTACTTGCTCTATATTTACCAAAGTGGTTGGGCTTTAATCAAGCTGATCAAGTCACAATTTTCTTTTGTAGCTCAAAGAAAACACTGGCAAGTGGTGTGCCGATGGCACAAATTTTATTTATTGGACAGCCTTTGGGAATGATCGTATTACCAATTATGATTTTTCACCAAATCCAGTTAATGGTATGTGGCATCATTGCGAATCGTTGGGCAAAATCAAAGCAAGATTAATTCGCTAAATTAAATTACTTGGCGTATAATAATCGCCACTTGTTGGCTTTGCTCTGACCTTTATGAGTCTCGGTGAGTCAAAAGAAATGGTCTGTTGTGGTATTGATCTGCGAGTTTAAATACTCTGCTTTCCTCATTTTGAGAGTGATCAATTGCGATAACAGCTTAAGCCTTTCTTACTAAATTAGGAGCATCGACCATGCGCGCCGATATTCATCCAAAATATACAACATTAGTTGCAACTTGTTCATGCGGTAACGTGATTGAAACTAAATCAGCTTTAGGTAAAGAAACTCTTTATCTTGACGTATGTTCAGCTTGCCACCCATTCTATACTGGTAAACAAAAGAATGTGGACACTGGTGGTCGTATCGACAAATTCAAACAACGTTTTTCTGGTATGTCACGTTCTATCAAACGTTAATACTAAAAACGCAAAAAAACGGGCTTTATGCCCGTTTTTTTGTCTCAAAATAAATGTATTGAACTAGATGAATTTTAATATTTGCACTTAGTATTGATCAGTGCAAATATTAAAAATACACAAGACCTTACTGGTCTTGTACATCTGTTAATCGATCTAATTTCTTTTGGAAGTAATTGCCTTGTAGGTATCTTGCTTCTACATTCCAAGCATTTGCGAATAAATTCATATCATTCAAATCTATGAGTAATATTTCTACAGATTTCATGCCAATGAAATGAAGAATTTTCTCCTGTAGTACAGCAATATCTTTCTCGGAACTTAGCATTTTTGCTAATTTATGATTGAAACTTAAATATTGCGTATCTATTTGTTGAAGAATTGAGTCGCTATAAAGTGAATCACCAAAATTTCGAATCGATATTTCTGCGCCATGCTGACGCAGTAAAGCAATTTGAGGCTGTGCTTGCGATAAATTTTGTTGTAACGCTTGCTCGGAAAATTGTAAAACTAAAGGATGAGCTTGTTTACTACCTATAATCGTCAGTAATTTAGCCGTTAATTCAGGAAGCTTTTTATCATTCAATAAGATGTGATGGTTTAGATTTACAATTAATTTAGCCTTTGGATATTGGGTAATAAAGTTATGCAACTGTTTAGAAGCTTCCACTAATATCCAACGATCTAATTGAACTGATAGTTCAGTATCGTCTTTTAACTCATCAATACTATTCAAATCTTGCCACTGATTATTATGAATAAACCCACCGGTAACTTCATAAGTATGGGTATTTTGATCTTGTTTATCATAGAGCTGTTGATATTTAATATGGATATCACCCGCATCTAATTTCAATTTTAGTTCTTGTAATATACTTAACTGTGCAGATGTCGGAACATGCTCTGTCGTTAAACTAATATCTGCGTCAATTTTTGGACTATTAATTTCAGGTAGAGCTGAAGCAAATGCTTTTGTGAGGATCTGCTCAAAGATAGTCTCATCTGAAATTTGTTGTGATAGCTCGTAATGACCTAATTTAAGCTGGAGTGGGAAAGTATAATTTGCCGTGACTAAAAGCTGTGGTTTTTGTAAAGCATTAAGGCTAATTAATAGTGAGTTTAAAACGGTTTTAGATTCTGCTTGAACCAAAGCAATAAACAGAGCTGTATCAATTTGATAAACAGGGACACTGAGTTGTTCTTTGATAAAAGTTGGAATATTTGCAAAATATGCTTTTGTTGCGCGCCAATCGGATTGAAACACTTCATTTGGACAACTCTTGAGGCTAAACAAAACTAAAGCATTTGAGTTGGCAGGATGATTTGTTAAATGGCGATTGATTTGTTGGAGCACAGAATTAATGTTAGATACTTTATCAACTGCAATAGATGGTTGCGCGCTGTTAGCTGAGCTTTGAGATAATGATTCACATTCAATATTGAGCTGAACTTCATCATCATTACCAGAAGGTAAGAACTCTAAATGTAGGGGATTATTTTTTACACTAGAGTTTTGTGTACGTAATTCAAATCGAGCTTGCTCAAATTGCCCTTGGGATATTTTTTTAAAACGGACTTTAAACTGAGCTAAATCTTCAGGTTGTAAAACATCTAAAATTGGCAATCCAATTAAATCATCTTCACTACTGAATCCAAATAAATTGGCATATTCAGTATTGGCATTCATGTGAATACCTTCTTGCAGAATCGCGACCGCTTTATGGCTTTCCGCAACTAATGATTGTGCTTGTGTTTGTGCAGCCTCTAATTCATCGAGTAAACGATGCTCTGCTTGAACAAGTCGGCTAAAAGACAGCGCACGAATAATACTAATATAAAATCTTTCAGGTGCTTTAAGATTTAAAACATCATAAATGCCTTTATGAATATAGTTCTGAAATTTGTCGGAACTATAATCCTCAGGTTCAAGGAGCAAAATAGGAAGACTCGGCTGATGAGAAGCTTGAATTAAAGATAAAGTTTGTTCTACTTTTAAATCATAAGCTCGACCAAAAATAACAATATCCCAAGTCAAATTGAGCTGTTTTTCAAACGCTTTTAGATCATCTAATAATGTTGCTTGAACTTGATGATCTTGTTGATTAAATATTTGTAAAATTTGATTATAACGTAATTGGTTATCATCAATAATAAGTAAACGTGTTTCGGTACGCTTTAACTTTTTAGAGAGTAAAGAATTTCTCACTTCAATGCTTCCCATAAATCTTGATCATTTGTATCCATATTTTTTTGTGCCATAAACTTATTTAGAACAGGCTGTTCTTCTTCGTTTAGCAGTTCAAAATCAAATTGAACAAAACTTTGGGTAATTAATTGTGCTGTTAATAAGTACACTTTTACTTCCTCTTTCCCCAATCTTAAATGAACAGCTTGCTGCTCTCGAAAAATTTGTGAACCTGGTAAAATTAAGGTTGTTTTAGTCTCATCCAAATTTTGATTTTTTAATAAAAGGGCAGGATGATAATTACTGATATGCCGATCTGCTTGCAAACGCACTGCACAAGGGAAAATATCTTGTGCCAAAACTTCTAAACCGAGTTCTAAACTTTTTTCTGTTGATTGTTTTAACCAACGAATAACACCACCACGCCAATGTCCGTGTGAGGTTTCTTTTACAAGAATATATTCACCTGTTCTTAGGTTTTTAGGTGCATCCCCAGACCACTTGATGCGATATCCATTTACACTAATATCCAGAATGTCTGTTTGATACACAGATTTACTTTCACGACTCAAACGTTGGATCGATGATTCTTGATTACTAGAATTATCTTTTTTATCCCAAGTTGATAAAAACTTTGACTCACTTTGTAAGCCATAGCCATGTTCTAACATTAATGTTTCAGCGAAATTTTTAGCTTTAGATAAATAAAAGTGTGCAGTCAGTAAGCCGAAACAAATATGTAATTGAGCAGAATATTCATAACGCTCGTGACGACGTTCTGCTGTAGAACCTAAAATTGTTTGCACATGAAATTTCAGCGCAGGGGTTAAATAGATTTTTTCATTTTTAGAGATATATTCTGCATTTTTATGTAGTGTCGCAGTAACGTGATCGAGTAGGCTATGCGTACTAATAAAAATGTTAGGATTAAATCCAGAACTTTGTTTTTTATTATAAATCGGTGGATGATCTTTGGTGACATCCACTACATATTTGGTTAAGTCTGTTTCTTTGGTTAATAGTTGAACCATTTTTGCCCAATCGAAACTACACTGAAATAGGGCTTGAATCTCTGATTGACGAATTTGATTAGTATTAAAAATATCCATTAAAATCAGTTGAGCATATGCTTGGCTGATATTATTCAAACTCGGTTTACCTGGTGCTTGCTCAATATTGGTGTAATGGTATTTGTGTGTCAATGCAGCATCATATAGCTGATGTGCAATTAACCACTGACCAGCAACAGGCTCGCTATACAACATATGTTGTTGATAAAGTAACTGAGTGAGTTGCTGTAATGCTTGAAAGGTTGCAAGCGTTCGTGCTGTTTGTAGATTTTTTTTCTGATTTAAAGCGAAAAATGAAAATTTTTGATGTTCTAGCTGATCATTACTACGACGTACGATATTGATATAGATTGCCGCAAAGTAGCAGCGTAACAGCATTGCAAGTTCAATGATGTGTTCATTTCGGTCAGAACTGATCACACCTTGATTAAAGAAGTTTTTCTCTAGGCTGCCTAAAACATTTTCAATGGTTGGATGTAATGCTTGGATTAAATCAAATCGTAATGTTTCTGAACATTCTAATTCACTCAGTTCAAGCAACGCTGCAAATAAAGCTTTAGATGTATCGCCTAATTGCATAATGGATAGACCAGAGATCCATTCATTTATACTTTTAGTGTTCATCGCGCAAAAACTTAATTTGTCACGTCTTAAAACAGTAGGAATTTGAAAAATATCCGAAAATGCATTATTCATCATTGTAATCAATCTCAGAACGTTTGAACCCCAAAAAGCGGTGTCTTATTTTTTTCGCCCGCTATTTCCCTGACGAGTTTAGGGACTAAATAGCCTGGCAAACTCGCTAATACATCACTGTATATCTGATCTATCTCTGAAGATCTTAAGTCAAAATGTTGAGCGCCTTTTACTTTGTCTAAAACATGTAAATAGTAGGGCATTACTCTAGCTTCAAATAGTCGCCAACTTAGTGCGGTTAAGGTTATTGCAGAATCATTTACACCTTTAAGTAAAACTGCCTGATTTAACACAGTAATATGATGTAATGTTAACTGTTCTAACTTTGAACACGTGTAATTGTCGAGTTCTGAAGCATGATTTGAGTGTATCACTACTATAATGCGTAGCCTACTGTTTTTTAAAATAGAAATCAGTTCTTCATCGATTCGATTTGGTATAACAATTGGAACACGTGAGTGAATTCTCAAAATTTGAACTTGAGGGAGAGATGATAGACGTTCTATCCAAAGTGCCAACTTTCGATTTGATAAGGTTAATGGATCGCCACCACTTAAAATGACTTCATTGATTTTTGGATTTTGCTCAATGTACTGTTTAATTTTAATCCAATCATCATTTTTGGGCAGATTTTCCTGATACGGAAAATGTCGACGGAAACAATAACGGCAATGAATTGCACATGCACCTGTCAATGTCAGAAGAAAACGCGATTGGTATTTATGCAGAACCCCAGGCATTTGATTTGCCGCTTCTTCCCCTAAGGGATCAGTCACAAACTCAGGATGTTCTTCAAGTTCTAAATGATGAGGTAAAACTTGTAGCAATAGCGGATCAAAAGGATCACCAATGGTTATTTTTCCGACGAATGCGCGAGGAACACGTAATTTGAACTGTTCAGAAGCAAGGATTGCCCCTGATAATAACTGTTCAGTGGATAACTCAAGCAGATTTAACAACTCTAAAGGATCAGTAATTAGATCACTGAGTTGTGATTGCCAGTTTTGCTCTTGATGTAAATAGTTTATCATGCCATACGTTAAAATAGTGTTAGTGCAACACCTGTACGTGTAGTCTAGCATTAATAGATTTGAGTTTTAAGTTGGAGTGCGCCTTTCATGGCCTATTATTCTACAAATGATTTTAAAGGTGGCCTTAAGGTCATGCTTGATGGTAACCCATGTTCAATCATGGAAAATGAATATGTAAAACCAGGTAAAGGTCAGGCGTTTAACCGCGTAAAATTACGTAACCTTCGTTCTGGTAAAGTTTTAGAAAAAACTTTTAAATCAGGTGATTCTTTAGAAGCTGCTGATATTGTAGAAGTAGAAATGGATTACCTCTACAACGATGGTGAGATGTGGAACTTCATGGATCCTGTAACTTTTGAGCAAATCGCTGCTGATAAAACAGCAATGGGCGATGCAGCAAAATGGTTAAAAGACGATTCAAATGAAAAATGTACGATCATGTTATTCAATGGTGTACCTTTAACAGTAAGTCCACCAAACTTCGTTGTACTCAAAATTGTTGAAACTGATCCAGGCGTACGTGGCGATACTTCTGGTGGTGGCGGTAAACCTGCGAAACTTGAAACTGGTGCTGTAGTACGTGTTCCATTATTCGTTCAGCAAGAAGAAAGTGTTCGTGTAGATACTCGTACTGGTGACTACCTAGAGCGTGCTTAATCGTTAAACATAAAGTATACGATTATAGAGGGGATGATAAAAAATCATCCCTTTTTTTATGCCAAAGTATTAGATAAAAAAGATGTAATAAAAGATAAACTAACAAAGATATTTCTTCTACATAGAATGAGAAAGGGAAATCAATATAATCACAACGTAAGTATTTGAGAGGTTTTGAATGGAAACAATACCAGCGAAATCAACACTTCCCTCAAAGCTCCTCTGGAGTTTAGTTGCTATTGTCGGAGCAACTTCATTTGGGATTTTAGCGGTTAGTCGTGGTGAACATGTAAATGCAGTTTGGCTTGTACTTGCTGCAATTTGTGTCTATAGCATTGCTTATCGTTTTTATAGTTTATTTATCGCCAATAAAGTTTTTGAATTAGATTCTAGACGGTTAACGCCAGCTCATCGTTTAAATGATGGTCTGGATTATGTTCCTACCAATAAATTTGTCTTGTTTGGTCATCATTTCGCAGCGATTGCTGGAGCTGGTCCTTTGGTTGGACCAATCTTAGCGGCCCAAATGGGGTATTTACCCGGAACCATTTGGTTGCTGGTCGGCGTTGTGATTGCAGGTGCAGTTCAAGATTTTCTTGTACTGTTTATCTCCACACGTCGTGATGGTCGTTCACTAGGTGAAATGGCAAAGCAGGAATTAGGTACATTTGCTGGTGTTGTGGTCATGCTTGGTACATTGGGCGTGATGGTCATTATCTTGGCAGTACTTGCACTTGTTGTCGTGAAAGCACTCGCTCATAGTCCTTGGGGCGTATTTAGTATTGCAGCAACGATTCCTATTGCATTGTTTATGGGCGTTTATATGCGTTATCTGCGCCCAGGCAAAATTGCGGAAGTATCAATCATTGGTTTTGTATTGATGATGGCTGCGATTGTATTTGGTGGTGATGTCGCAAAAGATCCATATTGGGGTCAGCTATTTACCTTGAGTGGCACTCAACTAACTTGGGCATTGATTATTTATGGTTTTATTGCATCAGTCTTACCCGTCTGGCTACTGTTAGCGCCACGAGATTATTTATCAACATTCCTTAAAATTGGTGTTATTGCAGGTTTGGCAATTGGGATTATTTTTGCAATGCCTGATTTGAAAATGCCTGCGGTAACCCATTTTGTTGATGGAACTGGACCTGTATTTGCTGGAACGTTATTTCCATTTCTATTTATTACCATTGCTTGCGGTGCGATTTCTGGTTTCCACGCACTCGTCGCTTCTGGTACAACGCCTAAGCTTGTCGATAACGAAGTCAATATTCGTATGATTGGCTATGGTGGGATGTTGATGGAATCATTTGTCGGTATTATGGCAATGATTTGTGCGACTGTGCTTGATCCAGGTATTTATTTCGCGATTAATGCGCCTGCTGCTGTTTTAGGAACAACTGTAGAGACTGCTGCCGAAGCGGTACGTAATTTAGGCTTTGTTGTTACACCAGAAATGTTAACTGTACTCGCTCAAGAAGTGGGTGAGAGTTCAATTTTATCTCGTACTGGTGGCGCACCGACCTTTGCGATTGGAATGGCACATATCATTTCAGAGATTTTCAATAGTCGTTCAATGATGGCATTTTGGTATCACTTCGCGATTTTATTTGAAGCATTATTTATTCTTACTGCCGTTGATGCAGGTACTCGTGCATGTCGCTTTATGGTTCAAGATACAGTGGGAATTGTGATTCCTGCAGTTAAACAATCAAGCTCGTTTTTTGGGAACTTGGTTGGAACTTTCGTTGCAGTCGCAGGATGGGGATTTTTCGTTTATCAAGGTGTGGTTGATCCATTAGGAGGTATTAACTCCTTGTGGCCATTATTTGGTATTGGTAACCAAATTCTTGCATCTATGGCATTGATCTTGGGTACGGTGATTTTATTCAAGATGAAGAAGGAAAAATATGTTTGGGTCACCATCGTTCCAACAGTTTTCTTATTTATTACTTCAATGACTGCTGGTTGGCAAAAGATATTCCATGAAAACCCAAAAATTGGTTTTCTTGCTCAAGCAAACCGTTTTTCTGATGCGATTGCACGTGGTGAATTACTTGCCCCAGCGAAAACAGTAGCCGAGATGCAAACCATTGTGATGTCCAATCAAATCAATGCTGTATTGTGTGGATTCTTCATGATTGTTGCAGTGGTCATGGTGATTGCATCTATTGGTGCGATTCGAAAAGCACTAGCGAGTTCATCACCGACTGTGAATGAAGCACCTGCCGTTTATTCAGAAGTACCGATGACTGCGAATAGCGTGAAGGGAGAATAGCTATGGACTTTAAAATTGCGCGAGAGGGTGGATCAGTGATTGTGAAGATTATTAAATTCACAATTATGTCGCAAAAACACCTGATTTTTTCACCAAAAAATTGGTCTCGGATCGCAATTCTGTGGCAAAACTTACAAAAGAGTTTTCGTTTAATGGTTGGTGTGCCAGATTACGAAAATTATCTTAAACACATGCAGCAACACCATCCAGATTTAACACCGATGGATGCGAAGACTTTTTATCGTCATTGTGTCGATGCACGTTACCCATCTTCTGGCGGGAATATGAAAAAATGCCCTTGCTAGAAATCATTTGATTTCTTTGAAAAAAAATCAAAACAGTGTATGTTGAGGCATACACTGTTTTATTTTGGGGATAGAATTATGTGGGGCATGGAAAAAGCTTCTGTTCAAGAGAAAAAAATACAAAATCAACAACTAGAACATGATATTAAAAGCTTTAGCCATAAAATTGAAAGTTTCCTTATTGAAGTTAATCAGCTAATTTTAGATAAACCACAACAAACCAAACTTGCACTCACTTGTTTGTTGGCAGGTGGTCATGTGTTATTTGAAGATTTACCTGGTTTAGGTAAAACCACCTTAGCCAGTGCTTTAGCACGTTTGGCGGGACTGCATTTTCAAAGAATTCAATTTACTAATGATATGCTAGCAAGCGATGTGATTGGGATTAATATTTTTAATCAAAAAGAACATGTTTTCGAATTTAAAAAAGGACCCGTTTTTACCCAAATTTTACTCGCAGATGAAATTAACCGTTGTAGTCCAAAAACGCAAAGTGCCTTGCTCGAGGCTATGGAAGAAGGGGCGGTCACAGTTGATGGGATTCATTATGAGTTACCTCAACCTTTTTGGGTACTTGCAACTCAAAATCCACTCTTTCAAAGTGGAACTTATGCATTGCCTGAGTCACAGCTAGATCGGTTTTTAATGCGATTGTCTTTAGGCTACCCATCTCGTCAAGCTGAAAAACTTCTCTTACAACAAAGCTCACGCCAGCTTCTTATTCATCAATTAGATGCAGTATTTACTCAAGCAGATATTCTGCATTTACGTGAGTTGGCAAAGCAGATTTTCCTCAGTGATGCAGTGCTTAACTACATTCTAGATTTGGCCGCAGAAACACGTAAGCAAAGACATGGATTATCGACACGTGGTGTATTGGCATTAAAAGCCGCTGCACAAGCTCATGCATTGGTTGAAGGGCGTGATTTTACAACGACTGATGATGTACAAACTGTTTTTATTGCAGTTGTTGCCCATCGTTTGAGTCTAAGTGAGGTAGAAGTTAAGCAAATCTTGCAGGCAGTGGAAGTCTTGTAGTTGAGATCAGCGTATGCAAAATGGCTTTAAACAAAAAATAGAAAAATGGGTTGAGAAGCGTTTTCAAGTAGATGGAGAAAAGACACTCTTACAAAAAGACGTATTAGTGTTTATTTATAAACAAGGTTTTCTATATTTAGTTTTGATATTAATCACCTTTATCGCTGGAATTAATTATGCAAATAACCTGATTTTAGGTTTTTGTTTTTTAATCAGTGCAATGCTCTGTATCAGTTTTTATTTAACATTTAAACAACTGCATGCTTTAAAAGTTGAAGTGATCGCAGCTGAAGTAGGACAGGTTGGACAGTCCTTAATGTTAAAAATTTTATTTAAGCAGAAAATTAACTCAGCGCGATATTTAAGAGTCCAATGGCAAGAAAATGAGCAACTTATCTATTTTGATCAAGCGCAGCAAGCACTAGAGCTTACTGTATTGCCGCAACACCGTGGTCATTATGAGGTAGGTTCAATAAAGCTTTTTTCAACATATCCACTTGGCTTGGTACGTGCGTGGACATATTTCTATCCTAAACAAAAAATATGGATAGCACCTAAAGCTTATGATTGGCAAAAAGAGCATAAGAATCAGCCGACCAATGTGAATGATAGCCTTGATGAGTTTAAAGAACTTCGATCTTTTCAACTGGGCGATTCATATCAAAATGTAGCTTGGAAGCAAGTTGCACGTGGTCAAGGTTTTTTTATCAAGATGTTTGAAGCTCAAGCCAATCATCAATATTTAGTGATCGATTATCAACAAATCCCCGCACTTGGGCATGAAGAAAAACTAAGTTTTATAATGGGTTTGGTCGAGCAATGTGAGCAATTAGGGGATGATTATTGTTTGATTTTACCTCATGCGATATTGGAAAGAGGGCAAGGACACGCTCAATTGATCAAAGCTAAACTTTTACTTGCGCAGGCCTAAGATGAATAGACAAATATATTTTTGTATTCTAGCTGCACTTGGGTTTGTGTTATTAGGGCAAGTTGCATTCATTCCAGTAACACTGAGTGGATTGTGGGGAATTGTTTGGCTAAGTTTAGTTTGGAGATTTAGTAAACATCTTATGAATCCATTTCCCAAATGGATACTCGTTCTGTTTGTATTTATGTCATTAGCATTAATCTATGTAAATTATCAAACACTATTTGGGGTTGAGGCGGGCGTAGCCTTTTTGAGTACATGCCTTTTTGCTAAAAGCTTAGAATCGAAAAATACTCGAGATTTATTAATCGTCTTTAATTTTGCCTTATTTGTCAGTGCAAGTTTACTCTTACATAGTCAGGCCTTTTGGATGGCTGTAATTGTGTTCTCAGCATTTATTATCTGCTTACTCGGTTTATATCGAATACAAACCAATTTATTCAATAAAAGTAAATTATCGTCTAAGCAGTTGAAACAAGATATAAAACAAATTTTTAAGTTCGTTGGAATTGCAACGCCGTTTTTTATTTTACTCTTTATTTTCTTTCCGCGTTTACCACCTTTGTGGGCAATTCCAATTCAAAAAGATCGTGCAACCACTGGTATTAGCGATCGTATGTCGCCAGGCGATATTGCTCAATTATCTCAGTCCTCTGCTTTAGCTTTTCGTGTAATTACAGATATGTATCAATTACCTAGTCGACAATCATTATATTGGAGAGCATTAGTCTTAGATGAATATGATGGTGTAACTTGGACCAGTAGCTTTTTTAATCAACAAATTAAAATGGAGCCAGCTCATCAAAGAGCTGTGAAATATCAATATTTGCCCGCAGACGAACAATCCGATTGGATTATGGGACTGGAATATTCAATTCCACAAGAACGCTATTTGCAACTTTATCAAGATAACAGTATACGCCCAAGTAAATTAATTAAACGCAACCAACCGATTCAAATGCTGTGGTTAGGAAGATCAGCAGATGAAGCTATTCCTTTGTCATCTAGACAATTCGAATTTAATATCAAGTTTGATCACGATCGTGATCTAAAATCACAAAAATTGGCATATGAATTGTTTGAAAAAAATCAAAAGCAACCTGAAAAATATATTCAGTCTGTTTTGTCATGGTATCGAAAAAATGGCTTTGTATATACATTAACACCAGGCACTTTAGGTGGTGATCGGATTGATCAATTCTTATTTTCTAGTCGTAAAGGGTTTTGTGAGCACTATGCTTCTAGTTTTGTCATGCTGATGCGTTATGCTGGCATTCCTGCACGTGTGGTGACAGGCTATCAAGGTGGTCAATTAGCGCCTGATGGTCAAAGTTGGGAAGTGAGACAATTAGATGCACATGCGTGGAGTGAGGTTTATCTGAATGGAAAATGGAAAAGGATTGATCCTACAGCAATGATTGCTCCGCAACGTCTTGATTCTGGAATGCAGGATTATTTAGCACAAGACCAAACAGTTTGGGGCGATGAAAAAGCAAAAGCTTGGCGTTTACAGCAATTTAAATTTTTGAAAAACGTACGAATTTGGAGTGATTATTTAAGTTATCAATGGCAAAGTAAAGTTGTTGGTTATGATGTGGAAAAACAAAAAAGTTGGTTGGCGAGATTAGGTTTAGATTCAACCTATGGATATGTAATCGTATTAATATTGGGTGTGGGTGGGGTTTTAGTTATATATGTTGGTTTTTATTGGTGGAAACAAACAAATCAGCATAAGGAGTATCAGCGCTTAATTTTTAAATTTGAAAGATCGGTACCTAAACATTTGCATAAAACGCCTTCTGAAACTTTTTCAGTATGGATGCAAAGGTTAGGAACACAAGTTCAAAATAAGCAAGTATTTGAACAAGTAATTGTGTCACATCAAAAAATCGTATTTTTAGAACAGAGTAATCGTGCAAATATTCAAGAATTTAAGCGCTTGCTTAAAGACTGCGCGATTGCACTAAAACAATCTTAAAAAAACTTGTGAAGCTGATCAAAAGTGAATATGATGCTTTTCATTCTAGGTGTATAGCTCAGTTGGTTAGAGCGCTACGTTGACATCGTAGAGGTCTCCAGTTCGAGTCTGGATATACCTACCAAGATATTAAATTTGTATATCTGTGTATCACGATATATAAGTTAAAAGGCCCTAAATATCATGTATTTAGGGCTTTTTTATTGCTTTATATGCCGTTATATAAAGATGCATACCACTGTCCGCCGTGTATCATATGGTGTATCATTGATTTAAACTTAACTCATGATACAAGAACCAAATGAAACGAGATGCCATTAAAAAAAGACCTTTATCCGACACGACTTTGGCAAGTTTAGAACCCGAAGATAAAGATTACCGTGAACGTGATACAGGCGGATTGTATTTTGTCGTGCAAAAGACAGGCAAGAAGTCTTGGCAATTACGTTATAAAAATGAAAAAGGCACTTGGTCATGGAAAGGGATTGGTGGATACCCAAGTGTGAGTGGTGCAGCAGCAAGGCGTAAGGCAAATGAGTTATCTGAAAAATTAGCCAATGGGGACGTGTTAGAAACAAAGAAGCACATTAAACAACAGCAACAACAGATCGAGGGGCAAAAGTTTAGTATCTTAATGGCGGAGTGGTTAGATACTAGAAAATCCGCATGGGGTGCAACAACTTTTGATAAAGCGCAAAAATCTATTAACCGTCATATTATCCCTAAATTTGGCGAGCGTGATTTTACGGAAATTACCCCTAAAGAATGGTTTGACTTCTTTCAAGGTTTGCAACGTGAATTAAACATCCATACCCAAGTTGAAAAATTAACATCTTATTGCTGTAATGCTTATGACTGGGCAAAATTCCAAGCAAAGATCAACTTTAACCCGATTGGTGGGATGACCAAGCATTTAGATAAAAATAAGAATAAGAAAAATATGAAAGCCGTTGGAGTTGATGAGTTACCCCAATTGATTATAGACATCCGTAATCATCATCAACGTAAATTAGCGATTGGTTTGGAACTAATGGCTTTATTATTCCCACGCCCCGTAGAATTACGTTATGCGACATGGGATCAGTTTGATTTTGATAAAGCTATTTGGTCGAAGCCTGCCGAAATTATGAAAAAAAGGATCGCCCATGTCGTACCTTTGCCTAGACAAGCCATTACATTATTAAAAGAGTTAGAGCAATATCGAACGGAATCTGAGTTATTGTTTGCAGGTCGTAATAGCCTAAGTAAGCCTATATCAGACAATACCTTTAATATGGCATTAAACCGTATGGGGTATAAAGATCGACAAAACCCACATGGTTTTAGACATATTGCAAGTACCGCATTAAATAATCAATTTAGTGATAAAGAACAAGTGGTTGAAGCATCTTTAGCCCATATAAAAAAGGGATCAAAGGGTAGTTATGATAAAGCGACACATCTTGAAGAACGTGTTGGAATGATGCAATGGTGGGCAGACTATATAGATAATTTGGTAAAAGAATAAGGAGACCTTGATGCAGTTATTATCAGCTTATGATAGCCCTAAATCGACAGTTTTAGGCTTTAGATCATTACAAATACAAATAATGGATGATGATCAACATCAAATCACAGCATTTGATCCCGATGTGATTATGGCTGAAAATGAGTATGAAAATAGTCACGTTTTAGCCCTTGCGGTGCAACATTGGTTAGGTTATGGCTTGGTTTACCCCAAATTAGATCAACTAGATATAAGCCAATTACAGCAAAGATATCCCAAAATCATTTTGTTGGATGAAAATAGCCCTGAACGTGAAGTTTTTGCCCAATATGGGCATGTTGTGTCTGAATGGGATGAATATCAAGTCGAAACACAAAAGCTAGTTTATCATGCCTATCTTTAATAGCTTTTAAACGACAGTGCAAGTCGCAATATGAACATCTGAACACAATCTTTACTGCCATTTTGCCTAAAATGTTGTTTAATACAAGCACAAGAAATTTAGGTGTTTTTGGGTAAAAAATGGATCATTCAGTACATAACAAACTTGTGTCTTTTATTTGGTCAATTGCCGATGACTGTTTACGAGATGTCTATGTACGGGGTAAGTATCGTGATGTGATTTTACCTATGGTGGTATTACGCCGTTTAGATACCTTACTTGAACCGACTAAACAGCAAGTTTTAGATGAAGTCCGAGAGCAAAAAGAAGAACAAGATTTTATTGAGCTTGATCCATTGTCATTACAACATGTATCAGGTTATGTATTTTACAATACATCCAAGTGGACATTAAAAAGCCTTTTTGATACCGCAACCAATAATCAGCAAATTTTATTGGCTAATTTTGAAGATTATTTACGGGGTTTTAGTGACAACGTTAAAGAAATCATTACCCGTTTTAATTTACAAAACCAAATCCGTCATATGGCAAACAAAGATGTTTTGTTGGATGTATTGGAAAAATTTGTATCACCTAAAATCAATTTAAGCCCGTTTGATATGACCGACCCCGATGGTTATAAGTTGGCAGGATTGTCTAATTTGGGGATGGGTTATGTTTTTGAAGAATTGATCCGTAAATTTAACGAAGAAAATAATGAAGAAGCGGGCGAGCATTTTACCCCACGTGAAGTCATTGAGTTAATGACCCATTTGGTTTTTGACCCAATTAAAGACCAAATACCATATGCTTTATCTGTATATGATCCTGCTTGCGGTAGTGGTGGGATGTTGACCGAGTCACAAAACTTTATTGAAGAACGCTATGGCGAAAATGTAGATCGTGACATCTTCCTTTACGGTAAAGAAATTAATGACGAAACTTACGCCATTTGTAAGTCAGACATGATGATCAAGGGCAACAACCCTGAAAACATCCGTGTTGGGTCTACTTTATCCACCGATGAGTTTGCATCGACCCGATTTGATTTTATGTTGTCTAATCCGCCGTATGGTAAAAGTTGGGCATCTGAGCAAAAGTATATTAAAAATGGTAACGATGTCATTGACCCACGTTTTAAAGTAATTTTAAAAGACTATTGGGGGAATGAAGCTGAGCTTGATGCAACACCACGGTCGAGTGATGGTCAATTATTGTTTTTGATGGAAATGGTGAGCAAGTTAAAACCGACTAGCATTAGCCCAATTGGTAGCCGTATTGCATCGGTACATAACGGGTCTAGTCTATTTACGGGGGATGCGGGTGGTGGTGAAAGCAATATCCGCCGTTACATTATTGAAAATGATTTATTAAATGCGATTGTCCAATTGCCGAACAATCTTTTTTATAACACAGGCATTACCACTTATATTTGGTTGTTGTCCAATAACAAACCTAAAAATCGTAAGGGCAAAGTGCAGCTAATAGATGCAAGCTTACTTTATCGTAAATTACGTAAAAACTTGGGTAATAAGAACTGTGAGTTTGCACCTGAACATATTGCAGAGATTGTACAGTGCTATTTAGATGGTCATGAGCTAAACCGCCAAATTGATAGCAATCATGACCCAATTGGGCTTGCAGCTAAAGTATTTGATAATCAAGATTTTGGTTATTACAAAGTCAATATTGAACGTCCTGACCGCCGTAAAGCCCAATTTAGTTTAGATAAATTAGAGGGCTTAAAGTTTGATAAGTCGTTACTTGAGCCTATGCAATATATGCTTGAGAAATATGGGGATGATCTTTATACAGCCGAGTTTTTAAAGAAAGTTGAAAAAGATGTCATGGCTTGGTGTGATAGTCAGGACATCAGTTTAAATACCAAAGCTAAAACCAAGTTGTTTGATATTAAACATTGGCTGTCTTTAAATGCTTTATTTGAATCAGCAAAAGCCTTAATGCAGCACATTGGTAATGTTGAATACAACGACTACAATGTGTTTAAAAAAGATGTCGATAAAGCAATTAATGATTTAGGTTTATCTTTATCCGCACCTGAAAAAAATAGCATTTTAAATGCCGTTAGTTGGTATGACGAAACGGCGGAAAAAGTCATTAAGAAAGTGATTAAATTAAATGCTGAAAAGCGTGATGATTTATTAAATTATTTAGGATGTCAGGAAAAAGACCTTGCCGACTTTGGTTACTATGCCACAGTGAAGTCAGGTGAGTATGTGACCTATGAAAGTAATGCCGACATACGTGATAGCGAATCTATCCCATTAAAACAACATATCCATACCTACTTTTTAGATGAAGTTAAACCCCATGTTGATGAGGCTTGGATTAATTTAGATAGCGTTAAAATTGGCTATGAGATCAGCTTTAATAAGTATTTTTACCAACACAAACCATTAAGATCATTAGATGATGTTGCCAAAGATATTTTGGCGCTTGAAAGACAAGCTGATGGTTTGATTGCACAAATTTTAGGAATTTAAGGGACATGGCAAAATATTCTGTACACCAGCAACCAGTAGAAACATTATTGGCTTGGATTAAATCTGGTGAAATCGCTATCCCTGAAATACAACGTCCATTTGTGTGGAATAGCAGTAAAGTCCGTGATTTGATGGATAGTTTATATAAGGGCTATCCTGTTGGCTATATCATCACTTGGAAAAATCAAGACATCCGTTTAAAAGATGGCACATTGTCCAATGGTAAAAAGATTCTTATTGATGGTCAGCAACGTATTACTGCTTTGACCGCAGCCGTTGTTGGGCAATTAGTATTAAATAAAGACTATAAAGAAGTGCAAATTAAAATTGCATATAACCCAACAGCCAAAGGGGACGAGTCTTTTTTTGAGGTGTGTAATACCGCAATTGAGCGTGATCCATTGTGGGTTAATGACATATCGCCAATTTTGAATGGTCAAATGTCTATATCACAAGCACGTAAAGCGTATATGGCTTTAAATCAGGATGCGGATGAAGACTTTATTGAGAATAAGCTAGAAGAACTTAAAGCGATTAAAAACTGTCAGATTGGTATTATTGAACTTGATGCGAGTTTGGATATTGATACGGTTACTGAAATCTTTATCCGTATTAACCAAAAAGGTGTCGTGTTAAGCAATGCCGATTTTGTTATGTCTAAGATTGCATCAGATGAGCAATTTGGTGGTAATCGCCTACGTAAGATGATCGACTATTTTTGCCATCTAATGAATGATGGCAGTTTTGATAAAATGATTAAACAAAATGATAAAGATTTTGTTAAATCGGAAGATTACAAAACAATTAGTTGGATTGCATCAGTAAATGATGATCTGTATCAGCCCAATTATATAGATGTATTACGTGTCGCTTACACCTATCAATTTAATCGAGGTAAGTTTAGCGATTTGGTTGCTTTGTTATCAGGGCGTGATTTTGAAAACCGTACTAATGTACAAACTATTGCTGAAGAAAGTTATCAAAAACTGGGTATAGGATTAGTCGAGTTTTTTAATAAAACAAACTATCAGCGTTTTATTAATTTAATCCAATCGGCAGGGTTTATTAACCGTAAATTGATCAGTTCAAAAGGTAGCTTAAACTTTGCCTATGCCTTGTACCTAAGTTTACGTAGTAAAGGCATGGATGAAACTAAAATACAAAACTTAGTGAAGCGTTGGTTTGTATTGTCCATTTTGACAGGACGTTATTCGGGATCATCTGAATCTGCAATTGAACGTGATAGTAAGCAAATCTTGGAAAAAGGGATCGAAGCTTATTTAAATCAAATTGAGCAAGCTGAATTGGATGATGGTTTTTGGACGTATCGCATTGTTAATGATTTAGATAGCTCAAGTACGGTAAATAATGCTTATTTATGCTATTTGGCATCGCAATGTAAAAATAATGAATCAGCATTTTTGTCTGAAAGTATGAGTGTACGTAATTTGTTAGAACAAAGTAGTAATGGTAATGTGCATCATATTTTTCCAAAAAATTATTTAATTAAAAATGGTTTTAAGAAAAGTGATTACAACCAAGTTGCTAATTACACTTTTACAGAACAACAAATTAATATCAAATTGGGCAATTTAGCACCTAAAGAGTATATGGTTAAGGTGGTAGATGAAATTAAAGCTAAAGAGATCGCAATTAAAGATAATAAGTCTTATGAAAGTGAATATAGTTCAATTAAATCCCAAGATGTATTAATAGATAATAAGGCATTGAATTGTATCCCTGAAAGTTTAGATACATCGGATTATACCCACTACAATGACTTTTTATCACAGCGCCGTCAGTTAATGGCACAAAAGATTAAAGCGTTTTATTTAGGTCTTTAAGGGGATAATGATGTATAAAAAATATGATGCCTATAAAGACAGTGGTGTGCAATGGTTGGGCGTAATACCTGATAATTGGAAGATTATTAAAAATAAATTTTTATTTAATGAAATTAATCTTAGAAGTTTTAAAAGCGAGCATGAATTGCTTTCGGTATCTCAATATACAGGGGTTACAAAAAAATCTGAGCGTATTGAAGTAAATGAATTTTTAACAAATTCTAATTCCCTTGATGGGTACAAAGTGGTATCCAAAGGTGATCTAGTAAGTAATATAATGCTTGCTTGGAATGGAAGTTTAGGTGTTTCATCGTATGATGGTATTGTAAGTCCTGCATATGCAGTGTATCGATTGGTAAATAATAGTTGCAAAGAATACTTTCATTACTTACTTCGAACAGATTTATATAAAGCAGAATATAAACGACAATCTACTGGGGTTATAGAAAGTAGATTGAGGTTATACACTGAAAATTTTTATGCAATAAGTAGTATACTTCCACCACTTAAAGATCAACAAATTATATCTAACTTTCTTAAGTTAAAAGAAATGCAAATTGACCAAGCGATTGCTATCAAAGAGCAGCAAATTGCTTTGCTAAATGAACGTAAACAAATTGTCATCCAACAAGCGGTGACTAAAGGTTTAGACCCAAATGTCAAAATGAAAGACAGTGGCGTGGAATGGATTGGGGAAATACCTGAGCATTGGCAGTTATCCAAGTTACGTTATTTAGGTGTGACGCAAAATGGAATCAGTGCTGGTAGCGAATATTTTGGATCGGGCTATCCATTTGTGAGTTATGGTGATGTTTATAAAAATAGACAATTGCCATTGAGTGTTGATGGTTTAGCCAAATCATCTATAGCAGATCAAAAAAATTATTCAGTTTTAGAAGGTGATGTTTTTTTTACACGAACATCTGAAACCGTTGATGAAATTGGATTTGCATCTATTTGTTATCAAACAATTGAAAAAGCTACTTTTGCAGGATTTTTAATAAGATTTAGACCTACAAATGCGAATTATATTACCAAAGAGTTTTCAAAATATTATTTTAATGCACAAATGATGAGGACATATTTTGTTAAAGAAATGAATCTTGTTATTAGGGCATCCCTTAGTCAAGAATTATTAAAAAACTTAATAGTATTACTTCCATCAATTGATGAACAAAAGGCTATAGCAAGTTATTTAGATCGACAAATGGATGCCATTAATGAACTAATTGGACTTCAAATGTCTGCGATCCAAAAGCTAAAAGAATATAAAACAACCCTAATCAATGATGCTGTAACAGGAAAAATCAAAGTTGCTTAGCGCTAAATCAGCCAAGTTTAAAATTGATATGGTATGTTGTTGTAAGCGTGTGAAATTAAAAGGACATAGGTATGCAAATACAAAGCTTTAGTCTAAAAAATATTGGGCAATTCCAAGACCTAAGCGTGTCTTTAGCACCTACACAAGACTACCCATCAAACATCACGGTTTTTATTGGTAATAACGGTAGTGGTAAGACATCACTATTAAAGTCGGTCACAACGGCATTGACTTGGTTTGTAGCCCGTTTAAAACATGATAAATCCAATGGTACGCCAATCCCTGAAAGCGTGATTTTAAATACGGCGAATGCAGCAGCAGTCGAAATCAATGTCAATGATCAAAACCTACAACAACAAATCCAAGCTTATACATGGCGTATTACTAAAAACCGCACGGCAAGAAAAGCTGAATTTAGTACATATTTGAGCGAGCTAAATCAGTTAACAGATTATTATAAACAATGGCTTGGCGATGATGATCAAAGTAGTTTGCCTTTAATTGCATTTTACCCCGTTGAACGTAGTGTGATTGACATCCCTTTAAAAATACGGGAAAAGCACCAGTTTTTACAAATTGATGGCTATGACAACGCTTTAAATAACGCCGTGGATTTTAGACGCTTTTTTGAGTGGTTTAGAGATCGGGAAGATGTTGAGAATGAGCTTGCTAGTCAAGTGAACGATTACGCAGATATTTTAAAGGAAGAATTGGAATTAGTAGCATCTTTAAAAAATCTGAACAAAAATAAGACAGATTACAAAGACTTTGAAAACTTAAAAAATAAGTTAGATAAAATTATTAACGCTTTGGAAGCTAATAATAGACAAGACGTCGCAACTAAAGACTTACAGCTTGAAGCAGTACGACAAGCTATTTATACATTTATACCTGAATTTAGTAATTTACGAGTAAGACGTAAACCACGCTTACATATGTCTGTTGATAAAAATAACAAAACATTAAACGTTAACCAATTATCACAAGGTGAAAAATCATTAATGGCATTAGTGGGGGATATTGCCCGACGTTTAGCCATGATGAATCCTAAGTTAGATAACCCGTTGCATGGCAAAGGTATTATTTTAATTGATGAAATTGATATGCACTTGCACCCACAATGGCAAAGATCAATCATACAACGACTACAAACAACTTTCCCGAATTGTCAATTTATCCTAACCACACATTCGCCATTGGTCATATCTGACACCCAAAACATTTTGGTCTATGACTTGGATGGGCAAGAAGTTAATGCTTTACCATCATTGTATGGGCAAGATGCCAACACCGTATTATTGCAATACATGGATACAAGTTATCGTAATCCTAAAGTTGCTGAGCAAATCAGCCAAGCAATGGATGCAATCCAAAATAATGATTTTGAACTTGCAAACCAATTAATCCAAACCCTTAAATTGGAACTTGGCGAAAGTCAGTTAGACGTTATGCGCCTTGTTGCTATGTTGAAAAAAAGAACCCTAGCAAAGCAGGGGAAATAAGTTGCAACAGATCATTAAAGGGACAGAACCGACTGAATTAACTGAATACAAACGTAAAAACCCAACACATAGATATGATGACTTAGGGGATGATCCTGAACAGATACGACTTGCGATTAGACAAGCATGTTTAGATGAACAAGCTTATTTATGTACGTATTGCTGTCGGCAGATTGGGTCAAAAGACCACGATTGTATGAATGAGCATATTTTGCCACGACAACATTACCCACAACATAGCTTTGATTTTAATAATATTGTGGCAAGTTGTACGACTAAGGGGTGTTGTGATGATGCCAAAGAAAATCAAGAAATCAGCATTAGTCCCATGTCCCCACGTTGCGAAACTGAGTTTAAATTTAATATCAGCGGTACGATTACAGGATTAACCAATGATGCAAAACAAACCATTGATGTACTAAAACTAGGTGATAGCTTGCAACAAAACCAAAAGCTAGTTGATATACGTAAACAAGCCATTGCCAATTTTTTGTTTAGTCAAAGTACCACGATAGATGACTTGGTCGAGGATGATGAGTTATTAACATTATTGGTTGAAGACTTGCAACAAATAACAGAGGGTAAGTTACAGCCCTTTGCCCCAATCATAACCAAAGCACTTAAAAACTGGATCAATGGAAATAAATAATGATTAGTAAAGTCAATGAATTAGAACTTGAAAAAAGCATTGAAAGAGCATTGGTGGGGATTTGTAAAGAAGATGCTTTAGCAGGGGAAGTCAAAGAACATAACGGTTTGGGCTATGTTATGGGACAGCCTAATGACTTTAATAAGCAATATGCCGTTGATGAAAAGTTTTTATTTCAGTTTTTAGAACTAACCCAAAAAGACAGCCTTGATGCCTTTAGACAATATAACCCAAATGATTGGAAGATTAAGTTACTAGACCGTTTTGATAAATTGATCAAACGACATGGCATAGCTTATATGCTTAAAAAAGGTATGAAAATGGATGATTTACACTTCCATTTTATGTATCCCTGCCCATTGGCAAGTAGCAGTTTATCCGTCCATCAAAACTTTAATGCCAATATTTTTAGTGTCACACGACAACTAAGATATTCCGTTAAAAACGCAGCCGAAGAAATAGATGTTGTTTTATTTTTAAATGGTTTTCCATTGGTCACAATGGAACTTAAAAATGCATGGACAGGACAAAATGCCCGTTATCATGCGCAAAAGCAATATCGTGAAGATCGTGATCCAAATCAACCATTATTAAGCTTTGCCCGTTGTTTAGTCCACTTTGCGGTAGATACCGATGAAGTCTACATGGCGACTAAATTAGAGGGTAAAAAGACCTTATTTTTGCCATTTAATAAAGGCAATAAAGAGGGACAGGGTAACCCCGTAAACCCGTATGGCTATAAAACAGCGTATCTATGGGAAGAAGTTTTTGTTAAAGAAAGCTTGGTGAATATCGTACAACACTTTGTCCGATTGGATAAAAGTGATGATGCCAAGTTAAATACACGAACATTGTTTTTCCCACGCTACCATCAATTAGATGTGGTGCGTAAGTTAGTCAAGGATGTATCGGCAAGAGGTGTAGGACAAACTTATTTGATCCAACATTCCGCAGGGTCGGGTAAATCCAACTCAATTACATGGGCTGCATTCCAATTGATTGAAAGCTATCCTGACAATGCTGTAGTTGCAGGTAAACGTGCTTTGGATAAGCCGATCTTTGATACAGTTATTGTTGTCACAGACCGCAAAATATTAGATAAGCAAATCCGAGATAATATTAAAGATTTTTCCGAAGTCAAAAATATTGTTGCACATGCAAATAAAAGTGCTGACTTACGTTTGGCTTTGGAAACTGGTAAGAAAATTATTATTACCACCATCCAAAAGTTTAAGTTTATTTTAGATGGTATTAGTGATCTAAGTGAGCGTAACTTTGCCATTATTATTGATGAGGCACACAGCTCACAGTCTGGTGATGCACATAACAACATGAATCAGGCAATGGGTAAACAGGTTGATGGTGAGGATGAAGATGTCCAAGACTTGATGATCCGTTTAATGGATGCCCGTAAACAACGTAATAATGTGTCGTATTTTGCTTTTACGGCTACACCCAAAAATAGCACTTTAGAAAAGTTTGGGATTAAAGACAATGAAACAGGTAAATATAAACCTTTCCATTTGTATGCGATGAAGCAAGCAATTGAGGAGGGGTTTATTTTAGATGTCTTGGCTAACTACACAACATTTAAAAGTTTTTATGAGATAAGAAAGTCGATTGAAGATAACCCAAAATTTGAATCTAAAAAGGCACAAAAGGCTTTAAAAGCATATGTAGAAGCCCAACAGCAAACCATTTATGCCAAAGCGGATATTATGCTTGAGCATTTTATTGACAATGTCGTAAATAAAAAGAAATTACAAGGTGTTGCTAAAGCAATGGTTGTCACCCAAAGTATTGAGGCTGCAATCCGATATTACTTATCTTTAAAGAAGCTATTGGCATTAAAAGGTAATCCTTTTAAAGTTTTAATTGCATTTTCGGGTGAAAAAGAAGTCGATGGAGTTAGCTATACAGAAGATGGTCTAAATGGGTTTGCTGAAAATAAAACAAAAGACCAGTTTGATTTAAATGAAAATCGTATCTTGGTGGTTGCTAATAAATACTTAACAGGATTTGATCAACCTAAGTTAACAACGATGTATGTCGATAAAAAGTTATCAGGTGTTTTATGTGTACAAGCGTTATCACGTCTAAATCGTGCTGCACCAAAGTACAACAAGCGTACCGAAGATTTATTTATCTTAGACTTTTTTAATGACATTAAAGATATTAAAACGGCTTTTGATGATTTTTATACGTCAACAACCTTGTCTAAGGCAACGGATGTTAATGTTTTACATGATATTAAAACAGCATTAGATGATACAGGCGTATATGAAAGACATGAAGTCATCAGATTAAATGATCTATTTTTTAAAGATGCTACAGCCGAAAAAATTAGCCCTGTTATTGATGCCGTTGCAGAACGGTTTAATACCACACTTGAACTTGCCCATGAACAAAAAGTTGACTTTAAGGTAAAGGCTAAACAGTTTGTTAAAATATATGCCCAAATGTCTTCAATCTTAAGTATTAATCAAATTGAATGGGAACAGCTTTATTGGTTTTTAAAGTTTTTGATCCCTAAATTAGATGTGCAAGACCAACAAACAACAGGCATTGATGAGTTGTTGGAACAAGTAGATTTAACAACATATGCTTTAAAGCGTGAGCATTTAAATACATCAATTGTATTGGATGCAGGGGAAACTATGGTTGACCCACAAAACCCAAACCCACGAAGCCCATCTAGTGGTAGTGAAGAAGACACTTTAGATCAAATATTAAGTAAATTTAACGAAAAATGGTTTCAAGGTTGGAGTGCTACGCCCGAAGACCAAAAGGTAATGGTGATTTATTTAGTTAAGAGCATCCAAAGTCATCCACATTTTGAAAACAAATATAAAAACAATCCTGACCCGTACACACGGTCATTGGCATTTGAAAAAATCTTAAATGAGATTATGGTGACACAGCGACGTAATATTATGGAGTTGTATAAGCTTTATCAAAAAGATGATGCATTTAAAGGAACATTTAGCCAAACCTTAGAAAATTTAGTGCAATAAAGTTTGTATAAGTCTTGGTATTAAAAACCATTACATTTAGTTGGTGTAATGGTTTTTATATTTTTTGAGATAAGGCAACAATCATATCTCGGATCACTTTTTTATGGGACGGCGGTAGGGCTAAAAAAGCATCTACAATGTCCTTATCTTTATAACCAATGTCTTGTTGCCAACGAGCTTCACGCTGTGCAATCGCCTTTTTAATATCCTTTTCAAAAGCCAATTCTTCTGGCGGTACATCTAACCATTTAGCAAGGGTAAGTAACTTATCACTGGATGGCATAGACATTCCTAATAGCCACTTCCTAACACCATAAAGCGTTACAGGTTTGCCATTATGACGCAGGTTAAATTCCCGCTCTAAAATAGACGGTTTAGGATCGTAACCTTTAGCCTGCATTGCTGTAATGAGGCGCTGTGCAAAAAGAGTTTTTTCATTGTTCATTTTTGGATAATAAAAAAATTGACTTTTGGTTAAGTGACTTTATTAATAGTCAATAGACTTTGATTTTTGTCATGTTTTTAATTAGACTTTTAGTCAAGTTTTACATAAGTAAAGACTGTGACTTTATATAGAGGCAATTATGATTAAAAAATCGTTGTGTTGGGGCTTGATGGCGACATCTTTATATTTTGTATGGGGCTGTAGCGAATTTAAAAATGAGCAAGCCGCAGGTGCGGAAACGGCGCAAGCTGAAGTTGAAGACGCAATGACAGCAGCATCCGAGGCTGAACCATCAACAGATGCGGATGGGGAAGTTAACAATAATTATGAAGATGCAGGAGACGTAAGCCCAATCGAACAATTAGTAGAAGGTGTGCCTATTGATGTCACATTTCCTGTCAATACAAGCATGTCCCAAATACATGATCGGTTAGCCTATGATATTGTGATCCAATCTAAAGTTGACAGTATCGTGATTAATAATGTGACTATTAATCGTGGTAATAATTGCAATATCAATGACTATTCCCGTGACAAGTATTTACCTGCCAACTTAAAGTTTGGGCGTTACACTAGGTTGTCAATAGATTGTGATGTTAATTACATTAGGGAGGTCGAAGTTGAGACTAATTTAGGTAATTATAAATTTGATCAATTTGTGCAACGTTAATTTTTACATTAAATCGTATGAGGGGGCTTGTTTTAAAAGACATTAATTAAAATAAGTCCTGCTATTTTTGTAATTAAATGGGATGAAAATTGAGCTAAAATTAGTCAACTTGATTTTGATGAAAAAATGGAGTAAAATAATCACCTGTTGTTAGTATTAATAGTACATTTGTTGCATTTTGACATAATATAATTATAACATTTTTTAATTTTTAGTATACCAGCATTTTTATATCTAATCCTTTAAATGTTTTTTGACTTATTTAAAGTAGTCATGTGTATTTTTTAATATTAATTAAAATAATAAAAAAAGATAAAGGAGATAAAGATGTATAAAAATAAAATAAATATAGATTGGTTAGATGTCATTATTGATATAAAGCATGACCCAACTAAGTTATCTAAAGGTTTAACAATTTATTTAGATGAGAATCATGATTTTAGTAAAGCACAAAAATCTTATAGTCCAAAGTGTATAGAGTCTAAAAATAAACATGTTTTAAAAGTCAAATCTATAAATGATAAGTTAAGGATTAGTGGTAATTTTTATAAATGGTTGCATGGTCAAAACATTACAGGATGTAGCAGTATTGATGATTTGGTCTTAGATGTAGTTAAAAATTTTATTGAGATGGGCTTAGTTGAGCCTACAGATGAGCAATTAGGTATCCTTAAAAAAGGTCAGTACCGTATCTATCAAATCCATGTTAAACGGGACATTACTTTTGATAATAAACAACTGGCTTTAGATTACTTAGATCAATTAAAAACAGGTGGTTATTACCCGCATAAACGTAGAACTATATATCAAAATGGAGTTTATTTTGGTCAATCATCTAAACGATGGGTACTAGGTTATTATCACAAAGGTAAAGAGATAGATCAGCAAAGGATTAAAAAAGACATCGTGAATCCTGAATTAAAAGCACTTGCTGATGTTACGATTAGGGCTGAGATTAAGATATATCCAAATCAATTAAAAGATTGGGATTTAATGTTTGCTTGGCAATGGAGTGATATAGATAATTTAGATATGTTTTTTAAAAGACATCTAAACAAACTAAAACTACCAAATTTTAACAATGTGATTAAATTATCAAAGATAACAAATAGTGCAGATAAAAAATTTTATAATTGTTTGCTTAATGGGGATATTGATCTTTTATATGGACGGTCAACCATCCACCGTAAAAGAATAAAATTTATGCAAGATTATAATATCAATATAGACAACATTAATAATAAAAAACCAAAGGGGGATGTATGCAAAAACTAAGACTAACAAAAAATGAAGTGTGCCATATTTTATCAATCAAAGCAGACAAGTTGGCTAAACTAATACAAACAGATGTATCCTTCCCACGACCTATCAAAGAGGGCGTTACTAGACAAGCAGCCGTTTACTTTGATCGTCAGGACGTGGAGAATTGGTGGAGTAATAAAAAAGCAGCTAATGACCCTAACGCCGTGTTAAGTGCTTAATAGATTGGATAAATTTAGATATTACATATTTAGCTAAGTAAAAAATGACAAAAACAATGACATATCTTTTGACATAATTACAATTAAAAATTGACTAAGATAATGATTTATAATAATAATGTTTTGACATTTTATTTGACAAAATTTTTGACAAAATGCCTGATCAAAGTAAAGCTTGGCTAGATGACACCACTTTAAGGGTAATGACCTATAAGTCAGGCTCTTTTACCTTTCAACTTGGGTTTGACCTACAACAGGTTAAACCTATGCTTGACCGTGTAAACGATGCACAAAATAGATTTAATAAGATGCCAAGCTTGCCCCAAATCATAGACCAAGTACAAGAAAAGGTTTTAGCAAGCAGTATTTATAGTACAAATACCATTGAGGGTGGTCAATTTACTGAGCAAGAGACTGAGGAAATTTTAAGACTAGACCCTAAGACCATACAAAAGACTGAGGAACGCCGTTTAACCAATCTGAAAGAGGCAATTGATTGGATTAAGCAGTTTAGTCAAAAAAGATTACAACCTGTAGATGGGCAAAACATATCTTTAACATCTGTAATTAAGTTGCATAGCTTGGTATCGCAAAACTTAGAAGAACAACATAATCCAGCAGGGCAGTTTAGGAACAATCAACCTAGTCAAAAAACAGTGGTGGGCAATAGCGCACATGGTGGGACATATCGTCCACCGAAATGTATTGAGGATATTGAGTATCTTATACAAGCATGGGTGGAATGGTTAAATAGTCCAAATGTGATCAATCAACCTGCTATTGTCCGTGCATGTTTAGCACATTATTACTTTGAGTTGATCCATCCATTTTGGGATGGCAATGGGCGGACAGGGCGTTTGATTGAGATGCTATTGCTTGAACAGTCGGGCTATAGATTTACATCGTCAGCGATATGGGCATACTACCAAATCAACATCCATGAGTATTTTGCATTGTTTAATGCATGTCGTAAGGCTGCTGATAAAAAAGAACCTTTACCAAACCAAGCTTTTATTGAGTTTGTATTGAAAGGGATGTTTGAGACCATCAATAACTTGCATGATCAAAGTAATAGTTTGATCAGCTTTTTGCTGTATCAAACCGCTTTGAATGATGCTAAATTTAGTAAGCGTATATCGGATAGACAGTTTAATTTGATCCAAACGATTATGCTTGTGGCAGGACAAACGAAAAAGTTTTTAACCCAAGCTGAACTGTATCGGATACCGCAAATCCAAGTTTTGTATACTGGTAAAACAGAACGTACTTTTTACCGTGATATTGCTAGATTGATTGAACTTAACTTTTTAGATGATCAAGATGGTTTGATTATTGTAGGCGACTAAATTTAGATCGTAATAAGCATATTAAAATGTGAGTAATAAACCAGTTAGCATGTTTTATTTTGTATCACAGTGTGTATCATAAGAAGTTGTTTTGTTGATGAGTTATTTTAAATCAGGTACTTAGTTATTTGTTTGGTATTGGATATACCTACCAAGATTTACTGTGAAAACAGTATATTAAAGCCCACTCAAAAAGTGGGCTTTTTTGTTTTCGGGGACTTTTAGGGGTATTTTCGGGGAACTCCGTTCGGTTTTAATGTGAATAAGTACAATAAATCGCCGTATTTAGAATTTTAAAAGTTAACTAAAACTGATTCGTGAGATCGAGGCTAGCTGTTCCACGTGGTCGTTTAGTTATGTTATATCTCAGCTAATATTCGATATGTTATCAGATTACTTTTTACATATGTACAGTCCGTCCAGTAAGCACAAAAGCTTTATACATGAAAATTAACTGTAAAAACTAAAGAAAATAATCTAAATAACCTCCTTTACGAGGTTTTTCTTGCCGAACGGATTACGGCGCACAAAGCCCTGCTAACAAAGATGTGATAGTGGGGCTTTATATTTTATGTGTTAAGCTGAGATTCATAATTATGGATTCTTAAAATGTATATTTGTATTGGCGGCGATTTAAATGGGGAAGTAGTTACAGGTCGTGAAGGAACATATTTTGAAGCGAGTGAAATTAACACTGAAAAAAAGTCTACATACAATCGTCAAACTTACATTGTTGGTGAAAAAACATATCGGTTTTGGCTTTGCGCTGAGCTAACCTATGCTGAGACAACAAAAATAGCGAATGATTACTTGGCTCAAAAGCATCCATACCTTTCATAATTTTGAGATTGAAAATAAGCCCGCCCATTTTGGTGGGTTTAATTTTATAGAGCGAGTCGGTCGGATAAATATTGGTTAAGAAAAAAATCCAATTAAAAAAGCCCCTCATATCTGAGAGGCTAGTTATATCAATTTTCTGGTATGAATGGCTGCAATTTCTTAAATAACTAAACAAATCAAATTGATAAAAGTAGTTAATAGTATAATAAATCAGTGCACTAATTTATTCTTTATAGTAGCAGAGCCTCAAAACAACGTCCAAGGCACTGTTAATAAGAAATTATTTGTTATTAGGATCAGGTTGTTCATTATTCTCAGGCAGATCCTTTACGGTGCCAGGAGCTTGTGTAGATTGAGTTTCAGCAGGTGGTGTTGCTGCAGAATGCTTGTTTATTTGAGATTTGAGGATATTTGCATGGTTAGTTGTATTCTGAGAAAAACTTTTAAAACCTGACATTTTTATCTTCTTATCTTCACTAGGGAGAGTTCATAGTACGCTTTAAACGCCGTTACATTGCGGTAGTTTTAAGACTTATATGTGTTGATATGTCCTAGAAAAGATGTTTATCTCGATGACTTATTTCATAAATAAAATCAATTATATATAAGCTATTGAGTCTTATCCTTTAAATTCTGAAATTGATCTATCCAAATTTCAAGTAGGGGTACACAAAGCACACATATATAA